>Ga0209023_10001812_pt1 | contig 27863 bp, 27 predicted proteins | sample LakOneMetagenome_FD_187468 | JGI IMG/M metagenome (GOLD analysis project Ga0209023, IMG submission 187468) | Freshwater and sediment microbial communities from Lake Erie, Canada (SPAdes) (version 2) | ecosystem: Environmental > Aquatic > Freshwater > Lentic | place: Lake Erie, Canada...
TTCATCCAGTACCGGCCGGTGCTCGCCAACGAGAAGCTGAAAGCCGAGTTTGGATTCACGCCGCGCTACGATGCGCGCAAGGTGTTCGAGCGTTATCGCGACGGACGGGCGGAGCTGAGGAAATGACGACGCTCGTCATTGGCGCGGGGCCTGCGGGCCTTGCCGCCGTTAAAAGTCTCAAAGAGGCCGATCTGCCGGTGAAGTGCGTTGAGAAAAACGCCGATGTCGGTGGACAATGGCTCTACGGCGCGGCGCCAAGCGCCGTCTATGCCTCGACGCACCTGATTTCCTCGAAGCGCACCACGGCCTATGCGGACTTTCCGATGCCGGAAGATTGGCCGGCCTATCCGAGCCACGAACGGGTGTCCGAATATTTCAAATCCTTCGCAAAACATTTCGATCTTTATCCGCTGATCCGTTTCAACACCGAAGTCACGAAGCTCGAGCAGCGCGACGGAAGCTGGCGCGCGACGCTGGGCGATGGCACCACCGAAGATTATGAAAGCGTGATCTTCGCCAACGGTCATCTCAGCGATCCCCTGATGCCGAAGATTTCAGGCGAGTTCAGCGGCAAGCTGATGCACGCGAAGGAGTACAAGACCGCCGATATTTTCGAGGACAAGCGCGTGCTTGTGGTCGGCATGGGCAATACCGGCTGCGATATCGTGGTCGATGCCATTCACCGCGCTAAAGAAGTGCTGTGGAGCGTGCGCGGCGGCAATCATTTCGTGCCGAAGTTTCTCGCGGGTAAGCCGGCCGATGAGGGCAACCACAAGCCGAAGCGTTTCATCATCCCGAAGGGTTTGCGTTCGAGGCTGCACGAGCCGATCCTGCGGTTTCTGGTCGGGCCGCCTGAGCGGTTCGGGCTGCCAAAGCCGGAGCACCGGCTTTATGACAGGACGCCGATCGTCAATTCACTGGTGCTGCAGCATCTCGGGCAGGGCGACGTTGCGCTGCGCAAGCCGATCAAGGAATTCCGAGGCGATACGGTTGTCTTCGCCGACGGCAAGGAAGATCAGGTCGATCTTGTGCTGCTGGCGACCGGTTACGAGATCACGTTTCCGTTTCTTGAGGATCTGAGTGAACTGAACTGGCAGCCCGAGAAAGGCGCGCCGCGTCTTTATCTCAATATTTTCCCGTCGCGGCCGAATGGCCTCTATGTCGCTGGCTTGCTCGAAGGCGCAGGCGTTGGGTGGCCGGGGCGCGCGCTGCAGACCGATCTGATCGCCGCCTATATCAAGGCGCAAAAGGAAAGCGCTGACGTGACCGCGAATTTCCGCGACAGGATCGCCGCGTTCCATGCGCGGCCTGCAACGAAGGATCGCGGCGAACACGGCATTTTCGTCGACTTCCTGCAATACAAACGTGATCTTCAAAAAGCTATCGCGAGCTTGAGCATCGCTTCGCCCGCGGTATAAAACGCATCCAGATTTATCGGAGGACACCATGGGCACCAACATCACTTTCAAGCGTCCGGACGGCAAGGACGCCACGGGTTATCTCGCCAACGCGGCGCGCGGCAACGCGCCGGGCGTGGTCGTCATTCAGGAGTGGTGGGGCCTTTCGGAGAACATCAAGGGGCTGGTGGATCGCTTTGCGGTTGCGGGATTCGATGCGCTCGCGCCGGATCTTTATGACGGTGTCGTGGTGCCGTATCACGATGCCGACGCAGCCGGGAAAGAGATGAACTCGCTCAACTTCATCGAAGCGACCGAGCAGAACGTGCGCGGTGCTGTCCAGTATTTGAAGCGCAATGGCGCGAAAGTCGGTCTCACCGGCTTTTGCATGGGCGGCGCGGTGACCATCATCGGCGCGGTGAAGATTCCGGAGCTGACCGCAGGTGTCGCGTTCTACGGTATTCCGCCGGAGCAGGCGGCAAAGCCCGCTGACGTCAAGATTCCTCTTCAGGGTCACTTCGCCAACAAGGACGACTGGTGCACACCGGCGGCGGTCGATGCCTTCGAAAAAGCGATGAAGGCAGCGGGCAAGGATTTCGAGGCGTTCCGCTATGACGCCGATCATGCCTTCGTCAACGAGGAGCGTGCTGCGGTTCACGACCGTCAGGCGGCAGAACTCGCCTGGGGTCGCGCGACGGACTTCTTCAAGAAACATCTTGGATGAACGTCACCATCTCCGACCTGCGGCAGCAGCCGGCGTTTTTCGACGCGGTTGCAGACCGTATCTGGCGGGCGTGGTGGAAGGAGCGGGGATTCCCGGCGGACTTTATCGCCGGGCGTCTGCGCGAAAACATGAATGCGTCACCGATTCCATTCGCGCTGGTGGCGCATCGGGACGAGACCTTTATCGGAACAACTTCGGTCATCACTTCGGAGCTCGAGGAGCGCCCGCAATATTCCCCCTGGGTGGCGGCGGTCTGGGTCGATCCGCAATACCGGATGCGGGAGATCGGCTCGGAACTGGTCAGCCGCGCGGTCAGCGAGGCTTTCGCGCTGCATGTCAGGCGGGTCTATCTCTGCGCCGGGAAGGACAGGCGCCGATTCTACACCCGGCAGGGCTGGCATCCCATTGAGGAAGATGTCGGCGAGCGGCATCTGACGATTTTCGTCAAGAGTTCAGTGCCCGCAGTATAAATTCAAAAAGCCGGCGTGAATGTCGACGAAGCGATGAAATTTTACGCGCACCAAAACTCCGATTTGCCGTTGTGTTGAAATTGCACGTTATGCATTGTGCATAAACTGGCTGATTGAACCTCACGGCTATGCCGGAGGTCCTGGTTCGAATGTGAACGGGGATTGAGGATGGCAGGCAACAAGATGGTGCGCCCGGCAATCGGAGTTCTGGCGCTTGCGGCGCTCGGCGTCATTTTGTGGATTGCAACACGCCCGCCGCCACTCACCATTCAGGGCGAGGTCACGGCGGATCGGGTCGATGTCAGCCCGCGCGTGTCCGGCCGCATTGTCAAGCTCGGCGCCGATGTCGGCACCTCTATCGAGAAGGGCGCGATGCTCGCGGAGCTCGAAAGCCCGCAGCTCGTGGCGGCGCTGACTGCGGCGCGCGCGGCGCTGGGCGTTGCTGAAGCTGACCTTGCACGCATCAACAGCACACGGCCGGAAACCATCGCGGCCCGCAAGGCCGAGGTCGCTGCGGCCGATGCCGACGTCACGCTGGCGCAGGAAACCTACAACCGCCAGGCCGAACTTTCCCGCTCCGGCAACACGCCGCAATCGCGCGTCGATGAAGCCACCCGCAACCTTGAAGCTGCGATCCGCAAGCGTGAATCGGCGCAGGCTGCGGCCCAACTCGCCACGACCGGCGCCAGCAAGGAAGAGAAGGCGCTGGCGGCGGCGCAGGTCAAACAGGCAGAGGCGGCGCTCAATCAGCGCGACGTGGACGTCAAGGAATTGCATGTCGTCGCGCCGATCTCCGGGCAGGTGACCACACGGGTTGCGGCGATTGGCGAGAATTTCAGCGCAGGCGCGCCGCTGTTCTCTCTCATCGATTTGAAGAACGTCTGGTTCACCTTCAACCTGCGCGAAGATCTTCTCGCTGGCCTCAAGATCGGAGATACGTTCGAGATCACAGTGCCTGCGCTCAAATCGGCCGCAATGCCTGTGCGTGTCACCATGATCAATGTGCAGGGACAGTACGCGACCTGGCGTGCCACGCGCGCAACGGGCGATTTCGATCTGCGGACATTCGAAGTTCGTGCCGTTCCGGTGAATCCGGTGGAGGGCCTTCGCCCGGGCATGAGCGCGATTGCGGCATGGGCCGCGCGAGGCCGCTGACGTGATGTCGCGCCGAAACCTGAAACCGGGTTTCTGGCTGGTGTTCTGGCGTGAACTGGCATGGCTGCGCCGGCGCAAGTTCCTGCTGGCTCTCTCGACAATCCTGCCCATCGCGCTGATGGCAGTGCTGACGCTTGTGTTCAGTGCCGGCCTCGCCACCCGATTGCCCATTGCGGTTCTCGATCTCGATGGATCGGACCTGTCACGCACGATTATCCGTATGGTCGATGCAACCCCGGACACTGCTGTCGCGCAGCGGGTCGGCGATCTTGCCGAGGGGCGGAAGCTTTTGATCGAAGGCAAGGTGCATGGCTTCCTCATGCTGCCGCTGCATCTGGAAAGAGATGTCAGCGCCGGACGGCGACCTGAGGTCGTGTTCTTCTACAACACACAGACCCTGACCACGGGCAATCTTGTTGCGCGCGGAGTGAGTGCCGCAGTGCCGACGGCCGCTGCGGGCATCCGCCTTTCGCTGCGAACGGCGCAAGGGCAGGCGTCCGATCTGGCGCAGGCCGACCTAACACCGATTCCGGTGCAGACCAACGCACTGTTCAATCCGACACTGAACTACGTTCACTTTCTGCTGGCCGCGCTGATTCCGAGTCTGCTGCAGATCATCGTTGTGACGGCAACCGCCTATTCGGTCGGGCTCGATGTGGAGACGCCGCACCGGCTGCGCATTTTGCGCAGGCTCGGTGGCGGTTTGTGGCCCGCCATGGCCGGAAAGATCCTGCCGATGACGCTGGTGTTTCTGGCCGTGCTTGGACTGTCCGATGCGTGGCTGTTCGGCTATTTCGGTCTGCCGTTGCATGGCAGCCGCTGGCTTCTGGTGTCGGCCGGTGTGCTGTTCATCCTCGCGTGCCAGATGCTCGGCGCACTGCTGGCGCTGCTGCTGCGCCCGACGCCAAGCGCAGTCAGCATCGCGACGCTGCTCACGTCGCCGGCTTTCGGCTTCATGGGGATCGGCTTTCCACGGATCGCGATGAATACTTTCGCCTATGGCTGGGGCGCGCTGCTCCCCGGCACATGGTATCTCGCAGCGCGCATCGACCAGACCGTGCGCGGCACACCGGCGGACCTGTCGCTGAAACCGATCCTGATCCTTCTCGCATTTGTCGTGGGATTGGTCATCCTGTCGGCATGGCGGCTGGATGTGATGCGTGCGCGCGCCGACGAGTTGCCGCCCGATGCTTCGCCGATGCTCCGAGAGGTCACGCCATGACCTTACTGCTTGCTGTCTTTCGCGACGAATTCAGGCGCATCTTCGCGCTGAAACCCGTGCTGTCGATTCTGGTCGGCGCAGTGGTGATCTATGCGGTGTTTTATCCGCAGCCCTATCTCACCGAAGCGCTGCGCAACGTGCCGATTGCCGTAGTGGACAATGACAGCACGGCCAGCAGCCGTGAATTGACGCGCCTGATCGATGCGACGTCGGATATCGATGTCACCATGACACTGCCTGACTTCGTCACCGCGGAGCGGGAAGTCTATGCCCGCAGGATTTTCGGCGTGCTTGTCATTCCGAAATATTTCGAGCGCGAGTTGCTGCACGGGCGGCCTTCGCCGATCGCGCTCTATGGCGATGCCAGTTATTTCCTGATGTATCAGCGTGTCTCGGGAGGCGTCATGGCGGTGGCGCGCACATTCGGCGCGCAGGTCGAGGCAACACGCCTGGTGGGACTCGGGATCGATCCGGTCATTGCATCGGCCGCGACCGATCCGATGCCGTTGACGGCGGTGCCGCTGTTCAATCCGCAGGGAGGCTATGCGACCTATGTCCTCCCGGCGGCATTCATCCTGATCCTGCAGCAGACACTGCTGATCGGGGTCGGCCTGCTCGGGACGCTGCCTGGCGCGCGCCTTTCAGCCGGAGAGAGTGAAGCGGGAAATGCGGGGCCGGTGACGGTGGTCCTTGGCAAGCTTTTGGCCTATCTGACGCTGGAAGCGATCATTGTGCCGCTCTATCTGATCGCGCTCCCTTACTTTTATGGCGTGCCCCGGCTGGGCTCCCTGACGGCTCAATTGTTTTTTGCCATTCCCTTTGTGCTGTCGGTCAGCGCCCTTGGCCTTGTGGTCGCGGCGTGGCTGCGCAATCCGCTCACCGTTCAGCTCACTTTGGGGGCTATCGGTTTGCCCTTCTTCTTTCTGGCCGGGTTTGCCTGGCCGGTGGAAGCGATCCCTCCGGCGGTTCATGCGGTTTCGCTGCTGGTTCCCAGCACCTCGGCCATCCCCGCGCTGGTGCGGATCGGGCAGCTTGGGGCCTCGCTTCACGAGGTTCGGGGCGCGCTTTGGACCCTGTGGGGGCTGACCCTGTTTTATGGGGCTCTGGCCGTCCTGATCGAGGCCAGACGGGTGAGGGGCCTGTCCGGGGCGCCCGTAGTTGCTGTGCGGTCATGACTTTGAGGTGCTTGACTTCCCCCGCGCCGGATGGTGTTTTGCCCGCCATGAGCACCCTGTCCAGCCCGACCCGTCTTTGGTGGCGCACCTTCTAAAGGTGGCCGGTGCGATTTCTATGAATTTTCAATCGTCGAGGCCGTCATCGCAGAGCGACGGCCTTTTTCGTTTGTCCTGTGTGGCGTTCCTCCAGCAAGTCTCGTAAGAGGACCAGATGAACAGGACCCTTTTCTCCCTTCCCGCACAGAGCGAATACCGAACGGCCCGCGGCCTCGATGTCGCCCGTTCCGTCGAGCATTTCACTGGCGGCGCGGCACTGGACCGGCTGATTGATCGGCTGGACACCCGCCGTGGCGTGGTGCTGTCGTCGGGCACCACGGTGCCGGGCCGCTATGAGAGCTTCGATCTCGGCTTTTCGGACCCGCCGCTGCGGCTGGAATCCACCGGTACGGATTTCTTCATCGAGGCGCTGAATGAGCGCGGCAAGGTGCTGGTGGCGTTCCTCGCAGCCAACCTGAGCGAGCCTTGCGCCGTCGTCACCGAGAAAAGCGCGACGCGTCTTGCGGGCCACATCGTGCGCGGCGATGCACCTGTGGACGAGGACCAGCGCACCCGGCGCGCCTCTGTGGTGTCGCTGGTGCGTGACATCATCGCGGCATTCAATTCTCCGAATGACGGGCTGCTCGGCCTGTTCGGCGCCTTTGCCTATGATCTGGTGTTCCAGTTTGAAGACCTCGTACAGAAGCGCGCGCGCGAGAAGGATCAGCGCGACATCGTTCTCTACATCCCGGACCGCATCCTTGCTTATGATCGCGCCACCGGCCGCGGCGTGATCCTGAGCTACGAGTTTGCGTTCGGCGGTCAGTCCACCAAGGGCCTCGAACGTGAAACCTCCGAGAGCGTCTACGCAAAAACTCCGCGGCAGGGTTTTGCCGATCACGCGCCCGGCGTTTATCAGCAGACCGTCGAGACAGCGCGTCAGGCGTTTGCGCGCGGCGACCTGTTTGAGGCGGTGCCGGGACAATTGTTCGCCGAACCGTGTGAGCGCACGCCGGCGGAAGTGTTCCAGCGCCTGTGCAAGATCAATCCGTCGCCCTATGGCGCGCTGATCAATCTCGGTGACGGCGAGTTTCTGGTGGCGGCATCGCCGGAAATGTTCGTGCGTTCGGATGGCAAGCGGATCGAGACCTGTCCGATTTCCGGCACTATCGCGCGCGGCGCGGATGCCATCAGCGACGCCAAGCAGATTCAGGAGCTGCTCAATTCGCAGAAAGACGAATTCGAGCTGAACATGTGCACCGACGTCGACCGCAACGACAAGGCGCGCGTCTGCGAGCCGGGCACGATCAAGGTGCTGGCGCGACGGCAGATCGAGACCTACTCCAAGCTGTTTCACACCGTCGATCATGTCGAGGGCATGCTGCGTCCGGGCTTCGATGCGCTGGATGGCTTTCTCACGCATGCATGGGCGGTGACCGTCACCGGCGCGCCGAAGCTGTGGGCGATGCAGTTCGTTGAGGATCATGAGCGCTCGTCACGCCGCTGGTATGCCGGCGCGCTCGGCTTCCTCGGCTTCGACGGCAGCATCAATACCGGTCTCACCATCCGCACCATCCGCATGAAGGATGGCCTTGCGGAAGTGCGTGTCGGCGCGACCCTGCTGTTCGATAGCGATCCGGTCGCCGAAGAGAAGGAATGCCAGACCAAGGCGGCGGCGCTGTTCCAGGCGCTGCGCGGCGATCCGCCGAAGCCGCTCTCCACCTTTCAGCCGGATGCGTCAGGCTCGGGCAAGCGGGTGCTGCTGATCGATCACGAAGACTCGTTCGTGCACATGCTGGCGGATTATTTCCGGCAGGTCGGCGCGACGGTGAGCGTTACGCGTCACAACCACGCGCTCGATGTGTTGAAAAAGAACGAGTACGACCTTCTCGTGCTCTCGCCGGGTCCCGGGCGTCCCGAGGATTTCGGTGTGTCGAATTTCATCGGCGCGGCGCTGGAGAAGAAGCTACCGGTATTCGGCGTATGTCTCGGCGTGCAGGCCATCGGCGAATACTTTGGCGGCAAGCTCGGCCAACTTGCGACACCGGCCCATGGCCGGCCATCGCGCGTTCAGGTGCGCGGCGGCACCTTGATGGGCAACCTGCCTAATGAAGTGGTGATCGGGCGCTATCACTCGCTCTATGTCGAACGCGAAACCATGCCGGACGTGCTGCAAGTCACCGCCAGCACCGAGGACGGCATCGCCATGGCAATCGAGCACAAGACATTGCCGGTCGGCGGCGTGCAGTTTCATCCCGAGTCGCTGATGTCGCTGGAAGGCAATGTGGGCCTCAGGATCGTGGAAAACGCATTCAGGCTCGGTCAGGCGAACGCCTGACCATTCGTGGATTTGAAAGACGCATATGACTCTCGAAACCGATTTGAAGGCCACTGTCCGCGCCATTCACGACTATCCGAAGCCCGGCATCGTCTTTCGCGATATCACGACATTGCTCGGCAATGCGTGGGCGTTCCGCCGCGCGGTCGATGAACTGGTGCAGCCCTGGGCCGGCTCCAAGATCGACAAGGTCGCGGGCATGGAGGCGCGCGGCTTCATCCTTGGCGGCGCGGTGGCGCATCAGGTCTCCGCAGGCTTTGTGCCGATCCGCAAGAAAGGCAAGCTGCCGCATACGACTGTCCGCATCGCCTATTCGCTGGAATACGGCCTCGATGAAATGGAAATGCATGTCGACGCGGTGAAGCCGGGTGAGCGAGTCATCCTGGTCGATGACCTGATCGCGACCGGCGGCACGGCGGAAGGCGCGGTGAAGCTGCTGCGTCAGATCGGCGCCGAGGTTGTCGCGGCGTGTTTCGTCATCGACCTGCCGGAGCTTGGCGGCGCGGCGAAGTTGCGCGCCATGAATGTGCCGGTGCGGACGCTGATGACCTTCGATGGGCACTAAGTACAGAATAATAACAATCAAAGCCGTTTCGGGAGAACGACATGGATCTTCAACTCACCGGAAAAATCGCCGTGGTCACCGGCGGCACGCGCGGGATCGGCAAGGCAATCGCCCGCTCGCTTGCGGGTGAGGGCATGGACGTCGCCATCATCGGCCGCGACCTTGAAGCTGCGAAGGCAACCGCGTCAGAGATCGCAAGTGAAACCGGCCGCACGGTCCGCGCCTACTCCGCCGATACCGGCAAGGACGATGCGGTGCGCGCTGCGGTTGCCGCGATCCATAAGGATTTCGGCCGTATCGACGTTCTGGTGAACAGCGCTGCGCAGCCGAGCGGGCAGGCCAAGCCGCCGTCACTGAGCGAGATCACCGACGAACTGTTCTGGAGCGACGTTAACGTCAAGGTCATGGGCTATCTGCGCATGGCGCGTGAGATCGCGCCGCTGATGAAGGCGCAGGGCTGGGGCCGCATTATCAACATCAGCGGGCTTGGTGCACGGCAGACCGGCGTGACCATCGGCAGCATCCGCAATGTCAGCGTCGCGGCGTTGACAAAAAATCTCGCCGACGAACTTGGCCCGAGCGGCATCAACGTGACCTGCGTTCATCCGGGCCTGACCCGGACGGAGAAAACGCCGGGCGTGATCGAATGGCGCGCCGGTGTCCAGAAGAAGACCAAGGAAGAGGTCGAGAAGGCGATGAACGATCTCAATACCATCCGCCGTCTCGTCACCGCCGAGGAGATTGGTCACATCGTCGCGTTTCTGGCGTCACCGAAGTCGATCGCCATCAACGGCGATGCCATCGCGGCAGGCGGCGGCGCGCCGGGCAGCATCTACTACTGATCTATCCCAGCTTGTGCAGGATCAGGTTCAATTCCAGCTCGCGGAAGCGGGTGTAGTTGTTGCGGACCCATTGATGCAGTTCTGACGACTGGTCCTTGTTGGTGCGCAGGTAGTGCGTGAACGAGAAGTTCAGCCGCCCGATGATCGATTTCAGGAACGCCGGCAGCGCTGCGACTCTGAACGGGCGAACGCGATCAAATCCCTGCGGCAGCGGTCCCCACAGCACATGCTCGTTCTCGACCGGCACCAGGGCCGCATTGGGAAACGTCTCGCGCAGCATCGCCCATGCCACGCTCGAAGCGCGGTCGCGGTCGGGAATGAACAGCACGATAGGATCGACCCCGCGCCGGTCCGCTTCCTTCATGAAGCCGATTTCCGCGATGATCTTGAAAAAGTCGTCGAAGGCATGAAAGCCGAGGTCGATCACCTTCGGCACACCGTCATTGACGATCAGGCGATCCATCAGCGCCATCTGACCGAACGTATCGCTGATCAGCGCCGTCTCGGTGACGCCGGGAAGATAGTTCAGCAGCGACGGTTCGCGCAGATTGAGGTCGAATGCGACGACCGCGCCGCGCTGAAGCAGCAGAAATTCCGTCAGCGCGCGCGCAATCAGCGTCTTGCCGACCGCAGGGCGGGGCGAACAGACGATGTAGACAGGCGTGCGGCGCATCGGCGCGATGTCCGTTGAAGTCGGGAGGCGGATGTAGGAGCCGCCTCAGATCTCGCTTGTCGGCGCGCGCGAGGTGTTGGACTTGTCCTTCGAGCCGACGATCTCGGTCAGCTTGATGCGATCGAACTCGCCCCAGACATTGCCCAGCCAGTGGCGGACGTAACCGCGCAGCACGAACGAATAGTTCGCGGGCTCGTCCTTCGTCCCCTTGTTGGCGACGAACTTCAGGAACGGCACGGACGCGACTTCGACCTGCTCGTAGGCCATTTCGTTCAGCTTCGGGATGGTCAGTTCGGTCGCGTTTTTGATGCGATGGAAATAGGAATTGTAGGTCGCCTGGTCCCACTCGAAGAAGCTGGTGTTGTTGATGAAGTTCTTCACCAGGAAATATTTCGCGCCGTCCATGAAGTTCGCAGTCTCGGCGATTTCATCCAGCGAGGCGATCGACGGGCCGAGGATGTGGAACACGGCGAAGGTGATCTGGCCGGACTTGGCGGCGTCGAGGAAGCCGATGTCGCGCAGCGAGGCGAGTGTCGGGGACAGCAGTCCTGCGCGCACGTCGATGACGGTGACGGTGTTGCCCGACGAATTCAGCGTATCGAAGATCTTCATCTGGTCGGATGTCGAGGTGACATCGACAATCTCGGTGATGTCGGGATGGAAACGCTTCAACGTGCCGCGCGGCGCTTCGGTGTCGAAGGCGCGGGTCGGGACGTTGTTTGCGCTGAAATAGTCGAGGACGGTGCGCGAAACGGTGGTCTTGCCGACCCCGCCCTTGTCCGCGCCCACTACGATCACTGCCGGTTTCGCCATAACACCCCTTTACGCGACAAACACGTCTGCCTGACGACGGACGCCTAGCCCACTTTCCGCCGGACCATGGCAGAATCGAGGGATAATTCAATTCTTGACCGGGCAGTTATGCTGAATAACCAACGGCTTCTTAACGCCGGGGGTTACCTGCGGCCCCACGGGCCGGAAACCGGGCCAGCGGGCGACGGCGCAGGCTGAGGGGAACTGCCCCATGGCCCGGTATGGGGCGGCTCCGGCCGCGTATCCGGGCCGGGATTGGCCGAGGGCGCGCGGGTATCGCCGGGTTCTTCGCCGCTGCCCGGCAGCGGCATCGGGCCGGGATCGTGCCCGCCAGCATATTTGACCAGCGCCTTGACCCGCGAATCGATGGAGGGATGGGTCGCAAACAGGTCGGCAAAACCTTCGCGCGGGTTGTCGATGCACATTTCCATCACGGCGGAGGTGGAGCCGGGCAGCTCGCCCCGGCCCTCGATCTTGCGCAGGGCCGAGATCATGGCGTCCGGGTCCTTGGTCAGTTCGACGGAGCCGGCATCTGCCAGGAGTTCGCGCGAACGCGACAGAGCAAAGCGCACTACCAGCGACAGGCCCCAGGCGAGGCCGATCAGGGCGATGGCCAGGAGGACGATGGCGAATGCGCCGCCGCCCTTCTTGTCGCCGTCGGACGATGACGAAGACCGTCCGCTGCCGAAATTCCAGTTGGAATTGAAGAAAATGCGGAAGAACAGTTCCGCGAAAAAGCCGATCACGCCCGCGATCACCACGGCGATAACCAGCAGTTGCACGTCGCCGTTGCGGATGTGGGTCAGCTCATGCCCGAGCACGGCTTCCATCTCGCGGTCGTCGAGCGCCTTCATCAAGCCGGTGGTGACGGTGATTGAGTACTGGCTCCGATTGAGGCCGGTCGCGAAGGCGTTGAGTGCAGGGCTGTCGATGACCTTCAGCTTCGGCATCGGAATGCCGCGCGAGATGCAGAGGTTCTCAAGCAGATTGTAGAGCCGCGGCTGCTCCTGCCGCGTCACGTCATGGCCGCCGGTGACCGCATCGATGATGTTCTGGTGAAAGAAATACGCGATCACGATCCATGCGGCGGCGCCGATGGTGGCGAACGGGAATGCCTTGATGAGGTCGCGCCCCGCCAGCGTGATATAGGCGTCGAACGGCCGGTTGCTGTTGAGCGCGACTTCCGCCAGCAGCGCGCCGGCAAACACCATCACATAGACAAGCAGGAACAGGCCGCCGAGCAGCAGCATCGAACGGATCTTGTTCGATGCGATATGCGTATAGAGACCGTAAGCGGCCATGATGCGCTGCCCGTGCTGACCCGGATTGAGACGCTTAGAACTTCACCGAGGGGGCCTGCTCGAGCTGCCCGCGCTGTTCGCCGAGATCGAAGAAATCCTTCTTCGTGAATCCGAGCGCGCCGGCAAAGAGAGCGGCTGGCAGTTGCTGGATGCCGGTGTTGTATTCCTGAACCGCGTTGTTGAAGAAGCGGCGGCTGGCGGCGATCTTGTTTTCGATATCCGACAGTTCGGTCTGCAACTGCTGGAAGTTCGCGTTGGCCTTGAGGTCCGGATAGGCTTCCGACAGCGCGATCAGGCGTCCGAGCGCCGCGGTGAGCTGGCCTTCGGAGGCGGAGACTTGCGCCGGGCCTTGCGCCGACATGGCGGCATTACGCGCCTTGATGACGTCTTCCAGCGTGCCGCGCTCGTGCGTGGCGTAACCTTTCACGGTTTCAACGAGGTTAGGAATCAGGTCGTGGCGCTGCTTGAGCTGCACATCGATATCGGCGAAGGCCTGCGATACCCGCTGCGCCAGCGCGACGAGACGGTTGTAGGCGCCGAACACGAACAGGGCGATGACGACGATGACACCGAGTAAAATCCAGCCGGACGACATGAGGGAAAACTCCTTGAGGACGACGAATGGCGCGCACCCTACCTGAAAGGCGGGCGATCGTCAGCGTCTGCGGTCAGGGTGCCGCACGATTTGGTCGTCGTCAGGGGAGGAGTGGTTCAAGCGTTTTGCAATGATCTCTCAACGGGTCGTCCCCGCCAACGGATCGGCGCAAAGCGCCGCCCGATGACAGGCTCCGGCGGGGACCCGTAACCCCTTGACCACCGTTCTGCAGGTACGTCGCTTTGGTTCGTCATGGCCAGGACAAGCGGGCGTTCACGCCCGTCTTCGACGGGCTATGCCCGGCCATGACGATTTCGTTGCGTTGGATTGTCAGTCGTTTACGGCGCGGGCAATCAAGGCTTGGCGATATGCCAGGCCCCATTCAGGAAGCCGTCGCCGGTGGTGTCGCCGGGCTTGGTGTCCTTTGCGAAGGTATAGAGCGGCTTGCCCTTGAGCGCCCACATCTTGCTGCCGTCGTCGCGGGTGACGATGGTCCAGTCGCCCGACGCCTTGGCGTCGGCGGCAGCCATCAGCGGCGGCCAGTTGGTGGCGCAAGGGCCGTTGCAGGCGGACTTACCCGCGCTGTCCTTGTCGAAGGTATAGAGCGTCATGCCCTTGGCATCGACATAGGCCTTTCCTGCCGGAGTGTCGGCGACCTTCGCAGCCTGTGCGAAAGCGGCGGTCGAGGCGAGCATGAAAGAGACAGCCGCCATCGCGGCGAATGTTTTGGACATCGCTTGTGTACTCCTGATGAAATGTTTGCGTCGGACGCGAACGCGTCATTCTCACAAACTCCATCAGGAGAGAATTATTCCGGGGCTGCCTCGTTCCCGGGAAAAATCGCATCGCCCCAGTTCCATTTCTTGGCGCGCTTGTAGGCGGCTTTGTCCCGATGCGGGACGCTCACCGATTTTATTCCGTCGGCCGCGCAGATTTTTGCAGTGACGGCGATCTTGGTGACAAGCGGCTGCGCCAGCACGCGTGACGGACGTTGTGCGGGCGGCGTGCGCGCGAGAACCACATAACTGAATTTCTCGTCCTCATAGGGAAGGTCCGCGCCCTTGAGGTGTTTATGCACGCGCGAGCGTTGCAGGCGCTGGGTGAAATGACACCAGTCCGGTGCGATGAGCGGGCACGCCGCGTCATGCGGGCAGGGCGCGACCACATGCGCGCCTTTCGCAATCAGCCGCTCGCGTAGCGACATGATATGGGCATAGCCTGCGGGCGTGCCAGGCTCGACCACCAGCAACATGTCGCGCGTTTTCGCCCACATGGCATCGGCGAGACCCGCACGCTCGCTCTCGTTCAGTTCGTTGATGACATAGCTTGCGACGACGAGATCGGCCTCCGGCGCTTCCGCGAGCGCCTTGCGTGCATCGGCTGAATCGTAGCGCAGCGTTTCCAGCCGCAGTTGCGATGTTACAAGTTCGGTCGCAAGTTCGCGCAACGCCGCGTTCGCGTCCAGAAGTGTGAATGCTTCCAGCGATGCAAAGGCTTCACTCGCCGCCCATGTGGCTGTGCCGGGTCCCGCGCCGACATCGAGCAGGCTTTGCGGCGAGAAATCCGGATCGATCTCCATCAGCGCGTTCAGGCTTGCGGCAATCGCCGCATAAGTTCCCGGCATCCGCGCCAGCGCGTAGGCCAGCGCATCGGCGCTGGTCCTGATCCGGCCAGAGCCGCCGCCGCTGCGATAGGTCTGCGAGATCGCGTCCGCTCGCTGCGCGGCGTCAGCGCGGGACAAACCCTCGGCCTTGCGGGCGAGGGCTGCCTGTAATTCAGCGGGGAGGTTCGGGGAGATCATGTTTTCACCCTCCCCTCAAGGCGAGGGTGAAGCGATCACGCCACGTTCTGGTCGAGAACCTTCATCGCGCCGTCGAGATCGACCGACACCAGCTGGGACACGCCGCGTTCCGCCATGGTGACGCCGAACAGACGGTTCATGCGCGCCATGGTGATCGGATTGTGGGTGATGATAATGAAGCGCGTCTCAGTCGACGAAGTCATCTCATGCAGCAGGTTGCAGAACCGCTCGACGTTGTGGTCGTCCAGCGGCGCGTCGACTTCGTCCAGCACGCAGATCGGCGACGGGTTGGTGAGGAACACCGCAAAAATCAGCGCCAGCGCCGTCAGCGCTTGCTCACCGCCCGAGAGCAGCGACAGCGTCTGCGGCTTCTTGCCGGGCGGCTTGGCAATGATTTCGAGACCGGCTTCCAGCGGATCGTCGCTTTCGATCAGGGTCAGTTCGGCCTGACCGCCGCCGAACAGTTCGGTGAACAGTCGCTTGAAGTGGCTGTTCACCGTCTCGAACGAGGTCAGCAGGCGCTCGCGCGCTTCCTTGTTTAGGCTCTGGATGCCGGTGCGCAGCTTCTTGATCGCTTCCACCAGATCGTCGCGCTCGGTGGTGAGGCCGGTGTGCTGGGTCTCGACCTCGCGCAGTTCTTCCTCGGCGCGCAGGTTGACCGCGCCAAGGCGCTCGCGGTCGCGGCGCAGCTTTTCCAGATCGGCTTCGATCTCGGTCACCGCCGGAAGCTCGCTTTCCGGGGTGATCTCGGCGAGCGCTGCGACGCCATGCGGCTCGACTTCGAGCATGTCGCGGATTTCGCGTTCGATGTCGTCGAGGCGGCGGCGGGTGCCTTCCATCCGCTCTTCGGAGCGGGCGCAGGCTTCGCGCGAAGCGGACAGCGCATCCAGCGTGGCGCGGGCCACGCGATCGGTTTCCGCCATCGCGCTCTCAGCCGTCGCCAGCGCGTCGGCCGCCATGCGGCGATCGGATTCGGCGTGCTCGATTTCGCTGATCAGCGCGCTGCGCTTCTCGGCGAAAAATTCCGGAGCGTTCTCAAGTTCGGCGCGCTCGGTCTTGAGCTCGACAATGCGGGTTTCGACGGTGGCGATCTGCGACGCGGCGTTGTCCTTGCGGCTCAGCCATTCGTTGCGCTCGGCGACAATGGCCTGCACGCGCCGGTCGGCGAGTTCCGCTTCGCGCGCCAGCGCCTGTGCCTCGGCGCGCACCTGCGCGGCGAGCTGGCGATGACCGTCCATGTCGGCGCGGACGGTGGCGAGCTTTTCTTCGTTCTCGGCGCTCGATGGCAGATCGCCGAGCGCTGCGATGGCAGCTTCGTGTGCGCCGTGAGCTTCCGTGCGGTCTTCGGTCAGGCGCGTGCGGCGCTCGTCGAGTGTGGAGCGGCGCGAAGCGTGACGGTTGATCTCGCGCTCGGCATTGGCGTGCTGTTCGCGGGCGGCGTTGGCTTCGCGCTGGGCGGTGCGGACAGCTTCGCGCGCCGCGCTCTCGGCTGCGGACGCGGCCTTGAGTTCGGTTTCGGCGTTTTCGAGCGCCTGCCGCTTGGCGACGGCATCGGCGCGGGCCTGTTCGATCTCCGCTTCGATATCGACAAGACGGGCACGCTCGGCAAGGCGGCGCGCTGCGCCGGTTGGAGCATGTGCGGCTGCGACAAAGCCGTCCCAGCGCCACAGGTCGCCTTCGCGCGAGACCAGCCGCTGGCCGGTCTTGAGCTGCGACATCAGCTGTGCGCCGCGCTCGCGGCTGACAACGCCGATCTGGGCCAGACGCCGTGACAGTTCCGGCGGCGCGGTGACATGCGCGGCGAGGGATTCAACGCCCGAGGGAAGGGACGGATCGCCGCTGACCGGGCCGACGCTGGCCCAGCGGAGCGGGGCGGAGGGATCGACCGGAGCGTCGAGATCGTCGCCGAGCGCGGCGCCGAGTGCCTTCTCGAAGCCCTTGCCGACGTTCACGCCATCAATGATCGGCGGCCACAGGTTCTTGGTTTCGCCATTGACGATCTTGGAAATCGTCTTGGCTTCGGTTTCCAGACGCTGCACGCGCTTTTCGGCATCGGCCAGCGGTGCGCGCGAGGCTTCCAGCGTGGCGCGTGCGGTGACATGCGCGGCTTCATTCGCCTGCGTGGTCGCTTCGGCAATCAATACTGCTTCCGCAGCGGCTTCCATCGCGGCAACCAGCGCATCGAGGTCGCCAAGGCCGCCGGTCTCGGCGGTGAGCTTTTCGACCTCGCCTTCGACGATGGCGATGTCCTGATCGAGCCGTGCGAGACGGTCGCGATGGGTGCGCACGTTGGATTCGATTTGGGTGCGGCGTGCGGTGAGGTCGGCCAGCGCGGTGGTTAGTTCGGAGAACGTGCGCTCGGCGGCCGCCAGCGTGGCTTCGGCTTCCGCGACGCGTTCATCCGCACCGGAACGGGTGTCGACGCGCGAGCGGATTTCTTCCTTGAGGATGCTGTCTTCAGATTCAAGACGTTCCAGCGCGACATCGGCATCGGAGAGCTGGCGCTGTTCGCGCTCGATGTCGGCGGCGAACTGCGTGAGACGGCGGTCGAGTTCGACAACGCGTTCCTTGGCGCGCGCTTCCTCGCGGTCGAGCATTTCGCGGGCATTGGTCAGGCGTTGCAGGCCTGCGGCGGCGCGGGCTTCGCTGTCGCGCAGGCCGGGCAATTCGGAGGCGCGGATCGCCTGGATGCGTGCGGCTTCCGCCTGCTGCTGGACGCGTTCGGCCTGTTCGCGGACGTTCAGGTCGTGGGTCTGGCCTGCCTCGCTGACGTCGGCATGGGCCTGCAGCCAGCGCAGATGAAACAGCAGCGCTTCCGCCTTGCGCACCTTGGCGGCGACTTCGCGATAGCGGATCGCCTGACGTGCCTGCTTTTTCAGGCCTTCGATCTGACCGGCGAGCTGGCCGATCACGTCCTCGACGCGGGTGAGGTTGGTTTCTGCAGCCTTGAGGCGCAGTTCGGCTTCGTGGCGGCGCGCATGAAGACCCGCGACACCGGCAGCATCTTCCAGCACGCGGCGGCGCTGCTCGGGCTTGGCCTGAATGATTTCGCCGATCTTGCCCTGGTGGACGAGGGCGGGCGAGCGTGCGCCGGTGGCGGCGTCCGCGAACAGGATCTGCACGTCACGCGCGCGCACGTCCTTGCCGTTGATGCGATAGACCGAGCCTGCTTCGCGCTCGATGCGGCGCGAGATTTCCAGCATGTCCTGATCATTCACGGCGGAGGGTGCCGAGCGATCGGAGTTGTCGATGGTCATCGCCACTTCGGCGTGATTGCGCGCGGGGCGATTGCCCGAGCCTGCGAAGATCACGGCGTCCATGTCGGCGGCGCGCAGCGACTTGTACGAGGTTTCGCCCATCGCCCAGCGCAGCGCTTCAACGAGATTCGACTTGCCGCATCCGTTCGGACCGACAACGCCGGTCAGGCCCGGTTCGATCAGAAAGTCTGTCGGCTCAACGAAGGACTTGAAGCCGTGAAGGCGAAGACGCGTGAGTTTCATGCAATCGGTGCTCTGTTGGCCGGGCTAAAATCATTAGCCGGGGCAAGGTCATAGCGGCCCTGTGCCAGTATAGCTGAGTCGCGGGATGCGCCTCGGACTGTCCGCACAATGGCGAGGCCGGCTGCACAGGGCAACCGGCGGGACGGGCTTTTCCCAAGGGATTTAGGAGCGATTTAGGCGAAATTCCCGGGGATTTCCAAAGGAATCTCAGGGTGTTTGCCGGGTTCCCGAATCGGGGGTGCGGGTGGCTCTCAGCTCTTGAGCAGCGGCTTGATCAGCTTTTCGAAGGCATCGAACGAGGTCTCGCCCTTCACGGGAGTTCCGTTGACGAAGAAGAACGGCGTCGAGTTGACCTTGAGCTTGGTATAGGCGTGCTCACGCACATCCAGAATGCCCTTCTGGATCTTCGGGTCGCCCTGCACACAGTCCTTGATCATTTGCTCGCTGAAACCGGCCTGCTTGCCGACGCGATTGATGGTGCCGAGCGCATCGGATGCGAGGTCGTTCTGCTGCTTGAACAGAATGTCGACGATGGCGAAATATTTCGGCGCGTCATCCTTGGCCACGCAGCGCGCGAGCGCGGAGGCGGCGAGGGCAACCTGATCCAGCGGGAATTCGCGGAAGATGAAACGCACCTTGCCGGTGTCGATATAGTTGGTCTTGATCTGCGGGAACACGTCCTTGGTGAAGGCCGCGCAGTGCGGGCAGGTCATCGAGGCGTATTCGATGATGGTGACGGGCGCGTCCTTCGAGCCGAGCGCCATATCGCCGAGTTCACCGGCTTGGGCGATTTCCGCGGCGGTCTGGGCGCTGGCTTCGCTGACAAGCTGCCATGGCGAAACGCCGAGCGCTGCGGCAAAGGCAGTCAGGGACAGGGCGGCGGTGAAGGTGCGGCGCGTGATGTTCAACGGTCTGCTCCGGGAAAGTCGTGCGATCGGCGTTGTCACGCCTGATGGGGAGTGTTTCGCTAGCTTGAAACCATGATTGTGGCAATGCCGGGCCGCAGCCGCGTGCCGTCACACATGGCTCAATTTCGCTTGATCGATGCGCCGAGCCGCGCCAGCGCGGCGCGTAAATCCGCATCTTCCACGGTGCCGAGCGAGGCTTCGACCTGGGCGACGGCGGCAGGGTCCGGCCCTTTTTTTACTTTCTTGACGGGCCTGCGTGATAGCGGTGCCTGACGGAGCGCAATCCGCCCCACCGCATTCCAGCCGAAGAAGCGGTTGACTCGCTCGATGATGACATCGGACGTATGCTGGATTTCCAGCGCCATTGGGCCTTCGACCCGCAGCACCAATGTGGCGGGCTCCGGCTGCTGGTTCTCGACCGGCCGCGGCCACTGGATCTTTAAGGGTTCCGAATGCGCCGCGACGGTTGCCCCGACAATATCCGCCCATCGCGTCACCAGTTCGCGCGAGGCAAAGCCCTGCCTGGCGAAGGCGTCGTTGATCGCACTGCCGAGCAATGCGGATAACGGCTTCGCGGTGAGGGGACCGGGCTTGTTCATGGGCGGCTGTCGTCGGTACATATGACGCCATGACCTTATCAGGCGCCGCCGCGCGGCGAAAGAAATCTCCGGAAGCGCATGAGGCCGATCGTCCGGCGCTGCTGCTCGCCTGGTATGACCGCCATCGCCGGCAACTGCCGTGGCGCGCGCTGCCTGGACGCGCGAGCGATCCATATCGCGTGTGGCTGTCGGAAATCATGTTGCAGCAGACCACGGTGAAAGCGGTCGGGCCGTATTTCGAGAAATTCACCGCGCGCTGGCCGACGGTGGCGGCGTTGGGATCGGCGTCTCAGGACGATGTGCTGCGGATGTGGGCCGGGCTTGGCTACTATTCCCGCGCGCGCAATCTTCACGCCTGCGCCGTCACGGTGCTGCGCGAGCACGGCGGCGTGTTTCCCGACACCGAAGAAGGCTTGCGTACGCTTCCGGGCGTCGGTCCTTACACTGCGGCGGCCATCGCCGCGATTGCGTTTGATCGCCGGACCATGCCGGTGGATGGCAATATCGAGCGTGTGGTGTCGCGGCTGTTCGCAGTGGAAGAACCGCTGCCGAAATCGAAACCGCGGATTCAGGAACTGGCGGCAACGCTGCTCTGGAGTTCGCGCGCGGGTGATAGCGCACAGGCCTTGATGGATCTCGGCGCGACCATCTGCACGCCGAAGAAGCCAGCCTGCGTGCTCTGCCCGCTCAATGACAATTGCGCGGCGCGGATGCGGGGTGATCAGGAGACGTTTCCGCGCAAGACGCCGAAGAAAACCGGCGTGCTGCGGCGTGGCGCGGCGTTCGTGGTGACGCGCGGCGATGAACTGCTGGTGCGCACGCGGCCGGAAAAGGGTTTGCTCGGCGGCATGCTTGAGGTGCCGACCTCCGACTGGCTTGCGGGTCATGACGACAAGGATGCGCGCGCGCAGGCACCCTCATTGAAAGTTTCGCGCTGGCATCGCAAGGTTGGCGTGGTCACGCACGTGTTCACGCATTTTCCGCTCGAGCTTGTGGTCTATGTCGCGCGCGTTCCGGCACGCACGCGCGCGCCGCGGGGCATGCGCTGGGTGCCGGTCGCGACCCTCAAGGATGAAGCGCTGCCGAATGTCATGCGCAAGGTGATCGCGCATGGCCTCAATGGCGATCCCCCTGCTTGAGCGGACGAATGCCTCGCCTGCAGGCTGGCGCCGGGTGACGCCATGTGCTTATTTTCCTCCGTACTTTTTGAATTTGTGTGGGGGCTTCCAATGCGTCATTTCTGGCTGGCCGGTCTCGGCCTTCTTCTTGCTGCGTGCAACACAACGAGCGGCCCGGTCGCGACAACGGGGGGCGGCCCGACAGCGGTTGCTCAATCTCAGGAGCTTCCGCCGATTTATGAGCCTCTCGTGGACATGCATCGCGTCAATCCCGAGAAGTACCGCCGCGATCTCGCCGAATGCCGCCAGCAGGGCGCACCGCAGGAAGCTGCCGCGCGGCAGGCACAGCAGCAAGTGGCCGCAGGCACCGCGCTGTCGGTCGCGGGAAGCGTTGCCTCTCTCGTGCCGGTGTCGTCGTTCCGTCAGGCGCGCACGCTCTATGCGGCGACCGACACCGCTCAAGCCGTCGGGGGCAGTGTGGCCGAGGGCGGCGCGGTCAAGCAGGATCAGGCGATGCAGGACTACGTCCTTGTGGTCAACACCTGCCTGATGCACAAGCGCTACCGCCTGCTGCGCTGAGTTGCCTGCCTTCCGCCGGTCCCCTGATCGCCATATGCCAGAGTGGGCCGGCGGCTATGCCGCAGGGCGCGCCACGATAGGCGGCTTGGCGTTGAGCGCCTCGACCTGGAAACCCGCGACGCGCTTGTAGGTGTTGGCGACGTCTTCCAGTTCCTGCTGCGTCATCACTTCGGTCACGACATTGAAGCCGTTCGGTGCGCGCTCTTCCACAAGCTGCATCACCTGCTCGGGACCGTTGCGGCGGTTAAGCTTGACCAGTTCGGTGGTGGCCGGGCGGCGCTCGGCTTCATAGGCGGCAAGCGCCGCGGTCGTTTCGCCGTGGGTGAGAATTTCGCGCGTCAGCACACGGGCATCGAGAATGGCCTGTGACGCGCCGTTGGAGCCGATCGGATACATCGGATGCGCGGCGTCGCCCATCAGCGTGACATTGCCGAAGGTCCAGCGGTCGATGGGGTCGCGGTCCACCAGCGGATATTCATAGGCCTGAGAGGCGGTGCGGATCAGGCCCGGCACGTCGAGCCAGTCGAAACGCCAGTCCTCGAACCACGGCAGGAATTCCTCGAGCTTGGCTGCGCGGTTGTAGTCCTCGCGGCGCCACTGATGCTCCGGCGGAAAATAGCGCTCCGCGATCCAGTTGATGCGGTATTTGCCGTTCGGCAGCTGGCCTGAGATCGGATAGCAGACGAACTTCAGGCTTTCATGGCCGGCCATGATCATGGTGCGGCCGGACAGGAAGGCGTCGGTTTCGGTGATGCCGCGCCAGAGGATGCGGCCGTTCCAGATCGGCGGGCCTTCTTCCGGATAGAGTTTTGCGCGCACGGCGGAATGGATGCCGTCGGCAGCAATCAGCAGCGTGCCGTCATACGTTCCGACGTCCTGTCCGGTCGCCTTGTCGATGAAGCGGGCAGAGACGCCTTCCGGGGTCGAAGTGAAATCCGCCAGATGATGGCTGTTGAGCACGGCGTCGCGCCCAAGGCGCTCGATGACGGCATCGAGCAGGATGTGATGCAGCACGCCGCGATGGATCGAGACCTGCGGCCACTTGTATCCGGCCTCCAGCCCGCGCGGCTCGCTCCAGATCGGTTTGCCCCGCTTGGAGAAGTAGGCGAGTTCCTTGGTGCGGACACCGGCAGCGTCGAGCTTGCCCAGCAGGCCGAGTTCGGTCAGTTCGCGCACCGCATGGGGCAGCACATTGATGCCGACGCCGAGTGGCTTGAGCTCCGGCACGCTCTCGAACAACCGGCACGGAATGCCGACCTGATGAAGGCTGAGCGCGAGCGTCAGCCCGCCGATCCCGCCGCCTGCGATAAGAACCGTCATGATGCGCTCCCGATACTGCTGCCGTCATGGCACGGGAAACCGCGCGGGGGCAACTGCGAAAGGCCTCTCAAGCGACTAGCCGGGTGATCATGGCTCCGGTCACAAGATACTGATTTTCGGATTTGAGCAGGGCGGCGACTTACGTCCAAGGTAATTGATCTTCTGATCCGAAAGTCTACGCTCGCCTGCATGGGCATCCAGAAAATAATGCCGCAGGATAGCGCGGTCGGGCCATTCAGCAGCCTGCTGAAGCACTGGCGCAGCGTTCGCCGGCTCACCCAGATTGAACTCGCAGGCGATGCGAATGTCTCGGCGCGGCATTTGTGCTTTCTGGAAACCGGCCGTGCGCAGCCCAGCCGCGAGATGGTGCAACAGCTCGGGAACGCGCTCGATCTTCCGCTTGAGGAACGCAATGCCCTGCACATTGCAGCAGGTTTTGTCCCGCCCTATGGCGACAGCAGCCTTGCGGCCGACAACCTGCAGCATGTGCGTCAGGCGCTAGACTTCATCCTGCGGCAGCAGGAGCCATATCCTGGAATTGTCATCGATGCGCGCTGGGATGTGGCCCTTCGCAACAATGCGTCGCGGCGCTTGCTTAAACCATTCCATGATGCCTACGGCATGGAGCCAGAATTCGCGAACAACGCCATGCACACGGTCTTTCACCCGAAAGGCCTGCGCCAGTTCATCGTGAACTGGGACGAGTTCGCGGGCCAGATGATCCAGATTCTTCATCGCGAGGTCGCGCAAGGCGGCGGAGCTGCTGCGCAGTTGCTTGCTGAGGTCATGACCTATCCGGGAGTTCCAGTTGAATGGAAGCTTCCGCGTCATGTGATCGGATCCTCGCCCGTAATGACGATGCGGCTTCAGAAAGGCGACTATCGTCTCGCGTTCTTTTCGACCTTTACGACATTCGCAATGCCGACAGACGCGACGCTGCAGAAACTGAAGATCGAATGTTTTTATCCCGCCGATGACGCGACTGACGAGAAAGCCCGCGCGTCGGCACTTTGACAAATCGAGGAGAAGAAGATGCTTGATCGACCCAATCTTCAGTCGGCTGAGACGATGAGCGAATTACGCGCGCTGAATGCGCGTTTCATCCATAACTTCGTGACCAACGATGTGGCGTCGCATGACGCCATCCTGCATCCGAGTTTCATCGACATCCGGCCGAACGGCCAGCGGCAGGATCGCGCGGCGTATCTCAAGCGCTGGGCGACGTGGTTCGATCCCAAGGTGATCGTCTACTGGGACGTTCGGGATGAGTTGATCACAGTGATCGGCGATGTCGCGCTCGTGCGGTCCACCAACAAGTGGACCCGCCGCAGCGACGGTGCGGATGTGACCGGGATGACGATGTATACCGACACATATTTGCTTGAGAACGGCACGTGGAAATGCATCCAGGCACAGATCACGCCGGTCGCGCCTGAGAATTATCCATCCGACGATACGATCGTGAACGTTTACATTGAGGGTAAACTTCAGAAACGGCTTTCATGATCGGGTGCGGCGCTTCGGCCCTCCCTCCATGTCGCGTCCGATCCCGAGCATCAGGGTCCGCAGCCAGATCGAGCCGGGGTCCATCTGCGCGCGGGTGGGATAGAACATGAATTGCTCGTCGATCCCCGGATCGATGGGCGGTGCAACGGTCGCGAGGGACAGTTGCTTTGAGAGGGCGGCGATCAGGCGGCGCGGCACGAAGGCAACGAGATCGGTGCGAGCGGCGACATGCAGGGCTTCGATATAGCTCGGCACCACCAGCGCGATCCGCCGCTCTAGGCCCTTGTTGTGCAGCCATGTATCGATCAGGTCTTCGCTCTGGCCGCGAATGATGACCGCGACATGCCGTGCCTTGAAGAAGGTATCCTTGTTTTTCAGCCGCGCGCCTGCGGGATGTCCCTTGCGCACGGCGAGTGCATCGGAATCCGTATAGAGAAGCTGCCGATGAAAGCCCTTGAAGGCATCGCCGATGCTGATCACCATATCGATGGTGCGGGCGAATTCGGCGGTGAAGATCGCGGGTCCCCGCCATGGCACCACGTCGATCCGCACGCCGGGCGCCAGGGTGTCCAGCTTCTTCATCAGCGGCGGCATCAGGAGTTCGACGGCGAGGTCGGGCATCATCAGGCGGAAGCGCCGCTCGCTGCGCGCGGCGTCGAACTCGTCCGGCATGAACAGTCCGCGCACCTGATCCAGCGCCTGAGCCAGCGGGGCACGCAGCGCCTGCGCGCGTGGTGTTAGTTCCATGCGCGCGCCGGTGCGCACCAGCAGCGGATCGCCGAGCACGTCGCGGAGCCGCCGCAGCGCGTGGCTGGCGGCCGGTTGCGACAGGCCGATCCGCATGGCCGCGCGGCCGACATTCGCTTCCAGCAGAAGCGCGTCGAGAGCGACCAGCAGGTTGAGATCGAGTGAAGCCAAATTCATTCAGCGAATATATATCATATGAAGCATCGATTGGAAGAATATCGACAGGCAGCCCATCATCTGTCCATCCACACGAGCAAAGGACTGAATAGATGAGTGCCGAAGCCAACAAGAAGCTGATCCAGCAGGTTTTCACCGACTCCGCCAATCGCAGCGGGACGACCTTCATCGACCATCTCGCGGACGACGCGGTCTGGATTCAGACCGGACAATGTTCATGGTCGGGAAAGTTCATCGGCAGGGAGGCCATCCTGAACGGACTTCTCGGCCATTTGCGGACCCTGCTGGCGGATCGCCCGCGAACGCTCGCCTTCAATTTCATCGCCGAAGGCGATTTCGTCGTGGTCGAAGCGAAGGGTGACAACATCACCAAGTCGGGTGTCCGCTATGACAACGACTACTGCATGGTCTGGAAGGTCGAGAACGGCAGGATCACGCAGATCAAGGAATATTGCGACACGGCGCTGGTCGAGCGGGTGCTCGATCCGTTTCCGGAAACCGGTCTGCGGGCGGCGGGTTAAAGATGGATCGCGCTCATCCCAACGCGATGCTGCGGTTCGACCGGCGTGCGTTGCCGGCTGCAATATATGAGGGCGGAGGTCGCGTCCTGAAGATCGTCAGGACATGGCGCAAGCGTAGCCATGACCGCCGCGAACTCGGGACGATGAACGAGCGCCAGCTCAACGATATGGGAATGAGCTGGCCGGAGGCCGCGTTTGAGATCGAAAAGCCGTTTTGGCGCGACTGAATAATGGGCGGCGGGTCAGCCCGCCGCCATCTCGCTGCGGATTTCGGCGCGCAGTTCGTCGATCAGGCGCAGGCCCTTCTTGGTCTCGACATGCCAGAACGACCAGCCGTTGCAGGCTTCGGCGCCTTGCGCCAGCGCGCCCATGCGGTGGATCGAGCCGACCTTGTCGCCGAGCATGATCGCGCCGTCGGCGCGCACCAGTGCGGCGTGCTTCTTCTTGGAATCGACCAGCTTGGTGCCGGGGACGATCATGCCGCGTTCGACCAGTTCGGAGAACGCCACACGCGGCGCGCCGCGTGCGGTCATGAACGGCGCAAGCGTCGCTTCGGGCAGCGGTTCGATGGCGGCGATGCGCGCTTCGGCCGCCTTCGCATAGGTCTTGTCGCGCTCAAAGCCGATGTAGCGGCGGCCGAGACGCTTTGCGACAGCGCCGGTGGTGCCGGTGCCGTTGAACGGATCGATCACAAGATCGCCCGGTTTGGACGATGACAGCAGCACGCGCGCCAAAAGGCCTTCCGGCTTCTGGGTCGGGTGAACCTTCTTGCCGTCGCTGCCCTTGAGGCGCTCTTCGCCGGTGCAAAGCGGAATGGTCCAGTCGGAACGTGCCTGCACGTCCTCGTTGGCGGCCTTCAGCGCTTCATAATTGAAGGTGTAACCCTTGGCGTTCTCGTCGCGCGCGGCCCAGATCATCGTTTCATGGGCATTGGTGAAACGGCGGCCGCGGAAATTCGGCATCGGATTGGTCTTGCGCCACACGATGTCGTTGAGAATCCAGAAGCCCAGATCCTGCATGATCGCGCCGACGCGGAAAATGTTGTGATAGGAGCCGATCACCCAGATCGTCGCCGACGGCTTCATGGCGCGGCGCGCGGCGAGTAGCCACGCGCGCGTGAAGTCGTCATAGGCGGTGAAGGATGAGAACTTGTCCCAATCGTTGTTGACGGCATCGACATGGGATTCGTCGGGGCGCTTGAGATCGCCCTTCAATTGCAGATTGTACGGCGGATCTGCGAACACCAGATCGACCGAACCGGCCTGCAGTTTCGACATTTCGGCCACGCAATCGCCAAGGACGATGTGCGAGCTTGATGGCATTTCAAATTGAGTGCGGGGCGCCTTTGCAGACGCCCCGCGACGCGACACAACCATGACTCAAAACCTGACTCAGGCGACGCAGTCGGCGACGCGGGACTAACAAATCCGACTGTCATCACCATGAAGGCCCAAGGTAAAAATCGGCTTAATCGAAAACGTGTTTGTCACTTATTCGAAATCGAATCCGAAACTATCCGGCGATGGAACGCGTTGATGCGAATGCGGTGTGTGCGACGCAGCCAGTGACTCACCACAGGCCGCATACATTTCGTTTTGGCGCGAAAATTCAGCCGCCATTCATGTGACGGAGTGAAAACACATCGAAATGCCGCATGAGACAGTGCTAGGCAATTTTTGCCGGGCGCGGTATGAATCGTTAACAGATGCTTTGCGGCTCCGTCGCGCCATGTGAATATGCGTCATCATGATGCGCCCGCCGGTTGAGGAGATTTCCGATGC
>Ga0209023_10001813_pt1 | contig 27861 bp, 16 predicted proteins | sample LakOneMetagenome_FD_187468 | JGI IMG/M metagenome (GOLD analysis project Ga0209023, IMG submission 187468) | Freshwater and sediment microbial communities from Lake Erie, Canada (SPAdes) (version 2) | ecosystem: Environmental > Aquatic > Freshwater > Lentic | place: Lake Erie, Canada...
GATCTAGCCAGCCGACCTGGCGCTGGGCAAAAGCGGCCGAGGCCTGCTTGTACTTGTCGACATAGGCGGCGACATCGGCGCGCGGCGCGAAAGCGGGAAAGCGCGGATCGATCGCGACCGGCCCGCGCCCGGCGAAATAGGGTTCAGACTGCACCGCAATGTTGCGCGCGCGTTTGGCGATGACATGCCCTGAGACGGGATCGATCTGGAGCGTGATATCGGTAACGAACCCGCCCCAAACCCCCGCGCTTGTCAGCAGGAACGGCTTGGCCGGATTGTAGCGTCCATAGTCGCAGACGTAAGACCAGTGGGTATGGCCTGAAACGACCACGTCGATCCGCGTGTCGAGCCGGTCCAGGATCGGGCGGATATCTGCGTTGAGGCCTTCGCAGCCATTCGGATCCGGTGTCCCGGTGGTCCGTCCGCCCTCGTGGATAAGCAACACGATCGCATCGGCGCCTTGCTGCTTGAGGCTATCGACCAGGGCGTTGGCGGTATCGGCTTCGTCAGCGAAGCGAACTTCCCTGGAGACTTCGGGCGGGGACAGCGCTCCGGTCCCCTCCAGCGTCATGCCAATCAGGCCAACGGTCACTTTGTCGCGTCCGTTCCCGAAGGTCCGCAGTGCAGTCCCTGCAAACAGGGTCTTGCCATCCGCAGTATAGACATTGGCAGCGAGGTACTTGAACCGGGCTCCGGTGAATTTCTCCACCTGACAGGGTTCGCGCGGGGTGTGCTTTGCGCATCCGCCGGTCTGCTTGCGGCGCAGCTCGGCCACACCGCCGTCAAATTCGTGGTTGCCGACCGAGGCGAAATCGAGCCCCATCAGGTTGAGCGCACCGATCGCCGGTTCATCGACAAACAGCGCCGAAGTTATCGGTGATCCGCCGATCAGGTCACCCGCGGCGACGGTCAAATGGTTGGGATACCCGGCCCGAACCGAATCTATAGCACTGGCGAGATAGGCCGCTCCGCCGGCTGGCAAGCCTACGGTGCCGCCTTTACCGTCGGGCACGATCGCGGACTGCTTGGGCGGCTCCAGGTTGCCGTGAAAATCGTTGATTGCAGCGATTCCCACGGTCACCGGCTGCGGCGCGGCCGAAACGGAGCGGAGGGATTGGCCGCTGCAGGCACCCAGCAGGGCGAGTGGCAGCAGCAGCGAAAGGCGAGCATGAGTCGGCATGGTTCTTCCTACGCAAGTGCACTCTTCGCAACAAGTGTTGCGTATTATGCGAGCAAGACAGTTTCTTGAAAAAGTCACACGGATATTCTATCTATACCACACATAACACGCCGCTGGGGAGAAACACGGCATGGCACGACCGCAAACCGACATCGAAGCCGGGCGCGAAGCGCTGATCGGGCATGTGATCGACATGATCGAAGAGAGCGGCTCCTCGGCCATGACCGTAACCGAAATCGCCGCGCGCGCGGGAATATCGCCGGCCAGCCTTTATCGCTTTTTCGACAGCAAGGAGGCGCTGATCGAGGCCGTGGCCGGACGCTGGTTCCAGCCCAAGGTCGAGATCATGGAAGAAGTGGTCGGATCAGACCTGCCGCCGCGCCGCAAGATGTACGAATTCTATGCCCGCCGCTTCACCCGGATGAAGGACGAATGGGAACGCGATCCCATTGCCTTCGCCAACTATGTCGAACTGGGGAAGGAAAACTTCGAGCTGATCCGCGGCTATGTGGACCTTGGTGATCACTATCTGGCGACGATCATCGGCGAGGCGATGGCCGACGGCCATTTCGCAGGGCTTTCGGTCGATCAGGCGCTCAGCCTGGTGAATCAGATGACCAACGTCTACACCAATATCGGTGCAATGGAGATGATCATGCCGCGGCTGAGCACCGACAAGCTGGCGATGATCATCGATGCCCTGTTCGACGGCCTTAGCGCGCAGGACCGCGGCGCCAAGGCCGTCAGCGGGCTCCGGGCGGCCTGAACCGCCCGGACACCGGCTTCAGAATGCGATCTGGAACCGGGCCACCCCGACATTGTTGGTGCGGTCCGGGGTCAGCCCCCCAAAATCGACCTTGGTGTGGGTGAAGTCGGCCGAAAGCCGGACATTGCGCCAGATGTAGAAGTTGACCGCGCCGGTATAGGCCGAGCCGACTCCGCGATCGAACAGTCCGTCCTGCAGGTCAAGCCGACTGTACCGAACGGCCAGTTCGAGCGCGAGCCCCTTGCGCTTGAGGTCCGGGCCCGAAAAGTTGCCGGTGGAGCGGGAGTAGTCCTGATGCTCGCCGGTCACCATCCAGCTCGCCTGGACAGTCTGGCCGTTGAAATGGAGATCGGGCGCGGCGACCGAGCTGGTGATCCGCATCCCCATTGCCTGGGCCTGAACCAGGAGCGGGCCGAACGAGGCCCCGGCCTCGGCATTCCAGGTGGTCAGCTTGTCAAGGTTGACCAGCGTGCCGCTCGACATCACGTTGGGCGCGAGCGTCGAGCCTGGATCGGCCGAGAAGCCCAGCGTCTCGCCCAGCTTGAAGGTCCGGTGCTCGCCTGCCAGAGCGAGGTGCAGGCGGGTATCGCCATTGCTGACCGGCAGCACAGTGACCCGCCCGACCACGCCGCGGCCGCGCTCGGCCTGGCGGCCATCGTCGGCGGCGAGGCCGTCAGTGAACCAGCCAGCATTGACGCTCCAGCGCTTGCCGCTCACCCCGGCCTTGCCGCCCAGGCCAAAGCCCGGGGCCAACGAAGAGGCGAGCGAACGTTCGACGAACGGAATGGTGTTCGAGCTTTGCAGGTCCTCGCCCGAGAACGGCGGGATCATGTTGCCACCACGGATGTCGGTGTTCTCGGTCGGGGTCACCGCCAGCCAGACATTGCGCCAGCCCTTCGAATTGCCGGCGAATTCATGATCGACGCGGAACTTCACCAGATCGCCGATCTCGCCCGAAACCTCGATCCGGGCGCGGCGGATCGCGACGTCTGTCACCCCGGTCTGGGCCAGCGCCGGATCGTCAAACACCGCGGCATCGACATGCAGCCGTCCACCGATGTTGAGCTTGAAATCGCCCTGGTCGAGCGTGATGCCCTTGTCATTGGCCTTAAGGGCATCGGCCTGGGCGGCAGTGGCGCTGGCGCTCAGCAACAGCGCGGCGAGGATTGTGGTCTTCATTGGTCAGGTCCTTTGTATTCAAGCAAACGAAAGACGGTTTCGATCAGCCCGTTGCGATGGGCGCAGGAAAAGTTGTGGCGCGTGCGTGGCAGCACGGTCAGGCTCGACGCCGCGTTCCAGCCAGCCCGGCGAAGCGCGCGGTGCCAGCTCTTGGCGCGGGCATGACGGTTGATCCCCTGCAGCGCGTCGAGCTCGGCCGAGCGGCGCAGCGCGTCGTCATCGCGGCGGTCGCGCTGCCCGACGATCAGGTGGAACGGCACCGCCTGTGCCCCGGGATCGAGGGGGCCACCCGGCATTCCCGCCAGCCCGAGCGGCCAGGCCAGATCGGGATCGGGCATGGTGTACCACCCGGCCGAAGCCGGAACGCAGGCGCGCACCCGTTTGGGGTGGATCAGGGCATAACGGTGCGCGAACTGCGCCCCGCCGGAAAAGCCGAACAGTGCGATCTGCCGGGTGTTCAGGCCAAAGCGGGCGGTGGCATCCTTGAGGATGTCATCGAGCGCCTTGTCGCTGCCGATGTCGCTCTTGGGATCGATCACCTGTTGGTACTGGCCATAGGCCTCGCGCCGGAACAGCGGTGCGATCAGCGGGACCCCGCACTCTTCCGCCAGCGCGGCGAACCGCACCACCAGCTCGGCGGCGTTGCGCGAAATGCCGTGGACCAGCACCAGCGGCTCGGCCCCTGGGCGCAGCCGGGTGGGCAGCAGGACATAGTATTCGCGCTGCGGCTGACCATTGATCCGCAGGAATTGCGGGCGCGGCTGCGCGGCGGGCGATACCACCGCAAGGCTGGGCGAGGCGCTCATGCGCGCCGCTCCCGGCGGACCGGGGCCAGCGCGGGGCCAGCGGGCACCGGCTGGTCAGCCAGTCCCTCACTGTTCAGCGTCCAGTGCCGGGTCATGATCCGGGTCAGCACTGGGTGGCGGCTGGTCAGCAGCACCACCCCGGGCCAGTCCTTCAATGCGTCGGCCAGCCGTAGCGCCCCGCCATCGTCGAGCGCCAGCTCGTCGGGGGAGAGCAACAGCACTGGCGGTTTGCCCACCAGCGCCCGGAGCAGGACCAGATGCGCCGGATTGCCGTCATTCGCTTTCAGCTCGATTTGCCAGGCCTGGGCGAGCGCGGCGATCTCTTCGGCAGAGGCATCGGGGAGGCGGTAGCGCAAGTTCAGCGCATTGCTGCCGTGCAACAGCGGCAAGTCGGCACTGGCCAGCCCGACGATCCGCCGCCGCCGCGCGGGCGTGCGGGCAAGCAGATCGCTGCCGTTCCAGCGCGCCGTGCCGCTGGCCGGATTGGCCAGCCCGGCCAACACCTGGAACAGCGTCCGGGCCAGCCGCGGATCGCCGTCGATCCCGATCACGTCGCCTTGCCGGGCCGAGGCATCGAAGGGCTTGGCCAGTCGCTCCAGCTTTAGCCTGGCCATGACCAGGCTGCGGATCTCACCGCGCTTCCACGGCTGAGGTTCGCCGCGTTGCAGCTGCGGCAGCGCCAGCAGCAGCTCGATCCGGCGATGCGAAATCAAGCCTGGAACGGTCAGTTCGGCCGCGCGGGCGAGGTCGCGCAGGGCGAGGCCGATGATACCGATCACCAGCACGGTCCCGGCCATTCCGCCCGCTGGCAGGCTACCCCCCGCCAGTACGGCAGCGATGACGATTGCAGTGGTCGCCAGATGCGGCAGCGCCCGCAGCAACCCGGTCAGCCAGGCGCGCTTGAGCGCCGCGCGGTTGAGCCGGTCAACCCGGTTCGCCAGCCGCTTGGCCTCCGCTGCGCCGCGCGCGCTGGCCAGGATCGTTGCGCTGGCGGAAAGCCGTTCGGACGCGAAGGCCGAAACCCGCCCACGCTCCCGGCGGACGGTGCGGACCGCCCGCGACAGCGGACGCAGCAGCAAGGCGCCGCCCAGGCAAGCCAGCGCGACAATCCCCAGCGCGGCCACGGCCAGCTGCGGCCTCGCCAGGGCCAACCAACCGATCAGGCCGAACAGCGCGACCAGTGCCAGGATCGAACGCATCACCCCTTCGGCAACCCACTGGCGCAGCGCGGTGAGATCGCCGACGAAACTTTGCAGCATGGCCCCGTGACGCCGCCGCTGGATCACCGCCGGTTCAACCTCGACCAGGTGCCGGAACAAGTGCTCGCGTACTGCGGTGACGTAGTCGAGGCCCAACCCTTCGCTGAGCCGGCGCAGCAGCGCTTCGCAGCCGAAGCCCAGCACGGCGGCGAAAGCGGCCATTGGCCATACTCCATGCCCCGCCCCATGCAGCGTGCGGGCGACCACGATCGTCGCGCCCAGCTGCACCAGCGCAGTCGCCAGCACGGCGGCCAGCAGGCCTTTGCGGCGCCGGTCGAACAGCGGAATCATGCCTTGGCCGCGATTGCGCCAGCAGCGAAACAGAGCTGCGGGGCGAGCACCGGATCGCGCAGCTGTTCAAGCAGCAGCACCGGCGCGCCCAGCGCCTCAGCAGCCTCACGCGAGGCCAGCGGCGAAATGCTGATCAGTCCCGAAAGCCCGACCACATGGTGGCCCAGCGCCGCCAGCCGCTCAACCCCGCCAACCGCACCCAGCGCGTCTCCGGCGGCGAACAGCACACCGTCGATCGCCTGGCGGAAAGTGGGCGAGGCGAGTAGCGCAGCGGTCTCGCTCTGGAGCAGACCATCGGCAATCTCGACCACCACGACATCGGGCTCATCGGCGCTGCTATGCGCGATCAGCGACAGCGCGGTGCGCTCGATCTGCTCGAAAGCCAGACCGGCGGTCGAAGCATGGCCCATGTCGGTGAAGTCGAGCACCTGGGCAGCCCCGGCATCGATCATCGACCACAAGTCGCCGCCCGATCCGGTCCCGGTCACCTTGGTCGCCGCGACCTTGAGCCCGGCGCGGGCGAGGCCGTGGATCAGCCCGGCAGCGGCGGTGGTCTTGCCGGCATTCATCGAAGTTCCCGCGACCGCGATCACTTGCGGGCGGTTGTCGCGCAGCCGCCGGTGCGGCATGCCGAATTGCGCAAGGTTGAGTGCGGTGCCGAACCGGTCGGCGATCAGCCCGATCGGCTGGATCCGGGTGGCCCGCTTGATCTTGCCATGGCGGCTGAGAACCTTTCCGGCCACCCCGCCGCCGGCCACCAGATCGCAGGTGCCAAGGTCTTCAGGGACAACGGCTTCGAACTGGTCGGGGGCATAACGATTGCCATAGGCGACGATGATTTCATCACCTTCATACAGCTGTGCGCGGCGGCCGTGGGGGCTTTCCAGCTTCTGGTGCTGGCCCAGCACCTCGATGCGCGCCAGCAGCAGATCGCCCGCGGCCGGGTTGCCTTCGCGCAGCAGGCGCATATGCGGCGGGAATTCGACCCGGCGGGTGGTGAAGGCGCGCTTGGCGCTCTCCACGCGGCCCAGACCCAGCGCCTCGCCAGTCTTGCCCGCTTCACCCGATACGACCCGCAACCGGGCTTCCAGCGCCCTTGTATCCTGAAACACTTGTCCGCTCTCTTGACCCATCGTGATGGGTGAAGAACGAATAGCAGGGGAACTTATTCCCGGACTTTCAGGGCCTGCTCAATTTTAGCGGTTAATCCGGCGGTTAGAAATGCTGCTCAAACGTCCAGATTGGCCACGTTCAGCGCATTCTCCTGGATGAAGTCGCGGCGTGGTTCGACCACGTCGCCCATCAGGCGGGTGAAGATCTCGTCGGTGACATCGGCGTCCTCGACCTTGACCTGCAACAGCACCCGCGCGGTGGGATCGAGCGTGGTTTCCCAAAGCTGCTCGGCGTTCATTTCACCCAGGCCCTTGTAGCGCGCGATCGCCAGACCCTTGCGCCCACCGGCCAGCACGGACTCGAGCAATTGCGAAGGGCGCGCGATGCCTTCGTTCTTGCCATCGCCGCGGACCGCGATCGGGGTCTGGTCGTCGCCCACTTCGCCAGTTGCTTCGACAACCTCGACCGGGGCTTCTTCAACAGCAGCACTGGCGCGGACCAGCCGGGCGGCGCCGACATAGGCATCGGCCTGTTCGGCGGCGAGCCGGGCAAGCTTGCGCGCTTCGGCGCTGGTCAGGAAGTTGGCCTCGATCGGGAAGGCATCGGTCACCCCGCGCCAGATCCGCTCGACCAGCACCGAGCCATCGTCGCGCAGGCCCGCGCTCCACACTGCTTCGCGGTCGGTCAGGCCCATCAGCTTGGCGGCACGCTCCAGCGCGGCCAGACGTTCGGCCTTGTCGATATCGGGGGCGAAGACGCCGCCGATTGCCAGCGCTTCGATCACCGCAGGATCATAGCGGCGGGTCACGAATGCCATCAGGCTGCGCATCCTGAGCGCGTGATCGACCAGCACCCTGAGATCGGCGCCTGCGCGGGCCCCGCCGGGGCCTTCAAGCACCCGGCCGGCGAGCCCGGCATCGACCAGATGCTCGTCCAGCTCGCGCGCGTCCTTGAGGTAGACCTCGCTGCGGCCCTTGGAGACCTTGTAGAGCGGCGGCTGGGCGATGAAGAGGTGGCCGCCCCGGATGATTTCGGGCATCTGGCGGTGGAAGAACGTCAGCAACAACGTGCGGATATGCGCGCCGTCGACGTCGGCGTCGGTCATGATCACGATCTTGTGATAGCGCAGCTTCTCAAGATTGAATTCGTCGCGGATCCCGGTGCCCATCGCCTGGATCAGCGTGCCGACTTCCTTGCTGGAAATGATCCGGTCAAACCGCGCGCGCTCGACGTTGAGGATCTTGCCCTTGAGCGGCAGGATCGCCTGGAAATGCCGGTCGCGGCCCTGCTTGGCCGAGCCGCCGGCCGAGTCCCCCTCGACCAGGAACAGCTCGCACTTGGCAGGATCGCGTTCCTGGCAGTCGGCCAGCTTGCCGGGCAGGCTCGCGATATCCATCGCGCCCTTGCGGCGGGTCAGTTCGCGGGCCTTGCGGGCGGCTTCGCGGGCGGCGGCGGCGTCAATGATCTTGGCGACCACTGCCTTGGCATAGGCCGGGTTTTCCTCCAGCCAGTCGCTCATCTTGTCGGCCATCAGGCTTTCGAGCGGCTGGCGCACTTCGCTGGAGACCAGCTTGTCCTTGGTCTGCGAGGAAAACTTGGGGTCGGGCAGCTTGACCGAGACAATCGCGGTCAACCCTTCGCGCATGTCATCGCCGGTCAGACTGACCTTTTCCTTCTTCAGCAGACCGGTCTTTTCGGCATAATTGTTGAGCGTGCGGGTCAGCGCCGCGCGGAACGCCGCGAGGTGCGTACCGCCATCGCGCTGGGGGATGTTGTTGGTGAAGCACAGGACGTTTTCGTAGTACGAATCGTTCCATTCCAGCGCCACCTCGATCCCGATCCCGTCGCGTTCGGACGAAATCGCAATCGGATTGGGCAACAGCGCGACCTTGTTGCGATCGAGGTAGCTGACGAATGCCCCAATCCCGCCTTCGTAGAACAGGTCGTGCTCCTTCACTTCCTCGCCGCGCTTGTCGCGCAGCAGGATCCGCACGCCCGAATTGAGGAAGGCGAGTTCGCGGTAGCGGTGCTCCAGCTTCTCAAAATCGTAGACGGTGACGTTCTTGAAGGTTTCGTCGCTGGCGAGGAAAGTCACCCGGGTGCCCTTCTTGCCGGCCGGAGCCGGTCCGACCACGCGCAGCGATTCCACCGCATCACCGTGGGCGAACTTCATCCAGTGCTCTTCCCCGTCGCGCCAAATCGTCAGCTCGAGCCATTCCGACAGCGCATTGACTACCGAGACGCCGACCCCGTGGAGCCCGCCCGAGACCTTGTAGGCATTGTCGTCACTGGTGTTCTCAAACTTGCCGCCCGCGTGGAGCTGGGTCATGATCACTTCGGCCGCCGAGACACCTTCCTCGGCGTGGATCCCGGTCGGAATCCCGCGGCCGTTGTCCTCGACCGAGACCGAACCATCGGGGTTGAGCTCGATCAGGACCAGATCGCAATGCCCGGCCAGCGCCTCGTCAATCGCGTTGTCCGAAACCTCGAACACCATGTGGTGCAGGCCCGATCCGTCGTCGGTATCGCCGATATACATGCCGGGCCGCTTGCGCACCGCATCGAGGCCCTTGAGGACCTTGATCTGATCGGCGCCATAAGCGTTGGCGTTTGGGCCAGGGGCGGGGACGTTTTCAGGCGGGGTATCAGGTGTTTCGGACATAGCGGGGATATAGGGATTGCGGCCCCCAAACGAAACCCTTTGCGCCCCCTTCCATCCACAGGGAAATCCTGCTCAACTGCACCGCAAGGACAGGGAGATTCCACGATGAAAAAGCTAGTTCTGACCGCCTTGCTGGCGGGCACCGCCATCGGCGCACAGGCCCAGCAGATGCAGCTGCGACCCGACCAGGCCGAGTTCCGGGGGCTCTACAAGGAGCTGGTCGAAACCAACACCACCGTCACCAACGGCAGCTGCTCCCTTGCGGCCGAGCGGATGGCGGCGCGGCTCAAGGCGGCGGGGATCAAGGATAGCCAGATCACGCTGTTCTCGGTGCCCGAGCATCCCAAGGACGGCGGGCTGGTGGTGGTCTATCCAGGCACATCCAAGAAGCTCAAGCCGATGCTGCTGCTCGCGCATATCGACGTGGTCGAGGCCAAGCGATCGGACTGGGTCCGCGATCCGTTCACCCTGATCGAGGAAGACGGCTATTTCTATGCCCGCGGCACCGCCGACGACAAGAGCCAGGCCGCGATCTGGACCGACACGCTGATCCGCTTTGCCAAGGAAGGCTACAAGCCCAAGCGCACGGTCAAGATGGCGCTGACCTGCGGCGAGGAAACCAGCGGCGCCTTCAACGGCGCCGAATGGCTGGCCGCAAACCGGCGCGAGCTGATCGATGCCGAATATGCGCTCAACGAAGGCGGCGGCGGGCTTTCCGACGGAAAGGGCAAGCTGGTGGTGCAGACCATCCAGGTCGGCGAAAAGGCCTATCAGGACTTCACCCTGACCACCACCAACAAGGGCGGCCACTCCTCGCAGCCGATCCGCGACAATGCAATCTATGTCATGGCCGACGCGGTAACCAAGGTTCGCGATTTTGAATTTCCGCTGGAATTCAACGACACCAACCGCGCCTTCTTCGCCAAGTCAGGCGCGCTTCGCGGCGACGCGATGGGCAAGGCCATGGTCGCGCTGGCGGCCAATCCGGGCGACCATGAAGCCGAGAAGATCGTCAACACCGACAAGATGTACCATTCGATGCTGCGCACCACCTGCGTCGCCACGCTGATCGATGGCGGGCACGCGCTCAACGCTTTGCCGCAGACGGTCACCGCCAACGTCAATTGCCGGATGTTCCCGGGCCGAACTTCCGACGAGACGCAAGCGATCCTGGAAAAGGCAATCGGCAATCCTGCGGTCAAGGTGGTGCAGACCAAGGTCGGCAAGCCGATTGCCAAGGCCCCGCCGATGACCCCGGCGTTGATCGGGCCGATGGAAACGCTAGTGGCCAAGCATTTCCCCGGCGTGCCGGTGATCCCGGTGATGTCGACCGGCGCGACCGACGGGGTCTATCTCGCCGCAGTCGGCATTCCGACTTACGGCGTTCCGGGCGAGTGGGGCGATCCCGACGGCAACGGCGCGCACGGCCTCAACGAACGGCTGGAAGTACGCTCGCTGATGGAAGGGCGCGATTACCTGTATGAGCTGGTGAAGGTGCTGAGCGGGAAGTGATTGGAGAGGACATGATCCAATCCAGCGAAACACCGTTCGTCCTGAGGAGCGGCTGAGCTCTTGCGAAGACGCGTCTCGAAGGGCCGCGCACGCAGTGGTTCGAGACGGGCCTTCGCTTTGCTCAGTCCCTCCTCACCACGAACGGGATTTGATTTTGGCGCCAAACACACAAAGGGCCGCCACGCCTAGGCGTGACTGCCCTTTGCTGTTGTGGAGGTGTGCCGATCCGCCGCGCTTAGGCAAGCGTGGCGGTGAACATCAGACCGCTGATCGAAGCGGCGGCGATGATCGGCAGCACAATCGAAAGAATGCTGCGCATGGGTATCTCCTGTTTGCGTTCGCGAATTCAGTTCGCATTTGCAACATAATCATTCTGGTAGAGATTGCCAGTGCAAAGGCCGGAACACGTGTTGCATATTTTGCAACACTCCGCGAAACCAGCGAGTAAGGATTGGCCTTGGCCACTTGCGGTCTGGACAGTGGCCAATGCGTCCCGCATTGCAACCGAAACACGTTCAACAGGAGAGACCCGACAATGGCGACCAGTCCCGCCGCCCAGCTTGACCAGGAATTCGGTTCGTTCCCCGGCCTGATCGCCGCCTGGGGCGGCTACCGCGGCGAGGCTCCGGCGCTGTACGATGGCAACGAAACGCTGTCCTGGCGCGAGACGGCCGACAAGGTTGAGCGGATTGCCGCGCGGATGCAGGCCGATGGGCTGGAGCGGGGGCAGGCGGTTGCGATCCTGGGCACCACCTGCAACGCCTATGCGCTGGTCTACCTAGCCGCGATCCGCGCCGGGGGCTGCGCCGCGCCGCTCACCACCAGCGCCAGCCCCGACCAGCTGAGAGGCATGGCGATCGATTCGGGTGCGATCCACCTGTTCATCGACCAGGCCAAGCTCGACGAACTGGGTGACTTCAAGCTGCCGGTCGAGCACCAGATCCTGCTGAGCGAACTCGACGCCTTCATGGCTCCCGAAGGCACCAAGGCCGCACCGTTCGATCCGGCCGAGAAGGACCCGCTCAACATCATCTATTCCTCGGGCACCACCGGGATCCCCAAGGGCATCGTCCATAGCCACGGGATGCGCTGGCGGCAGATGACCTTCCGCGCGGCGATGAATTACGGCACCGACAGCCGCACGCTGTGCTCCACCCCGCTCTATTCGAACACCACCATGGCGGTGTTCCTGCCGACGATGTATTCGGGCGGCTGCGCCAGCCTGATGGGCAAGTTCGATACGCAGAAGTGGCTTGAACGCGCCCAGGCGGAGCGGATCACCCACACCATGCTGGTCCCTGTGCAATACCGCCGATTGATGCAGTTCGAGCAATTCGACGACTACGACCTGTCATCGATGAAGATGAAATACTGCACCAGCGCGCCCTTTCCCGCTGATCTCAAGGCCGAAGTGCTGAAGCGGATGCCCGGCGGACTGATCGAGATCTACGGGATGACCGAAGGCGGGGTGGCCTGCATTTTCCCGGTCCACGAACACCCCGACAAGCTCCACACCGTGGGCTTCCCCGCGCCGGGACACTTCCTCAAGGTGATCGACGAGAACCTGCAGGAAGTCCCGCCGGGCACTCCGGGCGAACTGGTCGGCAAGAGCCCGACGATGATGCTCGGCTACAAGAACCAGCCCGAAAAGACCCGCGAGGGCTACTGGATCGATCCCGCTGACGGCAGCACCTGGCAGCGGATGGGCGACATCGGCCGGGTCGATATCGATGGCTTCGTTGAACTGGTCGGGCGGACCAAGGACGTAATCATCTCTGGCGGCTTCAACATTTTCCCGATCGACCTTGAAAACGAACTGCTCAAGGACGAGCGCGTCGCCGAAGCCGCCGTGGTCGGCGTCCCCAGCGACCTCTGGGGCGAAACCCCGGTCGGCTTCGTGGTGCTCAAACCGGGCGCCAGCGAGGGCGATCTCGAAGATATCCGCAGCGTCGCCAACAGCCGCCTCGGCAAAACCCAGCGCGTCTCGGCGCTCCACGCGATTGCCGAAATGCCGCGCAGCCACATCGGCAAGTTGCTCAAGACCGAGCTGAGGGAGCTGGTCAAGCCGGGTTAGTCTGCTCGCTGTAGTAGTAACGGAAGCTGAGCCACATGGCGGCGGCGCCGAGCAAGTGCCAAACCGCATGGCCCTGGATCCGACTCTGCGGCTGGCAGACCAGTCCGTGCTGATCGAGATTCCAGATCGCGAAAGCAAGTGCCTGAAGCCCCATCCCGGCGAAGTAATAGCCGCTCCGCACGCCGGGCCGCTGCGGCCGCGCCAGCCCCAGTTCGACCGCGATTGCTGCCACCAGCACCAGCCCGAACAGCCAGCGGCGCGCCTCGGGGATCTGGTAAAGCAGCGCCAGCAGCACCGCCAGCAGGCCAAGATAGCAGACAATCGCTTGCCGCCGCGGCCAGCGCCGCCAGCGCGCGAGCGCCGCGACCAGCATGAAAGCGCTGGTGAAATACATCCCCGCGACATCGAAGAACTGGCCCCACAGCGTCAGCGTGGCGTGAAGCAGCATCGAGCCATGCCCGACAAATATCGCCGTCAGCCCGAACAGCGCGGCGGCCTCGCGGTCAAACCCTGAGCTCCAGCCGGGCCGCCGCGACAGCACGATCATCAACATGCCGACAAAAGCGTAACCATAGCTCGACCAGCTGTTGGCCGGCTGCAGGACCAGGTCGCCGATCCGCGGTAACTCGCAAAAGCACCGCGTCGCGGTGCAGGTGGCCGGAGCATAGACCGACCAATCGGGGCCGAGCGCCAGCAACAGTAACGTCACCGCGAGCGCCGAAGCGGCAGTCAGCGCCAGTGCGGTCAGCAGGTCGCGGGTTTGTACCATTGTCGCAACGTGGCAGCTCGGCAGGCCAGGGGCAAGCGCGCTGCAGCTAGGCTTTGGCCTTCGACAGCGCCAGCCCGCGCCAGAACAAGGCCAGGGTCACCAGCGAAAACCCGCCCGCGAGCAGGAATGGCATGGTCGGCAACTGCGCCAGCGCGCCCGCGCCGTGGAACCGGTTGAAGGTCAGCGAATAGAGCGGCGGGCCCAGGATCGAGGCGATCGAGCCGACCGCCTGGGTCGCACCTTGCAGTTCGCCCTGGCTGCTGGCGTCGATCGCGCGGCTGGCCAGCGCGCCGATCGACGGGCTGATGAACCCCTGCAGCCCGCCCACCAGGATCGCGACATAGATTGCGGCGGTGCTGCTGGCGGTGGTGTAAAGCACCGCCGAGGCGATAAAGCTGGCGACCCCGATCGTCACCGCCAGCCGCTCACCCAGCTTCGGGGCGACATAACGCAGCCCCAGCCCCTGGACCAGCGCGCTCGACAGGCCGACCACCCCCAACGCGAGGCCGATTGCCTTGCTGTCAAAATTCCACGCGGCGATCGCGACATAGGACCACATCGCCGGATAGACCACGTGGGCCAGCATCCAGAAACCAGTTGCGGCTATGAACCATGCGACTGCGCCGCTCTGCCGCCGCAGCGCGCCCAGCGCGGCAAAGGCATTGGCCCGGGCCAGATCAAAGGGGCGGCGGTTTTCCGGCGCCAGGCTTTCCTTGAGGATGAACCAGCCCAGCGTGGCATTGGCAAAGGCCAGCAGCGCTGCCGCCAGGAACGGCACGCGCGGCCCCAGCGTGCCGAGCAGCCCGCCCAGCACCGGCCCGAAAATGAAGCCCAGGCCAAAGGCCATGCCCATCAGCCCGAAATTGGCAGCCCGCTTTTCGGGCGGGGAAACATCGGCGATGAAGGCATAAGCCGCGCTCCAGCTGGCCCCGGTGATCCCCGCCGCCAGCCGCCCCAGCACCAGCCACCACAGCGACGGGGCCAGCCACATCACCAGGTAGTCCAGCCCGAAAGCGACCAGCGAAGCCAGCAGCACAGGGCGCCGCCCGAACCGGTCCGACAGGTTGCCGATGATCGGCGCGAAGACGAATTGCAGCGTGGCATAGCCCGCTCCCAGCCACCCGGCCCAGACCGCCGCCTGGTCGACCGACAGTTTCCCCAGCTGCATGATCAGCTGCGGCAGAACCGGCATGACGATGCCGAAGCCCAGCATGTCGATCAGCACGATGCCAAAAACGATGCCGATCGAGGCGCGTTGTTGCTCCACAATTTCTCCCCTGTCGGGCGCAGGCCTACTTGCCACTGCGCCCGTCCGTCATTATCGGCCCATCATGACGATCCAGCCCTCCGACTCCATCCTTATTGTCGATTTCGGCAGCCAGGTCACCCAGCTGATTGCGCGCCGCGTGCGCGAGGCCGGGGTCTATTCCGAAATTGCCCCGTTCAACAGCGCCGCCGCGGCCTTCGCGCGGATGCAGCCCAAGGGGATCATCCTGTCGGGCTCGCCGGCCTCGGTGCTCGACGAAGACGGCCCGCGCATTCCCGCCGAGATCCTGGAGAGCGGCCTGCCGATCCTGGGGATCTGCTATGGCCAGCAGGCCTTGATGCACCAGTTGGGCGGCGAAGTGCTGCTGGGTGACAGCGGCGAGTTCGGCCGTGCCTTTATCGAAATATCCGATCGCTGCGCGCTGTTCGATGGCCTGTGGACCGAAGGCGAAAAGCACCAGGTGTGGATGAGCCACGGCGACAAGGTGACCAAGCTGGCCCCTGGCTTCCGCCCGGTCGCCGCGAGCGCGGGCGCGCCTTTCGCGGTGATCGCCAATGATGAGAAGCGCATCTACGCGATGCAGTTCCACCCCGAGGTGGTCCACACCCCCGACGGCGGCAAGCTGCTCAAGAATTTCGTCCGCCACGTCTGCGGCCTTGCCGGTGACTGGACGATGGCCGAATTTCGCAAGACCAAGATCGAGGAGATCCGCAAGCAGGTCGGCAAGGGTCGGGTGATTTGCGGCCTCAGCGGTGGCGTAGACAGTGCAGTCGCCGCGGTGCTGATCCACGAGGCAATCGGCGAACAGCTGACCTGCGTCTTCGTCGACCACGGGCTGATGCGGCTGGGCGAGGCTGAGCAGGTGGTGTCGCTGTTCCGCGGCCACTACAACATCCCGCTGGTCCACCGCGATGTCTCGGCGCTGTTCCTGGGTGGCCTGGCCGGGGTGACCGACCCCGAAGCCAAGCGCAAATTCATCGGCAAGACCTTCATCGACGTGTTCGAGGAGGAGGCCAAGCAGGTCGGCGGGGCAGATTTCCTCGCCCAGGGCACGCTCTATCCCGACGTGATCGAATCGGTTTCGTTCACCGGGGGGCCTTCGGTTACGATCAAAAGCCACCACAATGTCGGCGGCCTGCCCGAACGCATGAACATGCAGTTGGTCGAACCCTTGCGCGAACTGTTCAAGGACGAAGTGCGCGAGCTGGGCCGTGAGCTGGGCCTGCCCGACATTTTCGTCGGCCGCCATCCGTTCCCGGGGCCGGGCCTCGCGATCCGCATCCCGGGCGAAGTGACCCGCGAGCGCTGCGACGTGCTGCGCAAGGCCGACGCGGTCTACCTCGAGGAAATCCGCAACGCCGGGCTCTATGACGCGATCTGGCAGGCCTTCGCGGTGCTGCTGCCGGTCAAGACGGTCGGCGTGATGGGCGACGGCCGCACATACGATAACGTCTGTGCCTTGCGCGCGGTAACCAGCACCGACGGCATGACCGCCGACATCTACCCCTTCGACGCCGCGTTTTTGAGCCGCGTCGCGACCCGGATCATCAACGAGGTCAAGGGCATCAACCGGGTGGTTTACGACTATACGAGCAAGCCGCCGGGGACGATCGAGTGGGAATGATTTTCACCCCTCCAGAGGGGTCTGAAAGTGCGAAATACTACGACGTAAAGCACTGAACTAAAACAATTTTCATTCACTGACATTCAGCCGCAATCGGTGGGCAGCGTTCGAAATTCGCGGCCGCGCTGACGGTATCGCCTGCTCTTGCCACCCTCAAAATCGCTCGTTACCGTCAGGGTCACAACAGCCCCTGACGGTCAATTTTTCTCGCTAACAATCGGAAAAGCCTGTGCTTTTTCGAGCTGGAGAGGTGCGTTTCGGGCTGACGGTCAAAATGAAAGGAGTATATGGCCATGCTGACTGATGCAGCCCTTAAAAGCCTGAAACCCAAAGACAAACCCTACAAGGTAACCGACCGCGACGGCATGTATGTTAGGGTCGGAACAAACGGCACGATTTCATTCCGTTACGACTATCGGATGCATGGACGGCGCGAAACCGTGACTTTTGGGAAATATTGCGCTTCCGGCCTCTCTCTGGCTCGCGCCAGGGAGAAGTGCATCGATGCCAAGCGGATGGTCCAAGAAGGACTGTCCCCCGCCATCGAGAAGCAGCGGGACAAGCGCAGAATCAAAGAAGCAAAGAGCTTCGGCGAGTTCGGCGAGAAATGGCTGACCGCTGGACCGATGGCTGACAGTACGCGCGCCATGCGCCGCTCGATCTTCCAGCGCGAATTGGTGCCGCACTGGCGCAACCGGCTGCTGACAGAGATAACGCCTGGCGACCTGCGTGCGCACTGTCTTGCGATCGTTGATCGAGGCGCACCAGCGACCGCGATCCATGTTCGCGACATCGTGAAACAGATCTACGGCTTTGCGATCCTGCACGGAGAAAAGATCGCCAACCCGGCTGATGAGGTTGGCCCATCGTCGATCGCAACCTTCGTCCCCAAGGACCGCTCGTTGTCGCCGTCTGAAATTCGGGTGCTGTTTCGGTGTATCGAGAAGGTAGCAACGCTGCCCACCATCAGGCTCGGCATGAAGTTCTATTTGCTGTCGATGGTTCGAAAGAGCGAGTTGCAGGACGCAATATGGGATGAAGTGGATTTTGAGAATGCCGTCTGGTCGATTCCCAAGGAACGCATGAAACGATCCAAGCCGCACAACGTCTATCTGTCGCAACAGATGCTCGACATCCTGATCGCGCTCAAGACATGCGCCGGAAATTCGCGATACCTCCTGCCATCGCGCTATGACGCCGACGCACCTATGTCGCGCGCTACATTTAACCGGGTGACGTACTCGGTTGTCGATCAAGCGCGGAAGGACGGGCTGCCACTTGACCCTTTTACTGTTCACGATCTGCGCCGCACCGGCTCGACGCTGCTCAACGAGCTCGGCTTCAACAGTGACTGGATTGAGAAATGTTTGGCACATGAAGATGGCCGGTCGTCGCGCGGCGTCTATAACAAGGCGGAGTATGAGATACAGCGGCGCCACATGATGCAGGAATGGTCCAACACGGTAGAGGCTTGGATCGCGGGGCAGAAGTATGCGCCAGCGGTGCTTCCGCCTTCCGCGCCTATGCTGGAACTTGATCCGAGTCTTTAACCGGGCGGATGCGGCGATGTCGTACATCGACTTGCTGGCCGCGCTCGATCGGGCGCGTCCGCCGGGAAGCCAGCCATTCTTCGACTTCGGACAAGTCCCAGACCACACAGCGCGGCGAGAGTGCAAAGCGGCGCGGGAACTCTCCACGCTGCTCCATGCCGAAGATCGTACTGTCAGCGAGCGGCACGATTTCCTTCAGCTGCTGTCTGCGGATGGTGCGGGTAAATTCCCGTCTCTCTTGCTTGTCCATATCAAGTATCGCTCCTTCCTTAAGCGTTTTCGATTGAAAGCGAATGTGACGAAAGGATGGAAGGACTTTTCCTGAAGTGAGATCGAAGGCGCAGAATCGGATAGAATAGGCGAATTTCAGTCCTTTCCGTGTTCACGGAGACTTTTCAGAAATCCGATAGCCTTGCCAAGGTTGGGGTCGAGGGTTCGAATCCCTTCGCCCGCTCCAGTTTTTCCCATTAAATTCAGTTAGTAATCCCCCCAAGTGGGCGGAGGCTTACGCTTACAATGGGTCAGCACGCTTCCCCTGTAAGCACTCTGTAAGCACGACGGCCTGTGCATCAGATTCGATAAGATGTGAGAAGGCTGTCGATAGACTGGCTGGTTTGGTCGATTGTAATTCCAGCTTTCCCAAGCATTCGCTTGGATCATATTCTGCAGCCTATCGTGGGACAGGCTCGAAGTGATTTGAGTTCTGGATGCCAGATACACGACTTGCTCTGAAGTCGTGCTGGTCGCGCGGATCATCATGGGAGTCGGCCGATTTTTCGAAATGCACAAACGGACAGCAAGGTAACCTCATGGGACGGCAGGCTATAGTGCCCAGAGATCTTTCAACATTCGAATGGTTGCCTTTGTTGCGTCTGGTCCGGCGAAGTAGCAGATTTCGATCGAGCGAGGCAAAGCTGGGGAAGGCTGAGTTTGGCTCTGCCGACAAGAGCTGCAAGCGCAGTGAGAGTCTATTGCCAACTCATCCGAACGGCAGGTTGACGACCATTTCCGGGTCGAGTGAAAATGGCCGCCAGTCAGAAGCCCTGCGACAGATTTGCATGGCCTGCAATCGGACTCGTGCAAAATTTTGTAACGCTTTAAGTCACTTGCGCTCATTGGGCGCCCGCGTCGGCGACATTGAATTTAGCCGGTTCGTCAGGATGTGTAAGCAATGTATATGGCGCTGGCCCAAGCGACCGTGAAGAAAAAGGCGATCAAATAGTCTTCAAGATAGAGAAACGATGCCACAGGTCGCGAGACCGGGATCATAACAGGTCCGATTTCAGAAATTTCATCGGTAGTAGCAACTTTTGCTGGGGCTCGGGCGCACTCGCAGCTCACAAGCACGCAGTCGAAACCGCTGCAAATGTCATTAGCTCTCGCTTCGAGCATACTTAGCTTCCTAGCGAGTGGGGCGCCAGCTGTTAAGCCGACGGCCCTGCGACCCGAAGGACGTTGCAATTCGGCAATGCAATCGTTTTCCTTCAAAAACTCAGTTAGCACACTTGCATAATTCTCTTCGTAAATTGTTGTAAGCCGCAATTGGCAACAAGAATCGTGGCGAAATTTCGTGTTGCACAGCAACATTCCGAAAGCCGCTGCCGAGAGGCCGAGGCCTGAGTTTGACTGGTTCGCGCTAGAACTTACCCAACAAGTTGATGAAGAAGCCCTTGCTCGTATAGCTCTGATCGGTGAGATCCTCGGAGAAATCAGACACGCTATAACCAACCCCAACCTTCACGTTGTTGCCCAGATGGCGGTAAATCGCGGCAAGTCCGCCGAGGCGCTCGCCTCCAGAAAGATCATTGCTGAGATAATGGCCTTCGACAACGAGATCCCACTTCTGCACCGGACGCCAATCCAAACGCAGCACCCCGAGATGAGTGTTGCTTGAGACGAACTGGTCTGAGGTCCGATCAAGCGAAACTTGGCCCTGGCGATAGCCATACTTGGCGCCGATGGTCAGGCTATCGCTGAGATCGTAGTTGACGTCGATCATCCCGATCTGGCTACGCTGCTTGGGACTGCCCGTTTCCCCGCCGCCAGTAATCTGCCCGACTGGACCCATGTCCTGGAAGTAGCTGTAACGTGCCAGAACATTGAGCCGGTCATTAACGACAGGCCGATAAGCAAACCCGATCGTTCCTTCGACATAATCGGCAGCGCGAACGCTCGGTCCGTCGCTATCTGCGATCGCAAAGTTAAGCCGACCGAGCGCGCGCCAATCGGGGTTGATCTGAATTGAAGCGGTGTTGCGGAACAGCCAGACGGTCTGGTCGCGGCCACCGCCGCGCTCAAAACGGGCTTCGACATTTGACCCGAACTGAACATCCTTCGTGGTGTAGCCGAAGCCAAACGTCCCTGCGGTCCTGCGGAATACACCGGTGGTGGCATCATCGACCTGCCCGTTCTCGAACGATGCGCTGAATGACAGCTTTTCGTTGGGATCGAACTTCATGCCCAGACTGCGCATTGTGCTGGGAGCCGAACCGCCATAACCGATGCGGTTTTCGCCAAAGACGCTGAGCGACGTATTGAACCGATGCCGCGCACCAACGGTCAGCGTACCCGAATTCGAGCGCGTGAAGATGTTGACCGGCTCCAGCCCGGTGTTGGTCCGGTCGGCAAGCAGCGAATAGCCAATATAGGCTTCCGAGCCCTGGCCGTAGCGGCGGTTAAGCTGGATGTCGGCACCAAGCCCGCCGTCGCCTTCCGAAACCTCGGCCGAGAGCGACATGCGATCGGTAATCTCGGCCTTGCCGCCAATGCCGACACGATTGTTGCGATTGCGACCCGCGTCGCTTTCGAGCGTGGCCTGTCCGAACCCGTATAGCGACCAGTTACGGCCTTCCGGGCTGTAGCCGAGCTGGACCGCAGCATCGGTGCGAGAGCCGGTCTCGGTGCTATTGTAGAGCAATCCCGGAACCTGCTGATCGCGGCGGAGCCCAAGCTTGAGGTCGATATCGCCACCGAGTTCCTGCTCTAGATCGAAGCTGGCGGTGCGGCGAGTACCGGCCGAAGCGGAGTCGAGCGTCTCATACTTAGCGGAGATGCGGGTGCTGTCGCCGATCGGCAGCGAGAGGGCCGCACCCCAGCGCACCGTGTCGCTCGGCGTGAGTTGCGAGCTGGCGGCAAATCCCGCATCGCGGCTTTCGTAGAATGCTGACAGGGATCCTTGGTCACCGGTCTGCCCCCGCAGTTCAGCAAAGTTCACCGCGCCTTCGAGTTTCCAAGCGCGCGCCGTGCGGCCGACAATCCCGGGCGTGGCAATGTCGGTGAACGACAAGCCGCCGTCGACCGAGTTGGCCTGGCCGAAGGCAGGGCCGTCGGTCTGCGCGATCTCGCCTTTTACATAGGTTCCGGCGGTAATCCGCAGCATCGCATCGGCACCAAGCAGGGTCTGGTCGGCGGTGTCGGTGGTCTCGCGCTGAGCAGAGACGCCGACCCGCAGTTTGTCGCCAATCCAGGCCGAACCGCGTCCACCAAGTGTATAACCATCGAGGCTGCCGACGGGTGGGGTATATTCGTAGCGAACGACCAGCACAGGTACGTTGCCGCTCGAGCTGGATTCGCGAACGGTACCACTGGTGGCGACAGTCGAAGCCAATGGGCGCAGCAAAGTAACGCGGCCCTGGAAATAGTCGATGTCGTAGTCTTCCTGGGGCCGCAACTCGCGCGACTCGATCACCAACCCGGTATCGCGGTCGCGGACTTCGACGCGCAGGCGTTCAGACCCCACGGTCAAATCCTGACGTTTCAGGAAGTAGAGTGAACCGCCAGTTCCGCGGAACTCGTCTCGGCCGGGCACAGTGCCTGGATCCGAAGCAAAGGCGGTAAGCTGGATCTGGCGCTCACCAAAGCTGGTGGTGGCTTCGCTCTTGTGATCGAATGCGACACCGAACAGCCCGCGATCGAGTGGTGCGAGTTCAGCCTGATTTAAATCGACCACATAATTGCCGACCATCAGGCTGGTGTCGGCGTGCTGCAGGCGCAGGTAGAACTGCCCTTGAGTCGGCGCGTCTTCGACTAGAGTGCTGTCGTCGCCGTAGGTGGTGTAGTATTCATTCGACCCCATCCGGCGCAGCAATTGGCGCGGGTCTTTGCGGTCTAGGTTGTTAAACATATCGCTGAGCAAGGTCTCGCCGGTATCGAGCGAAGCGGTCAGACGCCAGCCATCGCCGAATGTGCCTTTGGTATAGAACGCTGCGCGTGAGGTGAGCGAATTGCCATCGGCGAGCGCATCGCCCGAGACTTCGACCGCCGGACCACTCCCTTCCATCGAACGAAAAGTAAGATCGCCCTGGCCGACAAAGAACCAGTCGCTGCGTGGCACTGCGACATCGCGCGAGGTCGCAAAGGTGGTCTGACCTTCGCGTTCGATGGTGACGCGGACATCCTTGCTGTCCCGATCAACGAGTTGCTGGGTGATGAACTTGCCGTCGGGATTGACCGGGACAAGCTGGCCGCTGACACGGATCATATCTTTCGAAGGATCGGCGAGCCCGCTCACAGTGATTGTAGCGGTCCGGTTCATTGGGATATTGCGGACCTGAGCCTCGTCGACCATACCAAAAGTCGGGCGCACGACGGGTGCACCGTCAACGCTTACCGGTTCGGGGACCAGCGTCAGTTCCTGCGCTTGCGATTCATCGAAGCGGCCGCGATCATCATAAACCCGGAAGGTGTAGAACAGATCGCGCGGAGCATCCGCGCCAGGCTGCCACTGCGCAAAGCCGTTGGCATCGGTTGCGACGACTGCGAGTGGCGGCGAATCAGTGACTGAGCCGCCGACAAAGATCCGGACTTCGCCCTTGGCGACATAGGATGGATAGTTTGTGTAGGTCTGGAACTGGGCCGGACTGCTCACAACAACGGTGCGCTCGCTGCCGATCAGGCCGATCGACATGACGGGCTCGGCAGCATGTCCGTCGGCACGCACTTCAAGCGCATGATCGGGAGCTACGGGCTGCCCTTCGGGCGCAGTGCGGATTTCGAAACCCGATACCGGCGCAACGCCTGTGGTTACGGTCCGGGCGGGCGGTGCCACTGCATTCCACGAGTCCCGCGCAGCCAATCCGTCGCTACGCGCGCCGCAAGATGATGTAACAGTCAGTTTGAGCCCTTCGCACGCCTCCGGCTGAAGCAGGCTTGCGGTGAAGTTTCCTTGGGAATCGAGCGGAACGATCTGACCTTCGATCGTCAAGATGGCAGAGGCGTCAGAAACTTTGCCATAAGCAATGACAGGCTGCGCTTGCACCAGGCTGACGCTGCGGTGGCTGGCGGAGTCAGTCACGCCGAACGTCGGCCGACTTGCGTTCGTCGCAGCAATTAGCGCGCCCGGTTCAACGACCTTCAGTGCCTGCGGTCCGGTCTCGTCGAAATTGCCCTCGGCATCGTAGACACGGTAAACGTATTGCATATCCGGGCTGGCGTAGGTTGTCGGAGTCCAGTGCGCGGCACCGTTCGTAGCCATCGGCACCACTGCGTGTGGTGTTTGATCGGACGAAACCGCTGCGTCGAAGATGCGGATTTCACCGCGCTCGAGCGCTGCCGGATAATTCGAATACCCGATGAAAGTGGCTTCTGCACCTCGCACAGCAGCCGTTTCATGGCCGACCAGTCCGACAGAAAGGATTGGGCTGTGGCCAACTTCAAGTCGCTCGACCGCAAATTCATCGAGGCCGGACGGCAAGGCGGCTATTGCTGGGGACAAAATCGTCCGATTGCTCTCGGCGGCGGCTGGTGCGATCGCCAAGGCTTGTGAGCTCTGGACGGCCTTGGCATAGTCGGCAAAGTTTAGTTCGGCCGCTTGCGCCGTACCAGGAATAAACCCGGCCGCAGCAATGACTGAGATGCCGGCGAGAAGCCGTGCGCGGCGAGGACGCTGCGACAAGGGCGCCACGTTCCGCTGGTTGGTTGGCTTTTTCATTTCGATTACTCCCGGCCCGGCGCGCTGGTGGCGCGGCTTACATTGGCCTCAATGATGGGCTTGGCTTCTTTCCAATCGGAGCCAAACAGTACTTCGACAGCAGCTTTGGTCTCTGCCGCGCGGCGCTCCGCGAGCGTCCAATCCTCGCCGATACCGGCGCGGTAGTTGATCTGGATGATCAGCCGCTTGGCATCGTCAGGTCGCAGCGAAGCAAGACGCTGGGCAAATTCCGGACGCAGGGTCGTAGAACCCGGCAGGAATGCCCGGGCGTCGAGGTCGAGCCCGATGGTAGCAGCGCGTTGTACCCCGAAGTTGAGCTCGCTGATCTTGCCGCGGGTCAAGCGTATCGACTGAGGGTTGTCCGAGGTCGGCCAGTAGCCTTGCGCGACCGTTCGGACGTCGAGCTTGAGCACGAAGTTCGAGCCGATCTGGGCGTCCGGCACTGCCGCGCAAGCGATATGGTAGCGGCCGAATTCATCGGTGGTGATGAGCTCGCCGTTGACAGTCGCGAGGCGCGCGCCCGGAATGCCGGGTTCGCCCTCGTCTTGATAACCGTCGCCGTCGCGGTCCTCGAAGACCTTGCCGATGACTTCCGAGCAATCGAACACCGCGCTCGGCACGATCGAGACCACAGCCTGGCCGCGGTTCGAGATTTCCGAACCGTCGTTGCCGTTTCGAGCCAGGCCATTGTTGACCCGGTCGCCCGTGGTGACGCCCGCGCCGACCACAACAGTCAGCTTGTAAGTCACCGTGCCATTGGCCGGAATAATCTGGCGGGTCCAGCGCAGTTCGCGGTCGTTGACCTGTGGTTCGGCCGCCGCGCCATTAATCGAGGCGGTCCCGGTGACGTATTTGAAACCAGGCGGGAGAAGATCGATCACGTCAACACCTGCGCGCTGCGCGGCTTCGGCGTTGCGCACGGTGATCGTGTAGGGAACCAGGTCGCCGACGCTCGCCGTGCGCTTGATGCTCGTCTTGGAAACCACCAGCGGACTGCGCGATGTGAATGGATCGATCGGGATATGGTTGAAGATTACATCCGGATCGCCCTGCGCAAGCCGGAATGACTGGTACCAGCGCACAGTCTCGCCATTCGCAGGCGCGCTGGAGCCACTGCCGATCATTACCGGGGCCGAAAGCCCGGTGGGATCGAACGCACCGATTTCTGCCGGAAGGACTGTGGACGGAGCAGAATAACCGGTCGGCGCGGCGATCGAGATCGTGTAAACGGTCTCGCCCGTTGGACACAGCGGTGAAGCACCGGGGATGATGTCGAACCGGTAATTGCCCTGGGTGTCAGTTGCCTGGTTTTGCTGGCTGGGAGACAGGAAACAGGCAGCCGGCAGAGCCGAGCCATTCGCGCCAAGCAGCGTGACCACCACATTGCGGACCGGAGCGCGAGAGATAGAGTCGTAGACCACGCCCGAAGGGTCGAGCGGCAAATTCTGATCGATGACTACGGTATTATCGGCAAGCGTAACGCTAGAGATGACCCGGTAGACGACATTGTTGTCAGGGTTGGTAAAGCGTATCGAATACCCAGGTCCGCTGAGCAAACCATCGATCCGATAGTTGCCTTGGGCATCTGACCGGGCAGTCGCGACCACCACACCATCGCGGATGACCTCGATGATCCAGCCAACCCTCCGGGTTTCGCCGGAATCGAGCTGCTGGTTGCCGTTGCGGTCGTCGTAGACAGTGCCGGTTACCGAGCTAAGCGCCGGCTCGACCACTACGCTGACTGTCGACTGGGCGCAGTTGGTCGGGTTGAGCTTCTCGCAGATCTGGTATCCAATCGTATAGGTGCCAGCGGGCACAGACGGAGCAACGCTGACGTTGCCGGTGGCAGGATCGAGCGCAACGCCTGGATTGCTGGCGGGTGCAGTGACTGTGATCGTGACATTGCTCGGGGTCGGAGCGACTCCGTTCAAAGCATCGTTGTTCAGGATGTTGCCAGCGTTGGCGTTGCCAATGCCGCTGCGCAGATTGCCATAATTGTCGTCGCTCGCCGTGATGGCGGGTGCGGTCACCAGAACCGTAACAATTGCATCGGCGCAATTTGTGGGATTGTTGTTTTCGCAAATGCGATAGTTGATGGTGTAACTGCCAGCTGGCGTGCCCGCGGGGACGTCGACCAGACCGGTCGCCGGGTCGAGCACTGGGACCGGCGCGCCGTTGAGCGAAGAGGCGCCTGCGGTGATCGTTGCGGTGATCGACGACGCTACAACCGGTGAGCCGTTCAGCGTGTCGTTGGCGAAGGCATTGACGATATCGTTTGCGCCGTTGGCGCCGTTAACCGCCGGTGGCGTATCGTCGCTCGCTCCAATCGCTGGAGCGGTGACGACGACGTTTACAGTCGCGGTGGCGCAATTGGTCGGGTTAAGCGTTTCGCAGATCTGGTAAGTGATGCTGTAAGTTCCAGCGGGCACACCCGGCGCAACACTTACATTGCCGGTGGCGACATCGAGCGTAACGCCCGGATTGCTTGCCGGTGCAGTCACACTGATCGTCACGTTGCCTGGGGTCGGCGCAACGCCGTTGAGGGCATCGTTGGTGAGGATGTTGGCGATGCCAGGCGCGCCGTTCGCACCGTTAACGGGTCCAGCGTTGTCGTCGGTCGCGGCGATTGGCGCGGCGGATACGATGATCGTCACGACGGCATCAGCGCAATTGCTCGGATTGTTGTTTTCACAGATCCGATAGCCGATCGAATAGGTCCCAGCTGGAGTACCCGCAGGGACATTGACGAGGCCGGTGACGGGATCGAGTACAGGTACCGGGCCACCATTAATCGAAGAGGCGGGACTGGTAACGGACGCGGTGATCGCACCGGCGACAACCGGTGCGCCGTTGAGAGTATCGTTGGCAAATGCGTTGACGACGTCGTTTCCACCATTGGTGCCGTTGACCGCTGGCGGAGCGTCGTTTGTGGCGACGATAGCGGGCGCGGCGACGACGATTGTCGCGGTCGCGGTGGCGCAATTGGTTGGATTTGCAGTTTCGCAAATCTGATAGGTGATCGTATAGGTGCCCGCCGGGACTCCCGCTGCCACGCTGATGGCGCCGGTGGCGATATCGAGCGTAACACCTGGGTTGCTCGCGGGCGTGACCACCGAGATCGTCACGTTCGCAGGCGTCGGAGCCGTTCCGTTGGCGCTGTCATTGTTCAGAACGTTGAGGACATTGACTGCCCCGTTTGCGCCATTGATCGGTCCAGCATTGTCGGCATTGGCAGCCAGCACTGCCAGGAGGGCGTCATTATCGACCGCTTCATTGTTGGTCGTGACGGTCTCGAACGTGCCTGAGCTGACCGTCACCCGCGCGGTGTTCACCGCTACCTGAGCCAGCACTGCAGCTGGACAGGCAACGACAAGGATCGGGCCGGCCGTGGAGAGCAGGCGACCTAGTCGCCTGCGCACCCGTTCAGAGCCACTTTTGGGAGTCAGCTTACGCATGATTAGTTGACCTGGCAGGAGTAGGTGATCGTCACCGTTTGGCCATTACCCAAGGTTCCGAGTGTGATCCCGACACCGGTGAGGTTGGCAATTGTGAAGCTGCCGCCCGGTGCGCCCGGACCGGAGATCGTAACCGTGTTACCGGCGGGGCAGGTCAGACCAGCCCCCGGCGTGTCGGTCACGACAGCTCCGGTCGCAGAATCCGGACCGTTGTTTGTGACAGTAAGCGTGTAGGTCGTCGTGCTTCCCGAGAAGACGCTTGATGTCCCGTTGCTCTTGGTCATCACCAGATCGACCGAAGGGTTCACCGTGACCGTAGCGGTGTTGGTTGCACAGTTGCTCGGGTTGAGCTGTTCGCAGATCTGGTAGGTGATCGTGTAGGTGCCAGCTGGCGTTCCGGCCGGGACCGAGACCTGACCAGTGGC
>Ga0209023_10001814_pt1 | contig 27856 bp, 25 predicted proteins | sample LakOneMetagenome_FD_187468 | JGI IMG/M metagenome (GOLD analysis project Ga0209023, IMG submission 187468) | Freshwater and sediment microbial communities from Lake Erie, Canada (SPAdes) (version 2) | ecosystem: Environmental > Aquatic > Freshwater > Lentic | place: Lake Erie, Canada...
AAACAGGCCACAGGTTGAATGGAAAAGAGTATACAGCGGGAATGAATTTATAAATAACAAAACCGCCGATGCTTATTTTGACCTGGCAGGCAACAGTATTTTACAGCAGTACGCCTCGCTGGGAAAACCGGTCATAATCGATTCGGTCGTTGAAACGCTGAAGGAATTAAATGCCCCGCAAAATATGTTGCGGATAAACGGATGGCCGGGGTTTTTGCAAAGGTCCCACTGGGAAATTGCAGGCTTTTGTAGTGAACAGGTAAAATCAGTTTTTGAAAACCTGGAAATACGGTTGCATGTTGTTGCCGACGAGCCGGGTTTTATTGCTGCAAGAATAATTGCCATGATAGTGAATGAGGCTTACCTGGCCCTGGAAGATGAAGTGAGCGGTAAAAGCGAAATTGATACAGCGATGAAACTTGGTACCAACTATCCCTTTGGACCCTTTGAATGGAGTGTGGCCTTAGGCATTGAGAATATTTCAGCATTGCTTGAAAAATTAAATAAAGAAGACAACCGCTATAAACCGGCTGATCTTTTAATGAAAGAGGTAAATAAAAAAACAACATGAGTCTTATTTTAAATATTGATACATCGGGAGAACTGGCGCAGGTCAGTTTTTCAAAAGACGGCAAGGTTTTGCATTACCTGAGCAATGAATCGCAAAAGGACCATGCCTCTTTTTTGCAACCGGGTATTTTGCAGTTGACGAAAATTTCAGGCATTGCGCTAAAAGATATTGATGCCGTTGCTGTTACTGCAGGACCGGGCTCATATACGGGCCTTCGTGTAGGAATGGCAAGTGCCAAAGGTTTATGCTATGCTTTAAAAAAACCACTCATCGCCCTGAACACTCTTGAAGTCTTAACCGTTTCTGCGATCCTTCTTTTTGCTGATGAAAAAAAACCTGACCGGTATTGCCCCATGATCGATGCAAGAAGAATGGAAGTATTTACAGCTATCTACAATAAAGACCTGGATCCATATTTAAGTCCACGCCCCCTGATCTTAAATGAGATGTCATTTGAAAAAGACCTGGCTGCAAACAAGATCCTTTTTTTTGGAAGTGGTTCTGTCAAATGGAAGGAAGTATGTAATCATCCCAATGCTATCTTTGAACAGGTGCCCACCCTGCCCGAAGGCATGAGCATATGCTCAAATGGCATGGCAATAAAAAAACAATTTACAGACCTGGCTTACAGCGAACCTTTCTATCTGAAAGAATTTCAAACACTTACCTAGAATCCGTACTACCATTCTGTAAAAAGATTACTAAAAACCAATCAATATACTAGTTGCATAAGCAATTAATAGTATATTTGTACGTTCTATACATTGTTCAAGCATATTTAAAATTTAAAATCTTATGATGGTTGCGTCTCAATCAAATGAGCAGGAACTTCCTGCTTCTGTTAACACATCAGCTAATTCTTCAATTAATGTAGATTACCATGCGCTTAAGAAAGCGGCCCTGGTATTACGTGCCTTAAACCACAAGCTTCGGCAGCAATTACTTAAACTGATCGAAGATGAAAAAAAGATTACTGTTACAGAGATCTATGTCCGTCTGAGGCTGGAGCAATCTGTAGCATCGCAGCACCTTGCCATTTTACGCAAGGCCGGCATTGTAACCACCGAACGTGACGGGAAGTTCATTTACTACATGGTTAACTACAAGCGCATTGATGAGATCAGCCAGTTTGTAAAGAACCTGGTTGGTTAAATTTACCAAAATCGAAAAATCGAGTTAAAGCGGGTGTCCAGTCATCCGCTTTTTTATTTTTATCTTTGTCCGGATAAACGATTAAAAAACTACGTACATGTTCATAAAACAATTATACACCGGTTGCCTGAGTGAAGCAGCTTATTACATAGAGAGTGAAGGCGAAGCAGCTATCATTGACCCGCTGCGGGATACCGATGATTACATTGCACTGGCCAAAGAAAGAAATGCCGGCATTAAATATATTTTTGAAACACACTTTCATGCCGATTTTGTAAGTGGCCACATTGACCTGGGTAACAAAACAGGGGCCCCGATCATTTATGGTCCGGGTGCAGCTACAACTTATAAAGTTTACAACAGCAAGGACAATGAAATCTTTAAATTAGGCAAGCTAAGCATCCAGGTTCTGCACACACCCGGACATACATTGGAAAGCAGCTGTTATTTACTCAGGGATGAAAATGAAAAACCACATGCGATCTTTACCGGCGATACTCTATTCGTTGGTGATGTTGGCCGCCCCGATCTGAGCAGCGGCAACATGAGCAGCCAGGAATTAGCTGGTATTATGTACGATACCATTCAGAATAAAATACTCCCGCTGGCCGATGATGTATTGGTTTATCCGGCACACGGCGCCGGCAGCAGTTGCGGAAAGAACATGGGACCCGAAACCTTCAGCACCATCGGCGAGCAAAAGAAAACAAACTATGCACTGCAACCTCAATCAAAAGAAGAATTTGTTGCAGCCGTAACAGACGGCCTTGCAACCGCTCCGAAATATTTTGCCATCAATGCCCAGATAAACATGCAGGGATACGAAAGCCTGGATGCAGTAAAACGAAAAGGATTGACCCCGTTATCTATTGCTGATTTTAAGAAAATGCAGAAAGAGGATGTACTGGTATTGGATACCCGTCATGCATCGGTATTTACCAGTGGATTTATTCCGGGCAGTATTTTCATTGGCTTAGAGGGCCGCTTTGCAGAATGGGCCGGAAGTCTGCTGCCCTTCGATAAACCGATGATGCTGGTTACCGAGCCGGGAAAGGAAGAAGAGTCCGTGATCCGTTTATCGAGGGTTGGATTTGATAAAATGCAGGGGTACCTCAAAGGAGGATTCGAAGCCTGGCAATCAGCCGGTGAACCCGTTGACCTGATCATTGACATAGAAGCAGATGAACTGGCCATGGACATACCGCACGATCCAAACCTGGTGGTGGTGGATGTAAGAAGAGAAACAGAGTATGCCGATGGGCACGTTAAAAATGCACAGAACCTTCCGTTGAATGAAATGAACGACCTGGTTAACCTGGCTCATTTTGAAGATACCCAGAATTTATACGTTCATTGTGCCGGCGGATACAGAAGTGTGATCGCTTCTTCTTTATTAAAAAGGGAAGGCGTTCACAACCTCAGAAATGTATTGGGTGGCTGGGGAAAGATCAAAAACCAGGAAAATATCAAAATAGAAAAAGAGAACAGTGTGCTTAATTGATCAATTCAGTATTTATAGATCTCTTTAATCTTAAGAAGGAACTGTTCTTTCTTTCTCCGGCTTACTTCTATTTCGGCATTGTTACTCATGATTACAATCCCGCCTTCGCCACGCTGGTATTCCTTTACATGCTTCAGGTTAATAAGAAAGGATTTATGAATGCGGAAAAAACTGGTATCCAACAGTATGTTCTCATAGTCAAGCAAAGGTTTTGAAACCATGACTGTTTTTTTATCACCCCTGTCCTCAAGGTGAAATACCGTATAGCTTCTTTCTGCCTCGCAATATAAAATATCATCAAGCTTCATGATCATAAACCCCTTCATTGTGGGCAGGCACAACCTCATTTCTGCTGGCTGACCTGCTTTGCTTATATTATACAGCAAGGTTTCTGTGATCTCTTCCCTTTTCCCTCCCTGCAATCTTTTTTCAGCTCTTTCAACCGCTTCAATCAAACGATCCTCATCAACCGGCTTCAGCAGGTAATCGGCAGCGCTGTATTGCAATGCCTGCAGCATATATTCATTATGCGCTGTTACAAAAATGATCTCAAAATCTCTATGGGCCAGTTCCACGATCATATCGATTCCGCTCTTCCCGGGCATTTGTATATCCAGGAATACGATATCAGGCTTCAATGCTTCTATCTGCTGCCTGGCAACAACAGCGCTGTTGCAGGCGGCGACAATGCTTACAGACGGGCAATGTAAACCCAGCATTTTCTGAAGTGTTTTAATTCCATCCGGTTCATCGTCTACTAAAATTGCTTTCATAAAGATTATATATTGATTACTGTAAACTCAAGTATAACTCTAGTTCCTTTTCCACCCGGCCGTTCGTCTTCCAGTTCCCGAATGCTGAGGCTGCAGCCGGTCCCGAATTTTTCATTGAGAATTTTGATCCGGTTGCGGAGGTTATCAAGTCCAACCGATTGATGACTGGTTTTTTGTTGCAACTTCTCTGCCAGGCTCCGGCGGAAGCCAATTCCGTTGTCCTCAATGGTACAACTGATCTTATCCAGTTTTTGTTTAAATTCAATTAAAAGTTTTTTATCACCGTCAGATGGAAGCAACCCGTGCCAGATGGCATTTTCAACCAGCGGTTGTGTCATTAACGATGGCACCAGTATCTCTTCTGCATCGATATCTTCTGCCACAGAAATATTCCAGGTAAAGGATCCGTCAAAACGCAGTTGCTCCATTTCAAGATAGGTTTTCAGGTACGCTGTATTTTCCTGCAGGCTGATAAAGGCCTCCCTTGAATGGTTCAGTGTCATCCGTATCATCTGTGCAAACTTGCTGAGATAGCGTGATGCTTTTTCATTGTCGCCCTCAAGTATCATACGCTTAATGCTGTTGAGGGCATTAAAAACAAAATGTGGGTTCATCTGCGCCTGCAGGGCCGAGAGTTTTGCTTCCGCTAACTGTTCATTGATATTTGTCAGTTCTTCCTGTTTTACTTCCAGGGTCTTTTCTGATTCCAGCTGTTTTAATTTATTGCCGATCAAGGTGGCAATGGTGGTAAGTATTTGTATATCCCGTTCGGTAAAATAATCTGCTTCATAATGTTCTGAATCAAGAACGCCGAGCAGTTCTTTATTGTGTATTATGGGAACACAGACCTCACTTAACCGGAAAGCATCATCTACACGATAACGGTTGTCTTTCCTTGTATCTTTTATTAAAACCGGCTGAAGGGTTTGCATTACATGCCCTACAATTCCCTGTCCTGGTAATACATCAAATACATGGGATGAAATGTATTCAGGTTTTCCCTTGGGGCCATATGCTGCTTTCTGTATCATCTTGGTCTTGTCCTCGTTCCATAGGTAGATCATACAGTCTACATAATTCATCTGGCCAATAAGGTGGCCGGCCACATCCCACAGCACCTCGTCGGCTGTTTTTTTATCCACCAGTGAAGAGGAGAAGTAATTACTGATCTGTTCCAGCTCGTACCTGTTTTTATAATCATCGGCCTTCAGTTTCTCAACCTGCGTTTTTTCCATTTCCTTTTTTCGTGCAATATTAATCCTCCAGCGGATAAACAGGTAAAGCATTACCAGCAGCAACCCCATCATTAAGAACATGAACCATGTTTCTCTCCAGAAAGGTGGAAATACCTGAATGCCGATCTCTTTCACCTGCTCAGGCCACCTGTTATTGAGCGAATACACTTTATACTGGATGCGGTATTTACCTGGGGCAAGATTGGATATATTGAATGAGGGCTGGCTGCCCAGTTGTTGCCAGGGTGAAGTTTCATTTCTATATACCCGGTAAGCATACCCCTGGCTCTGGCCATCATAAAAATTGATACTGCCAATGGTAATGGCCAGGTCATTGTGTTGCCAGGATGTGGTTATCTCGTTCCGGGGCAGGTAAAGATTTTTCTGCCCGTTAATGTTAATATTCTCTATAAACAAGGATGGCCGGTAAGTAATACCGATCATCTCATAGGGGCTGAATCGTACGATGGCAGTATAAAAACCAATATAAAGCTGTCGCTGAATGCTGTCGTAGCAAAATTTAGATCCCTTCATGACAGGCATTTCCGGCATACCTTCATCCTTACCAAACCGCTTTATCTGCAGCGAGTTCAGGTCCATGCAGGCAATACCGGAGTAACAGGCTATCCATAGTTTGGGGCCAACGATCATGAGGGAAGATATGTTATCATCCGGCAACCCGCTGCTGCGGGTAAAGTGGCGGAATGTTCTTTTATCAATATCATAGCTGATAAGCCCGTTGTTGACACAGCCAAACCAAATCACGTTTTTTTGATCAATGATCATAGCAGTGACCTGCTTGTCCGGCATCTTGATAAATGGGAATGAATCGAGCCTCCGGTCAAAATTGTTTAAAGCAGCATTATACCTGGTTATGCCATGGCCCGCCACCCACATATACCCGGAAGTATCTTCTGCGAAAGCAATGGGGATCACCGGCATAGAATGAGTTACTGGAAGGACCGAAAATTTCTGTTCGGCTGTATGGTACTTGTAGATATGCATGGAACTTATCCAGATATCGCCCCGGCGGTCTTTGAACAGTTCATTCGTCCAGTCATTTTGGCTCCAGCCCGGCGGCTTTAGTTCTTTTTTTTGTTCTTTCCTTTCATTGTACATGAATAGAGGTCCGCCGGTACCTAATAAAAAATTTGCAGTTCCCACAGGCGATATCCGGTAAACAGGATGGGCGAGTGGTTCCTTTTTTAAATTTACCCGCTTTTCAAAATGCATCGTTTCTTTATCAAACACCAGCAAACCTCCTCCTGCCCGGGTTCCGGCGTACAATTTATTCCCCGATGCCTCCACTGCATGTATCCGTATCCCGGGAAATTCGTTCTCGAGTTCGGGGGGAATATTGGCAACCTGCGCATGTGAACGTATATTAGCCTGCCTGAACAATCCTTTGCTCGTAGCCACCCATAGATTATGCTCCTTATCTATAAGCAGTCCATTACATTGATAAGATGGAAAGTATTTTTCAGGATAGCATTTTACGGTACCTGCTCCTGTGTAAAAACGCATTTTATAGAACCCTGAATATTGACACGTAATGTAAAAAACAGAGTCCCCTGCAACTGCCAGTTTTGAACGCCAGGAAAATTCACTTCCCTTTACCGAAACCGGTAAACGGGATATACTCTTTATATTTTTTTCAACATTTAAATAAACCAGCGTATCGCTTTCTGATTTAACAATGAGCAGGTTTCCCGGACTTATTTCAAAAAAACGGAACTCCCTGTTTGGGTAGCTGAGAAACTCGGCCATAGAAGGACAATCCGCTGCAGTCATTTTTTTAAACTGTTTCCTTTCCTTATCGTACAGGTAAAGCCCGTCAATAGATGTAATAAGCAGGCGCCTGTTATCCAGCTGCAGCAAGTCACTTCCAAATACAAAATGTTCGTTGGCCACTTTATCTCCCTTATAAAAATCAAAGCGGAAAAGAAGTGTACGGTTCTTATCAAAATGATAGAAGCCTGAACGGCTGAGTACATAAATATCGCCATTGTGTTCCCCCAGGGCTGCCATGATCATATTGAATTTATACTCATACTGCCTGTCGTGATAAGGAATGAAAATATTATGTGTTTCGCCGGTATGTGTATTAAGAACGTGCAGTCCTGCTGAGAAAAAACCGATCCTTTCCTTATCCAGTCTTGTCATTCCCAAAAATTCCTCTGAGGCAGGCGACGTACTGTCGCTAATGCTGTGGTATTGTTTGAAACGGCTTCCGTCATACCGGTTCAAACCTGAAAGGGTTGACAACCATAAATAACCTGTGGCATCCTGGGCAATGCCGGTTATGGTATTATCCGACAAACCGTCTGCTGTTGTGTAATTTGTAAAACCCTTCTCCTGAAAATTCTGTGCAGCAACACAACAGGCAGATAATAAAAAATGAATAGCGAAGATTATGCGCAGCCAGTTCATGATTTAATCACATTATTTCATTGCTTAAAGGTAGCAACTTACTCTGCAAAAAAATCCATAGAGAAGGGTTACATATTTACCGGTCGCCGTTCGGAAACTCAGCCCCGCTCTTTATCCTGTACATAGTACAGATTGGAAATGGGCGAGTTAAATATTTTTTTAAATGCAGAATCCGTAAGGAAAAAAGAAGCAGCCGTTTGGAAAAGGGAATTAAAAGAAGAACGCTTCACTTTCTACGTTTGCACTGTCATTATAAAAATAAAATCATGAAAAGCAATTTAAAATTCCTTGTTATTGTATTATTTCTCTCTTTACAATTCAATACCAAGCCATTTGCCCAGGCGGTAAATTCTGTACCGGTTATAAAAAATGGAGACACCATGGTGGATGCAGCACCAGGCATTTTTATTAACACGGTCACCAGGGACTCTGAATCTGCTATGCTGAAAAAAAACTTTCCAAAAGTAGCGGCCCGATTTGCATCCAAGTTCCCATCTGCTTCCTCACCGTTGTGGATAAAGAAAGACAGGCTCCTTTTTATTTATTTTGTAAGCAACGGGCAAAAAGCATCTGCAGTATTTACCCCCCGGGGCCACCTGAATTATTCAATTGCCGCCCTGAATGCCTCGGCTATTCCTGAAACAGTAAACCGGCGGATCAGCGAAGAGTATTCTTCCTATACCATTATCCATGTAAGGCAAATTACAACAGATGATATCAGCGCTTACCAGGTAATACTTGAAAACTGCGCAGGCTATGTCGTTATCCATTCTACTGAAGAAGAAATAGTGGCAGTTGATAAAGTAATCAAAACAGACAATTAATAAATGTTATCATGAAAAAAATCATTCTTTTTACCATACTCATATTTTCGGCCACGGTAATGCCGGCACAATATGTTGGCATCGGCACTGCATTTCCTTCTTACAGGTTAGATGTATCCGGGGGCAGCATTAACACCGATTCATTATACCGCATCAACGGCAATGCAGTACTGTCAGTAAAAGGCAGTGCAAACACTTTTGTGGGAACAAACGGCGGGATCTCTACCACAACAGGAAATTCCAATACAGCAGTTGGCTCGAATGCATTCTTTAGCAACACAGCTGGAAATGGGAACAGTGCTTTCGGTAAAAACTCACTTTACGCAAACATCAATGGGTATGAAAATACTGCTGTTGGCAATGAAACGCTTTATTCAAATACGACTGGCTATTATAATGTTGGCCTGGGAGCACATAGTCTGTATCAGAATACAACGGGAGTGTATAATTCAGCATTAGGCAGCGCTGCTCTTTACTACAATATAAATGGAGCTTATAACACTGCCAGTGGCTATGGCTCACTTAACCGCAATACAAGCGGCAGCTATAATGTGGCCAGTGGTTATGCATCGTTTGAAGCAAATACAACCGGGTCTGGCAATACGGTCATTGGTTACTGGAGCCTGAATTTAACGGGGACATCAAATTATAATACTGCTGTTGGTTATAAAGCCGGCCATGGTTTCAGTCACGGATGGAACAATACATTTTTAGGCACCGAAAGCAATGCCCAGGGTACCGGCTTTTTTAATTGCATTGCAATTGGAAACCTGGCTTTGGCCACAGCCAGTAACCAGGCAAGGATCGGGAACAGCTCAACCATTTCCATTGGGGGTTTTGCCAACTGGACCAATATCAGCGATGGCCGTTTCAAAAAAAATATTCGGGAAGATGTAAAAGGCCTGGACTTCATCATGAAACTTCGGCCGGTTACCTACCGGCTGGATATATCAACGCTCAGTAAAAAACTGGATGAGCAAAAAAGCGGATCATGGAATGAAGACATGCAAAAAGCAGTGGCCGAAAAGGAGAAAATAATCCAGTCTGGTTTTATTGCCCAGGAAGTGGAAACTGCCGCCAAAGAAACCGGTTATGATTTCAGCGGCGTAGACAAACCAAAGAATGAAAACGACCTGTATGGTTTGCGCTATGCCGAGTTTGTAGTGCCGCTGGTGAAAGCTGTACAGGAACAACAGGCGATCATCAGGCTGCAGCAATCCCAGATCGATGAACTTAAAAAAGCCATAAACCAACTAAAGAAAAAATAAGTAACAAAACAATCACTAATCATAAATCAAACAAAAATGAACAAACTAAAAAGTAACTATCCGAACCTTCTTTTGAAAATGCTCTTCTTTGTTGCTGTCTTATCAGGTTGCAAGAAAGAGAAAGGGCTTGATCTGAATTCGCCTATGTACCAGATTGAAAGAAGCGAAAAGCTGATCCTTCCTCCAGAAGTGGATCTGCCGGCAAATATGCCCAATGGAAATACCCGTGTTGCAACCTTTTATGCAGAAGGAGTACAGAAGTATAAAGCACAGGTAAAAGCCGGAAGCAATCCCGTTACCTACGAGTGGGTATTTGTAGCTCCACAGGCCGACCTGTATGATATCACTGATAAAAAGATCGGCACACACACTGCCGGGCCTACCTGGCAATTGTCTGCAGCAGATTCAATTTACGGCCAGGCTTTCAGTCCTGCTAAAACTACAGCCAGCCCCGATGCCAACAGCATCGACTGGTTACTGCTGATGCCCAAAGCAGGCAAAACACCCACCGGGATCTTTGCCAATGTTTCCTACATACAGCGTGTGGCAACGGTTGGAGGAAAAGCACCTGCTGTTTTACCATCAAGTGCAACCGAAGCGGCCGAGGTAAAATACACAGCCATTTACCGGTTCACAAAAAAGAATCCATGACCGGGCTCATACACTGAAAACATAAATTCTTTAACTGATCTACGTAATTTAAAATTAATCAGATGAGCACTAAACAAGTTCAGGGAAAATTATGGAGCGTTGCTCCGCATTACTGGTCAAATTATTTTGAACCATTCTTTTTGCCGCTTTATAAGAAAACACTGGAGCAAATAAGGTTTAATGAAGACCATATCGTGTTGGATGCGGGCTGTGGCGCCGGGTTATTCAGCTACATGGCCATTTCCACCGGCGCACAGGTTATAGGTGTGGATGCCGCACCAGGTTTGCTTGAAGTGGCCAGAGAAAGAAATAACCAGAATAATTTTTTAGAAGAGGATCTGGAGTCATTACCCTTTGCAGAAAACAGTTTTGACCTGGTGACCGGTTTCAATTCTTTTCAATATGCCGGAAATTTTGCCAATGCATTATCGGAAGCAAAACGAGTTTTAAAAACCGGTGGCCGCCTGGTTATAGGCATCTGGGATAAACCGGAATACAGTGATGCAACGGCCGTGCTTAAAGCCATTAGTTCCCTGCTGCCGCCGCCCCCGCAAGGTACATCGGGACCTTTTGCATTATCCGAGGATGGAAAGATCGAAAGCATCTGCAATGACATCAACCTTAAAGTTGTTTATAAAACAAGGGTGGCATGCCCGATTCTTTATCATACGCTGAACGAAGGAATAAAGAGTTTTATGGGCACTGGCCCTGCAGCCGCAGCAATGAATCATACCAGTGAAAGACAGATACAGAAAACGATTGCCGGTGCTTTACAACCATACCTTCTGACCGAGGAAATGTATCACCTGCAAAACAGTTTTCTGCTTTTCATAGCGGAGAAATAAAATAAATTTTCTGCTATGAGTCGTACCGCCCCGATCCAAGGATCGGGGCTCATTAAAATCAAATTTCAATCATCAAACACTCAACTCAGTTTATTATGAAAAAAGTATTTTTCCTGCTGTACGGTATTGTTTCTTACCTGGCATTTTTTGGCACCATCCTTTATGCCATAGGTTTTGTGGGCAATATTTTCGTACCAAAATCCATTGACAGCAGCCCTGTAACATCCCTCGCAGAGGCCGTACTTGTAAATGCATCCTTACTGCTCCTCTTTGCTTTGCAGCACAGCATCATGGCAAGGCCGGCATTTAAAAAAAGGTGGGTTAAAATCATCCCGGAGCCGGTAGAACGCAGCACATTTGTTCTGCTTGCCAGCCTCTGCCTGATGCTCATGATGTGGCAATGGCAACCCATGGGGGCTGTAGTATGGTCTGTCGAAAATGAAACAGTAAGGACCGTTCTGTTGGTTCTTAGTCTTACCGGGTGGGCCATTGTCTTTATCAGCACTTTTCTTATCAATCATTTTGACCTGTTCGGGCTCAGGCAAACCTGGTTATATTTCCGGGGCATTCCTTATACAAACCTTCCATTCCGGATACCTCTTTTATACAAGTTTGTCCGACACCCATTATACCTGGGCTTCATCATCGCATTTTGGTCAGCATCTACCATGACCATTGCTCACCTGTTGTTCGCTGTACTTACTACCGGTTACATTCTCATTGCCATCCAGCTGGAAGAGAAAGACCTGGTTAGTCTTTTTGGAGAAAAATATCTGAAATACAGGAAGTGGGTGCCCATGATCTTGCCATTCAGTAAAAAGAAAACCACCTGATCTGTTTTATGAAGATTTTATCTGTTAAAAGTCACTTCAGGAGATATGGCAAGAAAGCCCTCCTGCTTTATGTATGCTGGTGTCTGGTAAAGGGTCTGCTGTTTCTTTACCTTGCCTTCAAACATTTTATTTAAAAGCATTGAGTAATCTATCTATTGCAATCATGAAATTGAAAATAATTTTTTGCAGCCTTTTAATTTCCACTCAGTCGTTATATGCCCAACTGTATATAAGCCAGGGTGCTCTATTAAAAATTACTGGTAATGAACTGTTGACCCTCCAGAACACCGGCATCATAAACCATGGCAGTTTTCTAGCCGGGGCCGGCACTGTTTCCTTTACCGGAAACAATACGTCCCTCATCAGTGGGAGCCAGCAGGTAGTTTTTAATACCCTGGAAATAAGTAAAACCAATGGCAGCTCGGTAGTGATGCAGGTGCCGGTGAATGTGGTTAACAGTGCCCGTTTCATTACAGGCTATCTTGATCTGAATGGATATAGCATGGACCTGGGCAGTTCGGGATCGTTAATGGGTGAGCAGGAAAACAGCCATATCACAGGAAGCAATGGCGGACAGGTATTATTCAGTACCATATTGAACAATCCTGTTAATGCAAACCCTGCAAACCTTGGTGCTGTTATCAGCTGCGGTCAGAACCTTGGACCAGTGTTGATAAGAAGAGGACACAAATCGCAGATGAACAATTACGGAATTGGAAATTCAGTTCTGCGGTATTATGATATTATCCCAGCCATCAACACAAACCTGAATGCCACCCTGCGTTTCAATTATTTTGACGGAGAGCTTAACGGACTTGCTGAGAACACGCTGGTATTCTGGAGCAGTTCTGATAACCTGCACTGGACTAACCAGGATTTTACTTTAGGGAATACCAACCTGAATTATTTAGAGAAAACAGGTATCCCCTCATTCTCAAGATGGACCATATCTGGTCCAAATAATCCATTGCCGGTTACTTTCACTTTATTCAATTTTAAATGTGATGGAAATAAGGTCATATTAACATGGAAAACGGCACAGGAACAAAACAGCAGCCATTATCATATTGAAAGAAGTACCGATGCGGTCAGTTGGTTTACAATTGGTCAAGTTCCTGCAGCCGGTAACAGCAGCACGGAAAGAAGTTATTTTTTTAATGATAACGGCCCTGTGTCAAACTGCTATTACCGCATTGCACAATACGATCTGGATGGGCATACTACTTACTCAAGCATTCTAATGTCAGCCTGCAATATGAAGGATAACTTTACGGTGAGACCAAATCCGTTTACCGATAAATTGATCATCGATCTTACTTCAGAAAAGAAATCAAAAGTGATCATAAAAATATTTGACAGCAAAGGATCCCTGGTAAAAAAACAGGAACTCTCCATTTTAAGTGGCATCAACCAGTTACCTGTTGAAAGCAGGGGATTAATTGCAGGAACCTATACTCTATCTGTTGAGTGGTGCGACGGGCAGGCAAAAAAAACCATTAAAATTATAAAACAATAGTAGCTGACTAAACCGGTTTTGTATCTATCCACTTATCCCTGAACTCTTCTTTCCATTCATATTTAAACCGTTTGTGGCTCCACAGGTACATATCGGGTTGCTTCCGGATGGCGTCTTCAATATAATCCCTGTACAACAACGTAAGTTCGCCGGGCTTTAATAAAGATGCATCTTTACAGATAAGCGTAAGACTTGTTTCATATTTACCCCTATCCGTTTTAAAAGCCCTTCCGAAAACCACGGGGCATTTTTTAAGGATCGCATTCTTTTCGGGGCCAGAAACAAAGGCTGTGGGCTTATTGAAAAAAAACAACCAGTAACTGGCTCCCGGGCTTGCGGGCTTTTGATCTGCCACCAATGCCAGGCAATGTGTTTTTTTAGCCCAGGCAACAAAAGCTCTTTTGATATTCGTTGCCGGCATCAGCACGGTTCCATACTTTTCCCGGAGTTTATAAAATAACCTGTCAACCGGTTTGCTGCTGATGGGCATATACACAACAGCCAGTGGTTGCTTCATGTGAATGGACCAGTGCAGGTTTATCCATTCCCAGTTGAACTGGTGACAGGCATGCATCTGGCAGCTCATGTTTTCCTTTGCCAGTTCATCAAAGATGGAAAAATCTGTTTTACAATGCCTGTCGTAAAAACTCTTTGATACCGACAGGCACTTAATGGTCTCAATAAATGAATCAGTGAAGTTCCGGTGAAATTTGCGGGCAATGGCTTTTCTTTCAGCGATCGTCTTTTCAGGAAATGCGATGGCAAGATTTCCCTCTATCACTTTTCTGCGGTAACCAAAAACCCGGAAGAGTAAAAATCCGATCAGGTCACTTAATAAATACAGGGCCCGAAGTGGCAGTAATGAAAGTAGAAAAATAAGTCCGTAAACCAGGTAGTACATGTTGCTGCTGATAAACTATACAGACCCAAAGATACAACGGGGCAGAAATATGCAAAATCACCCCGGGAAAAAACATGGCCTTTATTGTTTATGGGCTTGGTACGCTGTCGATCCAGTTCTCTTTATATTCATCTTTGTATTCCCATTTCCATCGGCGGTGTGTCCATAGATAATTATGCGGTTCCTCCCGGATTATCTGTTCGAGAAAATCGCGGTATGCCCTGGTTATCTCACCGGTTTTTGTGGTAGCCCCGTTTTCGGTGCAAAGCATACATTCTAAAACATAGTGTCCCCGCTTAATGATCCGGCTGCGTACAAATACAATGGCGGTATCATTCTTGATACCCCCCACTTCTGGGCCGGTAATAAATGGCGCCGGTTTGGTGAAAAAATTCTGCCAATAGGCCAAAGAGGGTTTGCCCGGGTTTTGATCGGCAGCCAAAAAAAAGACAAACCGTTTGCCAAATATCTCTTCCCTTTTCTCCCTGAATTCAGTGGCTTTAATAAATTTGGTACCATAGCGCTCTCTTATCTTCAGGAACAGTTTTTCCATGGCTTTATTCTTTATCGGCATATAGATCGCAAAAGAAGGAATTGTGGTAATGGCTTTCGACATAAATAAACTGCCAAACTCCCAGTTGAACTGGTGACCGGCATGAAGCTGTATGTTCTTTCCTTTTTCAGCCAGGCCGTTGATGATCGAAAAATCTCCCTGGCATCTTTTGTCAAATGTTCTGTCACTCATGGAGATCATCTTTATTATTTCAACAAAGGTGTCGGTGAGGTTTCGATAAGTCCTTTTTGCAATTTTTTCAAGTTCTGCCGCTGTCTTTTCCGGGAATGCAATTTTAAGATTCCCCATCACAACTTTTTTTCTGTACCCAAAAACACGGTAGAGGAAAAAACAGACCAGGTCACTGAGGAGGTAAATAACCGCAAATGGCAGCAGGGAAAGAAGGTAGAGAAATCCGTAAATCACATAATACATGATATTGAATTTTTGATAGCTTAAAGACGAAACGGGAGTGAAGATACGGGCTTAAACTGAACACCAGCATGATTATTATCAGGTGCAGCATGAAAACAAAACGGCATTTATTACTACAAAACAATGTTTTGTACCCTTTCAGATTTGCCAGGATAGTCGGTATTGAAATGAAGCCCCCTGCTCTCCTGCCGGAACTCTGCACACTTCACGATCAGGTAAGCTACGGTTATCATGTTGCGTAATTCGCAAAGCTGCGGGGAAACGATTGTTTTTTGATAAAGGGATTCTGTTTCTTCGTACAAAAGATCGAGCCGCTTCATGGCCCGGCTCAGCCTTTCATTGTTACGAACGATACCCACATAGTCACTCATCAGCAGTTTCATTTCTTTTACACTCTGTGTTATCAATATCATTTCTTTGGGCACGTTTGTACCATCTGCTTTCCAGTCAGGAATATTTTCCCGGAACGAAACGTTATCAATCTTTTTTACAGCATCCAGGTAACTGCGGTGAGCAAACACCATCGCTTCCAGTAAACTGTTACTGGCAAGCCGGTTGGCACCATGCAGGCCCGTACTGGCACATTCGCCTGCTGCATACAGGTGATTGATGGAAGTGCGCCCGTGCTCATCTGTTTTAATACCACCACAGCTGTAATGCGCTGCCGGCGCAACGGGTATCATATTCTTTGTAACATCTATCCCGATGCTCAGACACTTTTCATAAATGTTCGGGAAATGTTCGGTGAATTTTTCTTTGCTGAAATGCCGGCAGTCCAGGAAAACATTTTCGGTACCGGCCACTTTCATTTCATTATCGATCGCTCTTGCCACGATATCTCTTGGTGCCAGGTCTTTCCGTTTGTCGTATTTCTCCATAAAGGCTTCGCCGGCATGATTACGAAGTATGCCGCCATCTCCCCGTACTGCTTCAGTAATTAAAAAGTTTTGTCCCCGTATGCCCGGTTCATATAAAGCCGTTGGATGAAACTGGATGAACTCCATATTTTCGATCCGCCCTTTTGCCCGGTAAACCATCGCAACCCCGTCTCCTGTTGCTATGGCAGGATTGGTTGTGGAACGATACACCTGTCCGTTACCTCCCGTTGCCAGCAAGGTTATTTTTGAAAGGATCTTTTCGATCTTATTGCTGGAGATTTAAAAAACATATACCCCGAAACAATCAATATCGGGTGTTGATTTTGTGACCAGGTAGCCGAGGTGATGCTGGGTGATGATATCGATCACAAAACAATGACTGATGAGGTTGATGTTCTTCTGTTTTGCGATGGCTGCAAGCAGGGCCCTTTCCATTTCTTTACCGGTAACATCTTTGTGATGCAGGATACGGAACTCGCTGTGGCCTCCCTCTTTTCCCAACTTATAATCACCATCGCTTTCTTTATCAAACCTTGCCCCCCATTCAATGATCTCTTCAATGCGCTGCACGCCTTCTTTTACCACAATTTCAACAACCTGTTTATTGCAAAGACCATCGCCGGCTATCAAAGTATCTTCAATATGTTTTTCAAAACTGTCATGATCAAGATCCATTACACCCGCAATGCCACCCTGGGCATACTTGGTATTCGTTTCATCGCTCTGTGTTTTGGTAAGAATGGTGATCTTTTTATCGGGACAATGCTGTGCAACTTTTAGTGCATAGGTGAGCCCTGCGATTCCACTGCCAATTACGAGAAAGTCTGTTTGCATAATTATTAAGTAAAAAGGCAAAAATCAAAAGACTGCTTTACAATTATACCCTGTTTTTGAATTTTTACTTTTGATTTTTATTTATTGAGGCTCTATCCATGCTTCATTCTCTTTTAATAAATTTATGAGTTCATCAACCGCTACCTCACTGTTCACATTTCTTTTAACCACTTCTTTGCCCCGGTACAGCGTGATCTTTCCGGGGCCACTGCCAACATAACCGAAGTCTGCGTCGGCCATTTCGCCCGGGCCATTTACAATGCAGCCCATGATGGCGATCTTCACTCCCTTTAAATGATTGGTCACCGCCCGGATCTTTGCCGTAGTTTCCTGCAGGTCGAATAAGGTTCGCCCGCAACTCGGGCAACTGATGTATTCTGTTTTTGATATCCTCGTACGGGCTGCCTGTAAAATGGAAAATGCGGTATTATTGGTAAACTGGTAAATGTCTTTCACGGCTAAATAGGTACGGCCGCTGGCTTTCACTGTGGCCATCTGTGCTTTATTGTTGTATCCCAAACAAATGCCGTCTCCAAACCCATCCAAAAACAGTCCCCCGGTTTCGGTGGCAAAATGGATTAGGTGTTCATCGGGTGTTTGCCCTCCGCTGTCTGTTATCAGCACAACCGGGTTTTTGATCCTGCGCATTTGCAGTTCCATGAACATACGGCGGATGCTTTGCATAGCGTTTGTATTGGTGCTGCTTAAACAGAGTACGACCGTTTTGTCATTTGCAAGTTCATCGAGGAAAGTGAAATCGTTGATATCGGTATCATCATTGAAACAATCGATCATTACAAAATTCACAAGGTCACTTTTAGCTTTTGCTTCCACATATCCTTTGTCTGCAAAGATGGGCAGGTATTTATGTTTATCTGCCGCCTCTTCCCAGGTGGCGGGATAAACGATCACTTTTAAGGTACCGGGCAGATCAAACGGAACCAGCTGATGGCCCGTGAATATATAATCGGCGGCGCTGTCGCTGATATTCCATTTATCGGTAGCCTCATCATACGTGTACCCGATGCTTTGCAGATTTTCGTGTGAAATATTTTCAACCTTACTCAGGTCGGCAATTACAACAGGTACATGCTTGCTTCCGATATTGCTCACTTCAAACGTTTCCCTTCTGCTGTATTCAAATGGAGAGTAAGGAAGTTTTTCTATAGCGGGAATAAGACCGTTGATCGTTGGTCGTTGGTCGTTGTTCGCATATCGGTTCACCAGGTCTTTACAAACAGGTATTTCAAATTCCGGATCTTCGGTTAAAGAAACACGGATGGTATCGCCAATACCGTCTTCCAGTAAGGTGCCAATACCAATGGCTGATTTAATTCTTCCATCTTCGCCATCTCCTGCTTCTGTTACGCCAAGGTGCAGGGGATAACATTCGCCAAACTCTTCCATCATGTGTTTAATAAGCAGCCGGTATGCCTGCACCATTACCAATGGATTGCTGCTTTTCATGCTCAGCATGATATTGTGGTAATCTTCCGAACGGGCAATGCGTAAAAATTCCATGGCACTTTCCACCATGCCAATGGCGGTGTCGCCATAGCGGCTCATGATGCGGTCGCTTAAACTGCCGTGGTTGGTACCAATGCGCATGGCAGTACCGTATTCTTTGCAGATCTTCACCAGCGGGGTAAAACGTTCCCGTATCCGTTCGATCTCTTCTGCATATTCCGCATCGGTATATTCGATCTGCTCAAATTTTTTCTTATCAACATAATTGCCCGGGTTCACCCGCACTTTCTCAACAATTCGTGCAGCTATCTCGGCAGCATTGGGAGTAAAATGTATATCGGCCACCAACGGGGTGTTATAACCCCTTTTCCGCAATTCATCTTTGATGTTCTGTAAGTTCTCGGCTTCATTTTTTGATGGAGCGGTGATACGGACCAGTTCGGCACCGGCTTCAATGCAACGGATGGATTGTTCAACGGTGGCCATGGTATCCATCGTGTCGGTGGTGGTCATGGTCTGTACCCGGATGGGATGTCCGTTACCCAATAAAAGAGATCCAACCTTTACCTCCCGTGTTTTAAGGCGCTTGTATGCTGTAAGGGATTCACAATAAAACTGCATGCTGTAATTATTCCTGCAAAAATAGTGATAATAAGAGAGCTTTTGATATTGGTCAGACGTCAGACCAGGTTTACCAGTCTTTTTCCGGCTTGCTTACCGAACCGGTATTCACCCGCCGTAATTTATCCTGAAGGTTTTTTTCCTGCTGCAACAATGCCTTCAGTTTTTCTTCTGCATCCTGTTTGGTAAGTTTGGATGGCTGTGGTTTGGGTTGTTCATTTTTTTCGTCCTGTTTCTGTTTTTCCTGCTCCTTTTGTTTCTGGTCTTCTTTGGGTTTCTTCTTTTCTGTATTGTCTTTTTTCTGTTCCTGCTGTTTTTGTTGCTGCAGCGCTTTTTGCAGGTTCAGCCTTGCGTCTTCATCCTTTGGGTCCAGTTTCAGGGCATTTTTATATGCATCAATGCATTCAGGCAATTTCTTATTGTTTTGCAATACGACTCCCTTATTATAAAAGGTTTTTGCTTTATCTGCTGCAGCGGTGCTATTGGCCAGGGCCTTCTCGTAGGCGCTGATCGCTTCTTCGGTCTTATTATTTTTATATAGTGCGTTGCCCAAATTGTATTGGGCAACCGGGTCGCCCGGTTTTTTATCTGTGGCCTGCCGGTAGCTGGTTGCAGCATTTTCATACTCCCTTTTTTCATACGCTTCATTCCCCTTTTTTATCAAAGCCTTTTCATTTTGTGCAAAAGAGGCAGCAGGGAACAGGGAACAGAAGATGAGCAATAAAAAAACAAGTACGGCATTTTGTTTAGCTGCAGGCACTTTCCGGCTTTTTTGATTCTTTATTTCCGAAAGGAAAAACTCAATAAGCAACAGAACCAATGCAGCCCCAAGGAACCAGGGGAAGTAATTTTGATAATTCACCTGCGAGTCTTCGGTGATCGAACGCTGGTCCATATTTTCCAATTGCCCTTCCAGCCTGCTTACCAGGTCGTCGGTATTGCTGAACAACTGGTAGCTGCCCTTTCCTTCGGATGCGATCTTTTTCAACTCCTCTTCATTAAGTTTACTGATCACAATATTGCCGGCATTGTCTTTCTTGGGTTGGTTGGTAAGGTCATCCATAAATGTAGCCCCTTGCGGTGAGCCAATACCAACGGTGTTGATGATGATGCCATTCTCTGCCATCTCACTGGCTGCTTTCAATGCCCCTTCATCATGGTCTTCTCCATCACTGATCAAAACAACGGCTTTGTATTTTTTTTCTTTTGGATTGAATGCGGAATAGCACATCTTCAGCGCATCGGCGATCACCGTTCCCTGCGTGGGCACCACATCGGTATTGGCAGAGGAGAGATACATTTTCGCAGCACCGTGATCACCTGTCAAAGGCATTTGCAAATATGCCCTGCCGGCGAACAGCACAATGCCAACCCGGTCATTGCTGAGTTTGTCTATCAGCCTTGCCACCGATTGCTTTGCCCGTTCCAGCCGGTTAGGTTTTATATCATCGGCCAGCATGCTCTTACTCACATCGAGGGCTATCATAACATCGATGCCACTCCGGTTCACTTTTTCCACGCCGCCCGGTTTACGAAGGTTTGCCAGGGCAAATACCCCCAGCATGAATGCCGATATGATGAGTAAAAATTTTATTGAATAGCGGCGGGATGAATAATTTCTGATGAGTTCTTTTACCAGGTTTTCGTCCCCGATCTTTTTTATTGTTTTTTTCTTCCAGCTTATCACAAAAAAGTACAGCACCGCAAGCAGCGGAATGGCTGCCAGAAATAAAAGATACGAGGTATGCTGAAAGCGTAACATTGGCTGGCAAATTAAGAAACTGCCGGGTAAGTAAAGTGTTAAATTGAAGAATGGATAATCAGTAAGCCCGCTTATTTTTTTCCTTCAAAAAAACCATACTGTTTAAGTACAGCCTTTGTGATGTTCATTCGTATTGCGGTAATGTCTGTATCCTTATCGGGTGCCTTCACAAAAGTCACAAAAAAGTAAACATGCCTGTTTTCTTCTATCCAGCCAACCACCCATCCAATTCCGTTTCCTTTTTCATCATAACTTCTGCCGGTTTTATAGTTCAGTTTATAGGCTGTGTTATTTTCCTGCAGCATTACATCTTTCACCTGCTGGTGAACGCTTTTCCGGAAAGGCAACTGATCAAAGTATAATCGCTTAACCAAACCCAGTTGTTCATCGGGCGATATTTTTAATGTATTATTCAGCCAGAAAGAATCAATGGGGCCGCTGATATTCTTGTTGCCATAACCAATGCTGTCGATCCATTGCTGCATGGTATCCTTACCGATGCGCCGGGCCACTTCCTGGTAATAAGGCACACAACTTACTTTGAATGCTTCTGCCATATCCATATCCTTGTTCCATGCTTCATTCCAGCGTTTCACCCCGTCCCATTTTATTACCATTTTCTCATCCACGATCCGGCCGGTTTCCAAACCGATCAGTGAGTTCACAATTTTAAATGTTGATGCCGGGGAGAAGCGCATGGTATCCAGCTTCATGTTATAAACAATTATTTCGCCGGTGGCATTGTCGAGCATGGTAAAGCAGCCGTCTACTTTATTCTCATCGAAATATTTTTTCAGGCTGTCGTCATTCTTTGCTTTGTTAACCGTACAGGAAAAAAAGAAGAAAGAGCAAGAAAAAAGTATGAAGAAAGTATGAAATCTTTTCATTTGGCAAGTAAGTTATTTTTTATTTAAGTGAGTGGCGGTTGCTTCCAGTGCTTTGTAAAATTTCTGCCCGAATCTCCTGACCAGGGATTCTTTTAAAAAAACATAAACAGGTACTTTCAGTTTTTTACCCAGGGCACAGGCTGCTTTACAATTGTCTTCCCGGGGTTCATAATTCACATAGATATTATCGCTGTGTTTGCTGCTTTTTACGATCACCGGGAAGAGGTGACAACTGATGGGCTTTTTCCATTTTATCTTTCCATCCAGGTAAGCTTGTTCAATTCCACACTTAACTATCCCATCCTTGTCTTTTATACCATAAACACAAACCTTGCTTTCAATAGTTGGCGTAACCCAGCCGAATTCTTTATCATATACATACCTGCCCTGGCGCTCCAGTTCTTTTTTACTTTCTTCATTCAGGTAAGGCAGAACGGTATCGTACACTTCATTTATTTTATCCAGTTCTTCTTTTGCCAGCGGGGCACCGGCATCGCCATCCACACAGCAGGCGCCTTTACATTTTGAGAGGTCGCAGACAAACTGCTCTTTAATTATTTCATCACTTACCAGGATGTTATCAATTGCAATCATGAGCGCAAAAATAGTGAAAGCGGGGCGTTTAAGTTCCGGAATTGATGGAGAACATGGGTGAAGAAGGTCATTTATTTGTCCACCGGAATGTATTGATGAGGTGATCGATGTCTTTCTGCAAAAAATCCTGAACGGGCCTTAATGAATCGGCATTGGGGGTTACATCAAAATAAAGAGCGCCCCTGAAAAAATTCCGGGTGGTATCGCTCATAAAAAACTGCTTGGCGGTTGCTGCGTTGCCGCCAACCCGGAAGAAGACACCGGTTATTCCGTTCTGTGTATGAAAAAGGCTGTCTTTGATGGAGGATGCCAATGCTTCATTTTTGCTGGTGAGTTTAAATGCATCGTTCACCATATAGTCAAATACGTTCACCCCGGCGGAGTCTTTATAGGAACCATCTGCCTGCTTCACTTTATAGGTTGACCTGCCTCCAATGGCTTTGTAGCTTAAAAAGATCCGGCCGCCAAAGCGGGGAAAGTCAATATTGATCCAGTAGGGATTAAGCGTATCCTGGTCAAAATAGGTGCTGTCTTTTACTATCTTTGCATACACCGGGTATTCAAATGAGTATGGAAATCCTTTCTCTTCAAATTTTACATATTCACGCTGGGGAAAATCAATTTTAAAATATCCCTTTTTCCGGGACGTATATGGATCGTTGCAGGATATTATCAACAGCAGGAGAGGAAGAATAATGCCGGCTGTGAAGGTTTTGTTTTTCATTTTACTATTTACAGGCTTTCTCAGGATTCGGGCGTATGTTCTTTGATAGTGACCTTTATTTTATCGATCCGGTTCTTGTTTATTTCAAGCGGAATAAAAATATAATCATTGCTGATCACTTCTTCATTTACCTGCGGAAACTCCCCGGCGATCTCCAGCACCAGGCCGGCCAGCGAATCACTGTCGCCACGTAAGGTATCAAATGTATCTGTGGGTAACTTCATGGCCTTGCATACATCATTGATCATGGTTCTTCCTTCAAAAATGTAATTATGGTCATCAATTTTTTTATTGCTGCTTTCTTCGTCATCAAACTCATCTTTTATTTCACCGATGATCTCCTCCATTACATCTTCCAGGGTTACAATACCCGATGTGCCGCCAAATTCGTCCACCACTACCGCAAAGTGCATCCGCCTGTTTCTAAATTCCTGGAGCAGGTCTTCTATCAGCTTCTGTTCATGCACAAAGTAGGGCTGGCGAATGAGGGTATGCCAGTCAAAGTCGGCCGGCTCATTAATAAAGGGCAGGATGTCTTTTGTATGTAACATACCGACCACCTCATCAAGATTATTCTTGTACACAGGCAGGCGGGAGTAATGCAGCTCTTCGATCTTTTTTATAACATCCCTGAAACTATAGCTGTTATCAATGCCACAAACATCCAGCCGGGTACGCATCACCTGTTTTACGGTGGTATCACCAAATTTCCTGATCCCTTTTAATATTGATTTCTCTTCTGTGGTTGCTTCATGTTCAGGCAAAAGATCAATGGCATAATCAAGATTACTGGAATCCATTGCAGCAGAGGTTTCGGATGAAAACCGTTTTTCAACCCGGTCGCTCAGCCTTACCATACGTTTACTGAAACGGTAGAAGATGCTGCCGAATATCTCAACAACCAACGAGGCAGTGGCTGCGAACCATATTTTATGATGTGTTGCCCATACTTTTGGCAACACTTCTCCAAACAATAATAATAACGAAGTAACAAAGCCTACCTTAATTAAAAATACGGGCCAGAAGGTAAGGTTGAGCCCGGATATCCAGCTTTCTATCAGAATATTTGAGATAAGGATGATACCAATGTTTACAAAACTGTTGCTGATGAGCATGGATGCCAGCAGGGTCTTAGGCTGATCGAGCAGACTGACAATGCGCCGGTAAGCCGGTTGTTTTTTTGTTTTCAGTACATTGATGTCTTTGAAGGTGAGTGAGAAAAAAGCGATTTCCGAACCGGCCAATAAAAAAGAGAGCATAAAAAGCAATACCACCAGAAAAATAAGTACTGTAGTAGCAGCAGGGGTTATTGCCAAAAAGGGAAACCGGAAAGAACCAATAAACTCATGAACCGAATGGTAATCCAAAACAATTATTTTTCGTGAAAAATGATACTCCCGTTGGAGGAAGCAATATCAGGCATACTGGTGCTGTTCAGTTTTTAAAATGGTAACCGTTCGGTACCCTCATCCGGGTGCGGGGGCAACCCTGCCTCACCATCCGGGCCTTCCATTCCTTCAAATCCATGGCCTGGCTGACTTCCGTCACTCCTTTTATCCAGCATAATAAGATTATCTCCCACTACTTCTGTCGCAAATTTTTTGTTGCCTTCCTTATCCTCCCAGCTACGTGTCTTCAGGCGGCCTTCAATATATACCAGGCTTCCTTTGTGTAAGTATTTCTGTGCAAGCTCAGCCAAACCTCTCCAGAGAACAACCGTATGCCATTCTGTTTGTGAGATCAATTTCCCGCTGCGGTCTTTGTAGGTTTCAGTGGTAGCCAGTGAAAATTTTGCTACGGCAATATTTCCTTCCAGGAACTGCATATCCGGGTCTTTACCAAGATTGCCTATAAGCATTACCCTGTTTACTCCTCTCATAATGATTTATTTGTTCGATGCTTTGTTGGCCTGTAATACGTTTCAACAAATTTAAAGATACATTTTTATCTTTCAAGCGTCTTATATCCACTTTCTGTTAAATACCCCGCTATAAACCGGGGAAAGGGCAGTTGCCGCAGTCTTGAAAATGAGACTGCTTCAAATCCTTCAAGTACAGGAGCTTTTTTAGTGCTTATGTGTATAAAGCAACCCTGGATTGTCTGGTGAGATAAATGCTGCAGGTACAATTTTGATACAGCCTTGACCTCAACTTTATGCTGCACAAGCTTTTTAAACGAAGGGGCCGCCTTGATCTTTTCAATCGTATTCGGTTTGCCGGATTCCAGTAAAATAAATTCATAGAGGTTTTCCCAGATATCATTATTACCCCGCTTGTGAACATATACTTTCCCTTTATGCTCAACGAGCAGGTAGTAAAACCACCTTTTTTTTCTATCCGGCTGTTTTGCTTTTACAGGCAGCTCTTCAACGATGTTCTTTGCTAAGGCAATGCATTCTTTTTTAAGCGGGCAAATTGTACACAGCGGCTTTTGCGGCTTACAAACAACTGCCCCAAAATCCATGATAGCCTGGTTGTAAATACCCGGCTGCTTCCTGTACAACAACTCAGCGGCAAGGGAAGTAAATATTTTTTTTCCTGTATTGCTGTTGATATCGTTTTTTATTCCAAAATAACGGGATAAAACCCTGAACACATTTCCATCTAAAACTGCATGCGGCAGATCAAATGCAAAAGAAGCAATGGCTGCTGCCGTATATGGGCCAACGCCTTTTAAAGCCAATATCTCTTCATGGGTATCCGGGAATTTTCCATTCTTCTCTTTTGCAATAAACCGGGCCGTAGCAATCAGGTTTTTGCAGCGGCTGTAATAGCCCAGGCCTTCCCAAAGTTTAAATACCTTTTCCTCAGGAGCTTTGGCCAGCTTTCTGACTGTTGGGTAGGCTTTCAAAAAGCGGTTATAGTATTCCCATCCCTGTTCAACTCTGGTTTGCTGCAGGATTATTTCGCTCAGCCATATTTTATAAGGATCTTTTTCCCCCTTCCAGGGCATCTCTCTTTTGTTGATTTTCTTGTTCCAAAGCAGGAGATTTCTTGTAAAAAATGCTTTTCCCTCTTCTTTTTCCATATCTGAATTTCAATTTAATTCTGCGTGATCAATAATTGACGGCGTGTTTATTTTACTTTGTAATAAGTTAATTATCAATACTATATACTATTAATCTCAAGTTAACCAAAGTTCGATTTTTATACAAACTACTTGATAATCATCATCTTGTTTGGAAAATTCGAAATTTTTGTTGTATTTTTCTGATTGTTAATCTCATATAAAAATAATCAACATGAGAAAAGCCGACCTTATTAATCAGATCTCAGATAAAACCGGCATCCCAAAAGTAGATGTTTTGGTTACGCTTGAAACAATGTTTAAAGCTGTTAAAAGTTCACTGGCTTCGGGCGAAAACATTTATATACGTGGGTTTGGCAGCTTTATCACAAAAAAGAGAGCCGCAAAAATTGGCCGTAATATTAAGAAAAATATAGCTGTGGAGATCCCGGAGCACTTTATTCCGGCATTCAAACCTGCCAAGGAATTCATGCAGGAAATAAAATCTTCAAAAAATATCAAAGAGACTCCCCTTGAAAAAGAGGAGGACAATGAAGAGTAGCGTAACTTTGCCATCCGCCCGAAAATCAGGCGGGGCAAAATATAGCAAGTGAAAAAGCAATTGATACTCACCTTCAGCGCACTCATTTTAGTAACCTTACTTTTCTTTTTCGGACGGACTGTTGCTCCCAAAAGCAAAGAGACAGTCCCTGCACAAAGCAGTACGGCTAAAGCATTCAACATTACAAAGTTCATAGACGAAGAGAAAAAACACCTGACTCCGTCGCAGATCCTGGCACTCTCTAAATTAGAGAACAGTGTAATACGTGGCGATGTTACTGAACAGCAGATCAAGGCAAATATGCAACTGGCAGATTTCTGGAAAGACAGCGTCCATGTTTTTGAGCCTTACATGTATTATTTATCTGAAGCTGCTAAATTGGATAAGTCAGAAAAAAACCTCACCTTTGCTGCCCAATTAATTTTAACTAATCTTCGTGCCGAGCAGGACGAAGCGAAATTAAACTGGAAAGCAGAGCAGGCAATCGCTCTATTTGAAAAAGCCATTGAACTTAACCCGGCTAACGATGATCTGAAGGTAGGCCTTGGCAGTTGCTATGTCTTTGGCAAAGGAAGATTTGGAAAGCCAGAAGAGACGATGAAAGGCATTCAACAGCTTTTGTCTGTTGTAAGAAAGGACTCAACCAATATGAAAGCACAAATGATGCTTGGTGTAGGTGGTTATGTTTCAGGACAATATGACAAAGCGGTTGAGCGTTTGTTAAAAGTGGTTAAGACGCAGCCGGATAATCTTGAAGCCATCGCTTTCTTGGCCGATACGTATGCTGCCAAAGGAAGCAAAGAAGAAGCGGTGAAATGGTATTTGATAAGTAAGCGGCTTGCAAATGATCCGAATTACAGCAAGGAGGTAGATGAACGGATCAAATCATTACGGTAATATACCGGTAGAGAACCGGTTTACATATTTAAAAAAATATTTTAAACAAAAAAAGACTAGTTATGCCTTGTGGTAAAAAGAGAAAACGTCATAAAATTGCAACTCACAAGCGTAAAAAACGTTTAAGAAAGAACCG
>Ga0209023_10001815_pt1 | contig 27818 bp, 24 predicted proteins | sample LakOneMetagenome_FD_187468 | JGI IMG/M metagenome (GOLD analysis project Ga0209023, IMG submission 187468) | Freshwater and sediment microbial communities from Lake Erie, Canada (SPAdes) (version 2) | ecosystem: Environmental > Aquatic > Freshwater > Lentic | place: Lake Erie, Canada...
GCGACTGTCGTTCGCGCGCGGCCATCGGATGACCACGCGATACTAGGTGCCCGCGATCAGTCGTGCCAGCCGCAGGGCGGCGGCCGACAGGGGGTTGGCGCTGTGGTGCACAAGCACGATCGGCTCGCCCGCGCCGGCATCGGTGATCGGCCGGGTGACAAGCGGCTGGCCGTCATAGCTTTGCGCCGCCGCGGGCCGCGTATAGCTTAGGCCGATCCCCAACCCGTTGGCGGCAAAGCTGCGCAGGGTTTCGAGCGAGGCCGCCCGGTGGGCGATTTCCGGGACCAGTCCGGCGCGGGTGAACAGCGCGCGCATATGGCCGACGCTGAGCCCCTGATCGGCCAGGATGAGCGGTTCGGCGGCCAGGTCGGCCAGGGTGAGACGTTCGCGCGTGGCCAGGGGATGGGCAGCGCTCAGCACGGCGTGCGGGGTCAGACGGGCGATTTCTTCGCGTTGAAAGCCGCTGTCGAGGCCGAGATCGTAGGTAATTGCCAGGTCGATCCGGCCGCGCGCCAGCCCCGCCGCCAGATCCTCGAACGACCCTGCCTGCGGGGTGACGGGAATATCGGGCGCGGTCGCTGCGAGCCGCACCAGAAGCGGCGCGAGCAAGAGCGGGGCCAGATCGTCGAAACAGCCGAGCGTCACCGGGGTCGGGCGGCCCTCGTCGCCGGTCGTCAGGCGCCCGACATCGGCGAGGATCGCCTCGGCCCGGTCCAGAAACCCGCGCCCGAACGAGGTGGGCAGCATCGGCCCGCCTGCCCGTCGCAGAAAGATCGCCTTGCCCAGGTTTGCCTCGATCTGCCCAATCGCCACCGACAGGGCGGGTTGCGAGACGTGAAGCGTCTCGGCCGCGAGCGTCATGCTTTGCGCGCGCCCGATGGCCACGGCATATTCGAGTTGGCGGAGCGTTATTGATAGCATCTGACTATGTCGATAATTTGCATTTATTATTGGAATTTATCTTCGAGCACATTCATCCTGACGGCAAGCGATATCAGGAGGGTGCCATGACGGCTTTGGTTACGGAAGAAATGGTCGAAACCTATCAGCGCGACGGGGTAGTGCTGATCAAGGGGCTTTGGACCGATTGGGCCGAGGTGATCCGCGCAGGGATCGAGCGCAACATGGCCGAGCCGGGGCCCTATGCCTCCGAAAACCTGAAGCCGGGCGAGGGCGGGCGGTTTTTCGACGATTATTGCAACTGGGAACGCATCCCGGAATTCGCCGAGGTGATCCGCAAGTCGGCGGTGGCCGATGTGGCGGCACGCCTGATGCGGTCGGCAACGGTGCAGATGTTTCACGATCATGTGCTGGTCAAGGAACCCGGTACGTCGAAACCCACGCCCTGGCATCAGGACGGGCCCTATTACTTTGTCGACGGGCGCCAGACGGTCAGCTTCTGGTCGCCGGTCGATCCGGTGCGCGAGGCGAGCCTGCGTTGTGTCGCGGGATCACACCGCTGGGAAAAGGAGGTCATGCCGATGCGCTGGCTGGCCGAGACCAGCTTTTACCCCAACCCGGAGCAATACATGCCCGTGCCCGACCCCGATGCCGAGGGCATGGATGTCCGGGAATGGGCGATGGAGCCGGGCGATGCGGTGGCCTTCGACTATCGCACGCTCCACGGCGCGCGCGGCAATGCTGCCGGCACCCGGCGGCGGGCCTTTTCGCTGCGGCTGGTGGGAGAGGATGCACGCTATGTCGAGCGCCCCGGCCGCACTTCGCCGCCCTATCCGGGCCACGGGATGCAGCCGGGCGAGCGGTTGCGCGCCGACTGGTTTCCCTATCTGCGCGGCGGGCCGCAGGCGGCTTGACTTGGGCGCCGGCCCCCGCCATGCCGGTTGCGCGAGAGGGGGGCGGCGATGGCGGTGGAAGATTTCGGACGGTCGGCGGACGGTCGGCGGGTTCAAGCGGTCACCTTGCGCAAGGGCGCGATCAGCGCCCGCATCCTGACCTGGGGGGCGGTCTTGCAGGGGTTGTGGCTGGAAGGCGTGCCCCACAGCCTGACGCTGGGGTCCGACCGGCTGGCCGATTACGAAGGGGCGATGCGCCATCACGGGTCGCTCGTGGCACCGGTGGCCAACCGCTTTTCGGGCGGCCGCGCGCCACTTGACGGCCGGATGCTCGATTTCGAGCGCAATCAGGATGGGCGGCTCAGCCTGCATTCGGGGGCGGCGGGCACGCATCTGAAGGTCTGGAATCTGGCCGAGGCGGCAAACGACGGGGCGGTTCTGACGCTGGATCTGCCCGATGGCGAGGGCGGGTTTCCCGGCAACCGGCGGGTGATGGCCGAGTTTGCGCTGTTCGAACCGGCCGGCCTGCGGCTGACCATCACGGCGGTCAGCGACCGGCCGACCCTTTTCAACGCCACCAACCACAGTTACTGGAACCTTGACGGCACGCCGGGTTGGGCCGGTCACCGCCTGCGCATCGCCGCCGCCCGGGTCTTGGCAAACGACGCCGATTTCTGCCCCACGGGCGACGTGCCTGCGGTTGCGGGAACGGCGTTCGATTTCCGCGAAGGCCGGACGATCCTGCCGGGCAATCCCGCGCTCGACAATTGCTTTGCGCTGGCGGACGCGCGCCGGCCGGTGACCCCGGTTCTGTGGCTGCAAGGCAAAAGCGGGGTCACGATGGAACTGGCGACATCCGAGCCTGGCGTTCAGGTCTATGATGGGCGCGGCGCGATACGGCCGGGTCGGATGCCCTACGAAGGGCTGGCGATCGAGGCGCAGGGCTGGCCCGATGCGCCCAATCACGCCGGGTTCCCGCCGATCCGGCTGGGGCCGGGCGAAACCTGCCGCCAGATCACCGAATGGCGGTTTTCGCGGGCCTAGCCCTGCACGGCCGCACGATACCAGCGCACGATTGCGTCACGTTCTTGCGGTTCGATGAACGAAGCGTTGGCGGGCGGCATGGCGTGGGTGATGCCCGCCTGAAGATAGATCCGACGCGCCTGGGTCGCAATCTCTTGGGGCGTTTCCAGAAGGACGCCCCTCGGTGCCCAATGGATGCCGTCAAAGGCCGGCTCCTTGGCGTGGCACATCGAACAGCGGCCCATGACGATGTCCTGAACCTGGGAAAAATCGGCGGCCGAGGCAAAGCGCTGTGCGTCGGGCGAAAGCCTGCTTTCATCGTCCTTGTGGAATATCGGCGCGGTTGACAGCCAGGCGATCAGGATCAGCAAGAGCGCGGTTACGGCCCACGTCCAGTGCGGGCTGCCCGTGCGGGCGTGGCGGCTGTTGAACCAGTGGCGTATGGTGACGCCCATCAGGAACACCAGGCTGGCGATGACCCAATTATAGCGGGTGGCGAAGGCCAGCGGGTAGTGGTTCGACAGCATCATGAAGATCACCGGCAGCGTCAGGTAATTGTTGTGCGTGCTGCGCTGCTTGGCGATCTTGCCGTATTTCGCGTCGGGGATGCGCCCGGCGATCAGGTCGGCGACCACGATCTTCTGGTTGGGGATGATGACCACGAAGACGTTCGCGCTCATGATCGTGGCGGTGAAGGCGCCGAGGTGGAGCAGGGCGGCACGGCCGGAAAAGACATGTGTGTAGAACCAGGCCATGCCGACCAGAATCACATAAAGCCCGATCATCAGGCGGGTGTTGTCGTCGCCAAAGCGCGACTTGCAGATCAGGTCATAGGCGATCCAGCCGAACAGCAGCGATCCGAGCGAGATCAGGATGGCCTGCCAGACCGGAATATCGAGCACCTGCGGGTCGACCAGGAAAAGGTTGCCGCGCAGGTAATAGACCAGGCACAGCATGGCAAAGCCGGACAGCCAGGTGGCGTAGCTTTCCCATTTGAACCAGACCAGATCGCCGGGCATCCGGTCGGGCGCCACCAGATATTTCTGGATGTGGTAGAAGCCGCCGCCGTGGACCTGCCATTCCTCGCCATCGGCGCCGGTGGCCAGCGCGCGGTCGCGGTGCAGGCCGAGGTCGAGCGCGATGAAATAGAAAGACGATCCGATCCAGGCGATCGCGGTGACCACATGCAGCCAGCGGACGGAAAATTCGACCCATTCCCACAGGACGACGAAATCATACATGACTGGCCCTTTCGACAGTCGCCCTTTCGACCGGCTTCGCTGCAAGCCTATACTGCCGGGCATCTTCCTGATAATTCATTTAATGGCTCATGACTTTCAAGGAATGCTGTAGAATGGCCGGCAGGTTTGCCGGGGGAGGAGCCGGGCATGTCTTATGTCAACAATCTGCGCATGTTCGTGCGGGTGTTCGAGCTTGGCTCGATGTCGGCCGCCGCGCGCGATCAGCGCACCTCACCGGCGGTGGCCTCGGCCAGGGTGGCCGAGATGGAGAAACATCTCGGGGTGCGGCTTTTCAACCGCACCACGCGGCGCCTGCAACCCACGGAAAACGGCCGGCTTTTCTACGACGGGGCGCGCAAGGTGCTGGATGCGATCGACGAGGCCGAGGCGGCGGTCATGGCCTCGGCCCAGAATCTGCGCGGCTCGATCTTCGTGGCGGCACCCCTGGGCATCGGGCGGCGGTTCATAGCGCCGCATGTGCCCTATTTCAAGGACCAGTACCCGCAGATTGACGTGCGCCTGCGCCTGTCGGACCGCACGATCGACGTGATGGGCGAGGGGCTCGACATGGCCTTTCACATGGGCCCGCTGGACGACAGCACGCTGAAACTTCGCGTCGTCGCCGACTGCGCCCGGGTTCTGTGCGCGGCACCCGCCTATATCGCCCGGCGCGGCAATCCGCCCGATGGCGATGCGCTGGTGGGCGACCGGCACGATTGCCTGAACCTGCGGTTTCCCGGCGCGCGCGAATTCCAGTGGACGCTGATGACGAAGGATGGCCCCCGCCGATTCGAGGTTCATGGCCCCTACGAGACCGACGACGGCGATGTGCTGACCGCCTGGGCGCTGGACGGGCGCGGGGTGATCCTGAAGCCGATCTTCGAAGTGGCCGCGCATCTGCGGTCGGGCGCTCTGGTGCCAGTGGCCACGGCGACGCCGCCGCAGCCGGCCCAGCTAGCCTGCCTGACCCAGCACCGGCGGCTGCGCGACCCCAAGATCCGTCATTTTACCGATTTCATCGTCGCCCGCTGCCGCGCCGATCTCGCCCAGGCCAGCGACGGTCTGGACCGCGCGGTTCTGTCCCCCTCGGCCTGACCGGGCGGCGCGACAGCCCGGATTGGGCCGGGGTGGGCGCACATCTCTTGCGCGCGGGGGCGCAGGCGTTTAAACCTCGGGCCGCCTGTCGTCTGGCAATGCCCCGAAAGGGCCGGAACCAGGCGTGCGTTGGCCGCGTTAGCTCAGCTGGTAGAGCAACCGCCTTGTAAGCGGTAGGTCGTCCGTTCAAGTCGGACACGCGGCACCATACGCGCCCACAGATTGCCGGGACGGGCGGCGCTTGCACTGCACCGCCCTTTCGACGGCGCCGAGGGCTGAGAAGCAGTTAATCGGGGCAACGCGATCTGGTTTTCGGTGGGTTGCCGATGCGGCTCGCCTCGGAAAAGCACCGTGTCGAACCTACTGTGATCAGCGCGAAACTCGGCTGACGGCCGCACCCCGCACGGGCAGGGGTGTCCGGGCCTTGGACGTGGAGCGCGCGGCCAGCCCCGTTACCCGAGAACGGGCCACCTCATCGTTCGGCTCACCCGCGACGCGGCCAATGTCACTCCTTGGTGAGCGGATCCTCGATCCATATCGGAAAGCGGCGGATCCTTTGACCGGTAGCCTGCCAGATCGCATTGCCGATGGCGCCAGCGGTGCCGATGATGCCGCTCTCGCCCACACCCTTGATGCCGAGAGCGTTCACATGCGGGTCATCCTCATGCACGGTGATGACGTTTTGCCGTCGAGTGCTCTGAGGTAGGTCTGGACGAGATGGTCCACCATCCCCTGCACGTCCAGCAGAACCTTATTGGTTGGAGGCAGACCCCGAGGTGCGAGGGGGTATCTGGGGCGGTTAAGGGGCCTTCAGGAGCGCTGGGGACTCTGGGGGGATGTTCCTGCAGGGGTGAGGAGAATGAAGAAGCAAGACGATCGTCCAACCTCTGCTTATTGTTCTTCTTCCATTGCTTATACCGATTAGAGGTAGCCCTTCTCTTCCTTCCTCTTTTGGCCCTACCCGTCCCCCACTTGGGTCATTGTTAGGGGCACTTCGTCCCGCCCTTGGTGAGCGTCGCCATACAGACCTAGGCCGTTAGAGAGCTGGCTGGGGCGCCAGGATTCGAACCTGGGTATGGCGGTACCAAAAACCGCTGCCTTACCGCTTGGCGACGCCCCAACTCGCGCGGTTCTTACTCAAGCGGTTGGCGGCCCGCAAGTCAAAAAGCGCGGCTTCGCGGTTGAACGGGCGGGCCGGGGCGGATATCGGGGGCCATGCAGCGATGGGATGTCATCATACTCGGGGCAGGGGCGGCCGGCATGTTCTGCGCGGCCGAGGCGGGGCGGCGGGGGCGGCGCGTTCTCGTCCTCGATCATGCCCGCGCACCCGGCGAAAAGATCCGTATCTCGGGCGGCGGGCGGTGCAATTTCACCAACCTTTCCACGGCGCCAGAGCGTTTCTTGTCGGCCAATCCGCGCTTCGCGCTCTCTGCCCTCAGCCGTTTTGCCCCGGCCGACTTCATCGCCCGCGTCGACCGGGCCGGGATCGGCTGGCATGAAAAGGTGCTTGGCCAGCTTTTCTGCGACGGCAGCGCGCGGCAGATCGTCGACATGCTTTGCCGCGACATGGCCGCAGCGGGCGCCGACCTCTGGCTTGGCGCATCGGTCCGGGCGGTGCGCACGGGCGCCGGGTTCGAGGTCGAAACCGACCGTGGCACCATCGGCGCCGACAGCCTGGTGGTAGCGACCGGCGGAAAATCGATCCCGAAAATGGGCGCGACCGGGCTTGGCTATCAGATCGCCGAAAGCTTCGGGCTCGGCCTCGTCCCCCCCCGACCGGCGCTTGTCCCCCTGACCTTCGCCGCGCACGAGCTTGACATCTTGCGCCCGCTCGCGGGCCTTGCCGTCCGGGCGCGGGTCTGCCACGGGCGGGCGGCCTTCACCGAGGGCTTGCTTTTCACCCACCGGGGCCTGTCCGGCCCGTCGATCCTCCAGATCAGTTCCTACTGGCGCGAGGGCGATGCGATCGAGATCGATCTTGCCGACGGCCAGGATGTGCTGACCGCGCTTCGGGCGGCGAAGGCGCGCCAGGGCCGCCAGTCGCTCGTCAGGGCACTGGCGCGCCACCTGCCGGAAAGGCTGGCAGCTTCGGTGCTGACCCGGCTCGGTCTTGGCGGCAATCTCGCCGATTGTCCGAACGCCGATTTGGCGCGCCTGGCCGATGCCGTGCAGCGCTGGGCCGTCCGCCCGGTCGGCAGCGAAGGCTACCGCACCGCCGAGGTCACGCTCGGCGGTGTCGACACACGCGGACTCGATGCCCGCACGATGATGGCACGCGTTGTGCCCGGCCTCTATTTCATTGGCGAGGTTGTCGATGTCACCGGCTGGCTCGGAGGCTACAATTTCCAATGGGCCTGGTCGTCGGGATGGGCCGCGGCGCAGGCGGTCTGACAGCAAAACCGCCTGCCCCCTTCAGCGTGGCGCAAATATCCCGGAGGGGTCCGGGGAGGCAGAGCCTCCCCGGCGGATCGGCCCCGAAGGGGGCGAAATCAGAAAGCGTTGCGTCAAACCCGCACCGGATCGGCCTTGGCGATCCGATCCAGCGCCATCAGCGTGTCCAGAAGCCGAGGCATGGCGTCGAGCCGGATCATGTTCGGCCCGTCCGAAGGTGCCCGGTCCGGGTCTTCGTGGGTTTCGATGAAGACGCCGGCAATCCCAAGGCTGACGGCGGCGCGCGCCATGGCTGGCGCGAATTCGCGCTGGCCGCCGCTGGCGCCGCCCAGCCCGCCGGGCTGCTGCACCGAATGGGTCGCATCCATGATCACCGGATAGCCGGTCTTCGCCATCGTCGGCAGCGACCGCATATCGGCCACCAGCGTGTTGTAGCCGAACGAGACCCCGCGTTCAGTCAGCAATATCCGCTCGTTCCCGGTCGAAGCGACCTTGGCCGCGACATTGGCCATATCCCAGGGCGCCAGGAACTGACCCTTCTTGATGTTCACCACCGCGCCGGTTTCGCCCGCCGCCAGCAACAGATCGGTCTGCCGGCACAGAAACGCCGGGATCTGGATCACATCGACGACGCCAGCCGCCGCGCGCGCCTGGTCGGCATCGTGAATATCGGTCAGGACCGGCAGGCCAAGCGCGCTTTTCACATCCCCGAGCACTTTCAGGCCCGCCGCGATCCCGAGCCCGCGGCGGCCGGTGAGCGAGGTGCGGTTGGCCTTGTCGTAGCTCGCCTTGAAGACATAACGCGCCCCCGCCGCCGCGCAGAGTTCTGCCATCCGGCCCGCGATCATCTGCGCATGGTCCGCGCTTTCGATCTGGCAGGGTCCGGCGATCACTGTCAGCGGCTGGTCGTTGCCGACGGCGAAACCGCCGACGGTCACATCTTTCATCTGGTTCATCTCTGCCCCTTACGAGGTCACCTGTTCGCGCAGGATCGACGCGGTCAGCGACAGCATCAGATATATGCCGGCAAAGATCAGGAAGGCCAGCGCGGTATTTTCGAACTTGCGCGGATAGGTCGGCTCGTCCGGCGCCACCGGCACCACGCCGAGCGTCAGGTAGCGCACCTGGCGGTTCGCCTCGATCCGCGCCGTTTCAAGCTGCTGGAGCGACTGGCCCAGCATCATCTGGCGGGTCTGCAGCTCGGTCTGCGCGATCTGCATCTGGCCGGTGACCTGCGCCAGCGACGCGGTCTTGCCGTTGTTTTCGGTCAGGCTGGCGCGCAGCTGGTCGACCTGTTGCTGAAGCCGCGCGATGTCGCCCTGCGCGCCATCGACCCGCGCCTTGTTCGGCTTGGCATTGTCGAGAAGCTGTTGCAGTTCTAGCCGTTTCTGGCGCAAGAACCCTTCCAAGGCCGAAATTTCGTTCATCGCCACACCCGCCTCGATCTTGGGGTCGAGAACGCCGAGCTTCTCCTGCAAGTCCGAAACCTGCTTCTGCGCCGCCTGCACCTTGGTCTCGGCATCCGCATAGCTTTCGCGGGCACCCTTCATCTGGTCCTCGCGCACCCGTTGGGTCAACTGGTCGACCTGATGTTCGGCGAATTTCAGAAGCGCCCGGGCGAACCGCTCGCTGGTTGCCGGGTCGGCCGCAACCACCTCCATGCGAATGATACCCTCGGTCGGGTCGTAGGAAACCGTGACGTTGCGGCGGTAAAGCTTGTAGGCGGCCTCGTTCGTGGCATTCGGATCGAGCCGTTGCAAGGGGTCGATGAAACTCTGGCTGAAATGGGCCTTGAACCCTTCCTGCTTGTCGAGCTGCATCATCGCATCGCGCGATTGCAGGAAGCTTTGCACGGTGATCGCATCCTGCGACGTGGCGAACTGGGTGCCACGGAAGAGCGAACTGAGGCTCGCGCCGCCTCCCGGCGCTTCGGCCTGCTGGACGAGGAATTCAGATTTCGTCGCATAAAGCGGTGTGGCGAGCACGCAGTAGTAGTAGCCGGCGAAAATCGTCGGCAGCAAGATGAAGAAGAAGAGCCGGCTCATCAACAGGGCCAGATTGTGCCGCCGCCGGCGCGCGATATCGCGCTGCATCTGCATGATCGCATAGGCGCGCTGCGCCTCTTGGTCGACTTCGGCCAATGGCAGGTTCCTGGGCGGGTTGGCCGGAACCTCGGTCAGATCGCGCTTGCCGGTCTGGGCGACGAGCGCATGATCGTTTGGCAGGTTTTCCACCACCGACAGCATCCCGCGGCGCTGGAACGGGTTGATCCCCTTGCGGCGCAGCAGAAGGACCGCCTCGAAATCCGATGCCGCCTCGATCCCCTGCTTGAAGGCGATGCGCCTGGCCATGCGCAATTGCCGGGCGGTCAGCCCTTCGGCCTCGATCGCGGCCAGTTCGGTTGCCAGGTCGCCCTTGGCTTTCGGCTCGGGGGCCGCTTCGCCGGTCTGTCCGGAGCCTTTTTCTCCGGTCAGGTTGAGCGAGCCAAACCCATCGTCCTCTGGCGCCGGGGCAAAGGGCATGTCGTTGCTCTCGGCCGGGCCGGCGTCGGCGGTCTTGGACCGCAGCTCGGGGGCGAAAACCTTGTGGATGCGGGGCTGTTCGGGTTTAGGCGGCGTGCTCATAGTGCCACTTTGCTTCTTCGAGGGTTTCGTACATGGTCAGCCGCCCGTCACGCAAGACCGCAGCGCTGCGGCAGAACCGCTCGAGCGTCGAGGCCTGATGCGACACGACGACGACCGTCGAATTCTGAAGCCGGTCGCGCAGGATGTTTCCGGCCTTTCGGTTGAATTCGACATCCGAGGTCGAGGGCATGCCTTCGTCGATCAGATAGATGTCGAATTCGAGCGCGAGCAGAAGCGAGAAGGTGAAGCGGGATTTCATGCCGGAACTGTAAGTGGTTATCGGCATGTCGAAATATTCGCCAAGCCCACAAAGCCAGCAGCTGAACGCTTCGACATAATCGGGGTCGAGCCCGTAAAGCCGGGCGATGAAGCGGGCATTGTCGCGGGCTGAATTGGTCGCCACGACACCGCCCATGAAGCCAAGCGGAAAGGACACGCGGCAGCTCTTGCGGATCGTGCCATCGTCGGGCTTTTCCAGGCCTGCCATCATGTTGATGATCGTGGTCTTGCCTGTGCCATTCGGGGCGAGAATGCCCATCGACTGGCCAAGCTCGACCCGGAAGGAGGCGCGGTCAAGAATGACCTTCCTCTGTCGTCCGGTCCAGAACGACTTGCTGACATTGACGAATTCGAGCATGGCCGGGCCCTGGTTACTGTCGCACTGACTTCTACGCCTTTGTGGTTAACACGCCGCCTACAGCATCAGTTTGCCCGCATTATGACCAAAAGAAGCGCGAATGGCCATGCCTGCCCGCCATAGCTGGCGTTTTTGCGACGATCGGTGCGCGGTCATCGCCGTTCGGCAACAGGTCAGTCTGCGACCTTGCTGACCCGGGCAAGCTTGCCGGCCACAAGCGCGATGCCGGCGGCGGCGAAACTGAACAGCGCCCCCATCTTGGCCGCATCCTGAATGTCGCCGGCCTTGAAGGCGACAGTGGCGACGAACAGCGCCACCGTGAAGCCGATTGCCGCGACGCAACCGATCACCGCAAGATCGACAATGCGCATCCCTTCGGCGAGGCCGAGCCGCAAGACCCGGGCGGCGAACCAACCAAAGAGGAAGATGCCAAGCGGCTTGCCGATGACGAGCCCGAAGAACACCAGCCACGTCGGTTCTGAAATGGCGCTGAACTCGACCCCGGCGTTCAGCAGGCCGAAGAAGAACAGGACGATCTCGACCGGCACCTTCAGCGCATGTTCGATGCGGTTCAGAAGATCGGTCAGATATTGCTCGGCCTCGGCGAAGACTCCAAAGGCGCGGTCGGCATGGGGAATGGCCGGCACGATCGGCAAAAGCCCCAGGGCGGGGTGGATGCCTGCCTCCTGAAAGCCGTACCAGCTGATCGCGCCTGCGATCAGATAGGGCCAGAACGAAAGCTTGTCGCGCATCCAGGTCGAATGGGGGCGCAGGGGATCGGCCCCGTCCCGCCGCACCGGCAGCCAGTTGCACAGGAGATAGACGGCAAGTGCCGCGCCGAACGACATCAGGAGCCACAGCGGCTCGACCGCGGCGGTCGGATAGAAGATCGCCAGGATGACCAGCCCCGCCGCATCATCGGCAATCGCCAGCAAGAGCAGGAAGCGGATGGCCGGGTGGCCCGCGCCAAAGACCATGCGCCCGACCAGATAGGAAAAGGCGATGTCGGTGGCCGTGGGGATCGCCCAGCCATGATGGACGAGCGGCAGGATGCCGAGAAACGCGGCCAGCCCGAGATAGACCACGACCGGCCCGGCCATGCCGCCGACCGTGGCGATGAGCGGGGTCAGCGCCTTGCGGCCCCGGAGCGAGCCTTTCTCGAGGATTACCGCCTCCCACACTTCCTTGGCGGCGATGGCGAAGAAGAAGGCCATGAAGCCATCGTTGACAAGGTAATGCAGCGTCAGTGTGCGCTGGACGTTGCCGCCTTCGTCAAAGGGTTCGCCAATGAAGAAATCGTCGATCAGAACGTAATGGACAAGGGCGTGGTAGCTGTGCGCGTCGATATTCACCCATATGACCGCGACCAGGGCGCCGGTGATGAGCAAGAGCGAGTAGGCCGAGACATAGTTCCAGACGCGATACATGCGGGTCCCCCGTTCCAGGTGCCGCCCGAATAGACGAAAGGGCAGGGGCGGGCAACCACGGGTCGGCCTTGCGGCGCGAAACGGCGGCGGTAAACTCATCCGCATGACCCCATTTCACGATCTCGTCACGGAAGCCCATGCCTGCCGCCTTTGCGCCGGCCGGTTTGCCGCCACCGCATCCGCCCATTCCCCGCGGCCGGTGGTGTGGGTCGCACCGGGCGCGCGGGTGCTGATCGCGGGGCAGGCGCCGGGGCTGCGGGTTCATGTATCGGGCAGGCCGTTCGACGATGCGTCGGGGGTGCGGTTGCGCGATTGGCTTGGTCTGGACGAAGCAACATTCTGGGACCGGGGCCGGGTGGCGATCCTGCCGATGGCGTTCTGCTTTCCGGGGTATGACGCCAGGGGGGCCGATCTGCCGCCGCCGCCCCTGTGCGCCCAGACCTGGCGCGCGCGGTTCCTGGGCAGTCTTGCCGGGATTCGCGTCAGTTTTCTGGTCGGGAGCCACGCGCAGCGCTGGCATCTGGGGCCGGCCGCCACGACCGGAGGCGTCACCACGACTGTTTCCCGGTGGCGGGACTGCGGCCCGGATGTTTTTCCCTTGCCGCACCCGTCCTGGCGCAATAGCGGATGGTTGAAACGCAACCCCTGGTTCGCGGACGACCTCTTGCCCGCCGCCCGGGCACGGCTGAGAGAGGCGCTTGCCGATGGATGAGACATCCCTTGATCGAGCCCACGCGGCGATGACGGCTACCCCCACCGACCGGCAGGCGCGACTGGCCTATTATCACCGGTTGGCCGATTGCGAGCTTTACCTCCTCCTTTCGGCCGAACCCGAGGATGTGCGCTTCGACCCGGCGATCTATCCGCTGGAGGACGGCCGCTTCGCGCTGGCCTTCGACAGCGAGGAACGGCTGGCGGCGTTTGGCGACGGGCCGGTGCCCTATGCGGCGCTGCCGGGGCGGGTTCTGGTGGCGGCTTTGGCGGGGCAGGGGGTGGGCCTGGGGCTCAACCTCGGTGTCGCCGATAGCGCGTTCCTGATGCCGCCCGAGGCGCTCGACTGGCTGGCCGACGCACTGACCCGCGCGCCCGAGGCGGGGGGTGGGCGGCCGCGCGAATTCTTTCCGCCGACCCTGCCGGGCTTTGCCGCGGCTCTTTCCGACAAGCTCGCCGGTCTGGCGACACTCGCGCCCTGCGCCTGGCTTGCCGGGGCCTGGCTCGCAGACGGGCATGCGGGCCATGTGATCATCTACGAAGCGGCCCGACCCGAGGCGCATGACGCGCTGGCCAAGGCCGCGGCCGAGGCGGTGTTGTTCGCGGGTCTTGCCCCTGAGGGGGTCGAGGTCATGTTCCTGTCGGCCCGCCGGATCGCCGCCGAAGGGCTGCCGGCCTTGGCCGAGCCGGTCGAGATTTCGCCGCCGCGCGCCGTCGACCGTGCCTCGGCCGGGCCGGCCGCCCCCGGATCGGACCCGGCCCGCCCTCCGCGCCTGCGCTAATACCCCCGCGTCCTGTCGACCAGATGGAGGAAGGGCAGGCCCGCTTCGCCCCGCCGGATATTCTCGGCCAGCACCGCGCAGGCGCTTTCGGTGCGGGTGTCGGCGGCGATATGGGGGGTGACGGTCACGCGCCGATGCGCCCAATAAGGATGGTCGACGGGCAGGGGTTCGGTGCGAAAGACATCAAGCGTCGCATGGCCGATATGGCCCGCATCAAGGGCCGAAAGAAGGGCGGCATCGTCGATCAGCGCACCCCGGCCGGGGTTTATTATCACCGCCGCCTGGCGCATCTGCGCCAGCCGACGCGCGTCGATCAGATTTTCGGTATCAGCCGTCAGCGGCATCAAAAGCACCACGATTTCCGCCCGCGCCAGCACCTGATCGAGGCCCGCCTCACCTGCGTGGCATTCGACACCAGGCACCGCCTTGATCCTCCGGCTCCAACCCAGGACCGGAAAATTGAGCCGCGCCAGAGCGGTGGCCGCCGCCTGCCCAAGTTCGCCCATCCCCAGAACCGCGACCGTCCGTTCACGCGCAAGCGGCGGTAGGACCGCATTGCGCCAGACCCCGTCCTGCCCGTGGATGTGCGCATCCATGCCCAGATGATGGCGCAGGACGTGGCCCACCACATATTCGACCATGCCCTCGGTCAGTTCAGGGTTGACCATGCGGGCAAGGGGCTGGGTCAGCGTTGGGTTCGGGGCGATCTTCTCCACCCCGGCCCACAGGCTCAGTACCGCCTTGCAGCGGGTAAAGGGGCTGAAATCGGCGATCGCATGCCCGGGTGCGAAGATGATGTAATCGACAAGGGCGGGGTCGTCCGCCCGGTCGGAAAGGGCCGCAGCGATCCCGGCATGGGCAAGGGCGGCGCGCAGGGGGGCCGCGTATTCGGCCCAGTTGGCCGGGCCGGCGGCGAAGAAGATGTTTGCGGTCATGGGGGCTTACCTCGGCCTGTGGATATGCGCGCTTTGCACCAGCCCGAAGGCCGACAGAATGATGATCATCGCCGTGCCGCCATAGGAGACAAGCGGCAGGGGCACGCCTACCACCGGCATCAGCCCCATCACCATACCCATGTTCACCGCGAAGAACAGAAAGAAGGTCGTGGCGATCCCGTAGGTGAGAAGCGAGGCAAAACGGTCCTTGTTCGACAGGGCAGAGGCAAAGCAGAAGCCGACGATCAGCCCATAGAGCGTCAGAAGCGAGGCGCCGCCGACAAAGCCGAACTCTTCGGCCAGCGTGGTGAAGATGAAGTCAGTGTGCTTTTCGGGCAGGAAGTTCAGCCGCGACTGGGTGCCCTGCATGAAGCCCTTGCCCCCCCAGCCGCCCGACCCAAGCGCGATCTGCGCCTGGCTGATATTGTAGCCCGCCCCCAGGGGGTCGGCGCCCGGGTCGAGGAAGATGTCGATCCGCTTGAACTGGTAATCCTGGATCAGTTGCCAGTCGGTGCCGCGGCTGTCCATCACCGCAAAGACCAGAGCGGCGACAAGGGCGATCACTGTGCCGAAATACCAAAAACTGACCCCGGCCGCGAACATGACCGCCCCGCCGCCCGCCAAAAGCAGGATCGCGGTGCCCAGATCGGGTTGTTTCAGAACGAGCGCCGTTGGCGCCAGTATCAGGATGACCGGGATGATGACCCACAGGGGCCGCGACACTTTTTTCAGGTCGAGCCAGTCGTAATAGGTCGCCAAGAGCATGACGAGCGCCACCTTCATCAGTTCCGACGGCTGCAAGCGTAGGGGGCCAAGCTCGATCCAGCGCTGCGCGCCCATGCCGATCTTGCCGACCATGTCGACCGCGACCAGAAGGACGATCGAGATCAGATAGGACGGGATGGCAAAATTCCGCCAGACCCTGATCGGCACGAAACCGATGACGAACATCGCCGCCATGCCGGCGCCGAAGCGCTTCATCTGCGGATCGGCCCAGGTTTCGATGTCGCCGCCGGCGACCGAATAGAGCATCAGAAACCCGATGGCAGAGACGGCAGCCAGCAGAAAGACCAGCGGCCAGCTGACATAGAGGATCTTGCGCCAGCCGGTCGGCACCGTCTTGAGGTTATAGTCGAGATAGCTCATGCGCGCGACTTGCCTCCGGTAAAGCTCGTCGGATCGGCGAGATTGAGCTTGGCACGGATATCCTCGGCCTCAGGCCTTTCGCTGGCCGGATAGACCGACAGGGGTGGCAGGCCACCGTAAAGCGCCTGAAGCATGATGTCGCGCGCGATGGGGGCGGCGACATGCGATCCTCCCCCGCCATGTTCCACGATGACCGACACCGCGAAACGGGGCGCGTCGAACGGGGCGAAGCAGACGAAAAGCGCGTGGTCGCGCTGTTCCCAGGGCAAATTGTCGTTGGAAATAACGCCTGTAGCATGTTCGGCTGTCGAGATGTTGCGCACCTGGCTGGTGCCGGTCTTGCCGGCCATCAGGCTGGCATCATCCAGTACCCGGCTGGCGTAAGCGGTGCCGATGCGGTTGTTCAAGACCCCGAACATGCCGGCCCTCACCGCGCGCAGATGTTCCGCGTCGATCCCGAGCGAGGCGAATTCGGCGACCTCGACCGGCACGTCGTTGACCGCATAGATCAGCCGCGGCTCGATCGCCTTGCCGGTGGCGATCCGGCCCGTCATGACCGCAAGTTGCAAGGGCGATGCCAAGACATACCCCTGCCCGATGCCGGTGTTGAGCGTGTCGCCGATCAGCCACGCCTTCTTGTAGCGCGCTTCCTTCCAGTCGCGACTGGGCGCCAACCCCTCGGACACGGCCGACATCGGCAGATCGTGCTTGACCCCGATCCCCATGCGCCGCGCCATGTCGGAAAGCCGGTCGATCCCGACCCGCTGGGCCATCTCGTAGTAAAAGCAGTCGCAGGATTGTTCGAGGCTTTCCGATATGCCGACATGGCCGTGCCCCGACCGTTTCCAGCAGTGGAACCGGCGGTTGCCCAGTTCGACATAGCCCCGGCAATAGACGGTTTCGTCTGGCGCGATAACGCCGGCCTCGAGCGCGGCCGTAAGGGTCACGGTCTTGAAGGTCGACCCCGGCGGATAGGCGCCCTGCACGGTCTTGTCGGCCAGTGGCCGGTGGTCGTTTTCGGTCAGCGTCCGATAGTCGGTCCCCGAAATGCCGCGCACGAAAAGGTTCGGGTCGAACCCCGGCGTCGAAGCAATGGTCAGAATGTCGCCGCGCGTGAGGTCGAGCACAACGGCAGCCGCGCTGTCGTCGCCCAGCCGCGCGATCGTGTAGTTTTGCAGCCGCGCATCCAGCGTCATGCGGATATTGGTGCCGGGTTCGCCCTCGTGCCGGTCAATCTCGCGCATTTCGCGGCCCGAGGCGTTCACCTCGATCCGCCGGGTGCCGGCCTTGCCGCGCAACTGATCTTCAAGCTTGCCCTCGACCCCGAGCTTGCCGATCTGGAATTTAGGGATCTGCAGCAGTGGGTCCGGGTTCTGCATTTTCGACAGGTCATAGTCGCTGACCGGGCCGACATAGCCCAGCACATGGGCGAAATCGGCGCCCCGCGGGTAATAGCGCGACAGGCCCACCTCGGTCGTGACCCCTGGCAGCACCGGCGCATTGACCGCAACCCGCGAAAACTGCTGCCAGCTCAGCCGGTCGGCGACAGTGATCGGCAGGGTCGGGGGGCGGCGGGAAATTTCCTGCAAGTTCCTGGCGATATCTTCGGGCGACATCGGGATGAGCCTGGAAAGATCGCTCAGAACCTCCGGGACGTCACCCGCATCCTCGCGCGTGATCGTGACGCGGTAGTTCTGCTCGTTGCCGGCCAGAAGAATGCCGTTGCGGTCGTAGATCAGCCCGCGCGCCGGCGGCAGAAGCCGGATCTTGATACTGTTGGCGTTGGCCAGAAGCTGAAACTGGTCCGATTGCTCGACCTGAAGATAGCGCATGCGAAAGGCGAGGGTGCCGACGAAGACCGCTTGCAGGGAGCCGAGCAGCAGCCCCCGGCGTGTCATCTTGCGGGTGGCTTCCAGCGATCCTTTGGGCGCGCGCCTCATAACCGGTGTCCCAACGCATCAACCTCCCCCGTAGCGGCGCGGCGCAGGCCGAAGCTCGCCTGCATGACAAGCGCCAGCAAGGGATAGGCAGCGAGCGTCGCCGCCGCCTGGACGAGATACTGGCTGAACGGCGCTTCGGGCAGCATGAAAACCAGATAGGCGATCCGGTTGATGATCAACATCGCGGCCATCACCATGCCGGCCATCCCCCATTCGGCCAGGAACGGCAGATCGCGGGTGCCGGTTTCCCTGCGGCGCAGAAACTCGGTCCCGACGAGGACGATCAGCGCCCAGAGCCCCGGCGGGCGCAGGGTCATGAGATCGTCCACGACGAATATGGCCGCCACGATCAGCGCCGGGGTATAATCGGGCCGGCGCAGAACCCAGACGACGGCCAGGCACAAAAGCAGGTCGGGCCCCGGCCATGCGGCAGGAAGGGTCGATAGCGGCAGGAGCCGGACAAAAAGGATCAGGGCCGCCAGGCCGACGAACAAGAGCCTGTAACCAAGGCGGGATGCGGCGATCGGATCAACCATTGCCGCCCCCCGCCGGTGCTGGGGCGGCCGGGATCGGGTCAGCGGCTGCGGCGTCGGGCGCGACCCCGGCGGGGGTCACGATAAGCCCGCCTGCGCCGGAAATCGGCTCGCTCGGGTGGCTGCGCAGCACCCGCAGGAAATCAAGCCGCTCGTAATCCGCCGCCAGACGCACCCGGAACCGCTTGTCGGTAGCCTGAACGACGGTGCCGACCAGGATACCGGCCGGAAACACCCCGCCGTCGCCTGACGAGATCACCCGGTCGTCGGGGCGCACCTGTTCGGGCGCCTCGAGAAAGGCAAGCGGCGGAAAGGAGCTGTTGTCGCCGACCAGCATCGCCTTTTGCCCCGAGGGCTGGATCGTCACCGGTATCCGGCTGGACGCATCGGTCAGGAGGATCACCCGCGACGTGCTTTCGCCGACGCCGGAAATCCGCCCGACCAGGCCCAGCCCGTCCATCGTTGCCCAGCCATCGACGATCCCGTCACGCGCGCCGACGTTCAAGAGCACCGACTGGCGGAAGGGCGAGCCGCTGTCGGCCAGAACGACCCCCGACACCGAGGTCAATTTTGGGTCGAGCCGGACCTGGTTCTGCGCCAGAAGCTTTGCGTTCTGCTGTTCGAGCTGGACGGCGGCTTCCTTCCAGGCCTTCATCTGCTGAAGTTCGCGGCGCAGTTCCTGGTTTTGTTCGTAGATGCGGGTGTAGGATTCGAAATTGGCGACCATTTCGGCGATCTTGGTGGCCGGCGCCATCGCCCAGGTCATGTTGGGCACCACCCGGTCGACAAAAGCGGCGCGGAACCGTTCGACCCGCGGGCTGTCGATCCGCCAGACCAGGAAGACAAGCGCGAGGCACAAAGCCATCAGCCCGACCAGAACGCGGCGGACGGGGCCCCGATAGTCTATGTCGGCGTTGCGGTCTTTTGCCACGGCGGCCTCTTGTCGGAAAGGCCAGACGCATCGGCGCCCGGCACACGCCTCAGCTGTCGTAGTCGATCACATGGCGCAATTGCTTTTCATATTCCAGCGCCTTGCCGGTGCCGAGCGCCACACAATTCAGTGACTGGTCGGCAATCGAGATCGAAAGCCCGGTCTGTTCGCGCAATGCGAGATCGAGATCGCCCAGAAGTGCTCCGCCGCCGGTCAGCATGACCCCTCGGTCAACGATATCGGCGGCAAGATCGGGCGGGGTGGCTTCCAGCGCGGTCATCACCGCCTCGCAGATCTGCTGGACGGGTTCGGCCAGCGCTTCGGCCACCTGAGCCTGGTTGATCTCGATCTCTTTCGGCACGCCGTTGAGAAGATCGCGCCCGCGCACATGCATCGAGGCGCCGCGCCCGTCGTCGGGCATCCGCGCCGTGCCGATCGAGGTCTTGATCCGCTCGGCGGTCGATTCGCCGACCAGCAGGTTCTGCTGACGGCGAAGGTAGGAAATGATCGCTTCGTCCATCCGGTCGCCGCCAACCCGGACCGAACGGGCATAGACGATGTCGCCCAGCGACAGGACCGCCACCTCGGTGGTGCCGCCGCCGATATCGACGACCATGTTGCCCGTGGGGTCGGTGATCGGCATGCCGGCGCCGATGGCCGCGGCGATGGGCTCGGCGATCAGCCCGGCGCGGCGCGCCCCGGCCGACAGGACCGACTGGCGGATCGCGCGCTTTTCAACCGGGGTGGCGCCATGGGGCACACAGACGATGATCTTGGGCTTGCCGAACAGCGACGAGCGTTTGTGGACCTTGCGGATGAAATGCTTGATCATTTCTTCCGCGGCCTCGAAATCGGCGATCACGCCTTCGCGCATCGGGCGGATGGCTTCGATCGAGCCGGGGGTTCGGCCGAGCATCAGCTTGGCATCCTCGCCCACGGCCAGAACCTGCTTCTTGCCATCTTTCACATGATAGGCGACCACCGAAGGCTCGTTCAGCACGATCCCCTTGCCCTTGACATAGATGAGCGTATTCGCCGTGCCGAGGTCGATTGCCATATCCGACGAAAAAATCCCGCCCATGAAACCCGCCATGCTGATGTTCCGATATCCAATAGATCAACGGCCCGCGACTCGCCCCGGGCCGCAGGCCGGGGTTCTTATAGGCACGGGGCGGGTGATACGAAAGGGTCAAGGGCCGCAACCCCGCGTAATTCCGCCGGAATGTTCGATAAGTGCAAGGTTCGGGCCGGTTTTCCGGCCCGAGACCCAGGGCTACGAGGCGTCCTTGAAATTCACCGACTTCACATTCTCGCCCGGCGCCGACTTTGTCCGCCGTACGATCAGCCGGTTCAGCGCATTGATATAGGCCTTGACGCTGGCCACCACCGTGTCGGTATCGGCCGATTGGCCGGTGGCGATGCGGCCGTCTTCCTCGACCCGAACCGACACCGTTGCCTGCGCATCGGTGCCTTCGGTGACGGCCTGCACCTGATACAGTTGCAGCGTCGCCTTGTGCGGATACAGCATCTTGACCGCGTTGAAGGCCGCGTCGACCGGACCGTCGCCGGTGGCGTCGATGGAGTGATCGACCCCGTCGACGGCCATCGTCAATTCCGCCTCTTGCGGGCCGTCGGTGCCGCAGACCACGCGCAGGCGCTTCAGTTGCAGCGTGTCGTGGGTGGTGTTGGTTTCCTGGTCCTGCATGAGCGCGAGGAGGTCGTCGTCAAAGACCTCTTTCTTGCGGTCAGCGAGCGCCTTGAACCGCACGAACACGTCGTTCAGCTGATTGTCGGCCAACTCGAACCCCAGATCCTTGAGCTTGGCGCGCAGTGCGGCGCGCCCCGAATGCTTGCCCATCACCAGGTTGGTGTCGGAAAGGCCGATGTCGGTCGGGCGCATGATCTCGAACGTTTCGGCGTTCTTCAGCATCCCATCCTGGTGGATGCCGCTTTCGTGGGCAAAGGCATTCTTGCCGACGATCGCCTTGTTGAACTGCACTGGAAAGCCCGAGACGGTGGAAACCTTGCGCGAGATGTTCATGATCTTCGTCGTATCGATGCCGGTCCGGTAGGGCATGATGTCGTTGCGGACCTTCAGCGCCATCACCACTTCTTCAAGGGCGGTGTTGCCGGCCCGCTCGCCAAGGCCGTTGATCGTGCATTCGATCTGGCGGGCACCGGCTTCGACCGCAGCCAGGGCGTTGGCGGTGGCCATGCCAAGGTCGTTGTGGCAGTGGGTCGCAAAGATCACGGTTTCCGCGCCAGGCACCCGTTCCAGAAGCATGCGGATCAGGTCGGCGCTTTCGCGGGGCGCTGTGTAACCCACGGTATCGGGGATGTTGATCGTGGTGGCGCCCGCCTTGATCGCGATCTCGACCACGCGGCAAAGATAATCGTGCTCGGTGCGGGTTGCGTCCATCGGCGACCATTGCACATTGTCGCACAGGTTGCGCGCGTGGGTCACCGTGTCGTGGATGCGTTCGGCCATCTGGTCCATGTCGAGGTTGGGGATGGCGCGGTGCAGGGGCGAGGTGCCGATGAAGGTATGGATGCGGGGGCGGCGGGCGTGCTTCACCGCTTCCCAGCAACGGTCGATGTCCTTGAAATTGGCGCGGGCGAGGCCGCAGATCACCGAGGTCTTCGCCTGTTTCGCGATTTCGCTGACCGCGGCGAAATCGCCTTCGGACGCGATCGGGAAGCCCGCCTCGATCACATCGACGCCCATCTCGTCGAGAAGCTCGGCGATTTCGAGCTTTTCGGTATGGGTCATCGTCGCGCCGGGCGATTGTTCGCCGTCGCGCAGGGTGGTGTCGAAGATCACCACGCGGTCCTGTTCGGCCTTCGGTCTGCCCGCGGAGTTGGGGGTATTGTCGGTCATGGTCTGGTCTCTCATGTGGGTCTTAGCTTTGCTTGGCGCTGGTCACCTCCGAGCGGTCGCGCCGGATGGCACGCTCAGAGGCAGCTAAGAAGCAGGAGCCCACGAAGCGTCGCGGCGCACGGGGCGCCGGACAGGGCAGAGGGCATTTGCAGGCTTCGTGTCATGGCAGACGACTATAAGGGCGCGCGCGGAAAGGAAAAGCCCAAAATTCCACACCCCCGCCAAGCTTTTGCCACTCACGCCCGCTAAGCCCGGCGACAACCGCGCCGTGGACCCGTGGACGTACGGCGACAGGCGCCCTAAGATCGCGCAAAACCGACGAAAGCAGTAGTGGCGTCATGGAAAAGAAGACGACACCCTATTCCGCTCTGCCTGCTGCCGCCTATTGGCGCACCGGCGTGGCCGAGGCCGGGCTTTGGGGGCTTTCCGGCCTGTGGGCGAGCCGGTGGACGCTGCCAGGCGACGCACGGTTTTCCACCTTTGGGTCCTGTTTTGCCCAGCATATCAGCCGGGCGCTGATCGCGCGCAAGATCGGCTGGCTTGACGCCGAACCGGCGCCGGGCCGCACGCCGGCGGCAGTGGCGCAGGCCTTCAACTATGGGGTCTTTTCGGCCCGCACGGGAAATATATACACCGCCGCCCAGCTCTTGGCGCATGTGCGCATGGCTTCCGGTGCGCTCGACCCTCGGGTCCCCGAGGTCTGGGAAGAGGGCGGGCGCCACTATGATTCGCTCCGCCCCGCGATCGAGCCGAACGGGTTTCAAAGCCAGGACGAGGCACTCGTCAGCCGCGTGTCGATGGTGCGGGCCTTTCGCAGGGCGATCACCGATGCGGATGTCTTCGTCTTCACCCTGGGCCTGACCGAGGGCTGGGAAAATGCCGAAACCGGGCAGCCATATCCGCTGTGCCCCGGCACCGCCGCCGGCCGGTTTGATCCTGCCCGCCATGTCTTTCGCAATTATGGATTCGTCGAGATTCGCGCCGCGCTGGACGAGGCCTACACGCTCATGCGCGGCCTGAACCCGGACCTGAAGATCCTGATCACCGTGTCGCCGGTGCCGCTGACCGCAACCGCGTCGGGCCGGCATGTGCTGGTGGCGACCACCTATTCCAAATCGGTGCTCAGGGCGGTTGCGGGCGAAATTGCGGCGGCCGATCCGGCGGTCGACTATTTTCCGTCTTATGAAATCATCATGGGCGCCCCGACACGGGGCGTTTTCTTCGAACCGAACCTGCGGTCAGTGGTGCCGGCGGGGGTGGATCTGGTCATGAAGCATTTCTTTGGCGGGCTCGACCTGTCTGGGCCGGCCCGCCATGGCGCGCCGCCTGTCCGGCCGGAAGCCGCACTCGAGGCCGAGATGGCCCGCGACGAACTCGTCTGCGAGGAAGCGACGCTGGAGGCATTCAACCGTGGCTGAGCCGCGCCCCGACCTGCTGATCCTGGGCGACAGCCATTCGGTGGCGCTGAAGGACGGCTGCGACCGGCTGGGCCTGCGGGCCGAGCTTTTGTCGTTTTCCGGGAACTTCTGGCATCAGGGCCATATTTTCCTGCACCGATCCCGCGGGCTCTGGGCCAAGGGCCGCGCCCTTCAGGACCGGATCGAGACGGTGGGCGCCCGCATGGGGGTAGACAACATCCTTCAGTCCGGCGTTCCGGTCCTGACCTCGTTCGGGTTCCACCTGGGGCGTATCGTTCCGCCCTTCGGCTATCTCAAACACACGGCCGATCCCGCGATATTCGCGGCCGATCCCGAAAGCCACTTCGCGTCGCGCGGGCTGGTCGAGGCCTATTGGCGCGCCTACCGCGACGTGCATGTGCGGATGCTCGCGCGCCTGGCGGGGCTGGTGCCGACCTTGGCCGTGACACCGCCCAATGTCTTTGCCGGCGACAATTACCGGGCCTTTTTCGAGGTAACGAAGTCAATGATCCGCGACGCGGGGGTTGCGCTTTTCGATCCGTGCGAGGCGCTTTTCGGGCCGGGCAACTTGCTGCCCGACGACATGATTACCGCCGACAGGGTCCATGGCGATGCACGCTATGGCGAGCGGGTGATGGCCCACATCCTCGACACCCATCTGCTTCCGGCCCGGCGCGACTGACTCGTGGCGGGCCGCGTGCGTCCCCTAGTTTCCTGCGGGCGCGGTACTGGTAGCGGGGGCGGTTTCGCCAGTGGCCGGTGCTGCGCCCGGCGGGGTCAGCGCGCCGTCGGCCCAGGTGCCGGTCGCGGTCTGGCCCGAAGCGTAGCGCATCGTGCCTTCGCCCTGACGCTTGCCGGCCTTGAAGCCGCCTTCGTAGACATCGCCATTGGGATAGGTCGCAGTGCCGGTGCCGTCGATCTCACCCGCCTTCCAGCCGCCCTTGTAGCGGAAACCGTCCTTCATGACGATCTCGCCGTCGCCCTCGCGCTGGCCCTTGACGAACTGGCCGGTATAGACCGTGCCGTCGGCATAGGTCGCCACGCCGGTGCCGTCGCGCAGGCCGTCTTTCCAGGCGCCGACATAGATATAGCCGTCGGGGTAGGTCATCTTGCCTTGGCCCTCGTTCTTGCCGCCGACGAAATCGCCTTCGTAGATCAGGCCGTTGGCGTAGGTGGCGATGCCCTTGCCCTCGATCACGCCGGCTTTCCAGTCTCCGTCATAGGTCGCGCCATCCTTGTAGGTGATCTTGCCCTTGCCATCGGCCAGATCGTCGGCGAAATGGCCCTCGTAGACCGAACCGTCGGGGTAGGTGACCTTGCCCATGCCAGCGATGCGGCCTGCGGCCCAGTCGCCGTCGTAGACATAGCCGTCCTTGCCGCGGAACGTGCCCTTGCCGGCGCGCTTGTCGTCGTGAAAGCCGCCCGCATAGACATCGCCATTGGCATAGGTGACCTTGCCGGTCCCCTCGCGCTTGCCGGCGACCAGCGGGCCTTCGTAGACATCGCCGTTGGCCTGGGTCAGCTTGCCCTGGCCGCTCATCTGGCCGTCGACCCAGCTTCCTTCGTAGGTCAGCCCGTCGGCCAGCTTCAGCTTGCCCTGACCGGCGCGCTGGCCCTTGAGCATGTCGCCCTCGTAAACCGCGCCGTCGGGGTAGGTGATCTTGGCATGGCCTTCCTTGACGCCATTGACCCAGTCGCCGTCGTAGCGATAGCCACCGGCGCTTTCCATGACCCCCTTGCCATTGTGCAGCGCCTTGGTGAAATGGCCCGTATAGGTCGAGCCATTGGCATAGTGGGCAACCCCGTCGCCGTCGATCTCGCCCGCCGCCCAGTCGCCTTCGTAGGTGCCGCCGTCGGCATAGGTGATCTTGCCCTTGCCCTCGGGCTTGCCCTTGGCGAAATGGCCTTCGTAGACCGAGCCGTTGGGATAGGTGGCCTTGCCCTGCCCGAGAATCTCGCCGTCGACCCAGTCGCCGTCGTAGACGTAGCCGCTGGGCAGGCGATAGGTGCCGTGGCCGTGTTGCTTGCCGTCCTTGAAGGTGCCCTGATAGACGCCGCCATCGTCATATTGCTTGGTCACCACATCCTGCGCCAGCGCCGGGCCGCCAAGGGCAAGCGCCCCCGCCATGACCGCCGCCACTAGTCCTGCCTTGCCGATCCGCGCCATGGTTCCGCCCCTGTTGTTCTCTGGTCCGCCCTTTGGCCTGGGATGGCCTTGTGGCGGGCCGGCAAAACTTAAAGCGCGCGGCGGGCGCTGACAAGCAGGGCGGTTCGGTTGAATTTCGGGCAACCGTGCGCGCCGCGCAGTATAGCCGCGCCCGAAAGCAGCGGGCGAGCCTTTCCCTTCGGCCGATGTCTGCTAAAACGGGTCGAACCGCACGAGGATGTGATGACCGACGAATTCCGCCTGACGCTTGCCCAGTTGAACCCGACGGTGGGGGCGCTGGCCGAAAACGCCGCAAAGGCGCGCGCGGCCTGGGCGGCGGGCCGCGCCGCCGGGGCGGGCATGGTGGCGCTGACCGAAATGTTCATTACCGGCTATCAAACCCGCGATCTGGTGATGAAGCCCGCCTTCTGGCGCGAAGCGATGGCGACGATCGAACAATTGGCCGCCGATTGTGCCGATGGCCCGGCGCTGGGGGTTGGTGGGCCCTGGTGGGACGGACAGGCGCTTTACAACGCCTATTGGGTGCTTGCGGGTGGCCGCGTCGTGGCGCGCGTCCTGAAACACCACCTGCCCAACGACACGGTCTTCGACGAGGTGCGCCAGTTCACGCCGGGGCCGGTTTCGGGGCCCTATCGAGTGGGCCCGATCCGCATCGGCACCCCGATCTGCGAGGATAGCTGGCACCCCGACGTGACCGAAACCCTGGCCGAGACCGGGGCCGAAATTCTTCTGGTGCCGAACGGTTCGCCCTATTACCGCAACAAATACGACCGGCGCGTGGCGCTGATGGTGGCGCGGGTGATGGAAACACGGCTGCCACTGGTCTATCTGAACATGGTTGGCGCGCAGGACGATCAGATCTTCGACGGGGCGAGTTTCGTGTTGAACCCCGGAATCGAGCTGGCCGCGCAGCTCGCGCCCTTCGACGAATGTATTGCCCATGTCGATTTCCGCCGGGGTCCGCAGGGTTGGCGGGCGCTGAGGACCGAACTTGAGCCGATGCCCGACGAATGGGAACAGGATTATCGCGCCATGGTCGAGGCTTTGCGCGACTACACCGGCAAGAGCGGTATCGGCAAGGTGCTGCTCGGCCTGTCGGGCGGGATCGATTCGGCGCTGGTCGCGGCGGTGGCGACCGATGCGCTTGGGCCGGCGAACGTGCGCTGCGTCATGCTGCCATCGGAATATACCTCGGCCCATTCGCTGGAAGATGCCGCAGGGGTGGCGCGTGCGCTTGGCTGCCGGTTGGACACGGTGCCGATCGAAGGGCCGCGCGCCGCAGTCGAAGCGACCCTGGCGCCGCTGTTCAAGGGCCAGAAGCCGGGCCTGGCCGAGGAAAACATCCAGTCGCGCCTGCGCGGGCTGCTGCTCATGGGGTTGTCGAACAAGTTCGGCGAGATGCTGCTGACCACCGGCAACAAGTCGGAAATGGCGGTGGGCTATGCGACGATCTATGGCGACATGGCGGGGGGCTACAACCCCCTGAAGGATCTCTACAAGACCCGGGTCTTCAGGATCAGCCGCTGGCGGAACGACCATCACCGGCCCTGGATGAAGGGGCCGAAGGGTGTGGTCATCCCGCCCCGCGTGATCGACAAGCCGCCCTCGGCCGAACTGCGCGACGACCAGAAGGACGAAGACAGCCTGCCGCCCTATGACGTTCTGGATGCGATCCTGGAGCGGCTGGTCGAGGACGAACAGTCGGTGGCCGAGGTGGTCGCGGCGGGGTTCGACCGGGCGACGGTCAAGCGTGTCGAGGGGTTGCTGTTTGGGGCCGAATGGAAGCGCTATCAATGCGCCCCTGGCGTGCGCCTGACGCAAAAGGCCTTCTGGCTCGACCGGCGCTATCCGATCGTCAATCGCTGGCGGGATGAGGGCTGACGGCCCGGATCAGGCGAAGGTGCGCCGGCGTCGGCCCAAGGCGCCAAGCAACCCGAGCCCACCCAGAAGCATCGGCAGCCCGGCCGCGACCGGAACCGCTGCAAGCCGCAGATTGTCGATGTTGAACTGGGTGTTGCTGACCGGTTTGGTTCCGTCGACGAAGGTGATGCTGTAGATCGGCAGGTTCGATGTCAGACCAAAGAACGTGGTGCCGCCGGCGATTGTGGCGGCCTGGATACCGTTGACCAGCACCTTGGCGCTTTCG
>Ga0209023_10001816_pt1 | contig 27814 bp, 23 predicted proteins | sample LakOneMetagenome_FD_187468 | JGI IMG/M metagenome (GOLD analysis project Ga0209023, IMG submission 187468) | Freshwater and sediment microbial communities from Lake Erie, Canada (SPAdes) (version 2) | ecosystem: Environmental > Aquatic > Freshwater > Lentic | place: Lake Erie, Canada...
AGGAGACCGCCAAACCAAACGCCTGCACCGAGGACGTGCATGGCGTAGGCAAGCCTCACGGCCCATCCTGCAGGTCCCTCAATTCCGGCCGCATGACCCAGCCACGCGTGGCTGATCAGCAGGAGAGCGGACACGCCTGCGAGTAGGGCGAACCTGCCGGAATCCACGGCATAGGCGGCGACGACGACGCCCAAGAGCGCCAGTGTGGCGCCGATTGCCCAAGCCGGTCCGAAGGTCGTATCGGCGATGAATGCACGCCAAGCGGCTATATCCAGAGCGCCGGCCAAACCATCGCCCGTCATGCTGACCAGCGTCACGACAGCCCATGCGAAGGTTGAAACGGATGCCGCAACGGCTAGAGCCGTCAGCATCATCGCTATCGCTCTATTCCCCGCGTAGAGGCGGCGAACGTCCTGCGGCGCATAGAGCGCGAACAAGGACATGCCGAAGAGCCCCGCGCCGCCGACGAGGTGAACCCAGCGGGCAGCCACCAGCGCAGTCCAGTCGGAGGTCAATTTATGACCTCGAAGCGGAAGGACCCTTGCATCGGATGCGAATCCGCGCCTGCGGCCCGCCATCTGACGAGATAGACGCCGGGTTCCAACGGCTTCAGCGAGACCGTTAGTTTTGATTGGTCGACGGCATCCAGAGCAGCCTTGCCATTATCGTATCGCCGGCCCTTAGCGTCAGTGACTTCAATCTTGTTGAACACTGGCTGAACGTTTTCCGAAAACTGAAGAGCGACCGCGGCCGGCGCTTTTTCCTTGCTCCCTGCCACCGGGTCTGATCGGACGAGTGTCGGATGCGCTTGCGCCTGAGCGACAAGGGCGACAGAGAGTACGATTGATGCCGCTTCCGCTCTGCGTTTCATCTGTTTTCTCCAGTTCTGTGTCGCTCGTTCAGGGTGGCTCGGTCCCAAACAGCCGGCCCTTCACCTGTTTGTAGTGAATTGTTGGGTCGTAGGTGCCTGGTTCGAGTCCGAGGGTCGAGGCGCTGAGACGGCCGATCGCCGCGAGGATCGCGTAAGAGGCGACGATGCGGTCCCGCTGGGCCTGGACATGCGCCACGCGCGTATTCAGCAGATTCTGCTGTGCGACGAGAATATCGAACGTGGTGCGTTGCCCAACCAGAGCTTCGCCTCGAACGCCGGCGAGCGCGACTTCGGCAGCGGTAACGGCGGCTCTGGTCGCGCTGATCTGTGGCTTCGCCGCCTCCAACCTGCCCCAAGCGGTTGTCAGGTCAGCTCGCACTTGGTTGCGCTGGAGATCAACCATCAGCCTGGACTGTCCGGCCAGCTCCTTCGCCTGGCGAATTGAGGCATATTCCATGCCGCCTTGGTACAATGGGACGTTAATCTGCCCAAAGAGACCAACTGAAAAGGACTTTGCGCCGGTCATGGCCCCGGCGTCGAGATCGCGATTGACGGCGCCCACGATCGAGGCGGTTGGATAGAGCGCCGCCTTCGCCACATTTATGCCAGCCGATGCGGCGTCAGCTGCATGCAGAGCCGCCGCGATGGCGGGGTGTTCACGCTCGCCGATCTCAATGGCTTGTGTAAGTTTGGCGGGGAGCATGGCTTCGACGCTCGGCGCCGGCCGCAGAGCATTGGGCTCGACGCCCACGATTTGCCGGTAAATTGCCCGGCTCGTCTGCAGGACGCTCCGGGATGCGAAATAATCCGTACGCCCCTGCTGGAGCGCGGCCTCCGCCTGGGCGATATCTGTTTCCGTCACCTGTCCGACCGAGCCGAGCGACCGGGTCTGGGCGACCTGTCGCTTTAAAACCTCGACATTGGCTGTGCGCAACTGGAGCACCGCGGCATCGCGCAGTACGTCCAGATATGCGGTTGCGGCGCCAAGCAGTGTGTCCTGCTCGACCGTGCGCAGGTCCTCGCGTCCTTGAAAGACCTGAGACTCAGCCTGTCGCAAGGTGTTCACAGTCGCGAAGCCGTCAAAGACCGATTGGGAAAAGCTGACGCCGTAGCCTCGTGGGACCGAACGGATTTTTGCGCCTTCCGGTGGAGGTGGCGGATCCATTCCCGCGGCAACTGCATCGGCGATCTGGGGGGCTCTTGGAACCGCGTCTCGCTGGTAGACGTAACTCGGCCCCGCATAGGCGCCGGCGGAAACCTTTGGAAGGAATCCTGCACGCGCCTTAGGTATGTTTTCGTCGAGTGCGCGAAGTCCCGCGCGCTGCTGGTTCAACGCCGGACTGTTGGCGTAGGCGCGAGCGAGCGCGCCCTTCAGGGCTTCCGCGCGAACGATAGTCGGAGCAACCGCGCATGCAAAAGCAACGGTGCAAAGGCCAATGCGCCTCCGCATCGCTCTTATCGCCTGCGCTCGCCCTGTCCGGATCATTGAAGCGGGTAGCTCACTGCGCCGGCTTGATCGAGTCGATCTCGTACATGCCGCCGGCTGCCTGTTTCAACGTGAAACCAACTTTCGCGCCGGCCTTCAGCGCCTTCAAGTCGACGTCGGCAGCGACGGGAAAGTCCATGGTCATCCCGGGCCACTTCAACGCCGTGACGGGGCCGTGGGTCATGTTGACCTTGCGCCCGGCGGCGTCGACGGAGTTGATCGTGCCGGAGCCCGACGGCTTGTCCGCCTGGGAAACGACTGTGCGAGATGTCTCTGCCGCCGCGCCCTGGGTCGCAACTGCGGCCCCGAGAAGGGCCAGGGCGCAGGCGACGAGTGCTGCCGATTTCGAAAACTGCATGTGCTTCTCCTCAGTAGAGCACGGACGACCCGTGCATTCATCAATTCCGGTTCCCCGCCGCAAGTGCTGGCTCCTTGTTGAGCGGAGGCTGACGCGCCCATGACGGGCGCGTGAAAAGGAACGACGCGGGCGTATGGCGCACGAGCGCCTCCACGGCCAGCGCGGCGACTATTGCGGCTGTGGTGACGATCGTCGCTAACCAGCCCGGATCGGAGACGACGCCGGTCCAAAGCAGGACGATCCGCGTGGCGGCCATGGGCAGTGCAAAGGACAGGTAGATTGGCAGCGAATGACGTCCGCAGTAGGCGAGCCATGGTGCAAATCGCACCTTGGCGATGAGGGAGGCCACAGCGACCATCGCTAGGCCGCCGAGCAGGCCGAATATCAGAGTTAGCCCGGGAATCTCTGTCAGGCCGCGTGCGACGGCGCACCACTCGGCAACGCCCCAAACAGTCAGGCCTAACAACGACAGAGAGGGCCGACGCTCGACCCAAGCGGCGAAGGCGAGTATCCATGCACGCCCGTGATGCCCGATTAGGAAATAGACGAGAAAGAGGCAGAAGGCGTCGATTGGTATCGACCCTGTCATGCGTGAGGCCATCGCGTATTGCCCGCCATCGGGGAATAGCGCGGCCAGGATGTGCAGAACTGCCGCCAACAGGATTGAAGCAAGCGGGGGCGTGCCACGTAAGAGCCGCGCCGCAATAAACAGAAACGGCAGCAACTGCACGAACCACAGGGAACTGAAGGGGTCGACAAGCGACCACAGGAATGCAGGCACGAAGGCCCGAGGATCGGTCAATTCGAGTTCGCCCGACTTCGCCATGAGAATGATAAGGGTCCAAAGAGCGAAGAAATATGCGAAGTGCACAACCTTTCGATCCAGGTAGCGCCGCAATGGCCAATTCAGCGCGCGGCCGACGAAAAGCCCGGCAATCAGAAAGAAGTCTGGCATCCGGAAAGGCTTTGCGAAGGCGACGGCGGGGTGCAGCCACCCTGTCTTCTCGAGCGCCAGTCCGACACCAAGCGCCGAGTGCATGGACACGACGAGAATGATGCTGAGGCCCTTTGCATAATCGACCCAGGCAACGCGCTGCGACCGCGAGGCGGCGTTGGCGCCACGCTTGTCGCCTTGAAGAGACGGCGCGCGGGTTTCAGTCGGGTTCACGGCCGCGTTCCCGCCGCGTCTCGCGTCGCGAGGGCTTCCGGTTGGGCATCGCGCGGTAAAGAGAACCCCTTGATCAGCGCGTAGATCGCGGGAATGACGATCAGCGTGAGCAGCGTGGATGAGACCATGCCGCCGATCATCGGCACGGCGATCCTTTGCATCACCTCCGAGCCCGCGCCTGTGCTCCAGAGAATAGGCACAAGTCCTGCCATGATCGCCGTGACCGTCATCATCTTCGGTCGGACGCGTTCGACGGCGCCGAGCATGATTGCCCGGCCGAGGTCTGCGCGGGTGAAGACGCGGCCTGCCGCCGCGCATTCTGCTTCTATCTCGCGCATGGCTTGGTCGAGGTAGATCAACATCACGACGCCGGTCTCGGCCGCGACGCCAGACAGCGCAATGAAGCCGACGGCTACTGCAACAGACACGTTGAAGCCGAGCCAGGCCATCAGCCAAACACCGCCGATAAGGGCGAAGGGAAGCGATAGCATGACGATGAGCGTTTCGGTCAGGCGACGGAAATTCAGGTAGAGAAGCAGGAATATGATGAGGAGCGTGACTGGCACGACGATACGCATCCGCGCCTCCGCGCGCTCCAGATACTCGAATTGTCCACTCCAAGCGACATAGGCGCCGGCGGGAAACTTGATCTCGCTTGCGACCGCCCTGCGCGCTTCATCCACGTAGCCGCCGATGTCGCGCTCGCGAATGTCGACAAAGACATAGACGGCCAATTGACCGTTTTCGGTGCGGATAGATGTTGGACCCCGCACTAGATCGACTTTCGCTACCTCGCCGAGAGGAACGAATCCGCCGCCTGCGAGCGGGACAAGCACTTTCTCGGAGATCGATCGTGGATCGGAACGGAAATCGCGGGGGTAGCGGATATTGACGCCGTAGCGCTCGCGCCCCTCCACGGTTGTCGTGACGCTTTCCCCGCCGAGCGCGGACGAGATCACGTCTTGGACATCGCCGACCATCAAGCCGTAGCGCGCTAGCAACGCACGATCCGGGACGATATCGAGAAAGTAGCCGCCCATGACGCGTTCGGCATAAGCGCTTGATGTACCGGGCACACCTTTGAGGACAGTCTCGACCTGGCGTGCGAGTCCCTCGATCTGTGCGAGGTCACGCCCGAAAATTTTAACACCGATAGGCGTGCGGATGCCCGTTGCCAGCATGTCGAGGCGAGCCTTGATTGGCATCGTCCAAGCGTTGGCTACGCCAGGAAACTGCAAAGCCTTGTCCATCTCGGCGATGAGACTGTCGGTCGTGACGCCCGCGCGCCATTGATCTTTCGGCTTCAGCTGGATGACGGTTTCAAACATTTCCGTGGGAGCAGGATCGGTCGCCGTGGAGGCGCGGCCGGCCTTTCCGTAGACAGTGAGCACTTCCGGAAATGACTTTATGATGCGATCCTGCGTCTGCAGCAGCTCTGTTGCAGCCGTAACCGAGATTCCGGGCAACGTAGTCGGCATGTAGAAGAGCGTGCCCTCGTTGAGGGTCGGCATGAACTCGCTTCCGAGCTTTCTGGCCGGCAGCACGGTGACCGCCAGAGTCGCCACGGCCAGCAAAATGGTAAATATCTTGGCGCGCAGCACGAGCCTGATAACCGGCCTGTAAACCCATATGAGAAAACGGTTGATCGGATTTTTGGCTTCGGGGACGATCCGCCCGCGCACGAACACGACCATCAGGGCCGGGACCAGTGTGACTGACAGGAACGCCGCCGCCGCCATCGAAAAGGTCTTGGTATAGGCTAGGGGCGAAAACATCCGGCCTTCCTGCGCCTCCAGAGTGAAGATCGGCAGGAAGGAAACGGTGATCACCAGCAAGCTGAAGAAAAGCGCCGGGCCCACCTCGGTTGCGGCTTCCACGAGAATCTCGAGCCGTGGCTTGTCTGGCTTTGCATGTTCGAGATGTTTGTGAGCGTTCTCGATCATGACAATTGCGGCATCCACCATGGCCCCGATGGCGATGGCGATGCCGCCGAGGCTCATGAGGTTTGAACCTAAGCCCAGAGCTTTCATAGCTGTGAACGCCATCAGGACGCCTACGGGCAACATGACGATGGCCACGAGCGCGCTGCGGACATGCAGCAGGAAGATAATGCACACCAACGCCACGATGACGCTTTCTTCAAGCAGCGTGTGCTTCAAGGTTTCGATGGCGGCATTGATCAGTTCCGAACGATCATACACGGGAACGATTTCGGCTTGCTTCGGCAGACTTGTCGCCATCTGCGTCAACCGGGCCTTGACGTTTTCGATGACCGTCAGTGCGTTTGCGCCATAGCGTTGCAAGACGATGCCGCTTGCAACCTCGCCCTCGCCATTCAGTTCAGTGATACCGCGGCGTTCATCTGGACCAATCTCGACGCGGGCCACGTCCTTCACGAGCAAGGGCGTGCCGTTATCGGCCCTCAGGACGATGTTCTCGATATCAGAAATCCCGCGCAGGTACCCTCGACCGCGTACGACGAATTCGAACTCGGACAGTTCGACCGTGCGGCCGCCGACGTCCGTGTTACTAACGCGGACGGCGTCGCGGATCTTCGACAGGGAAATGCCCAACGCCCGGATGCGATTCGGATCGATAACGATATTGTATTGCTTGACGAATCCGCCGACACTTGCGACTTCCGAGACGCCTTCTGCTTTGGCGAGACCATATCGGATTGTCCAGTCCTGCAGCGAGCGCAGTTCGGCGAGCGTCATCTCCTTGGCGATAATGGCGTACTGGTAAACCCAGCCCACCCCCGTCGCGTCCGGGCCCAGCACTGGCGTGACCCCTTGAGGCAGCTTGCTGCCGACGCCGCTCAGGTATTCAAGAACGCGCGATCTCGCCCAGTAGATGTCCACGCCGTCCTCAAAAATGACGTAGACGAAGGACACGCCGAAGAAGGAGAACCCGCGCACAACCTTCGATCTCGGCACGGTAAGCATGGCGCTCGTCAGGGGATAGGTCACCTGGTCTTCTACAACCTGAGGCGCTTGGCCCGGATATTCCGTATAAACGATCGCCTGTACGTCCGAGAGATCAGGAATGGCATCCAGAGGCAGCGTGCGCACCGCGTAGACGCCAGCGGCGAGAACGAAGGCTGTGCCGATAAAGATCAGGACGAGGTTTCGAGCAGACCAGGCAATTAGGCGGCCGATCACTTGCCGGTCTCCGACGAAAAGGATTTCAACGCCGCTTTGAGGTTGCTTTCAGCATCAATCAGGAAGTTGGCCGAAACGACGACGCGATCGCTATCCGCGACGCCTTCCCGGATTTCGACGCGGCCCTCGCCACGTTGACCAGTGCGAACCTCGCGCGGCTCGAACCGTCCCGCGCCCTTGTCTAGAATTACTACCTGCCGATTGCCGGAATCGATCACGGCGCTCTCCGGAACGGTGATGACCTTGCTGCCCTCGCCTCCCGATATGTCGGCCTCCACGTACATATCGGGCCGCAGCGCAAAGTCCGGATTCGCGAGCTCGATCCGAACGCGCGCCGTCCGGGTCTCGCGATTGATCTGGGGATAGATCAGGCTCACCTTGCCCGAGAACGTGCGGCCCGGCAGTGCGCGCGCGCGAAGTGCGACCGCCTGGCCAAAGCGCAAGCGGCCGTAATCGCGTTCCGAGACGTCAACCAGCGCCCAGACATTGGACATGTCGGCGAGGCGAAAGAGGGCTTGCCCGGCTTCGGCCTTCATACCGTCTGTCGCCGCACGCTCCAGAACGACGCCCTCAACTGGGGAGGGCCACGCAATCGTCAGGGGCGGCTTGCGGGTGCGCTCGGCCTCCGCGAGCACTTCGCGGGGCACAGCGAGATTGAGCACCCGGACACGCGCGCCCTCGAACGCCGGATTGGAGACATACTGAGCCACGGCTGCGGCAATGTCGGGAGAGTAGATATGAAGCAGCGTCTGACCCTTGGAGACCAGATCGCCGGTTGTCACGTTCGCGACCTTCTCGATGAACGCCGTCGACCGGGTGGAGACGATGGTAACCCGGCGCTCGTCGAGCTGGATGGCGCCCGGCGCCTGAACCTTCGAAACGACGGCTTCCAGCCGCACGGGTTCGGACCGGACCCCGGTTCGCTGAACCTTCCCGGCCGCGATTTTAATCGCGCCGGAGTCATCCTCATCGCCCTCGTAGACGGGCACATAATCCATGCCCATCGAGTCCTTTTTCGGTGTCGGCGAGGTGTCGGGCAAGCCCATCGGATTGCGGTAAAAGAGGATGCGGCGAGCCGTCGCCGCAGCGCCGGCAGCTTTTTCTTCAGGCTTGGCGTCGAGGAGCTTGAGAAGCGCGACCGCATCGGCGGATCGCACGGGCAGGAAGTCCATTCCCATGCTGTCCTTCCGCGGCGCCATTGCGACCGCTGCCCCGCCCATTGGATCGCGCCAGAACAGGATTTCGTCAGCGCCCGGGGGCTCAGGCCGCGGAAGTCTCGAGAGCAGAGGCGCTATCTGCGATTGGCGGATGGGCAGAAAGTCCATCCCCATCGTGTCCTTCTTAGCCGTCGGCGAAACAGCGGCTTGGCCCATCGGGTCACGGTAGAACAGGACTGGATCGTCCTGCGCTAGGGCTACTTGCGCGACACTCGACGCGAAATCGCGATGCAAAAGAAGAACTAACGGCGCGAGGGCCGTTGCAACGGCCGCAAGACTCCCCGCGAGCGCAAGCCCGCCGATCCGGCTATGGATTCGGAACATGGAAATAGATCTCCCGCCGGCAAGCCGGCGCAGCCGCTGAATGACAGGTCCGCAATCGCTTCACGGCTGAGCCGATTGACGCAGTGCGTGAGCAATTTCGATGTCAGGCGATGGGAGGTCGTAATCCGGGAGAGGGCCGCACGCCGGTGCGCCAAAGATCGTCCCGCAGGGGTAGCTTCAATTGGTGTTCGACTCTCGAAATCCGGACCCCATCCTGCGTGAGAAATGCAGGCTGAATCATCGCGCAGGTAGCCGCGACGCAACAGGCAGGCACCGATCCAATGCTGTCACTGGGGCAGGACTGATCATCCATCAGACCCACGCAATGATGGTGCTGTTGCTTGTGCGTAGCCGATGGTGCTGCCGAGCTTGCGTCCGGGCGCGCGGAAAGCACGCCCGAAAGGGCCAGTACTGTTAAGACGAGGCGCACCCAGCGGATCATGCTGTCGGAACTTCCATTCACCGCGCGCATCTTCTGATGCAGGTATTTACGTACATGATTTAAAACGCAAGCTAAACTCCTCCTTAGTCCCAAACACAGGCGCTGGCTAGCCCAAAAATTGATGTCCGCCATGATTTAACGTTCAGAAGCGTGAACGCATTGGCATCATCAGCGCGTGTGATCGACGAGTTCCAAGATTCTTAACGCCGACTAGCCGACGACAGGGGCCCTATTGCAGCATCAATGGCCATGACGGGCGATTTGGCTTCCCGCCGCTTCCGGTAAGTCGGTGCTGGCCGCCTGCGCCAATTGCGTGGTTTGTCGCGTTGCCGGTTGAGTCTTCTTGTGGATTTCGACAAGGCAGAACGGAGTAGGTTCTTACCTGCCAACAGCGCCACATGCGATTACAACGACTGCCCCCGGGTAGCCAGGACCATGTGCAGAGTCTTCGCTGCTTGCATCTCGGAGCGCCCGCCGACATCAAATCGCAATCTCGACGTGATGCTTCGAGTTCACAAATTGCCCTTCCCATCATGGTTTTGCAACGGGAGCAAGCAGCCGTAGCGCATTGATGGTGACCAGTACCGTTGCGCCAGTATCCGCGAGAATGGCAGGCCAAAGGCCAGTCAATCCGACCACGGTCGTGACCAGAAATACAGCCTTGAGACCGAGTGCAATCGAGATGTTTTGCGTGATGTTGCCCATGGTGCGTTTCGAAAGGTCGATCATGGCGGCCACGTCGCCAACGCGACCGTGAAGCACCGCCGCATCGGCGGTTTCGAGCGCCACGTCCGTGCCGCCACCCATGGCTATGCCGACATTGGCCGCTGCGAGCGCGGGCGCGTCGTTGATGCCGTCTCCCACTTTCGCCACGTTCAGCCCTTGCGCTTGCAGTTCTCCGATGAACCGCAATTTGTCCTGCGGCAGCAATTCTGCGCGCACTTCGATGCCAAGTTGCTTGCCGATTGCGGTGGCGGTGCGCCGGTTGTCACCGGTCAGCATGACTGTCTTAATCCCGGTATCTGTAAGGGCCTTTAAAACCACCAGGGCATCGGCTCGCGGCTCATCGCGCACGGCAATGATGCCCGCCACGGTTTTGTCCGCCAGAAGAACGGATACTGTCTTGCCTTCGTCATTCAGGGCGGAAACATGCGCCGCTTGCTCCGCTGAGAGCGCCACGCGTTCGCCTGCTGCCTGCGGGGAACCAAGAAACACATCAACCCCGTCAAGCGTCGCGGTAACACCCTTGCCGCCGATCGCTTTCGCATCGATTGTATGAGGAACGTCGATTTTTTCGGCGGTGGCTTTAGCAAGGATCGCGGTTGCAAAGGGATGGCTTGAGCCGACTTCGAGTGCGGCGGCAAGTTTCAGCACATCGCCCGCCGGGCGCGCCATGCCGACGACGTCCGTGACCTTCGGTTTGCCTTCGGTCAGGGTGCCGGTCTTGTCGAAAGCCACGGCGGTGATTTTGCCGAGATTTTCCAACACCGCGCCGCCCTTGAGCAGCAGGCCGCGCCTAGCGCCCGCCGACAGCGAAGCCGCAATGGCCGCAGGCGTCGAAATGACCAACGCGCAAGGACAGCCAATCAGCAAAATGGCAAGACCCTTGTAGACCCATGCCGACCACACACCACCGAACAGCAGGGGCGGAATAATGGCGACCAAGGCCGCCACTACGACCACGGCGGGCGTGTAGTAGCGTGAGAAGCGGTCAATGAAGCGCTCAGTCGGAGCCTTGCTCTCCTGCGCTTCCTCCACCAGCCTCACCACGCGGGCGATCGTATTGTCGGCAGCTGCTGCCGTAACTCGCACGCGCAAGGCGGCGTCGCCGTTGATCGTGCCAGCGAACACCTGGGCGTCAACGCCCTTGCGCACAGGAACGCTTTCGCCCGTCATGGGCGCTTCGTCGATGGCGCTTTCGCCTGAGACAATCACGCCGTCCGCCGGAATCCGATCGCCGGGGCGCACAAGAATGATGGCGCCAACAGCTACACTTTCAGCGGGGACCTCCCGCGTTTGGCCGTTTTCTTCGAGCCAGGCGGTCTTAGGCACCAGTGTGGTGAGAGATTGAATGCTGGCGCGGGCTTTTCCAGCCGCCACGCCTTCGAGAAGTTCGCCGACAAGAAAGAGAAACACCACGGCGGCGGCCTCTTCGGCGGCGTTGATAAAGACCGCGCCGACCGCCGCAATCGTCATCAACATTTCGATGGAAAACGGCGTTCCCGCCATCGCCGCCATCAGCGCCCGTCGACCGATCGGAATCAGTCCGACCAACATGGCTGCTGTAAACGCATAAGCTTCGACAGAAGGGAAAGCATTGCCGACGACGTAGGCCACGGCAACGGCAACGCTGCAGGCGATTGTCAGTAATCCTTTCTTGCTGCGCCACCATGGGCCGCTCGACGGGCCGTGATCGTGACCGTGCAGGCCAGCAACCTCTTTAGCCGCATGGTCGCCATGGCTATGGGCTTTGTGATCGTGTGCGCCATGGTCATGTCCGTCATGGTCATGAGTGCACTGCGCGTCAGAGGCCGCAGGCGCTGTCCCAGCCGTAAGCGCTGCGACCGAATAGCCGAGGCCTGTTACCTTCTTTTCAATTGCGGCCAGGTCGCTCGTGGCGTCGTGATGTACGGTCATGGTGCCGGCCGTCACCGAAACCGCCACATCGGATACGCCGGACATACGCCGCACCGCCGTGTCGATTTTGGCCGCGCAGCTTGCGCAATCCATGCCTTCGACCCGATAGCGGGTCTGTGTTGCTGTATCCGTCATGATCAAATCCTTGCCTTATTACCACTTACGCTACATCCTCTAGTGACTAGAGGAGCAAGCAAAATGATACTGGGCGTTCCGATTGGCGAGGCAGCCAGGCAAAGTGGCGTGAAGGCGCCGACGATCCGCTATTACGAACAAATTGGGCTCTTGCCCGTTCCATTGCGTAGCGAAGGCAATCGCCGCCACTATGGGGCCGCCGACTTGCGGCGTCTCGCCTTCATCCGCCATGCGAGGGAGCTGGGATTTGAAATCGAGGCGATCCGCGCCTTACTCACCTTGCAGGATGATCCCAGCCAGCCTTGCGAGACGGCCGACTTGATTGCCAAGGCGCGGCTTGCAGAAGTCGAGCAACGCATACGCAGTCTCACGGCTCTAAAGGTCGAGCTGGAATTGATGGTGGACGGTTGCAGCCATGGGCACGTCGCGACCTGTCGCGTGATCGAGGTGTTGGCGGATCATGGTCAATGCGCCCACGTGCAACACTAAGGACATACGGCAGAGTGGCCAGAAGCTTATTTTCGAATTTTGATCTGGAGGTTGATCCTGCGACCGATCATTTGATCTGCTCGTCGAGGATCAGCAGCAGCAAGAAGCCGATGAAGAACGTCGCCGTAACCCAAGAGTGCTCCGCTTCCTTATGGGCTTCCGCCAGCAATTCCTCCGTCACCAGATAAAGCAACGCGATCAGTCCCATCGCCAAGAGAGCGGTCGTGATCGGCTGAGGCATCGCAGCCAATGGAAGCGCGAGCAGCGAGCCCGCCGGAAGCGCGAGGATGACGAGCGCGGTGAGCAATACAGATCGACCGCGACCGCCATCGGCGAGTCTGTCCGCCAAAGTTACCCCGAGGAACAAGACTTCGATTGTCAGCGCGACGGCGAGAAGAATGCCGGCCTTCTGACCCGCCTGAAACGCCAACCCCAATACCAGCCCGTCGATCAAGAGGTCCAGCGTGATCACAGCCAGAAATCCTGCGACGCCGGACACGCTTGCCTCCGCCTTCCGGATCGACAGCACCAAAACAATCCCGATACCTCCGCCGATGACTAGGGGCACGACGGCCCCGGAATGCTTCACGTCCGGGAGGATCTCACCTGCGGCAGCAGCAAAAACTACCCCGGCAGCAAAGTGCTGCACGGCGCTCCGCATCATCGGCGTCGGTGGCCGCCAGGCCGTGAAGACCGCGCCGACGACCGCGGCCAACATGGGAATGGCGATTATAGCGAGACTGTTCATGTTCGTGCTCGTGTGCGCATGGTTTCCGCGCGGCGGTACCTATAACCAGCCTTTTACTGGCCAGCAGCGTTCGCTTTTGCACCCCTTATTTCTCGAGCGAATACAGAACGAGTCAGTCATCAACGTGACGGACATGAATCTGTCCGCCGATGGTCTTTACCTCTATCCTGATCGCATCACCGATCCGATGCGCGGCAATATCAGCGCGTTCCTCCACCGCGAACGTCAAGTTAATCACCCTTGAGGCGCTGGCGCGAACAGAGAGCGTTCCGCCTCTCTTGTCGACATGTTGGACAACAGCCTCCACCCAGGCCGAAGGCGGCGGCTTCCAATAGTCGAATGTGGTCGGACGGCCTACGAGATGGAAGCCTGACGGGACGGACTGCCCCATGAGGGCTGCTGTCAAAACTAGGTGTGTCGCGACAATCATGAGACCCTCACATTCTTTCGCCTTTAGACTTGTCCGTTCCACCGCTGCAGCTGTCGTTGAGTTGCTTGAGCGCCTCGGCGGAATCGAGCGCGCGTGCGGCCTGCGTGCGGTCAGCGTCAATCTTCGCGAGTTCTGCATCGATCCGGGCGGATATGACCCTATTCAACGCACGCTCGGCGTCTGCAGGGGTCTGTGCTGGCGGTATGGATCGTTGCAAAACCTCACGTAAGCTGGTGGTAATGGGTTCACGTGCTACTGAAAGACTCTGCTCCTGATAACGAGCGTGCGCCCTGGCGTGGCCAACAGCCGCGTCCAGCAGGCACTTGCTGTCGCGGAGTTCGCGCGCCACGTGGATTTTCCTGTCGGCGACCTTAATCCGCACATTCACGCGCACCCCAACGACGCAAATCTTTTGCGTCGACGCTGGCGTCGTTTCCGAACTAATAGCCGCCCCAAAGAGAACTTTGGCGCTGTAGACCGCGCGCAATGGCATGTGCGCCTGCCTGTCAGCTGCGATAGCTAGACGCTGGAGTTCATCGAGGCTGGTATCAAAGACAACCTCGACCTGATCGCTAGCGACGTCCACGGCGACCTCAGGCCAAAGTATTGGCGCACAGGACGCATGTGCCTGCGAGCCGGAAGCCGCAAGCACTATCATGCTGGCTGCGAGGCTGAATCTCATGACAGGCTGCCATGCGGCGGGAGGCCGCCCTCTTGGACGTGCTCGCCAAGCCGCTCCGTCTGTTCGACCTGTCCACGGCCGAAGATCAAGTAGAGCGCGGGCAAGACGAGCAGCGTCAGCAGTGTGGCGCTGAAGAGGCCGCCGATCACAACGATGGCCAGCGGCTTCTGCACTTCCGCGCCAGTTCCGGTCGCCAGCGCCATAGGAACAAAGCCGAGCGCGGCGACGAGCGCGGTCATCGCCACCGGGCGCAAGCGCGTGAGGGCTCCGATACGAACCGCCTCGACGAGCGAGGCGCCCTCTTGCCGCAATTGCTTCACGTAGCTCAGCATCACCAGCCCGTTGAGGACGGCGATGCCGGACAAGGCAATGAAGCCTACGGCGGCCGACACCGAGAAGGGCATGCCAGACAGCCACAGCGAGGCCACGCCGCCTGTAAGGGCGAGTGGTACAGCGCTGAAGACGAGAAGAGCATCGCGCACCGAGCCGAGCGCTGCGTAGAGCAGGAACAGGATGGCCAAGAAGCAAGCGGGCGTGACGATCATCAGACGCTGCCGCGCCGCGGCCAGGTTTTCGAACTGACCGCCCCATTTTACCCAGTAGGCGGGCGGCAGGCGAAGACCCGATCGCATCTTCGCCTGTATGTCTTCGACGACCGAGGCGACATCGCGGCCGCGCACGTTCGCAGTCACCACCACACGCCGCTTGCCGTTCTCTCGCGAGATCTGGTTTGGCCCTTCCTTCTCCTCGAAGCGCACCACCTGCTTCAAGAGGATGTTTGGCGTCCGGCCGTTGACCGTTGCTCCAGGCAGCGGAACTGGAAGGTTCTCCAACGCTTCGAGATTGCCCCTGATGTCCTCGGACAGGCGCACCACAATAGAGTAGCGCCGATCACCCTCGAAGACGAAGCCGGCTTCCCGGCCGCCGATGGCGGCGCCAATCACGTCCTGGACGGCGCTGACGGTGAGCCCGAGTCGCGCCGCTTCGACCTTATCGAGGGATATGTCGAGAAATGGAAGGCCGCCGGTCTGTTCCACCTTCACATCGACCGCCCCTGCCGTATCGCGCATAATGCCGGCGATCTGGTTGGCGGCCTTCACCATCGGTTCGAATTCGTCGCCGAACACTTTGACAGCTATGTCGCCGCGCACGCCCGCCAGAAGTTCGTTAAATCGCATCTGGATCGGCTGGCTGAACTCAAGTGCGTTGCCGGGCAGTTGTGATACAGCCCTCTCGATCTGCTCCTGCAGTTCGGCCTTCGTCAGCTTTGGGTCGGGCCATTGATCCTGCGGCTTCAGGATGATGAAGGCGTCCGACGCGTTGACCGGCATAGGGTCCGACGCCACCTCCGCCGTGCCGGTCTTGGAAAAGACCGTCGCCACCTGTGGGAAACGCCCGATCGCCTTCTCGATCTGCAATTGCATGGCCTGCGATTGCGAGACCGATGCGCTGGGAATGCGCAGGGCATTCATCGCAATGTTCTTTTCATCCAGCGTCGGAATGAACTCCTGGCCGAGCCGCGTGAACATCAGCACAGCCCCGGCGAAAAGGACCACGGCTGCGAAGACAGCCGCTGCGGGAAGTCGCATCGCCGCCCCAAGCGCCGGCTCGTAGACTCGGCGCAGGACCATCATGAAGCGGTTCTCCTTCTCCTCTACCGCCCCGGTGATCGCGATGGCGATCAGCGCCGGAACAAGCGTCAGAGAAAGGATGAAGGCCGAGAGGAGCGCGAGAATGACCGTGACCGCCATCGGCTGAAACATTTTCCCTTCGACGCCGGTGAAGGTGAGCAACGGCACATAGACGAGGATGATGATCGCCTGTCCGAAAACAGAAGGTTTGATCATTTCCTGCGCGGCGCCGATTGCGGCGCTCAAGCGCTCGGCCCGATTCAGGTTGCGATGCAGATCATGTCGCCGATCGGCCAGACGTCGCAGCGTGTTCTCGGTAATGATGACTGCGCCGTCGACGATCAGACCGAAGTCGAGGGCCCCAAGGCTCATCAGATTGGCGCTGACATGGCTCTCGACCATGCCAGTGAATGTCATGAGCATGGCGAACGGGATGACCAGCGCGGTGACGACGGCGGCGCGCAGGTTGCCCAGCAGCAGAAACAGGACGGCGATGACGAGGAGAGCGCCCTCCGTCAGGTTCTTGGCCACGGTGTGAACGGTCGCGTCCACCAACTGCGTCCGATCGAGGACGGTCGTTACCAGGATGTCCGGCGGCAAGCTGCTCTCGACCTCCTTCATCCGGGCATTCACAGCGGAGGCGACCGTGCGGCTATTGCCGCCGATCAGCATCAGCGCCGTGCCGATCACGACTTCCTGCCCGTTCGCGCTGGCGCTACCGGTTCGCAGGTCCGCGCCAATCGACACAGCGCCGATATCCTTCACGCGTATCGGCACGCCGCCGCGCGCTGCAACCACGACATTGCGCACGTCCTCGATCGTCTCAAGACGCCCGGCCCCGCGAACGACATAGCCTTCGCCATTGCGCTCGATGTAGCCGGCTCCTCGGTTGGCGTTGTTGGCTTCGAGCGCTGTGGCTACATCGGAGAAGGAAAGCCCGACGCTGATCAGCCGGGCAGGGTCTGGCTGCACTTGGTAAAGCTTTTCGTATCCCCCAATGGAATCGACCCCGGCGACGCCCGGAACGGTCTTGACTTGCGGCCGGATGATCCAGTTCTGCACGGTTCGCAGATAGGCTGCTTTTTCGATGTCGGTGGTGAGCTTCTGACCCTCCGGCGTCAGATAGCTGCCGTCTCTGCGCCAGCCGAACTCCTTCTCCGACGCGCCAGGCCCAGATTTCGGCCTAAATGCGACGCTCCACATGTAGATTTCGCCCAACCCCGTGGAGATTGGGCCCATGCGAGGCTCAGCGCCCATTGGCAGGGTTGAACGCGCCTCGCGTAGGCGCTCGTTCACCTGCTGGCGCGCAAAATAAATGTCAGTCTTGTCGCTGAAGACCGCCGTGACCTGCGAAAAACCGTTGCGTGACAGCGAGCGCGTATATTCGAGACCTGTCGCACCGGCTAGCGCGGTCTCGATCTGGAACGTCACCTGTTTCTCGATGTCTTGCGGCGAAAGCCAGGGCGCGACCGTATTGATCTGCACTTGGTTGTTGGTGACGTCGGGAACCGCGTCGATCGGCAGCCGCGTGAGCGACCACGCGCCGAAGGCGGCGGCCATGAGGCTAAGGAACACGACCGACCAGCGGTGATGGACCGACAAGGCGAGGACGCGAGCGATCATATCGGCCTCAATGGTCGTGCGAGGCTTCGGACTTGCCGAGCTCGGATTTGAGGATGAATGTGTTGCTCGCGGCGATCTTCTCGCCGTGCTCCAGCCCCGCGACAACTTCAATCCTTTCACCATCGGTCTTTCCGAGCGTCACCGGCCGACGGTTGAAGCCTTTCTCGGTTCTCACGAAGACACTAGGCTTCCCTTCGACGGTTTGGATCGCGGCGCGAGGCACGGTCACCGTCGCAGTGCCCGTGCTGGTCTCGATCCGCGCGGAAACGTAAACTCCAGGGCGCCAGCGCATTTCGGGGTTGGGCAGGGCGGCCAAGACCCGCGCGGCGCGTGTTTCCTGGTTGACCATCGGCCCGATGAAGATGATGCGGCCTCTGGCCTGATGGCCACCGGGAGCAGAAAACACGACTGCTTGCCCCTCACGGACACGGTCCAGATCGGCAAGCGGCACTGCAAGATCGACCCAAACGCTCGACAAATCGGCGATCATGTACAGTTCGGACGGGTCGTTGTTCGCGCCGACGGCTGCGCCGACGTCGACCTTGCGATCGATGACACGGCCCGCAATCGGCGAACGCACCGGATATTGCCGCAGATCCGGCGTCCCGCCAGGTTTCATCTGCGCGATCGACTGGGGGCTGAAGCCCAGCGAAACCAACTTCTGCCTTGCTAACCCGAGGCGAAGTTCGGCTGAAACGAAGGTCGCGCGGGACTGCAGGAACACCTGTTCCGTCGCAATCTTCTTGTCCCAAAGGGTTTGCGTACGCTCGAAGAGGGTTTTTTGCAGGTCAAAAGCGATGGAAGCGGACAGAAACTCGCTTTTGGCGTCGGCAACCTCGCGACTGTCGAGAATCGCGACGATCTCATCCTTCTCGACGATGTCGCCGAGCTTTTTGCGCAACTGCGCCACCGAGCCTACCACCTTCGCCGGAACACGCGCCACGCGATCCTGATCGAGCGTCACGACGCCGGGGGCTGCGAGCGTCTGACCGACCGCCGCTTCGGACGAAGCGGCGCCGACTTCGATTTGGGATGCTTCGATCTGGCTCTCGGACATAGCGAGTTCATCGTCGTCCTTGTGATCGTCATGCGAAGAGTCTTGAGCGGACTTCGACACTTCAGCACGCGGGGTTTCGGCCATTGGGAAGGCATTGGCGGGGCCGTGAGCATGGGCCTCGTGGGCCGTTTTCGATGCGGCGATCGCAGCGACCGGAATGCATAGGATTACGAAGGCCAACGCGGCCTCCTGAAAAAAGGATGTTTGCACGGCTGAGAATCCAGAGAGGACGCCCCGACCGCCGCACTGGCGGCATACAAGCGTCACGACAGAATCCGCTGGAAGGCGGGCGAGCTCCCGACGGAACCGGGAGAACGTACGCTTAGGCTTTGGGGGGGCCGTGCGGAGGCGCTGTCTGGTGACTTACAGCGTGCGGGTCAATGGTCGCGTAGACGACGTCGTGCGCTCGGCGAGCGAGCGAAGTCATGGACGCCAAGCATGGCGCGAGCTGGTGATGTTCGCCGTGAAGATGCGCACAGAGCGCATCGGTAGAGGAATGTTGCGTTTCCGGGGCGGCGCTGTTCAGCGCAATCACAGTCGCATGGCCTACCTGATACCCGTCACGTTCGCCAAAACCGTGGCCGGCAACGCTAAAGGCAAGAAGGAATGCGATGAAGACCGCTATCGCCCGGCGGGCGCCTGAACTCAGTCTATTAACTGTCGCCATTCTCAACGGAGTTCATACCCTTGTGGAGGGGCCACGCGAATGAGCCCACGGTCTACCTCAGTATACCACATCGTCCGGCGCAAGTGCACGCGACAATATCGGATCGATCTCAATCTGGAAAACAGAATGATTAGCTTTTACTCATGCGCCAACTCCGTGGCGAGATCATGAAGAAAAGCGTCACCGGGGCGACCGTCTTTCATGACGAGATGGCACGTCATTGCAATCTCTCGGTCGTGCTTATCGGCCAGATGTGAAGGTCGTGCAGGCTTGCAACCCCAGGCCTTTGAATGAGACCCGGACCGAGCGCGCATTAATGTGCGCAGGAAATTGCGGCCATCGACATACTTACGAAGTCGCGTAAGAGCGCCCATGTCTATCCGTCTGATCGGAAGAAAAGTAGCACGCATTACGCTTCATGCCGAAGGAAATGATCTTCTGAAAGGGACAACGCCGGGCCGGCCACCGCGCCGATCGAAGGAGGTATCCAGATCACCACCCCGATGGCGTGACGACCGAAGCAAGTTTCAAGTAGTGAGGAGGGACCAGATGGTTCCGCATTCAATCTCGACTTTCTCGCTCGCGTTGGCGCTGACCAACCGCGTCGCCTATGCCCACGATGCAGGACATGGCAGCCACGGACATACAGCGCCAACGTTCGATGCTGGCGAGCCCGCCAACTCGTCGTCACTCTCACGTCGGATCGAATTCATAGCGACAGAGGCAGATCGTAAAAAGTCATTTACGGCGGCCAGCGTCGGAGTGAAACGCTGGCAGCATATCGAGTTAATCATCAAATGCGGGGGTGCTGGACCATGAGTTCGTGATCGGCAGCGAGATCGAGAATGCCGCACATCATCCAGATGCAGGCCATGCCCGAGATGGCGCACAACGACCTGAACGCCGTTCGAATTCCCGTCGGCGCTTCCGCGAGGCTAGCGTGGAAATTCACCAGGTCGGGTACCTTCGAATTCGCCTGCCTGGTACCCGGACACTACGAAGCGGGTATGAAGGGCGGGGTCACAGTCCGATAGCCAGGCAGACTCGCACCGCTAGCAAGTGCTTCAAATCATCGGTCTGAACAGCAATTTTATTGCTGCTCAGAGCTTTACTGACCGCAAACGAACGGCGTTGCCGATGACACTGACAGACGAGAGAGCCATCGCTGCCGCCGCGATGATCGGCGACAGCAGAATGCCAAAGAACGGGTAGAGCACGCCCGCCGCCACTGGCACCCCGAGCGCGTTGTAGACGAAAGCAAAGAACAGATTCTGCCGGATGTTGCTCATCGTGGCCGCTGACAGGCGACGCGCCCGCACGATGCCAGTCAGATCGCCCTTGAGAAGGGTGACGCCAGCGCTTTCCATCGCGACATCGGTGCCCGTTCCCATCGCGATTCCGACGTTGGCGGCCGCAAGCGCAGGCGCGTCGTTTACACCGTCGCCGGCCATGGCGACGATCCCTCCAGCGTTCTTGTATTTCTGGACGACAGAACTCTTCTGGTCAGGCAGGACCTCCGCCTCGACCTCGTCTATTCCAAGGCGCTTCGCAACGGCCTTCGCGGTCGTCCAGTTGTCGCCGGTCAGCATGACCACCCGGACGCCGTCCGCCTTGAGCGCGGCGAGAGCCGCGGCCGTCGTCTCCTTGACGGGATCAGCAATGGCGATCGCGCCGGCGATGCGGCCATCGACACCCATGAAGATCGCTGTCGCTCCATCCAGACGCAGATCGTCGGCGGCGTTCGCCAGAGGCGAGGTATCAACTCCCTGCTGTTGTAGAAAGGCAGCGTTGCCCAGCGCAACCTTATGTCCCTCGACTGTTCCGATCGCGCCTTTGCCGGTCGGCGAGTCGAACTGATCCACGGCGGCCGTCGCGATCTTGCGCTTGTCCGCCGCCGCGACGATCGCCTGGGCCAGCGGATGCTCGCTCGCCCGTTCAACGCTCGCGGCAAGGCGCAATATCTCTTCCTCGCTAAAACCATTGGCTGGAACGATCGCGGTGACCGCAGGCCTGCCTTCGGTCAGCGTGCCGGTCTTGTCGACGACAAGCGTGTCTACCTTCTCCATCTGCTCGAGCGCTTCGGCATTCTTGATGAGGACCCCGATCTGCGCCCCGCGTCCGACGCCGACCATGATCGACATAGGGGTGGCAAGGCCTAGCGCACAGGGACAGGCGATTATGAGCACGGCCACGGCGGCAACCAGACCAAAGGAGAAGCGCGGTTCCGGTCCAAAGATCGCCCACGCGGCAAAGGCCAGAGCCGCAGCCGCGATCACCGTCGGCACAAAATAGCCGGAGACCTGATCGGCGAGGCGCTGGATGGGAGCCCTGCTACGCTGGGCCTCTGCGACCAGCTGGACGATCTGGGACAACATCGTGTCGCGACCCACCTTGGTCGCCTCGATGATAAGAGCGCCGCTCTGGTTCATCGTTGCGCCGATCACCTTAGCCCCTGCTTCCTTGGTCACGGGCATCGACTCGCCGGTGACCATGGACTCATCGACCGCGCTGCGGCCTTCGACCACGACGCCATCGACTGGCACTTTTTCGCCGGGTCGCACCCGCAGCCGGTCGCCGACCTGCACGATCTCAAGTGAGACTTCTTCGTCGGATCCGTCTGCGCGAATTCGTTTTGCGACCTTGGGCGCCAGATCAAGCAAGGCGCGGATGGCGCCACCGGTGCTTTCCCGCGCACGCAGCTCGAGGACCTGACCGAGCAGGACGAGCACGGTGATGACGGCCGCGGCCTCGAAATAAATCGGGACTGAGCCGTCGTGACCTCGGAATGTTGGAGGAAAGATCTGCGGCGCAACGGTCGCGACCACGCTGTAAACCCATGAGACGCCGGTCCCCATGGCTATTAGCGTGAACATGTTCAGATTGCGCGTGATAAGCGATTTCGCAGCGCGCGCGAAGAACGGCCAACCCGCCCAAAGGACGACGGGCGTCGCCAATGCGAATTGCACCCAATTCGAAGTCTGCTGCGGCAGGAAGTGCATGTTGAGCAGATGGCCGCCCATTTCTAGAATGAAGACGGGGAGTGCCAGCGCCAGGCCTATCCAGAAGCGGCGCGTCATGTCCGCGAGCTCATGGTTCTCACCTGTCTGTGCAGTCGCCACGACAGGCTCGAGCGTCATGCCGCAGATCGGGCAATTGCCGGGTCCGACTTGACGAATCTGCGGGTGCATAGGGCAGGTGTAAATCGTGCCCTCGGGAGCCGAGGCGGCGTGCGTGACCGCCTTGCCCTCGTGTTTTGCATAACGCGGGGGGTCGGCGACGAATTTGTCGTGACAGCCTGCTGAACAGAAGAAATACGGCTTGCTTCGAAACTCGGCTCGAAACTTTGCTGTCTTCTGATCGACCGGCATCCCGCATACCGGGTCTTTGACGTCGCCGCTCATCGCCTCTGATCCGTGATCATGAGGGTGATGCATTGCATGCTGATTGGCCATTGGATGCCCCTTTCAAAGGTCCCTATTCCGCGAAAATGCCTGTTTCATCAGAACAGGAGCGCCGCGGGGTCAAGAGCCATTGCAGAAGTGGCGCGAGCCAGATCCGCAAAATCGGAACGATCGGCGTAAGTGATCCGAAGCTAAATGTAGCAACCACGCGCGTCGCGCAAAGTTCGAGAACAGTAGTCAACACCGACCAACGGCAACCAGGTTGCAGGCGGTGCGCGACGCACGCCGAGAACAGAATTGAGACCGGCCGAACAGAGAACTCAGATAGTACGCGGTCGCGCTAATTGCGACGTCCAATATTGATCCACCCTCTCTGAACTGGTTCGCCTTGAAGTATGTCTTTGGACGCGGAGAAGGAGGACGCGGATGCCAAAGGAGAGTCACAAGCCGGATGAGATTGTCGTGAAGCTGCGTCAGTGCCGAGCTTCTGCGATCGACGGCGGGCTGGTCGGCCAACGACGAACGGGTCGAGCGGATCTGGCGACGCGCGGGGCTGAAGGTAGCAAGGAAGCAGCCGAAGCGGGGGACGGCTTGAGCTCGACGTCGGATCCTGCATCCGTCTGCGCGCCGAGCGGCGGAACCATGGCTGGTCTTGCGACTTGCTCGAGGACCGTACACACGAGGGTCTGACGTATCGCATGTTGAAGATCGTCGACGAGTTCACGCACGAATGCCTGGCGATCCGGAGGGATCGGAGGCTCAAATCCGTCGACTGCGTCGACGTTCTGTCGGACCTGTTCATCCTGCGCGGTCGTCCGGGTCATGTTCGATCGGACAATTGACCGGAGTTCGTTGTCAAGGCCGTGCAGGAACGGATCGCGGCAGTTGGCGCAAAGACCGCCCCAACGCGCCTGGTAACCCTTGGGAGAACGGCTTCATCGAGAGCTTCAATGCTCGTCTGCGCGACGAACTACTAGATGGCGACATCTTCTATACACTAGTCGAAGTGCGCATCGTGATCGAGAGCTGGCCAGTTCACTACAACACCTTCAGGCCGCGTCGATCGCTGGGCTACAAACCGCCAGCGCTTGAGGTCTTCATCCCAAGTTCCAGGGACCGCGTTGACGCTGAGGCCGTCAATGAACCAACATCGTAACCGGACCAGTCAACAGGCGCCCATCGCCCCAGCCGCTGAAAAGCAACATCTCGCGAGACTTCAATACACGGGCCTTGAGAGACAAAGCTACGCCTTCACCGCCGGCACCGATTTTCAACTGTTAGCCGGATGCCGGCCGGGTCTCTGCGGCAGTAGGACAATCAGCGCGAGTATTGAAGCGATCAGCACGGCCGACGCGTAGACCCGGCTCAGAGCCAGACCACCTGAAGCGTGAGGCTTGTCCAGCAGGTCGCCGACGGTGGCTCCCAGCGGGCGCGTCAGAATGAATGCGACCCAGAACAGAAGCACGCGAGATAAGGTCGTGAGATAATAGAGTGCGGCAACGACCGCGATCGCGGCGGCGAATACGAGCGCCCCCTCACCGAAGCCCAGCGCGTTGGTGTCGGCCATCCAGTCGCCGAGAGCCGTTCCGAGTGTTTGCGAAAAAAGGATGGTCACCCAATAGAATGCCTCCACACGGGGCGTTGCGACCGTGTTGACTGAGACCGTGCCCTCGGACAAGCGCCAAAGTGCCAAGGACAGCATGAGCAGCGCGAGCAGTAGCGAAGAACCTCCGGCGTAACCAATCCCAAGCGATCTGTCGGCGAAATCGGCCATGGTCGTGCCCACGGTCGTCGAGGCGACTATGGCGATCCAATAGTTCCATGGATTGAATTTCTTCGCTGCGATCTGCCAGGCGACGGCCGCGACGAATATGGCCAAAAAAATTCCAGTTCCGATCAAGTATCCGCCGTTGTGCGCGTTCTTGTCCGCATGCAGCATGCTCATCGTGACGGCGTCACCGCCGGTTTCGCCGAGCGTCGTGGCGATGATCTTGATGATCCAGAAGACAATCGCGACTTCCGGGACCTTGCTCAATGCTGCTTTGCTTGCTTCGTTCATGGATCTCGTCTCGTTAGCAAGGCGGCCGCCCCGCACGGCGGAGCGGCCAGAAACACCGGTTGAACTTCAGTCCGGATTTGGGCCTTCGCCCTTGTTTTCGACCACCGCTCCAGTCGCCGCGTCGACGCCGACTTCCTGAACCTGATGGCCGTTCGTGATGTCGAAGGAATATCGGAGCCCGCTGCCGCCGGGCTCGCGCTCGAGTTCTGCATCGGTGACCTTGCCCGGATGCGCTTTCTGGGCGATGGCTCGGGCGTCTTTCATGCCGACTTTAGCCTCGCTCCGAAGCTTCTGACCCGTGTAGGCCAGCGCGGGCGTTACGAGCGTGGCCGCCATTGCGGCGATCGCAGCAATCCCAGCCTTGTTCTGTCGTTTGATTTTCATATCGGTCTCCAAGCGCCCCTGCCCCTGCCGAATGACGATCGCCTTCGCGAATACGTCGAATGGCCGGATAGTGCGCCTGGAGAATGAGCAGCGAATTAGCTCGCCACGCCCACAGCCGTTTTCGGCGCCACGATGCGGGCGCACGCGCCTGAGACGCCGTCCCTCCGGTTCTCGACACTCAGGGAGAGGCCGTGGCGTTCGGCGACGCGGCGCGCGATCGCAAGGCCCAGCCCCGTTCCGTCGGCCTTGCTCGGTGCGCCACGATAGAACCGGTCGAAAATTCGTGTCTCCGCACCAGGCAGGAGCCCGGGACCCGTATCGACGATTTCCGCGATGACTTGGTCGTCGCGACGGCCAAGGAACACGTCGACCATTCCGCCGCGCGGCGTGTAGCGCACGGCGTTGTCGATCAGATTGGTGAGTAACGCCCGCAATTCGCATTCCACGCCGAACATTTCCATAGCGGGAATGACGTCCGCGCCGAGGTCGACACCCTTGCGATCAGCCATCGGCGCGCAGGCAGCGACGCAGTCGAGCAAGAGCGCGCTCAAATCCACGGACTGACTCCGACCCAGAATCGGGTCGTCTAGTCTGGCGAGTTCGAGCAGTTGGTTTGCGAGCACGCTGGCTCGTTTGACGCTGGCCGCCAGCGCGGCGATTTGGGCGGCGTGTTCAGGCCCTCCGCCGGACCCGAGATTGTCGACTTCGATCTGCATCGCCGCCAGCGGCGTACGCAATTCGTGGGCGGCGTCGGCGACGAAACGCTTCTGCGCCTCAACCGCAGCGCGAAGTCGATCGATCAGCCCGTTCATGCTTTCGACCAGCGGCGTTACCTCCGACGGGACGCCGCCAAAGGCAATCGGCTCTGTCGTGGATGCGCTCCGCAGGGCGAGAGCGGTCGCAACAGCGCTCAGCGGGCGTAGAGTGCGGTTGAGGGCCCAGCCTACGACGAGCCAGGACAGCGGTATGACGATCAGCACCGGCGCAGCCGCGCCCAGCGCGGCGCCATCGGCGATCTCCGCCCGCACCGTGTCGCGCTGGGCGACCTGCACAATGCGGTCATCGCTGTGCGCCTGATAGACCCGCCACAAGTCGCCGCCCGCCTGGACGTCCGCAAAGCCGGCTTGCATCTGCCGGGGGATCGGCACCTGCGGCTCCGATTGATGGACGATGCGTCCGGCGCTGTCCCAAATCGTGATCGCGAATTGATCTTCTGAATCGCGATCTGGTCCTGCGGGGGCATTGGCCGATCGCATGCCCGGCCCGACATTCAGCGCAATCTGCCGGAGTTGCCCGTCGAGAAATTCCGCCGCCTCGCTGCGCGCGTACCGATACGCGATCAAGATCGCGACGAGCCCGACCACCGTGAGCAGGACGGTCATCCACGCAAGGGCAGATCGACGCAGAGACACCGTCATGACTTCGCAACCATCCATCCTGCCCCACGCACGTTAAGAATAATAGCCTTCCCGAATTTGCGACGGATGGAATGGATCAGCACGTCCACGGCGTTGCTTTCGACCTCTTCGCCCCAGCCATAGATTTGTTCCTCGATCTGCGCCCGCGAGAGGATCCGACCGGGGCGCTCCATCAGCGCATGCATGACGGCGTATTCCTTGGCCGGCAGCACGGCCGCTTGTCCGGCGTGCCTCAATTCATGGCTTCCTGTGTCAAGTTCGGTCGGCCCCGCTACCAGAACCGAGGTCGCGCGTCCGGCGCGGCGACGCACGAGCGCGCGAATGCGCGCCAGAAGCTCCCGCGTCTCGAAGGGTTTGACGAGGTAGTCGTCCGCGCCGAGATCGAGACCGTTGATGCGGTCGTCGAGAGCGTCCCGAGCGGTGATGATGAGAACGGGAGCATCGCTGCCTCTGTCCCGCGCTTCCCTGAGAAGATCGAAGCCGTCCCGATCCGGCAAGCCAAGATCCAGAAGGACCAACGAATAACCCTCGTCTTGCAGGGCCGCTTCGGCGTGTACGCCATCGCGAACCCAGTCGACCGACAAGCCCACGCCGGCCAGCGCGGTCTTAAGCGCGCCGCCCAGCATCGCGTCATCTTCGACCAGCAAGACTCTCATCGTGCAAACTAACAAAAGCTCCGGCCCGCCGGACGGCCACTCGACCTCGTCGTGTTGTCCCGCTCGACCGGAATCCGCGGCCGTCGACGACGCGCGATGGGCGATTTGCGGAGTTTGCTCCCTGCTGACCGCGTAAACCAAACGACCGTTAGTTTACGCGCGTCTGAGCGGAGTTGCCCGAGGCATGGGTGGCCGATTGGCGGTGAAGGCCCTGCCACCCTTCAAAACCCATGTAGAGGCCGACCAGGATGATCAGTGCGCCGGAAGCGTAGGGCGCGCGGCGTGCGAAAGTCGAGAAGCCCGACCAACGGCTAGCGACGTGCTTCACGCTGAGCGCCGCCACCACTCCCGCTGTGACCATAGTCAGAGCCAGCCCGATGCTGAAACAAAGCACGAGCAAGACCCCCAGGCTGATCTGCTTGAGCTGGATGCACAGGAGCAGAACCGTTATCGCGGCCGGGCAAGGGATGAGCCCGCCCGTCAATCCGAACAGAACGATTTGCCCGGTTGTCACGCTGCGGTTGGCAAACCGCCGCTGAATATCGGACGCGTGCGCCCTCGCGTGCGCGTCCTCATACTCGCCCGACGCCCCCTCAAGGCCGTGGGCATGGTCATGCTCGCTGAACTCGATCTCGTAATCATGGCTGTGGCCGCCATGGCCAAGGCTCACGCAAGCCCTAAACTCATGCGGTTCAGGGATCTCATCCACGCTTTCCAGGAAGTCGCCACGATCGGCGAAGCCGAACACTTGCCGCGTTCCGTCCGGGCGC
>Ga0209023_10001817_pt1 | contig 27801 bp, 26 predicted proteins | sample LakOneMetagenome_FD_187468 | JGI IMG/M metagenome (GOLD analysis project Ga0209023, IMG submission 187468) | Freshwater and sediment microbial communities from Lake Erie, Canada (SPAdes) (version 2) | ecosystem: Environmental > Aquatic > Freshwater > Lentic | place: Lake Erie, Canada...
GCCGTGGTCACGGCAGACGTTGCGTTAATGCTGAACTCGTACTGGTCGCCGGTCGCGTTTTGCACGTAGTCGGGCGTCACCATCCGAACCGGGTCGACCGAGACAATGCCGGCGGTTGCACCGATTGCCGTCAAATCGGACTCTGCGAGCGCCTTGATCGTGGTTCCGGGAGGACCGTTCGAGCTGCTGGTGTTGGTTCCCGACGTGGCCGGGTCGTATTTGACCGGACCGTCGGTGGCGGCTCCCTGGGCTTGCTTCTGCGTGACGATGAACACGTCGGCGGCGCCGAGAGTGCCGACCTGCGCGTCGACATATTGGGAGACCCCGGCGCCGACGGCGTTGGTGAGGGTGAGCGTGAACGCGCCGACAAAAATAGCGAGCACGGTCAGGGTCGTGCGAAGTTTGCTCCGAAACGTGTTGGAGATCGCGGTGGCGATCAGGTCCTTGGCTCTCATGCCGCACCTCCAGCGGTGTTCAGGGCGTCAGCGTCCGGGGAAGCCGCGTGGGCTCCGCCGTGTACACCGTGCGTGCCCGTACGCTCCGCGGAGCTGGTCTCTCTCACGATAAGTCCGTCGCGAATGTAGATCTGTCGATCGCAGCGCTCGGCAAGGTCCTCATCGTGCGTGACGATTACCAGGGTGATGCCTTGACTCCGGTTGAGCTCGAACAGAATGTCCTCGACGGTGCGACCGGTGGCCGAGTCCAGATTTCCCGTGGGTTCGTCGGCGAAAATGATGCGGGGGTTGTTCACGAGGGCGCGGCCGATCACCACGCGTTGCTTCTGGCCGCCCGAGAGCGTGGTTGCCTTCTTGCCGGCCTTGTCGTCGAGCTCCAATTGCTGCAACACTTCGATTCCGCGGGCGCGCCGGGCCTTTGTGCCCACACCGGCGATCTTCAGTGGCAAAATCACGTTGTCAAGCACGCTGACGTTGGGGGTCAGGAAGAACTGCTGGAAGACAAAGCCGAATTCTTTGTTTCGCAGCTCGTTCACTGCCCGCTTGGAGAGTGTGCTGGCTTCCTGGCCGGCGACCTGGAGCGTTCCCTTGTCGGGAGCGTCGAGCAGGGCCAGCAGATGCATAAGCGTGGATTTGCCCGATCCGCTCTTACCCACGATTGCGACGGTCTCTCCGGCGGCGATCTGCACGGACACGCCCTTGAGCGCATCAAAGCGGCTGGAGCCGGACCCGTATGACTTCTCCAAGTCGCGCGCGTCAATCACCAATTCGGCTGGCATCGTGTTCCATTCCGTGTCGTCGTGCGCCCGTGGGGACGCAATAATGCAGTATTTGCACTATAAATTGTGGTTGCTGCAAATGGGCTGCATGCCAGTGGGGAGCCGGGTGCACGGTCGCTGCGCCGGTGCGGGAATGGCGGCGCCGCTAGAACTCGAGCGACTCCCCGGGTTCGAGCGGCACGAATGAGCCACCGACCTGTTCGGTGGCGGCCTTGATCCGGGCATTCGACAGGTCCTTGCCGGCACGCGAAAGCAGCATTTCGTGCGTGGGGAAGCTGCGCCGAGGTTTGATCGTGAGAACGTAGTCGATGACCTCGCTGATCTTCAGCCAGGGCGCCCCGGCGGGAACCGCGAGCACGTCCACGGAAATGCCATCGGGCACGGTGAAGGCATCGCCGGCGTAATACAACTGGGAGTTGACCAGAACGCCGATGTTGTCCACGACCGGTATCGACGAGTGAATCGCGGCATGGGTCGCGCCGAAGAAACTCAGAGTGAAGGCTCCGGCCACGACGGTGTCGCCGGCCTGCACGACGGTGACGGTCGGGTTTGGCGTTGAGGATCCGCCCCGCGAGGCGTCGGAGACCTGATCGGCCTCGGCAGCGGCTGACACGGCGGCCGCCACGGCGGCTGCGACGCCCGCCGGACCGAAGACGGGAATCCCGGGATTCACAGCCAGGATGCGGCGGAGGTGATCGAGCGTCCAGTGGTCTGCGTGCTCGTGGGTGATGACGATCGCCACGGTCTCACTCGTCTCGGTCAGCGCCGCGGTGAACGATCCGGGATCGATGACAAGCCGGTGTCCGGACACTTCAAGGATCAGCGCGGCATGCTCGAATTTGGTCAGTTTCATGCCCTGAGCTAATACCCGATCCGGGCCGGATGCAACACTCGGAGCGAGCGCTCCGTGCTCATTTATTCGCCGGTTAGGTCGTACCCCCCATCGTGTGGCATACTCGTAAAGTTGCAAAAACGGCCCCATCGTTTAGCGGCCTAGGACATCGCCCTCTCACGGCGGTAACGCGGGTTCGAATCCCGCTGGGGTCACACTTGCCCGGTTCCTCTCTTTTTTGGAGGGGTGCCGGGCATCTTTTGTATGTTCGGTCGATCGTTCATCATGAACGTCTCCGGACCGGACGCTGTTATAATTCTTGGTGATACGAAGGGGAGTATCCCTAGGGACCGGACAGGGTCCTATGTCGCGATCGTCAAGACGGGCTTCCTCGGTGAAGCCCCGGTCGCGGTGGTGTCGGTTTCCGGTGGTGCCCATGAGGGTCGCAGCAGGTCATCGGCGCGGGAGAGACTTTCGGGTTCAGCGCTGCTCGCAGCACCCGTGATTGTGAAAGGCCCCCTGTTGGAACTCGCCCTGCCCCTGTGGTTTGAAATCGGATCTCTCGTTGTACTGACCCTCGTTTTGGTCGCCGACCTGCTGATCGTGTACAAGCGCCCGCACGTTCCGTCGATGCGGGAAGCCAGCCTCTGGGTGGCTTTCTATGTGGGGCTTGCCCTGGTCTTCGCCCTGCTGATGCTCGTGCTGGGTGGCGCCGAGCAGTCCGGACAGTTCCTCGCGGGCTGGCTCACCGAATACAGCCTGAGCATCGATAATCTGTTCGTGTTCGTCATCATTATGGCCAGATTCTCCGTGCCTCGGAAGTACCAGCAGGAAGTGCTGATGGTGGGCATCATCATCGCGCTCGTGTTGCGGGGCATTTTCATCCTGCTCGGGGCGCAGCTGATCGAAAACTTCAGTTGGATCTTCTACATCTTCGGGGCCTTCCTCTTGTACACGGCCATCCGTCAGGCCATCTCCAAAGAAGACGAAGCGGATGACGCGGAGAACGGCTTCATCCGCCTGCTGCGTCGACGCATCAGCATCTCGAAGGAGTATGACGGAGCCAAGATTCGCACTGTCATCGACGGGAAGAAGATCTTTACGCCGATGCTCATCGTCTTTCTGGCGATCGGAACGACCGACCTGATCTTCGCGCTGGACTCCATCCCCGCTATCTTCGGCATCACGGAGAGTCCGTTCATCGTCTTCACCGCGAATGTCTTCGCCCTGATGGGCCTGCGTCAGCTGTATTTCCTGCTCGGCGGACTGTTGGAGCGCCTCGAATATCTCAAGTACGGCATCGCCGTCATTCTCGCTTTTATCGGAGTGAAGCTCGTGCTTCATGCCCTGCACACCAATGAACTGCCCTTCATTAACGGCGGCATGGGCGTGGCCTGGGCGCCGGAAATCGGCACCTGGACGTCCCTCGGGGTGATCATCGGGTCGATGGCCGTAGCCACCCTAGCCAGCCTGGTCAAGGCCGGGCACGACGCCCGTACGCGCGGTCACAGCCTCGCGGAAGAGATATCAGTTCCCGTCGAGAAGTAGAACGCCCTACTCCCTTGGTACGGTAAAGGGTGCAGCCCGATGATGAAGCAGCACGGTTCGGTCCACCGAGCACGAGAGACACAGGGTCAGAGTGAAAACGTTACGGCGCACAATCCGGTGACGGGTGGGAACGAAATAAGTCTGCCGGAGGGCACGGTTCGCTACTCGTTCAGCGTGCGCACCGATGCCGGCCTGGTGCGAAAGATCAACGAGGACAGCGTGATGGCGCAGTCCCCGGTCTTCTTGGTGGCCGACGGCATGGGCGGTCACGCCCACGGAGATGCAGCGAGCCAAACGGTCGTGCGGGTCTTCGACGAACATATTGAACGCGACGTGCCGTCGACACCGGAGCGCATCCTGGACGCGATCCATTCCTCAAACGACGCCGTGCGCGACCTGAGCGCCGTCGACGACTACGGCGCAGCGGTATCGGGTACCACGCTGGCGGGAGTGGCCCTGGTCGACGCCGGAGACGACGTGGGCTACCACTGGATGGCGTTCAACGTGGGGGACTCCCGCATCTACACCTGGGATGGCGACAGCCTCACCCAACTGAGCGTCGACCATTCCGCGGTGCAGGAGATGTTCGACGCCGGGCTCATCACGCTGGAGGAAGCGGACAAGCATCCGGAACGCAACGTGATCACGCGCGCCATCGGCGCCGACGAGTCCGTGGATGCCGATGTCTGGCTGGTGCCGGCACGGGGCCGCCACGGGTTCCTCATCTGCTCGGACGGACTGACCAAGGAGCTCGACCCCGCCGAAATCGCCGAGGCGATCAGGAGCCGCACGGTCACAGACGACGACCCGCGTTCCCTGGCCGATGTTCTCGTGGACCTGGCCCTCGAACGCGGCGGACGGGACAACGTGAGCGTGGTGTTCCTCGAGGCTACCTTCGGCGTGTAACAGGCTCAGGTGTTAGCCTCAAGACATGCTGGCCGGTCGACTTCTTCTTCGGTGCCGCGACGAGACCCATATCTGAGGCCTTTCTCGTCGCGGCGTTCAGCGTTGGCTGCAACTAACTCGTGAGGAAGACGCATACACATGACGAACGAATCCGCCGGTATCACCGGCACGGCGACGATGCCGCGCACTCTGGCCGAAAAGGTGTGGGACAAGCATCTGGTGGCCAAGGGCGAAGATGGCACTCCGGACCTGATCTATATTGACCTGCACCTGCTGCATGAGGTGACGAGCCCGCAGGCCTTCGACGGGTTGCGCCTGGCGAACCGCCCGCTGCGGCGACCGGATCTCACCATCGCCACCGAAGACCACAACACGCCGACGCTGGCGATCGACAAGCCGATCTCCGACCCGACCAGTCGCACTCAGATCGAGACGCTGCGCCGCAACTGCGAGGAATACGGCGTGCGCCTGCACTCCCTGGGAGACATCGAGCAGGGTATCGTGCACGTCGTCGGCCCGCAGCTGGGACTCACCCAGCCCGGCATCACCGTGGTCTGCGGTGACTCGCACACGTCCACGCACGGTGCCTTCGGCGCCATGGCGCTGGGCATCGGCACCAGCGAGGTCGAGCACGTCATGGCCACGCAGACGCTCTCGCTCAACCCCTTCAAGACGATGGCCATCACCGTCAACGGCGTGCTCCGGCCCGGCGTGACCGCGAAAGACATCATCCTCGCCGTGATCGCCAAGATCGGTACCGGCGGCGGACAGGGCTACGTTCTTGAATACCGGGGCGAAGCCATCCGCGCCCTGTCCATGGACGGCCGCATGACGATGTGCAACATGTCCATCGAGGCCGGCGCACGTGCGGGCATGGTCGCACCCGACCAGACCACCTATGACTACCTCAAGGGCCGTGCCCACGCGCCGCGCGGAGCCGATTGGGACGACGCCGTCGCCTACTGGGACACCCTGGCCACGGATGCGGGAGCGAGCTTCGACGCCGAGGTCGTCATCGACGCCTCCGAGCTCGAGCCCTTCGTCACCTGGGGAACGAACCCCGGCCAGGGCGTGTCGCTGAGCGGCTCGGTACCCGACCCGACCGCGATCGATGACGCCAACGAACGCTCGGCGGCCGAACGCGCGCTCGAGTACATGGACCTGGCCGCGGGCACGGCGATGAAAGACATCCACGTGGACACCGTCTTCCTGGGCTCCTGCACGAACAGCCGGGTCGAGGACCTGCGGGCCGCCGCCGAGGTGCTCAAGGGGCACACGATTGCTGACGGCGTTCGCATGCTCGTGGTCCCCGGATCGGCCCGCGTGCGCATCGAAGCGGAGGCCGAGGGCCTCGACAAGATCTTCCTCGACTTCGGTGCGGAGTGGCGCTTCGCCGGATGCTCCATGTGCCTTGGCATGAACCCCGACCAGCTGGCACCGGGGGAGCGGTGCGCGTCCACGAGCAACCGCAACTTCGAGGGCAGGCAGGGCAAGGGGGGTCGCACCCACCTCGTGTCGCCGCTCGTCGCCGCCGCGACGGCCATTCGCGGCACACTTTCAAGTCCCTGGGACCTCGCTCAGGATGGAGACAAGTAATCATGGAAAAGTTCACCTCAGTCACGGGCATCGCTGTCCCCCTTCGTCGCTCCAATGTGGATACCGACGCCATCATCCCGGCCGTCTACCTCAAGCGGGTCACCCGCACGGGATTCGAAGATGCGCTCTTCGCCGCCTGGCGTGCCGACCCGGATTTCGTACTCAATAAGAAGGAATACCGCCACGGCCGCGTGCTGGTGGCCGGCTCTGATTTTGGAATCGGTTCCTCTCGTGAGCACGCCGTCTGGGCGCTGCGGGACTACGGTTTCGACGTGGTTCTGAGCCCGCGCTTCGGCGATATCTTCCGCGGAAACGCCGGTAAGCAGGGCTTTCTCGCCGCGCAGATCACGCAGGCCGACGCGGAGACGCTGTGGAACCTGATTGAGGCGGATCCGGGTCTGGAACTCACGGTCGACCTGGTGACAAAGACCGTGCGTGTCGGCGACCTCACAGTCTCGTTTGTAATCGATGATTACACTAGATGGCGGCTGCTCGAAGGTCTCGATGACATCGGGTTGACCCTGCGCGATGAAGCGCGAATTGCAGAATTCGAATCAACGCGGGAGGCATGGCGGCCCCTTACCCTCCCCGCACTCTCTCCACAAGGCAGGTAATTCTTGAGCACTCTCACTAACGATGCGCAGCAGGCGTCCGGCGCACAGAACCGCGGCAGCGCCCAAAACCATGGGGCGGCCGTGGGACTGACCGCGGACAAGATCACGATTCGCGGCGGCATTCCCCTCGTGGGCCGGATCGAGGTCAAGGGTGCCAAGAACCTGGTCACCAAGGCCATGGTTGCGGCGCTGCTCGGTGAAACCCCGAGCCTGTTGCAGGACGTGCCCAACATCAGCGACGTGCGCATTGTGCGCGGCCTGCTTGAGGTGCACGGGGTGAAGGTCACCGAGGGGGACAACCCCGGAGACCTCATCCTCGACCCGGTGGACGTGGAGAGCGCGCACTTCGCCGCAATCGACGCGCACGCCGGCTCCTCGCGCATTCCGATCCTGTTCTGCGGACCGCTGCTGCACCGCCTCGGTGAGGCGTTCATTCCCGACCTGGGCGGATGCCGCATCGGCGACCGTCCGATCGACTTCCACCTCGAGGTGCTGCGCAAGTTCGGTGCCGTTATCGAGAAGCAGCCCAACGGCATCCGCATGTCGGCGCCCAACGGCCTCAAGGGCACCAAGGTGGAGCTGCCCTACCCGAGCGTCGGCGCCACCGAGCAGGTGCTGCTGACCGCGGTTCGTGCCGAGGGCATCACCGAGCTCAAGGGTGCCGCCATCGAGCCCGAGATCATGGATCTGATCAACATCCTGCAGAAGATGGGTGCGATCATCACGGTCGACACCGACCGCGTCATCCGCATCGAGGGCGTCGATCGCCTGGACGGCTTCCGGCACCGCGCGCTCTTCGACCGCAACGAGGCTGCCAGCTGGGCCGCCGCGGCGCTGGCGACTGACGGCGACATCTTCGTGGGTGGCGCGCGCCAGTCCGAAATGCTCACGTTCCTCAACGTCTTCCGCAAGGTCGGCGGCGCCTTCGAGATTCACGATGACGGCATCCGTTTCTACCACCCCGGTGGAGAACTCAAGCCCGTGATCATTGAGACGGATGTTCACCCCGGTTTCATGACGGACTGGCAGCAGCCGCTCGTGATCGCCCTCACCAAGGCCCACGGCACGTCGATCGTGCACGAGACCGTGTACGAGCAGCGCTTCGGTTTTGTGGACGCCCTTGTGGAGATGGGTGCGACCATTCAGATCCACCGCGAATGCCTCGGTGGTCACCCGTGCCGCTTCGGCCAGCGCAACTTCAACCACTCGGCGGTCATCACCGGTCCGACCAAACTGCACGGTGCCGACATCGTGGTTCCCGACCTTCGCGGGGGCTTCAGCCACCTGATCGCGGCGCTCAGCGCCGACGGCACGTCGACCGTGAGCAACGTGGGCATCATCAGTCGCGGTTACGAGAATTTCATCACCAAGCTGCGCCTTTTAGGGGCGGACTTCGATCTAGAAGGATAATGGGTCTGTGTCAGACCATAATTCCCCCCACGGGGCAGCTCAGGGAACGCCCGCTCCACGACGAATTCGTTCGGAGAAGAGCCGACCCTCGGCGTTCTGGATCCTGGCCGGGATCCTGTTGCCCGTGATGAATCTCGCCGCTCGGTACGAGGTCGTCGACGCGCACAAGTTCCCGCGCACGGGAGCGTTTGTTCTCGCTCCGAACCACTACAGCGAGATCGACCCCATCGTGATGGGTGTCGTGTCGTGGAAACTCGGCCGGCTGCCCCGGTTCCTGGCGAAGGCATCCGTTTTCGAGATTCCGTTCGTGGGCATGGTGCTGCGAAAGTCCGGCCAGATTCCGGTGCAGCGCGGCGGATCGGTGCGTGGCAGCGAACCGGTCAAGGCGGCGCAACGGTTGGCCGAGCGCGGGCAAATGGTGGTGGTGTACCCGGAGGGCACACTCACGCGTGACCCGGAGATGTGGCCGATGCGAGGCAAGACCGGCGCGGTGCGCATCGCCCTGGAGCAGGGAATCCCCATTGTCCCATCGGCGCACTGGGGCACCCAGAGCCTCATGCCTCGATACTCCAAGAAGATCAGTATCTTTCCCCGCAAGACCATCTCGGTGAAGATCGGCGACCCGGTTGACCTCAGCGCGTTTCGTGGACGCAGCCTCGACACGGCTACGCTGAACGAGGCCACGGCCGTTGTGATGACGGCGATCACCGCTCTTCTCGAGGATCTGCGGGGCGAGAAGGCTCCGACCAAGCGATGGAATCCGGCAGAGCACAACCAGAAAGAGACCGGACGTTTTGAAGCCTAAAATTGTGCCGGGTACCCGGGTCGCTGTGCTCGGAGCCGGGAGCTGGGGTACCACCTTCGCCAAGATCCTGGTGGACGGCGGCGCCGACGTGGTGATGTGGGCCCGCCGGCCGGAACTGGCCAGAGAGATTTCCGAGGCGCGCCGCAACAGCGATTACCTGCCAGGGATCAACCTTCCCCTCGGGCTGCGCGCTACCTCCCGCCTGGACCTGGCCCTGGCCGGGGCAGAGTTCGTGTTCGTGTCCGTTCCGAGCCAGTCACTGCGGGACAACCTCATCGCTGCTGAGCCCTACCTCGCTCCGAACGCCACGATCGTGTCTCTGATGAAGGGCGTGGAACGGTCGACGGGCATGCGGATGAGCTCGGTGATCGAAGAAGTACTGCCAATCGCCCCGGAGCGGATCGCGGCGATCTCCGGGCCCAACCTGGCGCTCGAAATCGCGAAAGAACAGCCCACCGGAGCTGTTGTCTCGTCGATCAGTCTCGAGACCGCCCAGGCCGTTGCCAAGCTGGCGACCACGTCGTACTTCCGTTCCTACGTGAACACCGACGTGATCGGCACCGAATTCGGCGGCGTGCTGAAGAACCTCATTGCCGTGGCCATCGGCATCGTCGACGGCGTGGGCTTCGGCGAAAACACCAAGGCCTCCATCATCACCCGGGGCCTCGTCGAGATGACGGACTTCGCCGTGGCCTACGGAGCCCAGCCGGAGACGCTGGCCGGACTGGCCGGTCTCGGCGACCTGATCGCCACCTGCCAGTCACCACTCTCGCGCAACAACACCGCTGGACGCCTGCTCGGCCAGGGTTACAGCATCCACGACGTCGTCAAGCAGATGCAGCAAACGACGGAAGGTCTCGCCTCGGTGAAGCCGGTCCTCGAACTGGCCCGGGCGAAGGGTGTGGCCATGCCCATCGTCGAGCAGGTTCGCCAGGTGCTTGACGGCACGCTGAATCCGCGGGACATTGCCCCGCATCTCACCACAGACTCCAGCGAACCGCAGGGCGAAAGGACGATTGACGATGGACAAGCTCACGGTAGTGCTGCTCTTTGGGGGGCGTTCAAGCGAACATTCGATCAGCTGCGCCACAGCGGGCGGGGTTCTCTCCGCGATTGATCGCGAGCGCTACCGGGTGGTTCCGGTGGGTGTCACCCGCGCCGGCTCCTTCGTGCTCGAAGACGATGACCCCACCAAGTTCGGGCTGAACGCCGATGCCCTGCCCGAGGTCGTGGACAACGGCTCCCGCGTGCGCTGGCCCGACGGTACCGGCACGCGCGAACTCACGGTGACGGATGCCGATGGCGAGCGGTCACTCGGCACCGTCGACCTCGTTTTTCCCATCATGCACGGACCGTTCGGTGAGGACGGCACGATCCAGGGGATGCTCGAACTCATCGGCCTGCCCTACGTGGGATCGGGTGTGCTGGCCTCCGCCCTCGGTATGGACAAGCACTTCACCAAGACCGTCTTCCAGCAGGCGTCGCTGCCGGTGGCGCCGTGGCGCACGATCACGGCGGATGACTGGGCCGAGGCCCCCGGAACGGCCTACGCCGCCCTTGAGGCGCTCGGTGCTCCGGTGTTTGTGAAACCCGCGCGCGCGGGATCAAGCGTGGGGGTGAGCAAGGTCTCGACCGCTGACCAGCTTGCCGAGGCGATGAAGGTGGCCCTCGCCGAAGACAGCAAGGTACTCATCGAGGCAGGCCTTCGTGGGCGCGAACTCGAGGTGGGTGTGCTTCAGGGCCGCCCGGGAGAGCCGGCGCGAGCATCCGTGGCCGGCGAAGTCGTGGTGAGCGGCCGTGATTTCTACGATTTTGCCGCGAAGTACCTGGGCGCACCCGGAATCGACCTGGTCTGCCCCGCACCGCTTGCGGAGCAGGAACTGGCCGCCATGCAGGCCATGGCGATTCGAGCGTTCGACGCGATTGACGGCGCCGGACTCGCCCGGGTTGACTTCTTTCTCACCGACGCCGGTTGGGTGATCAACGAGATCAACACCATGCCCGGGTTTACCCCGATTTCCATGTTCCCCAGCTGCTGGTTGGCCAGCGGGTACACGTATCCCGAACTGATCGACGAGCTTATCGACGTGGCTCTGGCCCACTCGCGGCGCGGCTCACGGGCGGCCCTGCACCGGTAGCGACTGTACCGCTAAGCCTCGATTCACCGGTCGAGTTGAGGTTGTAGCGGCGCGTTAAACCGAGAATGCCACTCGGATCAGGAAAAATAGAACTTACTTAGGGTTCATTTCGACCGATCCGAGAGGCATCTCGTAGACGCAACCTTTCCACAGTTCCCGCCGCTTGTCAGCCACCTTCGATGACACGAATCTCGTGTCCGCTGCGGGACGGGTCTCCGCGATGGCGTTGGCGATGCAATCCGGCCCCAGCGACCTCGCCAATACCTGGCGGGCACTGCCGGGGTGCGGGGTTTGAACGCCCTGATCGGCATCGTCTCCACACCCCAGGCGGCACCGATCATCATCGGGTCCCGGCTGCGGAAAGGCGCGGCCGGTTCCCCGCGCGGCGCGGGGAAGTTCGTCGGGGATGTCCTCGCCATGGTGAAACGCCTCCGCAGCCAGACGGCCGCCGGTCTGGTGCTGCTGCGCGCGGACAGTGCGTTCTCCGGGCACGCGGTCGTCGCCGCCGCGCACCGGGCTGGCGCGAAAGTCTCCATCACAGCGCGGATGGACCTGGCCGTGAAACGCGCTGTCGGCACGATCACCGACGACCAATGGACCACGATCAACTACACCGACGCGATCCGTGACGAAGCCACTGGCGCGTGGATCTCGTCCGCTGAAGTCGCGGAAGTACCGTTCACCGCCTTCAGCTCACGCAACAAAGCCGAACGTATCGTGGGGCGCCTGGTCGTGCGCCGGATCCCGGAATTGAATTAGTAGGCCACCGAAGGGCAGCCGACGCTGTTTGACACGCACCGGTTTCAGTCGTTCTTCACCACCAGCGACCTGGACACCGTCACCGCGGATCAGACCCACCGGCAGCATGCGATCATCGAGCAGATTAACGCCGACCTGAAGCACAGTGCGCTGGCGTACCTGCCCACCACCAAACTCCGGACGCTGCAGTTAGCGACGTCCTTCAGTCAAGGTGGAGCAATGGATCGAGGCTCAGCGGCATCTGGGGTCAGGTCGCAACGCGTCATAATAGAGAATGCGCATAGAAATTCTTTATATTGATGAGTGTCCGAACTGGGTCGAGGCCGGGACGCGCATAGAGTTGGCGCTGACCGAGCTGGGTCGCGGTGACGTCGAGGTGACGTATCGCCTGCTATCGGACAGCGTCGCGGCCGCGGCGGTCCCGTTCGCAGGGTCACCGACGATCCTTCTCGATGATGTGGACGCTTTCCCGACAGGTGTTCGAATTTCCGATCTGGCATGCCGCGTCTATCGCACTGACAGCGGTTTCGCTGGCGTTCCCACTGTCGCGCAGTTCGTTGAGGCGATCCAGAACCAGGTCTGACCTTGGCTCATTTCGGCGTCGAGGACGCCGCTGGCAGGCGCGCGTTGATAACCTGCGTTGCTTTCGAGTGTGGGCGAACCGGTACGAATCGGTTCCGAATCCGGTTCCGGTGATGGTGTCGTTGAATGTCAGCTGGCCAACGATCGCCGCGCAGAGCCTTTCGCCCCCTGACACAGTTGGCATCGGTCCGGGTCGAACGCACTTCCGCGCTGCAATGTCGCATTGGCCGTGCCGGGCGGCATCCGAGGCCGGTTGGAGCAACGCACAAGTGCGGGAAACTCTCGCCCGAGCGGTCACGTTGCTTGGACTGTATGTGTTCATTCAGGCCGATTGGGCGCCAGTCGTTCGTCGAGAGAGTTGAAGCCACACATGTTTACGTCAGAAAGGCCGATTCTTGACCGCTCATTCAAAAATAACTGCTCGATTCCGGTCCTAACGTGAAGAGGTGCGGAATCGGATTCGGCTGATCTGGCTTTACCCAGAGCAGCGTCGGTTGCAAGCGATTCGATAGCTGCCCCGTTCGGGCGGGAGCTCGATTAGATATCGAGTAAGCTCGGCGCGAAAGTCGAGGTGCTGGCCCGGGAAAGGAGGCGGTCGTCCATTTGCGCCAGGGAGTGATGCCAGGACGCACGCCGCAGTCGCTGGGGAGGCCGTCGCACCCAAACCAAAACGTAGAAGCGGATCGACGAGGCTCCACAGCGGTGTTGGGCACACTGAAGAAATCCCTTGCGGCGCCGATCTTCGCGGAGGGATAATACACGGGTCCACGCCTCGACAGCAGCGTCGAGAAGCTTCAGCAACGATGCCAGGAGACCGCATGACCATGACACACGTGACTCTCGAAGAAGCTGTAGCGCAGGTAACCGCAGTAGCTGCCGCTCACGCCCAACAGGTAGATACTGAGGGCACGTACCCCGTCGATTCAGTTGAGGCTCTCCGGTCGAGCGGGTTGCTCGGTTTGGTGATCAGCGAGGAAGCTGGCGGCATGGGGGCAGGTCCGGTTGAGTTCACGGAGGTACTGGGCTCCATCGCGGCGGCGTGCGGATCGACCGCGATGATTTACCTGATGCATGTCGCCGCTGCCGTGACGGTGGCATCCGCCCCGCCCGCAGCGATGCCTGACCTTCTGTCCCGGATGGCTTCCGGCGAGGTGCTCGGCACACTCGCGTTCAGTGAGAAAGGGTCGCGATCGCACTTTTGGGCTCCGGTGTCGGAGTCGGTGGCGCACGGGGACGACGTTCGCTTTTCTGCCTATTAAAGCTGGGTGACCTCGGCTGGCTACGCCGATGTCTACGTCATGTCGTCCAAGAGTGCGGTCGACCCGGATACGGTCGACCTGTATGCGATCCCTGCCGGTACCGTGGGCTTGGATATCGCCGGTCCCTGGAGCGGGCTGGGGCTTCGGGGCAATGCGTCGAGCCCGATGGCAGTAGACGTGACCATTCCGGCGAGTTATCGCGTCGGTGAACCGGGCAGCGGGTTCGGCACGATGATGGCCACGGTGCTGCCGTGGTTCAATCTGGGCAATTCGGCCGTGTCGCTGGGGCTCTCCACCGCAGCAGTGGATGCCGCTGTCGCGCACGTGACCGGTACTCGACTGGAGCACCTGGATCAGGCGCTTTCCACATTGCCGACTATCCGGGCGCAAATTGCGAAGATGAGCATCGCGTTGGCGGCGCAGACGTCCTATCTCGCGCAGGCCGCCGCGAAAGTGGCGACTCCCGCCGCAGACACGGGGCTGTTCGTGCTCGGGGTGAAGGCCTCGGCGAACGATGCCGCGCTGATCATCACCGAATCGGCCATGCGGGTGTGTGGCGGTGCGGCGTTCTCGAGACATTTGCCCATCGAACGGGCGTTTCGGGATGCGCGCGCGGGGTCGGTCATGGCGCCGACCGCAGACGTGCTCTACGACTTCTACGGTAAGGCCTTGACCGGTCTTCCGCTGTTCTGAGTTTCGAATGTCGAAACTGATCGGAGCCCCTTTGCTCGTCGGAGCGGTTGCCTACACCCCTAATGTCGTTCCCATTTGGGAAGGCATCCGCGAATATTTCGACGAACCGGACACGGCGATGGACTTCGTGTTGTTCTCAAACTATGGACGTCTCGTCGATGCTCTTCAGGCCGGGATGGTCGATATCGCCTGGAATACCAATCTTGCGTATGCGCGGTCCGTGCTGCAGACCGATGGACACGTACGTGCGCTGGCCATGCGCGACACGGACGCCAATTTTTCGACGGTGTTTGTCGGGGCGGCAGGAAGCGGCTGGTCCGGTCCCCAAGACATTGCGACCCGCCGATTGGCCCTCGGGTCGGCGGACTCGGCTCACGCCGCGATTCTGCCTCTGCATTATTTGCGCGCGGCCGGGGTGGATGTCGATCAACTGCATATCCAGCGCTTCAATAGTGACATCGGCAAACACGGTGACACCGGTCGCAGCGAGCTGGACGCGATCGATGCGGTGCTTGCTGGCGATGCGGATGTCGCCGCAATCGGCATCACAGTGTGGGAGAACATCGGCCGTGGCGACCTGATGCCGGGGATGCTTGAGCCCGTCTGGCAGACCGAGTCCTACTCACACTGCATGTTCACCGCCCTCGACACTCTCCCTGAGGCCGTATACGCACCGTGGGTGGCGAAACTGCTCGCCATGGACTGGAACGTGCCGGCGCACCGACGAATCCTCGAACTGGAAGGACTCACCCAATGGGTCGGGCCGCACCTCGAGGGCTACGAGGGGCTATTTCAAGCCATCACAGAACAGGGGGTCGACTCCCGATGGTAATCATGGCGCTGATGCGCACTCTCGAGCACATGGCCGAGGGTGACACGGCAGAGTTTGCGGTGTCGTCGGCGAGTGAACTCGAACTCGTACGCCGATGGTGCGAGAAAACGGGCAACACCCTCGTGAGCACCCTGATGGTCGAACAGGACACCGGCCACGTGATCGTCGGCCGAGGCCGCCCGCGAAACCCCGGCAGCATGATTCCCCCTGACCGGATGCCCGGAGCGCGCCTGTGGCTGTACACGGACTTCCACTGCAACCTAGCCTGTGACTATTGCTGCGTAGCGTCGTCGCCGAAGGCCGATCCGCGACTGCTCGGCATCGACAACATCCAGGCGCTCGTCACTGAGGCCGCCGACTGGGGCGTGCAGGAGCTGTATCTCACCGGCGGCGAACCGTTCCTGCTCCCCGACATCGACGTTATTGTGCGCGCCTGCGTCGACCGCCTGCCGACAACACTGCTGACCAACGGGATGCTGTTCCGCGGCCAGGGGCTACGGAAACTGCAAGCGATGCCGCGGCAGGGCTTGGCCCTGCAAATCAGTGTGGACTCGCCGACCGCCGAGGTGCACGACTCGCACCGCGGCGCCGGGAGTTGGAAACGGGCCCTTGCCGGCATTCGAGTGGCGCTCGATGAGGGATTCACCGTTAGAGTAGCCGCGACAATCTCGGCGCACGATGATCCGGCCCTTGACGAGCTGCATGCGCTGTTCGATGGGCTCGGAATCCCGCGAGCCGACCAGGTCATCCGTCCGATCGCGCTTCAGGGCGTCGCCGAAGAGGGGGTCGCATTCACGCGCGAATCACTGATCCCCGAGGTGACCGTGACGGCGGAAGGTATCTACTGGCACCCCGTTGCAGCGCTGGACGAGAAGGCACTGGTGAGTCGCCAGATACTGCCCTTGGCTCCCGCACTCGACCGGGTGAGCGAACTCTTCACCGAACAGTGGTCCGCGGTCACGTCCGCCACGTCGATGTTCGCCTGCGCCTGACACGAAACGAGAGGGCCATGACCAAGACCACCCACATGACCGCACTGCCAGTCATCAACCAGATCGAGACCGGGCGTCCGACGCGCGCGGTGCTGGCCGGCGTCCGGATCGCAGTGGGGTTGATGTGGCTACAGAATGTGAACTGGAAACGCCCGCCTGACTTCGGGCAGGCTGCCGACAACGGCCTCTACCAGTACACGGCGTATGCGGTGAAGCATCCGGTGCTCGGGGCGTTCAGTTGGCTGGTTGAGAACGTCATTTTTCCCAACTTCGCGCTCTTCGGCTGGGGTGTGCTGATCGCGGAATTCTGCCTTGGCGCTTTCCTGCTCGTGGGCTTCCTGACCCGCTTCTGGTCGGCCATCGGCATCCTGCAAACCATCGCCATCACCCTCTCCGTGCTGAACACCCCCGGCGAGTGGCAGTGGAGTTACTACCTGATGTTTGCCGCACAATTCGTGATTCTGGCAACAGCCGCCGGGCGGATCGCCGGCGTCGATGGACTGCTGAGACCCCGGTGGTCGCTCACCCACGGTCGACCGGCTCGGATTGCCATGGCGCTGTCATGAACGCCACCAGAGGAACCGGTGTCACACCTTCCACCTCTGCGCTCTGGCGGACCCGGGGTCTGATCGTTGCCGGTCTCACGGCACTCAGTTCGTTGTTCTCGCTGCTTGACTACACGCCGCTGCAGTTCGTCTCGGTGAACCCGATACAGGCACTCGTGCTGGTCGTACTCGGTGCCATCGCCGCGCTCGGCTGCCTACTGAGGCTGCCCGCACTCCTGCTTGCCAGCGGAGTAATCCTGATCGTCGTTGGGCTGGTGCGCCTCATCACGTACGGTGCGACGATCGGCATCATTTCCGGCTCTGTGAACGCGGCCGCCCTCATGGTCGGACTGGGCATCGCCCTCATCTCGATTTGGTCGACCTCGCGGCCAATGCCGGAGGAGAGCTAACAACCTCTTGACGGGCAACCGCAGCGGAGCGATCCACGAAGGTCCTAGCGAGCCCGTTGAATCATCGCCCGTTCTGGGACGCCGAGCACAAAGTTGCCGAGGATCAGGTCGCCGAGATCTTCAACCTCGCCCGGTGGACCCCAAGGAAAAGTTAGGTCAGACACAACCCTGCCGCCAAAAACGAAGTTGACCACCACCTCTGGAACTCTGACCGAAGCTAGCTAGGAAACTCCCGCTAGTGGTTCGGGCTTATTCAGGCTAAGGCTCGGTGGGCAGCGTCACGTCTTCCGCGCCGACGCACTGCGCGGTGGCGGGAATGCCGGAGACGGCGTTCGAGAGATCGACCAGAGCGGTTGAGCCGCTCACCTTTTCCGAGTCGATCACGATTTCTACGGCCGGGTCCCGGCCGTAGGTCGTGTACCGGTACAGGGGAGCCTGCGAGTCGTCTTCGATCCAGTCGATGCCGTTGATGTCGAGGCAGGGGAGGGTCGTCGGGCCGGGAACGGTGACGCCGCAGTGCATCAGCACCGCCGAGGGATCCCCCCAGGCCCCGGTTCCCTGGGCGTTTGTCTCCCGAGCGGCTTGATCGGCAACGGAAGTGGGCAGGTGCACCACCACGTCGGCGCACGCCGGACTCTCGGCATCCGCGGCGGGTTCGAGCGGCACGGTCGGCGCGCACGCGGTGAGCAGAAATGTACCGAGCAGGAGGGAGCAGGCGGCGGCGGTGCGCAGGGCCAGGGATCGGGGATTCATCACATTCAGGCTACCGTTTGAAGCATGATGACTGCTGACGACGCGAGTACTCGCTCCACCGAAACGCTCAACGATGTGAGCGAGATAGCGGTTCTGGAGCGCATTTTCCCGCGGTTACCGAAGTCGACGGCCGAACTTCTGGGCCCCGGAGACGATGCAGCGGTGTTGTCGGCGCCGGACGGGCGCTTCGTGGTGACGACGGACATGATGATTCAGGGGCCGGATTTTCGGTTGGCCTGGTCGACTCCGCAGGACCTCGGGTGGAAAGCCGCGGCCACGAACCTGTCGGACGTCGCCGCCATGGGCGCGCGGCCGACGGCCCTCGTGGTGGCTATTGCCGCGCCGCCGTCGACACCGGTGTCGGTGCTCGAAGGCATTGCCGATGGCCTGCGAGAATGCTGCGAGGCGCTCGCCCCCGGTTGCGGTGTGGTCGGCGGCGATCTGTCGGCGTCGGACGCCCTCACCCTGTCGGTGACGGCCTTCGGCGACCTGGAGGGACGCGAGCCCGTGAAACGCTCCGGCGCCCGGGTAGGCGACGTGGTGGCGCTCGCTGGACGACTGGGACAGGCGGGAATCGGGCTCGAGCTGCTGTTCCGGTTGGGAGTGGATGCCGAGGGTGTGCCGCACGCAGGGCGCGCGGCGGCGCTCAAGGCGCAGTACCCCGACCAGATCGCGGCGCAGCTCCGGCCCGTGCCGCCGCTTGAGTGCGGTCCGGCCGCCGCCCGCGCCGGAGCCACAGCGATGCTCGACGTGTCGGACGGGCTGGCCCTGGATGCTGGGCGGATCGCCCGGGCCAGCCGGGTCGGCATCAACTTTCACTCGGCACGGCTCGGGACCCGGGTCGATGTCGCGCTCGATGGTGGAGAAGACCACGGTCTGCTCGCAACGTTCCCGCCGCAGGTGGCTCTGCCCGCGGGCTTCCACGCACTCGGAGTCGTCACCGCAGATGCCGGCGTGGTGTTGGTTGACGGCGAGCCGCACACGCAGAGCGGGTGGGACCCCTATCGCGGCTGGGACGGTGCCGCCGGCTAGGAGCCAGCCAGGCGGGGGCTACTCCCGGCGCATTCCCGCATACCAGAGCGTCGTATCACCGTAATTCTTGCGGCGTTCGAGTTCGAGGCCGGTTCCCCAGTCCGGTTCGGCGGAACGGGAGCTGCGCTCCACCACGATCAGAGCGTCCTCGGCCAGCAGCGGCGCGAGGGCAGCCAGGTTGTTGGCCAGCTCGATCTCACCGAGGTCATAGGGCGGGTCGATGAAAACAAGGTCGAAACCGTCGGGAGTGGCGGCGAGAAATGACTGCACGGCCTGGGCCGTCACCCGGATCTTCAAGTCGGTGCCCTTGGCAGCTGAACGCTGCACGGCTTCGGCGTTCTTGCGGCACATCTGTGCGGCGGCGAAGGCATTCTCCACCAGGGTAACGATCCGAGCGCCTCGGCTGGCCGCTTCGAGGCCCAGGGCGCCGGACCCGGCGTAGAGGTCGAGCACGCGAGTGCCACGGATGGCGTCCCGAGCGTCGAGAGCTGAGAAAATTGCCTCGCGTACACGGTCGCTCGTGGGGCGGGTACCGGCTTTGGGCACGGCCAGGGTGAGGGATCCGGCAAACCCGGAGATGATTCGAGTCATGTCTCTTCGAGCCTAGCTTCGTGGTGCAGGGGTTTTCCACCAGCCGAGCAACCGGTGCGTGTCGGTGGTCGCCCCTACGATTGAAGCATGACCGGTTCAAGCGATCCCGCTGATTCCGTCGAGCCTGCTGATTCTGCTGACCCGGCGCACCCTGCTGACCCGGCGCACCATGCAGACCCTTCCCACTTGACATCCGCGCATCCCGGCCCGGCGGCCGTGGGTCTGCTGACGCTGGACTCGCCGCTCGTCACCGCCCTTGGACAGGCCACGGCCACGGCCCTCGGCAAAGCCTTCGGAATCGCGAGCGTTGCCGATCTGCTCGGTCATTATCCCCGCCGCTATGCCCAGAGGGGCGAACTCGCGCCGCTCAACCAACTGCCGCTCAACGAGCACGTCACCATCGTCGCCGAGGTGCTCTCGTCCAACCAGAGCCCGATGAAGGGGCGACCGGGGTGGATCGTGTCGGTGAAGATCTCCGACGGCCGAGGAATCCTTGCTCTCACCTTTTTCGGAAAGACACGGCAGGACTGGCGTGTCAGAGAACTTCGCCCCGGAGTGCGCGGGATTTTCTCCGGCCGGGTCACGGCCTACAAGGGCACCCTCCAGCTCGCGCACCCTGCTTACCGAACCTTCGAGGGTGAGCTCGAAGCCGCCGAAGCCGACCCCAAAGCGATTCGTCTGCTGCGGGAGGTTGTTCCGATCTATCCCGCCACGGCGAGCGTCACCAGCATGACGATCGAAGCATCCATTGACCTCGTCTTGCAGGGCCTGGGCGACATTCCCGACCCGGTTCCGGTGGAGCTGAGGCTGGAGCAGGGGCTGCTGGCGCATCGGGACGCGCTGGTTCTGATCCACCATCCCGAAAGCACTGAGCAGTGGCAGGTGGCCAGAGACACCCTGCGCTTCACCGAGGCCTGGATTCTGCAGGCGGCTCTGGCTCAGAAACACACCCTGGCCAGGGAACAGCTGACCGCGCCGCGGATTCCTTCGCCCGGTGGCTTCCTGGAGCGTTTCGACGCCGCTCTGCCGTTCGTGCTCACCGTTGACCAGGAAATAACCGCGGCCGAAATCGCCTTCGACATTTCTCAGCCGATCCCCATGAACCGTCTGCTCCAGGGCGAGGTTGGTTCCGGTAAAACCGTCGTGGCCGTTCGAGCCATGCTCGCCGTTGCCGACAGCGGCGGCCAGTCAGCGCTGCTCGCACCCACGGAGGTTCTGGCCGGACAGCACCTGCGTTCGATCGTGGCCATGCTGGGCCCCGACCTGGCCGCAGAGCTCATGCCCACGCTGCTCACCGGCAAGCTCCCGGTTGCGGAGAAGCGCAAGGCGTTGCTGCGGGTCGTGTCCGGGCAATCCCGCATCGTGATCGGCACGCACGCCCTGTTGAGCGACAACGTTGCCTTCTTCGACCTCGGTCTCATCGTGATCGACGAGCAACACCGTTTCGGGGTTGACCAGCGTGAGACCCTGCGACTCAAGGGAGACCTGCCGCCACATGTGCTCGTGCTCACGGCAACCCCTATTCCGCGCACGATTGCGATGACCGTATTCGGTGACCTGAGCGTGAGCACCATCAAGATCCTGCCGACCGGTCGGCAGCCCATCCAGACGGTTGTCGTGCCCCTGGATGAACACCCGGAGTGGTTTTGGGAGGTGTGGAAGCGGCTCGGCGTTGAACTTGCTCTGGGTCGCCAGGGTTTCGTTGTGTGTCCCGCGATCGCGCCCAAGGAACCCGAAGAGGGAGACGCTGGAACGCCGCCGTCGCCGGAAACCACGGCCAAGCCCCTCATCGACGTCGAAACGACCCTGGCGAATCTGCGGCAGCTGCCCGCTCTGGCCGGGTATCGACTGGAGGCGCTGCACGGTCGCATGACCAGCGAGGAGAAAGACCAGGCCATGCGTGACTTCGCCGCCGGTGAGATCGACGTGCTCGTGGCGACGACCGTCATCGAAGTGGGCGTGGACGTGCCGAACGCCTCGGCCATGGTGGTGTTGGACGCCGACCGCTTCGGCGTTTCGCAGCTCCACCAGCTGCGTGGCCGTGTCGGGCGGGGCGGCATTCCGGGGTTGTGCGTGCTCGTGACCAACGCGGCACTGGGGTCCACGTCGCGTGAACGGATTGATGCCGTTCAGGCGACCCTGGACGGGTTTGTGCTGGCCGACCTCGACCTGCGATTGCGGCAGGAGGGGGATGTGCTCGGTGACATGCAGTCCGGCGGTCTGTCCTCCCTGCGGCTGCTGAGGGTCGCCGTCGACGGCGAGATCATTGCATCGGCGCGCGCGGCGGCATTCGCGCTCGTCACCGGGGACCCGGGGCTTCGCACCGAACCTGCACTGCGGGAAGCCGTCCGGCGTCGGCTCGATGAGTCCGAACGCACCTGGCTGAGTAAAAGCTGAACGGGGGTGGGGTATCTCCGCAGCACGCTTACCCCGGCCAGTCGAGGGCGCTAGGGTGTTTGTATGCGCAGGATCGCCGTCGTACCCGGTTCATTTGACCCCGTAACCCTTGGTCACCTGGATGTGATTGACCGAGCCGCCGGCCTCTTCGACGAACTGCACGTTCTTGTCGTGCACAACCCGGACAAGTCAGCACTGCTCCCGATCAGCCAGCGGGTTTCACTCCTGGAGCGGGCAATCAAGGAAGCCGGGCTTCCCGGCAACATCGTGGTCGCTTCCTGGAGCGTGGGCCTTCTCGTGGACTACTGCATGGACGTGGGCGCAAGCGTGCTGGTCAAGGGTGTGCGTTCGCAGGTTGATGTTGCCTATGAAACGCCCATGGCGATCGTGAACCGCAATCTCGCCGCCGTGGAGACCGTCTTCCTGCTGCCCAATCCGGCGAACGCGCACGTGTCAAGTTCCCTGGTGCGCCAGGTGGCCGCCCTCGGCGGCGACGTTTCGCCCTATGTACCCCGAGTTGTTGCTGACTACCTGCAAAAAGCCACGGTATGACCACTCCCGCCGCAAGGCCGTCCACCCCGTCTGTCGCTGAGGCGGAGCGGGAAACGGTAACGGGCGGCGTGGCCTCAAACCTGTCTGTTGCTGAGGTACAGGCCGCCGGCCAGGGCATCATCAACAACGTAGAAAAGGTCATCGACGGTAAGCATGCCGCCGTATTCACGGCTTTGACCGTGCTCCTCGCCGAAGGTCACCTCCTCATCGAGGATGTGCCCGGTGTGGGCAAGACCATGCTGGCGAAGGCGCTCGCACGATCTGTCGACTGCACGGTGAGCCGTATCCAGTTCACTCCCGACCTGCTGCCGTCTGACGTCACGGGTGTCTCCGTGTACAACCAGGCGGACCGCCGCTTCGAATTCAAACCGGGTCCGGTTTTCGCAAACATCGTCATCGGCGATGAGATCAACCGGGCCAGCCCGAAAACGCAGTCCGCATTGCTTGAGTGCATGGAAGAGCGCCAGGTGACCGTGGACGGCTCCACGTACCCGCTGGGCCTGCCGTTCACCGTGGTGGCGACGCAGAACCCGATTGAGATGGAGGGAACCTATGCCCTGCCGGAGGCGCAGCGTGATCGTTTCATGGCCCGGATCTCCATGGGGTATCCCGACACGGACTCCGAGCTGGCCATGCTCGATTCCCGGGACACGGCCAGCCCCCTGACCCTGATCCATGCCGTGGTGTCCGGCGAGGAACTGCGGGCGATGATGCAGAGTGCCCGTGGAGTATTCGCCTCCGGGGCTGTGAAGGAATACGCGGTGAGCGTGGTGCGGGCCACCCGTGACGACCGTGATCTGCGTCTCGGAGCCAGTCCTCGTGCTACCTTGCAGCTCATTCGGGCCGCCAAGGCCCAGGCGGCGCTGTACGGCCGAGAGTACGTGCTGCCCGATGATATCGACTCACTTGCGGTCGCGGTTCTCGGGCATCGTCTCGTGCCCACGAGTCGTGCCCTCGGCCATCATCACCAGGACAGCGGCCCCCTGATCGAAGAAGTGATTCGGCGCATACTCTCGGCCACCGCCGTGCCGCTCGGTACACCGGAACGTCCCTGAGACCGGGTGCGCCCCATGCGTCGGCCCGTCCTTCCTCCATGGTCTCCTCGGCTCACTCGCCGGGGCTGGGTTTCGCTGGTGTTCGGTGTGGCCGCGGCGGTGACGGCGGTCGGTGTGGGCCTGCATGACCTGTTTTTTGTGGCGGGTGTTCTGGTGAGTGCGCCCCTCGTCGCGCTGGGATATGTCTGGATCCGTCCCGGACAGGTTCGGGTCACGCGTTCGTTTCGGCCCTCCGTCGTGGCAGCGGGCGGAGAGGCACTGGTTTCCCTTCAGCTGCGGAACCTGTCCGTGCGCCCGATCGACGGTGCGAGCTGGCGTGATTCCGGGGCGCCCGGACGGGGTGAAGCGCAGTCAGGGCCGCTCACGGCACGCGTGCTTCCGGCCCTGGACCGCTATCGCGTCGGCTCGGAGACCGGGCCGGACAGCGTTCGGCTGGAATATCGCCTGACGCCGAAGGTTCGCGGGGTGTACTCCGTGGGACCCCTTCTGCTCTCGAGAAGGGATCCCCTCGGATTCGCTGTGCGACACCACATGGTGGGGCAGCCACACGATCTGGCCGTCACACCCCGAGTGATGTCACTGGACTCCTCGTCGGCAGCGAGTTCGCGCGGTGACGGCTCGGTGCGTGACCTGCTTCGGAGCCTGAATCCCATGTCCGATGAACTGATCGCCCGAGAATATCGATCGGGTGATCCCATGCGTCGGGTGAATTGGCCGGCCACTGCACGACACGGACAGATCATGGTTCGTCAGGAGGAGCAGCGGAGCAACCCCGAGGCCCGCATCATTCTGGATACCACGCTCAGCGGCGCCGACGCCGGGTCCGGCCGGCCCGACCGACGTGCGGTGGCCGCGTTCGAGTTGGCGATCACGGTCGTGGCTTCGATCGGCACGCATCTGCTCGACGCCGGACTCAAACTCCAGGTCGTGGAAACCGGCCCCAGTCAGCTCGCGCCCGGAGCCGGCCAGAATCGCGGCGGTCTGAACGGAGATGCGCCATTCGCCTGCCACGCGATCGGAGGTGACCGGGAGCTGCTGGAGGGTCTCGCCAATGTCGTAGCGGCACGCTCGGTGACGACACCCTCGAGCGCCGCGAGCTCCGGGGGATCGGCCGACGGGGGGCAGCTGCCCACGTTTGCCGTTCTGGTCGCGCTGTCGCCAGAGGATGCCGCGCGCGTCGCCGCCATCCGCAACCAGTGCCAGCCGGCGATCGCCTTCCTGCTCGAGACCATGAGTCCGGCTGCGCGTGCCGTCATCCGCGACGCAGGCTGGTTGTGCGTCGACGTGCGCAGTGAGCGGGACATCTCGGCTGCGTGGGACGACGCACTCGGCCGCAGGGAAAGCACACGCGATGACCGCGGCTAGGGGATCCGTGACGAGGGAGACCATGACGAGGGAGACCGCGACGAGGGAGACCGCGGCGGGGGCGAGCCGGCAGGCTCACGGCTCACCTCGGTCTCCACGACCGCGCCGTGGTTCGGCACACGGGCCCGTCACGATGTGGCCCATCACGATGGCTGCGCTGTTGCTTCTCGTCACCGCCTGTGGAGCGCTGACTCCGCTCCTGCGCGGGGTCGGGTGGTGGTGGACGATGACGCTCGTCTCCTCACTCGTTCTCGGGGCAGCTGCTCTCCTCGCGCGTGCCGGGCTCAACCGCTGGCTGGTACCGCCCGTTCTGGTCGGGGTTCTTCTGGGCGCACTCACCCTGCTTTTCGGCGCGGGAACGGGCCTGTTGTGGATCATTCCCACCCCGCAGACCGGCGCAACGTTTGAATCCCTCGTGGCCGGTGGCACGGAATCCATCGTTCAACAGAGTGTGCCGGCGGAGGTGACCCCCGGCATCCTATTCCTCCTGGCCGCCGGCGCCGGCGTGATCGCCATCCTCATGCAGGTCCTGGCCGTCACGCTGCGCTCGCCGGCGCTCGCCGGCATTCCCGTGCTGGTGCCGCTCCTCGTTCCCGGATTGATTCAGTCAACGGGCACACTGGCCCCGGCTCTTGTACTCACGGCCATTGCCTACCTCCTACTGTTGCGGGTTGATGTGCGCCGCCGCCGGGCCCGTGATGCCGTGGACACTGCGGGGACGGCGGCGGAACCGCCCACCGCGAGAGTCTTCGTGTCGCAGGATCGCCGCCGATCCGTCACCGGGTGGGGCACCGTTTCCGTCGGTGCCGTCACCGTGGTGAGTGCGCTCGTGCTCAGCGTGGCCGCTCCGGCGCTGATCGGGGATTCCGGTTCGCGCCCGGGAACCAACGCGCTGCTCTTCGGCTCCGGAGTGAGTCCCATGATCAATCTCGGCCAGGATCTTCGACGGCCGGATGCCGGTCCGGTGCTGCACTACACGACAACGGCCGAACGCCGGTCCTATTTCACACTGCTCACCCTGGACTCATTCGTGGGTAAGACGTGGACCGCCAGCGTTGACGGCCTCGCGAGATCGAACAACGTTGACAGCATTTCACCGCCCCCCGGACTGGGGCGGGACGTTTCAGCAACGCCGGCAGAGACATCCGTCGTCATCGACGGAGTCAATACCCGTTGGCTGCCGCTGCCGGCCCGTACGGTGAGCGTGGCGGGCCTGACGGGACGATGGCACTGGGACAGCCGCACCCGCGCCGTGGCGGCGGCGAACGCCAGCACTGTCGGGCAGGAATACACGGCAACGGCTCTCGAGGTGATGCCCAGCGCCGAACAGATGCGTGTCTCCGGCCAGGATTATCCTGCAAGCGTCAGCGGCAATCTCGAGCTGCCGGCCGAAATGCCCGCCGACATCGAGCGCATCGCCCGTGAGGTGACAACGGGTGTCGCCACGGGGTACGACGCGGCTGTTGCACTGCAGCGCTATTTCACCAGCGGCGAGTTCGTGTATGACACGGATGCTCCGGTGGCTGAGGGCTATGACGGTGGTGGGATCGATGTGGTGGGGGTTTTCCTCGAGAACAAGCGCGGCTACTGCGTGCACTTCGCCTCGGCCATGGCGGTGATGGCGCGCACCCTCGGTATTCCCTCTCGGATTGCACTCGGATACCTGCCCGGCGTCAAGTCGCAGGACCTCGAGAAGGGGCTCGGGCAGTACAACGTTGACTCACATGACCTGCACTCGTGGCCGGAGCTGTATTTCGTCGGGGTGGGCTGGGTTCCGTTTGAGCCGACGCCCGGACGTGGCACGGTGCCCGACTACGAGCCGGCCACCGCAGCGACGGCACCGGTGGGGGGAACAGCAGCACCGGCCCCGACGCAGGCGCCGCGTGCCCCGCTGGACCCGCTGGCTGCGGACAACGTGCCTCAGGACAGCGCCGTTGCCCCGACTCCGGATGGGGGCAGCACGCTCGGATGGCTGGTCGCGGTGGCCATGGTGGTTGCACTTCTGTTGCTCGTTCCGGCCGCGGTACGAGCCCTGCAGTACCGCGGCCGTCTCCGCCGCTTGAGCACAGGCTCAATCACTCGGCGCACGGCTTCGGTGCTGGCCTGGCGCGAGGTGACCGACACGGGCCGTGACCATGGTGTGTTCATGTCCGAAGCGGACACGCCGCGTGAACTCGCCACCCGTCTGGCCCATCTCGTGGGAGTCCGATCATCCGCGGCGACCGCACTGGACCGGTTGCTCGTCGGTCTCGAACGGGCCCGGTTCGACCGCCCGGACGAAAGCGACCTCACTGTCAGCGACGCGCCGATGGGAGCTGCGTTCGGTGCCGATGTGGCAGAAGTCGTGCGGGCCGTGCGTGGCCAGGGCAATCGCCGGGTACGCTGGCGCGCCCGCCTGATGCCCGCGTCTCTCGCCGTTTCCCTGTGGAGGAGGCTGAACGGATTCTCCCCGCGGAACGCGTAGAATAGGGCTGGTGACCAAGTTCAAAAAGACGCCGTACACGGTAGACGTACGAGACCTCATCAATCGCCCGGGCACGCTCCACGAGCGGCACCTAGATGTTGTCGTGCCCGAAGACCTCGGCGCGGGGCTCGTTGCCGTCAAAATGGGATCGACGCTCGCGACCGACCTGCGTCTGGAAGCCATGCACGAAGGCATTCTCGCGACCGTCACGGTCGTCGGAACGGCAGCGGGGGAGTGCGGGCGGTGCCTTCGGGACATCGAATTCCGTGTCCGAGTCGAGTTTGCCGAGCTTTTCGGCTATCCTCAGGATGAAGCTTTTGAGTTTGAGATTGTCGACGACCATATCGACATTGAATCTCTCGTCAGGGACGCAGTGGTTATGTCATTGCCGTTCCAGCCACTATGTCGGCGTGACTGTGCGGGTCTTGATAGTGAGA
>Ga0209023_10001818_pt1 | contig 27793 bp, 23 predicted proteins | sample LakOneMetagenome_FD_187468 | JGI IMG/M metagenome (GOLD analysis project Ga0209023, IMG submission 187468) | Freshwater and sediment microbial communities from Lake Erie, Canada (SPAdes) (version 2) | ecosystem: Environmental > Aquatic > Freshwater > Lentic | place: Lake Erie, Canada...
CTGGGGTCGAGGGGGATACTCGACCGGTCCGGGGATCTGGTTGCTGGCCAGACCCGCCCGCCGTTGGCGTGGTTGAAGGCAAAAGGGCGTGTCTGGCTGAAAGCCCGTCCTCTTCGACCGCTGGAGCGCGCTGGAAACGGCGCGGTTCGGGTCCCGGTAAGGCCTTAAGAGGGCCACCCGACGGGAGGCTGACGGAAAACGGTCACGCGGAGCGGACGGCTTCGTCGAAACGGTATTCTCTATCTCTCATCCGGACGTCGTCCGGACGCTCCGCGACCCTTTCCATCAACTCGCAGCGAAAGCGCGAGGTCGCCAGGTCGTGTTCGCCGCGGCCTCGAAGGACGCCCCAAAATCGCCTCTGGCGCTCCGACTTCCGTTACGTCTACAGTCCCCTCAAGAATTAGAACAAATGTTTGAAGGGAGAGCGCCAGCATGGCAGACGCGATTGCGTCCAGCGGGACCAAACCGCTGTATTCCAACGGCTACAAGGCCACGGTGCTGGGGCTGTTGCTCGCCACCTACACCTTCAATTTCATCGATCGCACGATCATCGCCACCATCGGTCAGGCCATCAAGGTCGACCTGAAGCTGACCGATACGCAGCTGGGCCTGCTGGGGGGCCTGTATTTCGCCCTGCTCTACACCCTGCTGGGCATCCCCATCGCGCGGCTGGCCGAACGCTGGAACCGTGTGACGATCATCTCGGTGTCGCTGGTGATCTGGTCGGGATTCACCGCCCTGTGCGGCAGCGCCGCCAGCTTCGCCCAGCTGGCCGCCTACCGCTTCGGGGTCGGCATCGGCGAGGCCGGCTGCTCGCCGCCCTCGCACTCGCTGATCAGCGACTATTACGCGCCCAAGCAGCGGGCCACGGCCCTGTCGATCTACTCGTTCGGCATTCCGCTGGGCACGATGTTCGGCGCCGTGGCCGGCGGCTGGCTGGCCCAGGAGTTCAGCTGGCGCGTCGCCTTCGTGATCGTCGGCCTGCCCGGCATCCTGCTGGCGGTGATCGTCAAGATGGTGGTCAAGGAGCCGCCCCGCGGCCACTCCGAGATGAAGGAACACCCGCTGGAAGCCGAGGACGTCGTCGTCGAGCCGCCCAAGCCGGTCTTCTCGATGGCCAACGAATTCCGCGAAATGTGGGCCGTGACCAAGGTGCTGTTTGGCAAGTGGCCGGTCCTGCACATGGTGCTGGGCGTGACCATCGCCTCGTTCGGCTCCTATGGCTCGGGCGCCTTCGTGCCCTCGTACTTCGTGCGGGCCTTTGGCCTGGACCTGGCGCAGGTGGGCCTGATCACCGGCCTGATCGGCGGCTTCTCGGCCGGGGTCGGCACCCTGGTGGGCGGCTTCCTCAGCGACTGGGCCGGCAAGAAGAGCGCCAAGTGGTACGCCCTGACGCCCGCCATCGGCCTGCTGATCTGCACCCCGATCTACATCCTGGCCTATCTGCAGACCAACTGGCAGGCCACGGCCCTGATCCTGCTGGTCCCGGGCATCTTCCACTACGTCTACCTGGCCCCGACCTTCGGCGTGGTTCAGAACTCGGTCGATCCGCGTCGCCGCGCGACGGCAACGGCTATCCTGTTCTTCTTCCTGAACCTGATCGCCCTGGGCGGCGGGCCGGTGTTCACTGGCTGGCTGATCGACCACCTGGCCCAGTACAACTTCAACACCCCGAACGCCGGCGGCCTGATTTCCTCGCTGTTTGGCTCGTTTGCCCTGCCCGACACGGCCGTGAACTTCGCGGCCAGCTGCCCCGGCGGCGTCGCGCCCAAGGGCTCGCCGACCGAACTGGCCGACCTGTGCCGCACCACCCTGGCCCACTCCAGCCAGCAGGGCATCATTGTCTCGCTGTGCTTCTACGCCTGGGCCGGACTGCACTACGCCCTGGCGGCGATCGGCATGGTCAAGCACATGAAGGAACGGGCGGTGGCCCAGGCCTGAGATCAGAAAGCGGGTGGTGGCTAGGCCGTCACCACCCGCCCCTCGCGGACTTCGACCGGCCAGGGCGAGAGCTTCGCCCCCACGCAGGGACCGCCCACGCAGGTCCCCGCCTCCACCGTGAACATCGCCCCATGCCACGAGCAGGCGATCAGCCCGCCGTCCGGGGTCAGGTACTGGTCAAGCTGCTGGGCCAGCGGCAGGCCGGCATGCGGACAGCGGTCGACATAGCCGAACACCGCCTCCCCCTTGCGCACCACAAAGCCGTGGAAGCGCTTGTCGCCGAGCTGCAGGACGTAGTTGCGGGCCTTGCCGTCGGCGATCAGGTCCAGCGGGCCAAGACCGATCCCGGCCCGCGTCGTCCAGACCCGCCCGACCGGCTCGACCGGCTCGCCGCCTGAACTCAAACCCGCTCGACCGTCTGCTCGATGGCCCCGAAGATCGTGTGGCCCTTGGCGTCCTTCATCTCGATGCGGACGGTGTCGCCGCCCAGCAGGAACGGCGTCATGGCCTTGCCGTGCACCAGGGTCTCGACGGTGCGCAGCTCGGCCAGACACGAATAGCCCAGGCCGCCCTCGGCCACCGGCTTGCCCGGCCCCTCGTCGACGCCGCGATTGCTGACCGTGCCCGAGCCGACGATCGTGCCGGCGCACAGCGGGCGAGTCTTGGCGGCGTGGGCGATCAGGGTCCCGAAGTCGAAGGTCATGTCGACGCCGGCGTCGGCCTGGCCGAAATCCTCGCCGTTCAGGCTGACCAGCAGCGGTCCATGCAGCTTGCCGTTCTTCCAGGCGTCGCCCAGCAGGGCCGGCGTCACCGCCACCGGCGAGAAGGCGCTGGCCGGCTTGGACTGCACGAAGCCAAAGCCCTTGGCCAGTTCGGCCGGGATCAGGTTGCGCAGGGATACGTCGTTGCACAGCATCACCAGCCGGATGGCGGCCAGCGCCTCCGCCCGGGTCGCGCCCAGCGGCACGTCGCCGACGATCACGGCGATCTCACCTTCCAGGTCGCAGCCCCAGGCGGCGTCGGCCAGCGGGATCTCGTCGCGCGGACCCAGGAACCCGTCCGACGCGCCCTGATACATCAGCGGATCGGTCCAGAAGGTCTCGGGCATCTCGGCGCCGCGCGCTTTGCGCACCAGCTGCACGTGGTTCACGTAGGCGCTGCCGTCCAGCCACTGATAGGCGCGGGGCAAGGGGCTGGCGGCGTCATGCTCGTGGAAGCGCTCCCTGGGCACGCCGCCGTGCTCCAGGCTCTCGGCCAGGCCACGCAACAGAGGCTCGCAATGTCCCCAGTCATCCATCGCCGCCTGCAGGGTGGGCGCGATCGTCGCCGCGTCCGTGAACCAGGCCAGGTCGTTGGAGACCACCACCAGCCGGCCGTCGCGGCCGCCTTTGAGAGACGCGAGCTTCATGGGCGCTTCCTCGTTATCGTTATGGTTATGGCAGGACGGCCTTGGGGAAGCCCGACCAGCAGGCGTCATAGTCGGCCTGAAGCGACGAATGCTCCAGAGCAAATCGCGTGGGCCGGATCACCCATCGGCTTTCGAACATGAAGGCCATCGTATTCTCGATCCTGTGCGGCCTCAGATCGGCCGCCACCGCGCCCTGCCAGCTGGCCAGATCGGGGCCGTGATCGCTCATGGCGTTGTGCAGGCTGGCGCCGCCCGGCGAAAAGCCGCCGGCCTTGGCGTCATAGGCGCCGTGCACCAGACCCATGAACTCGCTCATCACGTTGCGATGGAACCACGGCGGTCGGAACGTGTGCTCGGCCACCATCCAGCGCGGCGGGAAGATCACGAAGTCGCAATTGGCCGTACCGGGGATCTCGCTGGGCGAGGTCAGCACCGTGAAGATCGACGGATCGGGATGGTCGAAGCTGACCGTATTGATCGTGTTGAACCGGCTCAGATCATATTTGCAGGGCGCGAAATTGCCGTGCCAGGCGACGACGTCCAGCGGGCTGTGATCCCACTGGCTGGCCCACAGGCCGCCCTGGAATTTCTGGATCACTTCGGTCGGGGCGTCGATATCCTCGAAGGCCGCCACCGGCGTCTCGAAGTCACGCGGATTGGCCAGGCCGTTCGCGCCGATGGGTCCAAGATCCGGCAGCTTGAACGCCGCGCCATAGTTCTCGCAGACATAGCCGCGCGAAGGCCCATCGACCTCAACCCGGAACCGCACGCCGCGCGGGATCAGGGCAATCTCGCCGGGGCCAGCGGTCAGGACGCCCAACTCGGTGACCAGAGTCAGGACGCCCTGCTGTGGCACGATCAGCAGCTCGCCGTCGGCGTTCTGGAACACGCGGTTCCGCATCGAGACGTTGGCGAGATACAGGTGGATGCCGATCCCCGCCTGGGTCGCCACGTCGCCGTTGCCGGCCAGGGTCAGCAGGCCATCGACGAAGTCGGTCGGCGTTTCAGGAACCGCGATCGGATCCCAGCGCAAACGGTTGGGCGTCACCGGACCTTCGAACGGTCCGCTGGCCAGGGTCGGCTGGCCATAGGGCTCATAGCGGCCATGACCGGCGCTGGGTCGCAGCCGATAGAGCCAACTGCGGCGGTTCTCATGCCTGGGCGCGGTGAAGGCCGTGCCCGACAGCTGCTCGGCATAAAGCCCGAAGGGAACCAGCTGCGGCGAGTTCTGGCCGACCGGCAGGGCGCCGGGGACAGCCTCAGTGGCGAAGTGGTTGCCGAAGCCGGATTGGTACTTGAGCGCGTCGCTATCGGTCACGTGCATCCTCCCCCACTCCGCTCTTCCCGGCGAAAGCCGGGATCCAGATTCATCCGGAGCGGTTCGTGGGTTTCACCTGGGCCCCGGCCTTCGCCGGGGGAGAGCGGGATTGTGGGACGGGAAACGGGCTCCCGTCCACCAGCCTTGATCAGGCCTCGACCGTGATCACGCCGCGACGGATCTGGTCCAGCTCGATGCTCTCGAACAGGGCCTGGAAGTTGCCGTTGCCGAAGCCCTCATTGCCCTTGCGCTGGATGATCTCGAAGAAGATCGGGCCAAACAGGTTTTCGGTGAAGATCTGCAACAGCAGGCCCTCCTCGCCGACATTGCCGTCCAGCAGGATGCGGTTCTTGCGCAGCCGCTCCAGGTCCTCGCCGTGGCCGGGCACGCGCTTGTCGACCAGCTCGTAGTAGGTCTCGATGGTGTCCTGCAGCTTGACGCCCCGGGCGCGCAGCTTCTCGACCGTGTCGTAGATATCGGGCGTGGTCAGGGCCAGGTGCTGGATGCCCTCGCCATTGTACTGGCGAATGAATTCCTCGATCTGGCTCTGGTCGTCCTGGCTCTCGTTCAGCGGGATGCGGATGGCCTTGTCGGGCGCGATCATCGCCTGGCTGAACAGGCCCGTGGCCTGGCCCTTGATGTCGAAATACTTCTGCTCCTCGAAGCCGAAGACATCGCGATAGAAGGTCGACCAGGTGCGCATCTGGCCACGCTTGACGTTGTGGGTCAGGTGGTCGAGCAGATCCAGGCCCACATTGTTCTTGGCCTCGGCCAAGGCGGCGCCCGGAACCTGGTCCCAGCTGTCATAGATGGTGCCCAGATCGCCGTGACGCTCGACCAGATACAGCATCGAGCCGCCGATGCCTTCCAGCACCCGAGCGCCCTCGCCCAGCACGGTCTTGCCTGCGTCGGCGGCGACGGCTCCGCGCTTCAGCGCCTCGGCATAGGCGGCTTCCACGTTCTCGACGCGGAAGGCCATACCGTTAGCCGAAGGGCCGTGGGCGGCGCGGAACTCGGCGACCTGGCCGGTGGTCTCCTCATTGACCAGCAGGTTGATGCGGCCCTGCTTGTAGCGGGTCACGGCCTTGGTCGGGTGCTTGCTGGCGGCGACGAAGCCCAGGGCTTCAAACAGCGCCTTCATGGCGGCCGGGTCGGGGCTGGTGAACTCGACAAACTCGAAGCCGTCGAGGCCCAGCGGATTTTCGGGTGTCATGGACATGTGCGGGTCTCCGAAGCTCAGCGCGCTAGCGCGGCCGGCAAGGCGGCGATCAGACGGTCATTGTCGGCGGGGCGGCCGATGGTGATGCGAACCCAGCCACCAGCCACGGGCGTCGGGCGGATGATGAGCCCTTCCTGCAGCAAACGCGCGGTCGTGGCTTCAGGCCCAGCCGGCGAGCGCAGGAACACGAAATTGGCCTCGCTCTTGGTGCGCTCGACGCCCATGGCGTCCAGCGCCGCCTCGACCCGGCCGCGCTCGGCGATGGTCAGGGCGACGGTGCGGTCCAGGTGTTCGACATCGGCAAGAGCGGCCAGGGCTGCGGCCTGGCTGATCGAGGTGACGTTGAAGGGCGGACGCAGACGGTCCAGATAACCGACCAACTCGGCCGACGAAGCGATGCCGTAACCGACCCGCATACCGGCCAGGCCATAGGCCTTGGAGAAGGTGCGGGCCGACACCCACGGCCCGCCCCAGGCTTCCAGCAGGGCGAAGGTGTTGAAGGCCTCATGATACTCGCGATAGGCCTCGTCGACGAAGACCAGGGTCGAGCGCGGCGTGACGGCCAGAATCTCGCCGATATCGACGCCGGTCAGGGCGTTGCCGGTCGGGTTGTTGGGCGTGCACAGCACCAGCAGCTTGGGACCCTTGGCGGCCTCGACCTTGAAGGCCTCGACGTCCAGATCGAAATTGGCCAGGCGCGGCACATCGACAACGGTCGCCTCCGCGCACTTGGCGAAGATCTCGTAAGCCGGGAAGGTCGGGCTCGACATCAGGATCGTCTCGCCCGGCGCGATCACGGCGCGGAACAGATAGTCGATCAGGGCTTCCGAGCCCGGTGACACCACGATGCGGGCCGGATCCACCGACAGGTGCGAGCCCAGGGCGGCGCGCAGGACCTCGCAATAGGGGTCGGGATAGATCTCGGGCGAGGCCAGCGCCGCCTGAACGGCGGCGGCGACCGTGGGGCTGGCGCCCAGCAGGTTTTCGTTGCTGGCGAGCTTGGAGAAGGAGTCGCGGCCGGTGCGACGGCCGGCTTCCGCCAAGGTCATGCCAGACCTGTAGGCCTGGACCGTTTCAAGGGCGGCGCGCACCGGGGACGGGACGGCCGAAGCCAGGGGCTTCTGGTCGACAACCAGCATGGAAACCGCTCCTCGAATGAACAGCGGTCAAAATAGCGGGAACCCGAGGTCAGAACCTGTCGATCATGACCGATACAGCACCCACATTAGTCAGATAATGCCAACCAGGCCCTCGAACCCGGCGCCATATGTCGGAACGATGGTTAGTCCAGATAGTCGAGCGGCAGGGCCGTTGAGTCCTTGATGGTGTCGAGAACGAAGCTGGAGCGGATATCCTTCACCGCCGGCATCTTCAGCAGACGCTTCATGGTGAAGTCCGCATAGGCGTCGAGATTGGGCACGGCCACCTTCAGCAGATAGTCGTAGCCGCCGGTCATGACGTAGCAGCCGACCACCTCGGGCTCGCGCAAAACGGCCTCGCGGAAAGCCTCGGCGGCGCTTTCGGTGTGGCGATCGACCTGGACTTCCACATAGGCCAGGACGTCCAGCTTGGCCTTTCGCCGATCCAGCAGGGCTACATAGCCGGCGATCAGGCCGGACGCCTCCAGTTGCTTGACCCTGCGAAGGCACGGGCTGGGCGACAGCCCTACCCGCTCGGCCAGATCGACATTCGAGATCTTGCCGTCTTCCTGCAGGATCTGGAGGATCTTGCGATCGGCGCGCGTGAGTTTCATGTGACCGACTGGATCAAACCGCTGGCAGAAAATGCCAACCCAGCTTCCACAAACACCAGGATCGCCGCAAAAGCAAAACGCCCGGGGCTTTCACCCCGGGCGCTTAGAATTCAGACCTGATCGAACCGATCAGTTGGCCAGACGGCGCAGGAACGAGGGGATTTCAAGATCCTCGCCTTCATCGACCTGCTGCGCTTCCAGCGGCTGCATGGCCGGCCGGGCGTTGGAAGTCGAACGCGCCTGCGGCTGCTGTTGCGGCGCGGGTTGCTGGTCGTAGCGTTGGCGGCCACCACCAAACAGGCTCATCCAGCCGCCGGACTTCTGCGGCTGACGGTCGGCGTAGTGCTGCTCGGTGTAAAGCGGTGCTTCCTCCACGTCATCGACCATCGGATCGACGATCCGGGTGACGGTGCGCGGCGCCGGGGTGGTGATGCGAGGCTCGGGGGCGGCCTCGGACACGACAGGCTCTTGGAAATAAAGGTCGGCTTGCGGCGCTTCAGCGACGACTTCCGGCTCGGGCTCATAGGCGGGCTCGGGCGCGTAGGAGGTCGGCTGGGTGGCCGGGCGGTCGAACGGACGGGCTTCGTAGCGCGAGGTAGGACGGGCCGGCTCAGGCTGCGGGGCCGGACGCGTCGTGTCGACGATCAGAGGCGCGGTCGTGGTGTTGCGCGTGACGGGCTTGGGCTCGATCTGGGCGATCGAGGCGCCGTCCATGCCGGTGGCGACCACCGAGACGCGGATCACGCCTTCCAGCGACGGGTCGAAGGCCGCGCCGAAGATGATGTTGGCTTCCGGATCGACCTGATCCGAGATCGCGTTAGCGGCCTCGTCGACTTCCAGCAGGGTCATGTCCATGCCGCCAGTCACGTTGACCAGCACGGCCTTGGCGCCCTTCAGCGAGACTTCGTCCAGCAGCGGGTTGGCGATGGCGTTCTGGGCGGCCATCAGGGCGCGGTCTTCGCCGGTGCCTTCGCCGGTGCCCATCATCGCCTTGCCCATTTCGGTCATGACCGTGCGGACGTCGGCGAAGTCAAGATTGATCAGGCCCGGCAGAACCATCAGGTCGGTGATCGAGCGAACGCCCGAATGCAGGACCTGGTCGGCCATACCGAAGGCTTCGGCGAAAGTCGTGCGCTCGTTGGCGACGCGGAACAGGTTCTGGTTCGGAATGACGATCAGGGTGTCGACATAACGCTGCAGCTCACCGATGCCGGCGTCGGCCAGACGCATGCGGTGACGGCCTTCAAAGTGGAAGGGCTTGGTGACGACGCCGACCGTCAGGATGCCGCGCTCGCGCGCGCACTTGGCGATGATCGGAGCCGCGCCGGTGCCGGTGCCGCCGCCCATGCCGGCGGTGATGAACACCATGTGAGCGCCGTCCAGGTGCTCGCCGATCTCGGGGAAGCTTTCTTCGGCCGCGCTCATGCCCACTTCGGGGTGCGCGCCAGCGCCGAGGCCCTGCGTAACCTGTACGCCGAGCTGGATGCGACGGTCGGTCTTGGCGAACTGCAGTTGCTGCGCGTCGGTATTGGCGACCACGAACTCAACACCTTCGAGGCCCGCCTCGATCATGTTGTTGACGGCATTGCCGCCAGCGCCACCGACACCGAACACGACGATACGCGGCTTCAGTTCAGTGGTGCGCGGCGCTGAAAGAGAAATAGCCATGGAACCCTCGCGACCTTACGCCGAAATCGTCAAACAGGACCCCGGCGATTGAACCGTCGGGAACGCCTCGACGATTGGGTTAACAAAACAACCACCATCGTTAATCGGCGGTTAACTGCATAATATGAGTCGGGGACAGGTCGAGCGCTGCCAGAGCACAATTCGTGCCCTATCAACAGAATCTCTTGGGAGTCCAAGGGTTCCGGATGGCTCGGAATAGTTGATGCGACCGAACGCCGCTGCTGTCTATTTCGCGAAAAACAGAAAGCTTGGCCACGCTCTCAAGCGTGGCCCGTAGCGGCGATCGTTAAAGGTTGTCGCGCAGCCAGGCGGCGGCCTTGGCCATGGGGCTGGCGTTGGGGTCGATCGGGCGCTTGCGCAGGGCAGCGGTCGCCAGAGCTTTCGGAGACACCACTTCGCGCGGGCCAAAGGCAGAGCGATGCAGCACGCCGGCGGCGGCGCAGAAGGCCGGACCCGAGGCGGCGTCGGCCAGGTGCGGCACCCGGCGCGGCCGGCCCAGGCGAACGGGACGATCGAAGACGCGCACGGCCACTTCGCGCACGCCGGCCAGTTGGCTGGCGCCGCCGGTCAGCACAATGCCAGCGCCCGGCTCGACCGGGGCGCCCGAGGCCTTCAGACGCTCGCGCAGCAGTTCCAGCGTCTCTTCGACGCGCGGCTGGATGATGCCCTTCAACAGCGAGCGGGGTGCGATCACCGGACCGGCGCCCGGATCGTCGCCACGCGGCGGGGCCTCGATCATCTCGCGGTCTTCATTGGCCGAGGCGATGGCGCTGCCGTGCAGGGTCTTGATGCGCTCGGCGCCGGCGACCGAGGTCTGCAGGCCGCGGGCGATGTCTTGCGTCACGTGCCCGCCGCCGACGGCCAGGCTGTCGACGTGGCAAAGGGCGCCGTTGTTGAACACGGCCACCGAGGTGGAACCGCCGCCCATGTCGATGCAGACGGCCCCCAGGTCCATCTCGTCCTCTTCCAGGGCCGCCAGGGCCGAGGCGAAGGGGGCGGCGACGACGCCCTCGAAGGACAGGTGGGCGCGCTCGACGCAGTGGGCCAGCGTGTGGAAGACATTTTCGTTGATCGAGACGACCAGCAGTTCCAGGCCGAGCGCGCGGCCGAACATGGCGCGCGGATCGCGGATACCGCGCTGACCGTCCACCGACCAGGCGATGGGCAGCAGGTGGATCGGCTTGCGGCCGGGGATCTTGACCTGGGCCAAGGCCGAGGCGATGGCGCGCGACAGGTCGCCGTCGGCGATGGGTCGGGCGCCCAGGGAAACCTGGGTGTGGACGCGGTTGCTGGCCAGTTGGCCGCCGGCGGTGCAGACCGACACGCCCTGAACGTTGACGCCCGCCACAGTCTCTGCGCGCTCGACAGCCTGGGCGATCGCTTGCGCGGCCTCGTCCAGATTGACGATCGCGCCGCCGCGAACGCCGCGCGACTGCACATAGCCAACGCCGGCCGTGGTCAGGGTGCGATTGTCACGGTGAATGCCGTCGGCCTTCATGATGAAGCAGGTGACCTTGGACGCGCCCAGATCGACAGCCGCGACCGCAGGCTGACGAACGAGCGTCGCCTTCAAGCCGTCACGGGCCTGTTTCCGATCTTCCAGTCGCGACATCGCTATCGTCACCCCAACACCATCACACTACGCCCCGCCTGCCACGGTCTGCCCAGGCAGAGCCGCATCGCGGGGTCTCACAGCCACCATCTCGGGATCGCGCAGATCGATGCGCGCAAACCCCAGATCCAGGATTCGTTGCCTCTGGTCCAACTGATCCAGCTGGATCAGGGCGGATTCTTCGTCGATCGCCGGCAGCTGGATCAGCGAGCCGTCTTTCAGGCGCAGATCCCAGCGACGATCGTCGACGCGCACCAGCGCCTCAAGACGATCCCGCAGGCGCGGACGGGCCGCCACGGCCGGCAGGATCGAGCCGGCGGCCTGATCGGCGCCCTGCCCCACCACCAACGGCAGTTGCGGGAAACGCGAGGCGTCGGCCTCGGAGATCACCCGGCCTTCGCCATCGATGACCCGCATGCGTCCGCCGCTCTGCCAGACGGCCAGGGCGGGACGTTCCTTGACGGCGATGACCACGGTGTCGGGCAGAAGGCGCACGACCTTGGCTTCCTTGACCCAGCCCACCGTCTCGACGCGCTGGCGGATGTCGGCAAGGCTGAGGCCCAGGGTCGGCTGATCCAGATAGAGGCCCGAAGCGCGCATGATGTCGGCCTGGGCCGGCCCGGAGGCGCCCTGGATGTGCACGGTCTTGAGCTTGAAGCCGGCGGACGCGAACTCGCTGTCCACGCCATGGCGAGCAGCCATGACGAGGCGCTCGGCCCGATGGCCGGTCGCGAGCATCACCACAAGTCCAAGGCCAAGAGCCGCGCCGGCGACGCCGAGCGCGAACGCAGGCGACAAACCCACGCCCTTGGCGGCATGCAGCTTCGCGGCCGGCTGCGCCCCCTTGGGAGCAGCCGAACGAGCCTTGTTTGGACTTGCGGGCGCTTCGGCCCGAGGGCGCCTAGGCTTAGGCGATCCCCCCCGCACTACAGCGGGCATAAGCGTCCTCCACGATCCAGAGCACTAGTTGATCAAACGAAATCCCGACGTGGGCGGCTTGCTCGGGAGCGAGCGAAGTCGGTGTCATGCCGGGCTGCGTGTTGACCTCTAGAAGGACCAGAAGGTCGTTAATGTCGTCATAACGGAAGTCAGATCGGGTTACACCCTGGCAACCAAGAGCTGTGTGCGCCAGCTCGGCCATGCGCATGGCGCGATCCCTTACGCCATCAGGGATCGGGGCCGGCAGGACATGGATGGAACCGCCCTCGGAGTACTTGGCGTCGTAGTCATAGAAACCTGTGGACGAGCGAATATCGGTTACCGCCAGGGCCTTGGGACCATTTGACTCACCCATGACCGCGACGGCCAGCTCGAGTCCGCGGATGTAGGGCTCGACCATGACCTCTTCACCAAAGGTCCAGGATGGCGCGGCCAGCTCCTCTGGCGGACGGTTGGCGCCCTCGAACACCAGGAACACCCCGACCGAGGATCCCTCGGCGTTGGGCTTCACCACGTAAGGTGGCTGCATCACATGGTCGCGTGCGACATCGTGGCGGCTGAAAAGCCCGCCGCCGGGCACGATCACGCCCGCCGCGGCCAGCACCGCCTTGGCCTTGGCCTTGTCCATCGCCAGGGCCGAGGCCAGTACGCCCGAGTGGGTGTAGCCGATCTTCAGCGTCTCCAGCACGCCCTGGACGCAGCCGTCCTCGCCCCACTCGCCGTGCAGGGCGTTGAAGACCAGGTCCGGCGCCACCCTGGTCAGCACCTGGGCCACGTCCTTGCCCGGATCGACGCGGGTGACCTTGGCCCCCAGCCGCTCAAGCGCATCGGCGCACTCGCGGCCCGAAACCAGGCTGACCTCGCGCTCCGAGGACGGGCCGCCCAGCAGGATGGCGATGTGGCGGCCGGCCAAGGGGCCGTTGGTAGTCGGCTGGGTCATGAAGGGGCTCGACGAAGCGCGGAAGATTAGGCGCCACTCCTAGTGAGCGACGACGGTCCTGCCAACATTCCTTGTCATCCCGGCCGTGGCGAAGCGGAGGCCGGGATGACAAGATATCTTGAAGTTAGTGGCTGGCCGCCGCCGTCGCCGGCTTCAGCGCGCGGAAGTCGATGTCGCTGTCGGCCACCAGGTAGAGGAAGCTGGTCCAGGCGGCCACGTTCTGAGCCAGTTGGATCGGATCCACCTTGTTGAGCGTGTCATCGGCCGTGTGGTGGTAGTCGAAGTAGCGGCTGGCGTCCTGGTTCAGGTTGATCACCGGCACGCCGGCCTCCTCGATGCCGCCGATGTCGGCGCCGCCGTGGGCGGACGGCTTGCGGTCCAGATAGATCTTCAGCGGCGTCAGCACGCGGGTCGCGGTCTTGATCACCGGATGATCCAGCGAGCCGGCCGGAACCTGCAGGCTGTAGATCCGGTCGGCGCCGCTATCGCTCTCGCCGGCCAGGACGATCTTGGGCAGCTCGTCCTTGTGCGCGGCCAGATAGGCGTCGGACGAGCCGCCGCTTTCTTCCGAGCCCCACATCACGACGCGGATGGTGCGCTTGGGATGCTTGGGCAGGTCGCCGATCAGCTTGGCGGCCGCCGTGGTGATGGCGATGCCCGTGGCGTCATCCAGGGCGCCGGTGCCGACGTCCCAGCTGTCGAGGTGGCCGCCGATGACGATCACTTCGTCAGGCTTTTCCGAGCCCTTGATCTCGCCCGAGATGTTCCAGGCCACGTCCTTGGGGTCGAAACTGGACTGCAGGTTCAGCTTGATGCGCAGCGGACCCTTGGCGGCCAGACGCTCCAGCTGCTCGGCTTCCGGCACGCCGATCGCGGCGGCGGGGATGGTGACCACGCCCTCGCCATTGGCGGTGCTGCCGGTGTGGGGCACGGTGGAGTCCGAGGTCGAGATCGAGCGGATCAGCATGGCCACGGCGCCGCGCTTGGCGGCCTCGACCGGACCGGCCCGGCGCGAGATGCCGGCAATGCCGTAGCCGGCGCCGTCCTGGGCCATGACCATCGGCTGGGTGATGACGGCGATCTTGCCCTTCAGCGCGCCTTCCGGCGCGGCGATCATCTCGGCATAGGTCTTGAACAGCGCCACTTCTGCCTCGACGCCGCCGGGCGGGGTCGAGACGGTGCGGCCCAGGCCCACGGGATTGAGGTTCATCGCATAGGGCGCCATCAGCCAGGCGCTCTCCTCGCCGCGCGTCCACGACGGCTTGGCGAATTCCTCGACCTTGATGTTGGTGAAGCCCAGGGCCTTGAACTTGGCGACGCTCCAGTCCTTGGCCTTTTCCATGGCCGGCGAGCCGACCAGACGCGGACCGATATTCGTGGTCAGGTCCTCGGTGATGTCCCAGGCCAGGTGGTCACGAAGGGCCTTGTCGCGAAGCCCCTCGGCCACGGCGGCGTCCTGGGCGAAGGCGGAACCGGTCAGCAGGGCGGAAACGGCGGCGGCGGTCAGCAGGGTACGGAACATGCGCTGGGATTCTCCGAAATTTCGCCAGTCATAGCATCGCGGCGAACCAGGAGAAGTCAGCAATGCGCTGAACTATGCCGTTCTGCCGATCCGCTTGATCTCCCAGTCCAGCTGGATGCCGGTCTTGCTCAGAACATCGGCGCGCACCGCGTCGCCCAGCCCTTCCAGGTCGGCCGCGGTGGCCTCGCCAGTATTGATCAGGAAGTTGCTGTGCAGCGGACTGAACATCGCCCCGCCAAACGGTTTGCCCCGCCAGCCGGCCTCGTCGACCAGCTTCCAGGACGAGTGGCCGGGCGGGTTCTTGAACGTCGAGCCGCCGGTCTTTTCGCGGATCGGCTGGGTGGTCTCGCGGCGGGCGGTGATCTCGGCCATGCGGTCGCGGACATCGGCCGGATCGTCGGGCGTTCCGCGGAACATCGCCTGCACCCAGAACATGCTGTTGGGGGGGACTTCCGTATGCCGATAGGTGAAGCCGAAGTCTTCGTTGCTCCAGACCCGCATTTCGCCGGAGCGGTCATAGCCCCAGGCGCTGACCAGGATGTCCTTGGTCTCGCGGCCATAGCAGCCGGCGTTCATGGTCAGGGCGCCGCCGACGGTGCCCGGGATGCCGACATAGAATTCCAGCCCGCCCAGCCCCGCCCTCGCCGCCGCCCGGGCGACCGAAGCGTCCAGCGCCGCCGGACCGGCGATGATCAGGTTTTCCTCGAGATCGACCGTGACCTCGCCGAAGGCCCGCCCGGCGCAGCGGATGACCACGCCCTCGACCCCGCCGTCGCGGATGATGACGTTGGAGCCCACGCCCAGCGCCTGGACCGGAACCTGCGCCGGCAGCGCCCTGAGGAAGTCGCGCAGGTCGTCGGCGTCAGCGGGCAGGAACAGCACCTCGGCTGGGCCGCCGACGCGGAACCAGGTGAACGGGCCCAGCGGCTCGTCAAACAGCAGCTTGCCGCGAACGGCGGGGAGATCAGCCTTCCAGCTCACTTCGCCAGCGCTTCCAGTTGCCCCGGCAGCGCATAAGCCCAGGTGGTGATGTCGCCGGCCCCCAGCAGGACGACGAGGTCGCCGCTCGCGGCTTCGGCGGCGACCAGGCGCGGCAGGGCCGTGGGGGTCTCCAGAGCCAGGGCCCGGCGGTGGCCGAACTTCTTGAGGCCCTCGACCAGGGCGTCACGGTCGATGCCTTCGATCGGCGCTTCGCCGGCCGTGTAGACGTCGGCGACGATCACGGTGTCGGCGTCGTTGAAGCACGAGCTGAACTCGGTCATCAGGTCGCGCAGCCGGGTGAAGCGGTGCGGCTGGACCACGGCGATCACCTTGCCGTTCGGCGTGACGGCGCGGGCGGCCTTCAGCACGGCGGCGATCTCGACCGGGTGGTGGCCATAGTCGTCGACCACGCGGATCCCGTTGGCCACGCCGGTCGTCGTGAAGCGGCGCTTGACCCCGCCGAAGCTGGCCAGACCCGCGCGGATGGCGTCGGGGCCGATGCTCAGCTCGCGGGCCACGGCCACGGCGGCGGTGGCGTTGAGCACATTGTGGTGCCCGGCCATCGGCATCTTCAGGCCGTCATAGCGCACCTGATCGCCGTCGCGCGGCGAGATGATGATGTCGAAGGTCGAACCGTCGGGACCCATCTGGATATTGGAAACCCGGACCTCGGCCTGGGGATTGGTCCCATAGGTCACCAGCCGCCGGTTCTCGATCCGGGCGGTCAGGGCCTGGACTTCCGGATGGTCGGTGCAGACCGCCGCGAAGCCGTAGAAGGGGATGTTCTCGATGAAGTCCTGGAAGCCCTTCTTGACCGCGTCAAAGGTGCCCCAGTGGTCCAGGTGCTCGGCGTCGATATTGGTGACGATGGCCACGGTGGACTTCAGCTTCAGGAAGCTGCCGTCGCTCTCGTCGGCCTCGACGACGATCCAGTCGCCCTCGCCGACTTTCGCATTGGTGCCATAGGCGTTGATGATGCCGCCATTGACCACGGTCGGGTCCAAGTCGCCGGCGTCCAGCAGGGCGGCCACCATCGAGGTGGTGGTGGTCTTGCCGTGCGTGCCGCCCACGGCGATCGAGAACTGCAGGCGCATCAGCTCGGCCAGCATCTCGGCCCGCCGCACGAGGGGCAGGCGCTTGTCGCGGCCGGCGGCCATCTCGGGATTGTCGGCCTTGACCGCCGTCGAATAGACGATGGCCGAGGCGCCTTCGACATGGGCCGCGTCATGGCCGATGAAGATCCGCGCGCCCAGCTTTTCCAGCCGCTCGGTATTGGCTGACGCCTTGGCGTCGCTGCCCTGAACGGTGTAGCCGATGCGGATCATGATCTCGGCGATGCCGGACATGCCGATGCCGCCGATGCCGATGAAGTGCACGGGGCCGAGTTCGAAGGGTACGGGGCGTCGACGCTGGATCATGAAAAGCCGATTAGACCATTTGCGCGCGACGCGAAACGCCCTGTTGGCGGCGATGTTGTGGACGGGCCCCGCCCTGGCCCAGGCCCCCGCTGCGGCCCCGCCCCCCGCCAAACTTGAACTGAGGCTGGCCGACGTCGCCCGCTTCGCCGTCTTCGTCGATCTGACCAGCGTCCAGTGGACCGGCCGCACCGCGAAACTGCGCGTGCTGCAGGTCACCGAGGGCGGCTTCAAGGCCGGGGCCGACGAATACTGGGGCGGCTGGCGTCACGAGGTCATCGACTGCGACGCCCGCTCAATAGCCCACGCCGGCTTTGGCAGCATCCGCGCCGGCGGCCGCGAAGGCCCCGTCACCGGCGACCAGCGCCCCGCCGCCCCGATCCCGCCCGGCGGCGCCGACGACGCGGCGGCCAGGGTGGTCTGCGACGGCTGGAAACCGTTCGCCGGGGTTCCGGTCGCCACCACCGTCGAGCAGGCGGTGGGACTGGCCAGGCCGCTGATCGAGACCGGGGCGGAGCCTTGAACTTCGTTTGAGCTGTCATCCCGGACAAGGCCCGCAGGGCCGCAGATCCGGGACCGCCGGAAGCGCGGCGCTCAGGCGTCGGTCCCGGATCGGCGCGCTTCGCGCTTGTCCGGGATGACATCGAAGAGTTGAGAGCGGACACAGGTTCGCATCCTCGCCGGATTTCACCGGCGAGTGTGGGGAGGCGGCGGAGCGTCCGGGCCAGGCCCGGATGAGTGTAGTTGGAGTACCGTTTCGGCCGTGGCCGGAGCGCTCCGCGCGGTCGTTGTCCGATGAGCCCTCGGGGCGCGGGGTTTTAACCCGCTCCCGAAAGAGGCCCCAGGCGGGCGGAAGGGAAGCGACCCTTCCGGACCGCGCGGGCGATTTCAGCCCGCGCCTGGAGCGCTCGCCGCCGTCGCCGGGCTGTCCGCAGGCGAGTTAGCGACCGATTTGCCCGGCGAAACCCCTGGGGGGAATTACACACCTCGAACCGATCCCCGCCGGGGACTGCATCGACAACGGTCAGGCGAGCACGACCCGCACAACCGCCTCCACCGCCCGTCAGGTCGCCAGCTGGACGCCCTCCCCTTGCGATGAAGCGAGGAGAAGTATGCGGCCGTTTTTGAGGGGGCTGCGTCGATTTTGGATCGTGACGCTGGGTGGCGGGGTTAGGGCGTTGAATTTGTTGGGGCGGAGGGGTGTGGATGCCCGTGCGGGGACGGGGATAAGGCGGGAATTAGGCATCAATAATTTTGAGTACGCCACAAGCGGACCTGAAACGTTTCGAAAACCAAAACCCTCGGCCGATCCACGATTTGTGCGAGTCCGAATTCTATTGGAAAGTCAGATGGCTGAACTAGGCGACAGCTCTCCTCGCGGCACGCCCGATGCGATAGCCTAGGAGATGCATCTCCCGCGAGCCAAGCTCATGCTGTCGGTCTGACACGCCCCCAGCCTGCGGCAGGCTCAAATTTTGATGCCGTTTGACACACTGGCAACACGCATGAACACTCTCTATGCGGTACGTATGGGAGGGGCTATGGACATCGATACATCTCTGCTGGGTCGCCTGACTGAGACCGTCTCGATGGGAGGAGCTGTTTGCCTGTTAGGGGCTGGCTACTCAATCGGAGCCACCGATCAGAACCTCACCCCCGTACCCAGCACCACCGATTTAATCAAAGAAATCAAATCAGCAGTTGGTATCGAGGATTCGGAGAACGCTAGCCTCATCGATATTGCCGATTATTGCGAAGATATGCCAAGTCGCGAGCAGGCACTTCGAAGCCTTCTTATACGCAGACTCACTCTTTGCAATCCGAGTGCCGATCAAAAGGACGTGGTTTCACAACCTTGGCGGTCAATTTTCACTACAAACTTCGACGATCTGGTTGAGCGATGCCTCCCAGATGGCACTTGCCAAATAATAACTCCCACCACTGACCCTGGGATTCACGCCTCTGAAAAGAGGCCTCTTTATTACATGCACGGAAGGGCACGCGACTTAATAGAGACAGATAAAAACCCTCGCTTTGTCGTGTCAGAACGCAACTACATTCAGCTTCATGAAGATAATCGCGCACTATATGCAAGATTAAAAAATGAGCTTTTTTGCGCCAATATGATAGTTATTGTCGGCTACTCTATGCGAGATTTGGAAGTAGCGCGCATATTGATTGAAGGCGGCCACGCTTTCAGGCGAAAGACCATCATAATATGCGGTCCAGATGAAAAGCCTATGGCGCTCTCCAGGCTCAGGAAGTTTGGCGACGTCCTACCAATCGGCATCAACGGACTTGCTGATATACTTCGAAGCGCTGTTGTTCAGGATGGAAAAACTGAGCCTGATTTTCAATTTATAACTTCGGTAAAGCCTGTTCAGCCCTCTCCCGATATTGAAGGCGATGACTTTATCAAGTTGATTTTGACGGGATCATTCTCTCGGGAAAAATATCAAGCGCAACTTCAGCAACCATCATCGAGTCCTGAGCTTTACTGCATTCGACGGCGCACCACTCTGGATACTATATTAAAGCGTGCAGCAACAGGATCCAACCGATTTATAGTGTCTTCAGACTTGGGAAATGGAAAATCAATATTCCTAGATCAACTATCAGAAGAAATACTCGCAAGTGGTTACTCCGTAATTCGGATATCATCAAATCTGACAGAAGTTTTTTCTGAGATCGAAGCAGCTTTAGCCAAGCATCAGCCGGTCGCATTTCTAATTGACGATGTAATTAGGTATCGCCGCGTAGCGCAGTTTGTTGGAACACGCCTTAACTCACTTTGCATTTTGATCTGCTCAGTACGCGGAGATCCTGGCGAAGTCGCTCTTCAGGAACTGGTAAACTCCCTCGGCGGAGCAACACGCCACATCGATCTAAACCGACTTTCTATCGAAGAGCTTCGGGATTGGGACCTGGCTCTTGAACGTTGGGGCCTGTGGGAGCAACGCATTGCTCTACCCATGGATCAGCGCATCGCCTTTCTAGCCGAACAATGTTCGGCGGAAAATCGATCTATAGTCTTATCGCTATTTCGAAGCTCACGCATCGCCGCGAAGATTGACCAGATTGTCTCCTTCTTCGTGCGGGATGGTCGGCACGAGAGAGCGTTCGCGGCGCTTCTCACATCTTCCCTTTGCCAGCAGCACGTAGCCTGGGAGAGCCTCGTCTCATGGCTAGATATAGATGAGGGTCGGCTGCGTAGCGATATCGCCAAGAGTGATATCTCTGCGCTTTTTGTTAACGGGCGCGACTGGAATGTATTCACGTCAGCTCAACTCGCAGAATATATTCTAAGAACAAAGTACGTTGATTTTGATAGCGATACTCTGGTCGATGTCTTCTCCACGATTGTGCTGTGCACGGCGGAAAGCGCAAGTGATAGCTACCTTGGCTCTATTTCTCGAGAAAATCTAAAGGAGCTGATGAAATTTCGCTTTCTGACCCGCCTCTTTGGTGATGGAGACTCAGCCATTAAACTAATCGGTGCCGTCTACAGCCGACTGTCGAAAGCGAAACTAATCCGCGGAAATCCACAATTTTGGCTTCAGTATGCCATGTCGCGCATAGAAGTATCAGATCTAAACAATGCTGAAACCTACCTCAACACGGCACTCGGACTTGCCAAAGAGAGAGGCGCAAGCTATTCACCATTTCAGATACTAGATCAAAGAGCAAGATTATACTTTAAGAAAAACTCTCAAATAGAGGGATCTATTAAGAGATCTGAAATCGATACTGCCGTAAAGGACCTCAATAGCCTTCTTAATCACCCAGAGGGTGAGATTATTTATCTCTATCGCTCAGTCCCACTTATCGGCCAGTTCATAGAAATGCATATCGATAGACTTTCTTTGGATCAGAAGAGCGATATTAAAAATCTTCTGGAAAGTATTAAAACCAAGGGGCAAGGTTACACCAAACTCCCTCGCTCTCAGAAGGGAGAGACGAGAGTGCTGCAAAAAGCGATGAGCGACGCTCTAGTAACACTCAACTATTCCTAGAACATATTTTGTGAAACACCTGCCCAGCTTAGGGCTATGGGACACCGGACACTAAAAACGTTCCGCTCCCTACCCCGGCGTCCGCTCCACCAGGTCGGCCAGTTACTCGGCCGCGTTGGGCTTGGCCACTGACCGCGCGCCGTCCGACATCCGCGCCAGGCGCTCGGCGTTCTTGAGCAGGGCGTTGAGGGTGCCGGCCATGGCGTCGACGGCCAGCTCGTCCTCGAAGCACACGGCCGCGCCGCCGGCTTCCTCGAGCAGGCGGGCGTTGAAGCGCTGGTGGTCGTCGGCGGCGATCTTCAGAGGGATTACGGTGACAGCGCAGTCAATTCGGCACCCCTTGCCCATCCTGCGAGAGAACGCGGCCCCGGCCAAAGCCGGGATCGAATGAACGGCCAAAAGCCCCATCCGGAAAGGCCCGCGCAACGAAGTCAGGCCCGGGGCCGTTCAGTCCGGTGTTAGTGTGGTCGCCGGGCGTCCGGCGGGGGGAAAAGGCATGAGCATGACCCTGAGACGCATGGCCATGACCGCAGTGTTTGCGGCCGTCTTTCTGGGAACCGTGGCCATGGCCGTTGAAGAACCTGCCTTTAAGGTCGTCCTCCACGAGGGCGACTTTGACGTTCGCGACTATCCGGCCCTGGTGGTCGCCGAAGTGACCGTCAGCGGCGATCAGAAACAGGCGGCCAGTCGCGGCTTTCGATTGCTGGCCAGCTATATCTTCGGCGGCAACAGGACGCGCCAGAGCATCGCCATGGCCGCGCCGGTCGCCCAGGCGCCGGCCGGCCAGACCATCGCCATGACGGCGCCGGTCACCCAGACCCAAAGCGCCGGCCGGTGGGTCGTGAGGTTCACCATGCCCAGCCGCTACAGCCTGGAAGCCCTGCCTGAGCCGAACGACCCCCAGGTGAAGCTTCGCCTCATTCCGCCGTCCCGCCTGGCGGTGCTGCGCTTCTCGGGCCTGGCCGGAGCCGACACGGTCGAGGCCAAGACCGCTGACCTGAAGAAACGCCTGACTGCCCGCCAGCTGCGGGCGACCGGGCCCGCGTCGCTGGCGCAGTACAATCCGCCCTGGACCCCATGGTTCATGCGCCGCAACGAGGTGATGATCCCCGTCGCCCCCTAGCGCTCAGCCCAGACTGCGGACAATGCCCCCATAGGCGGCCGTGACGCCGATGCCGTAGGCGGCGCCGGACAGGCGCGCGTCACAGCACGAACACGTCCATCGGCGCGACAACCGGCGTTTCCCCCCAGGCGAACAGGATCAGGCCCCGCGCCTTCGCCGTCTCGATCAGCCAGGCGCCCGACAGCTGGATCAGCTCATAGGTGACCTCAAGCTCATCGGCGCCGCGCGTTTCGAGGCGGGTGGTCTGGCCGTCGAGTTCGATATCGGCCCAGCCGATGATCTCGCCGGACTCAGGCGACCGCAGGGTCATCAGCAGCGAGCCCTCTTCATAGTCATCGTCATTGGCGGCGGCGGCGCCCGCGCGCGAGACCCGGCAAAAGGAGATCGCGCGCGGTCCCAGCACCAGATCCTCGATCGCCGCCGTCATGGGCGCGCCGCGAACAGCTGGGGCCAGGTGGTCACCGGCGTCTCGCTGTCCGGCAGCAGGGTCAGGCCCTGCTCCTCGGCGGTGCGGATCAGCCAGTCGCCGGCGAACCACAGGCAGAGCCGCAGAAGGTGGATGTCGTCGGTGCCCCGAAACGTCTTGGCCCAGCGATGACCGTCGATCTCGACCCAGAACCGGCCCATCAGGCGGTCATCGAGTTCGACGTGCTCATAGCCTTCAACGTGCGCGAAGGTGCAGAACTCGCGCGCGCCCATGCGCACCCGGACGGAAGCCTCGCAGCGGTCGCCGTCCGCGTCGAGATAGGGAATGAACCGCGGGCCGATCACCCTGGGCCGGTGCGGCCATCTCACATAGGTAAACGGCGGCCGCATCGCCCTGCTCCCATCCCCGCGACACAAGCCTAGCGGGAAGAGAACAAAATGGCAACTTTTGAGTTAGCGGCGCGCCGTGCGCTCCACCAGATCCGCCAGCTCCTCGGCCGCGTTGGGCTTGGCCACTGACCGCGCGCCGTCCGACATCCGCGCCAGGCGCTCGGGGTTCTTGAGCAGGGCGTTGAGGGCGCCGGCCATGGCGTCGACGGTCAGCTCGTCCTCAAAGCACACGGCGGCGCCGCCGGCTTCTTCCAGCAGGCGGGCGTTGAAGCGCTGGTGGTCGTCGGCGGCGATCTTCAGGGGGACCAGGATCGAGGGGCGGCCGGCGACGGCCAGTTCGGTGCAGGTCGAGGCGCCCGAGCGGCCGATCACCAGGTGCGACTGGCGCAGATAGCCGGCCATGTCGCGGAAGAACGGCGCGACCTCGCAGTCGACCATGGCGTTGCGATAGACCTTGCGGGCGTTCTCCAGGCTCTCGGCCCGGGCCTGCTGGAAGACCTTCAGGCGGCCGCGCATCTCTTCGGGCAGCTTGGCGATGGCCTCGGGGATCAGTTCCGACAGCAGGCGCGCGCCCTGGCTGCCGCCGGTGACCAGGATGCGCAGCTGCACTTCCGGCGCCAGATAGGGCACGTCGAACAGGGCGCGGACCGGCGGGCGCACGGGGTTGCCGACGACGTGGGCGCGGGCCTTCACGGCGGGGGTCGCCTTTTCCAGGATCGGGAAGGCGCAGGCCACTTCATTGACCCGAGGGGCCAGGAAGCGGTTGACCCGGCCCAGCACCGCGTTCTGCTCGTGGATCACCGTGGGCCGGCCCTGCGACAGGGCGCCCAGCAGGGCCGGCAGGGCGGGATAGCCGCCGAAGCCGACGACCACGGCCGGGTCCAGGCGCTTGAAGGCCGAGCGGGCTTCCAGCACGCCCTGCATCACCACAAAGCCGGCCTTGAGCATGCCGATCGGGTCGCCGGCCTTGGCCGTGGCGGCCGACAGGGCCAGGCGTTCCTCGGCCGGGAACTTGTCGGCGTAGATCGCGCCGCGATCATCGGTGGCCAGCACCACGCGCCAGCCGCGGGCCCCGAGGGTTTCGGCCAGGGCCTGGGCGGGGAACATGTGGCCGCCGGTACCCCCGGCGGCGACGACAACAAGCTTGCTCATGTCAGTTGAACGCGCCGCCCTGGGTAAACTCGCCGGAGGGGCCATAAGCGCCCGGACGCTTGCGCAGCAGGGCCAGGGCCAGGCCCAGTGTCAGTCCCATCGCAAGCATCGACGATCCCCCGTAGCTGATGAACGGAAGCGTCATGCCCTTGGTCGGGATCATGTTCAAGTTCACCGCGATATTGATCATGGCCTGCTGGCCCACCAGCACGAACAAACCGGCGGCGGCGACCTGCTCGAAGGTGTCGTTCAGCTTCATGGCCTTCATCATGCCGCGCACCACCACGAAGGCGAACAGGCCGATCAGCGACAGCGAGAAGACCAGGCCATATTCCTCGGCGGCGACCGAATAGATGAAGTCGGTGTGCAGGTCGGGCACGTGGCGCTTCATGACGCCCTCGCCCGGGCCGCGTCCGAACAGGCCGCCGGCGTGGATGGCCTCGGCGGCGCGGGTGATCTGGTGGGTGTCGGCCTGGTCGGGGCTGAGGAACTTCTGCACCCGGGCGTGCACGTGGTCGAACAGGAAATAGGTCGACATCAGGCCCGCCACGGCCACGCCGCCCAGGCCCATGATCCAGCTGATCGGCACCCCGGCCATCCAGAACGCCGCCCCGAAGGCCACGGTGATCAGCACGGTCTGGCCCACGTCGGGCTGGATCAGCAGCAGGCCCACGGCGATGGCGTACAGCAGGAAGGCGATCGAGACCCCCGGCACCCCCTCGCCCTTCTGGCCCTCGGCGAACATCCACGAGACCAGCACGATCAGGGCCGGCTTCATGAATTCCGAAGGCTGCAGGGTGAAGCCGGCGAACTGCACCCAGCGGGTGGCGCCCTTGGCGTTGTGGCCGATGAACGGCAGGGCGATCATCACCGCGATGGCCGCCACATAGATGAAGAAGGCCACCCGCCGCACGCCCTTGGGCGACAGCATCGAGGTGGTCAGCAGGATCCCCGTCGAGACGCTGGCGAAGACGCACATGCGCAGGGCGAAATGGAACTGGTCGTCGATGCCGATCCGCTGGGCCGCCGCGGGGCTCGACGCGAACGACAGCAGCACGCCCAGGGTGACCAGGATCGCCGTGGCGCCCAGCAGCCAGCGGTCTGTCGTCCACCACCAGATACCGATCGCGGTGCGGTCGGTCCTGGCGAAGGCGTGGGTGGTCTGGGTCGACATGTCCGGAGAGTCGGCGCGCAGGGTTAATGGAACATTGCTGCAGCGCTTCCCGGCCGGGGATATGCGGCGAAAGGCGGCGGACTTTTGGGGTGTGGATGGGCCGGCGGCGGCGCGCTAAGGGTGAGGCCGCTGTTTGCCGCCCGAGGATGACGATGAAAGACGCCTGGATCGCCCGCCGAAGCCTGCTGGTCGGGGCCGGAGCTTTGCTGGTCAGCCCGCTGGCGGCGCACGCCCAGAGCGCCAAGCCCCGGGTGGCGATCGAGACCGCGCAGGGCGTGATCGTGGTCGAGCTGGAAGACAAGAAGGCGCCGATCACGTCCGCCAACTTCCTGCGCTATGTCGACAAGAAGAAGTTCGACGGCGGCAGCTTCTATCGCGCCTCGCGGGCCCGGGGCGCGCCGGCCAACGGCTCGATCCAGGCCGGCCCCTCGATCCGCACCCGCCGCTTCGCGCCCATCGCGCACGAGAGCACCAGACTGACGGGGATCAAGCACAAGGCCGGCACGATCTCGATGGCCCGCAACGAGCCGGGCAGCGCCACCGCCGACTTCTTCATCTGCGCCAGCCCGATGGCCTATCTCGACGCCAAGCCCGGCGGGAAGGGCGACAACGAGGGCTTCGCGGCCTTCGGTACGGTGGTCAAGGGCATGGACGTGGTGCGCAAGATCCTGGCCTCGAAGACCGACGGCGTGCCGCAGAACCCGAGCATGAAGGGGCAGATGATCAATCCGCCGGTGGCGATTGTGGGGGTGAAGAGGGTTTAGAAGCCCCCTTTTTGAACTCCGTCATCCCGGGGCTTGTCCCCGGGACCCATGGTTCAGCCGATACGTGAAGCGCAAGCGGCGCGCCCGCGCGCCGCCCCTCCCACACCTGCGGCGGAGAGATGGGTCCCGGGGACAAGCCCCGGGATGACGGTTGAAAAGTCGGTGCGAGATGAAAGGCCACAGCGGCCAGGCCGCGCCCTGAAATCCTTGGAGGCGAGCTTGCTCTGGCTGACGGCCTCGTCAAGGACGGCCCCTGCGGGGCCGCCGCCTCGCGGCGACGCGAGAGCGTCGTCCTTGACGAGGCCGTCAGCCAGAGCTCCAATTCCACCGAGGGTTTTAGGACGGGCTACGCCCGCGTTGGCGGGTGAGGATCAGATTGGATGCAGCATAATTGCGTAGCTGGCAGCGCACATACGCGCCTCATTAAAGGTGATGTCAGGACGGCTCGTTCTTAGCGCTGCCAAGTCTCCGCCGCTGGTGCGCATGCCCAGTGTTACCCCGACGATTGCAGCTGGCGGAATATGGAAGGCATGCAGTTCGTGTCCATCGCGAGCAACCACGTTGAATCGGCCGCTCTGCGTCTCACAATCCGCGCCGTGAACGCCGCGAATGCACTTTACAACGCGGACTTCCTCTTCGTAGGCCCAATCGAGAGATTTTGTCAGAAATAGACGCTGCCATTTTTCATAGTGTTCAATAACAAAGTGATGGGTCTCTCCAACCGTAACGCCTACTTTAAAATCAGAATAGTACGGACCCATGTTCAAGTTACGCACGTAGACCACGCTGCCAAAGTGCGCTGGGACCATGTTCGAACTTGGATCCGTAAGCCCCGCGACCTCGGTGTCAATCGCGAGCACAGCTCCCCGATGTGCGTCTGCATAGTGCGCCCACATCAGTGGATTGGTGGCTGTCCGCGTCAGAGAGAGGATCGCAGTGTTCTTGCGCCAAGCCCAACTCTTCGCCTGCGCCCCCACGTGGGCAAAGAGGCCGTCAATTGGGTTCGCCGTCGGTAGGGGAATAGCGACCGGCTGATCAAATGGGTCGTTGAAGTAGTTCGGCTTGCTAAAACCGATTGTAGATTCCGCCAAGATTTTCTGCGCCGTCGCCATCGAGACGTATTTGTATAACTTCATCTCGCCGCCAGCCCCTACCCCCGCGCCGCCTTAGCCCCGATCTTCCCCAGCCCCTCGACCGCCGCCCGGAACGCTTCGCCGCGCGCTTCGAAGTCCGCGAACTGGTCGAACGACGCGCAGGCCGGCGACAGCAGCACAATCGCGTCCTCGCCAGAATCCATGGCGTCCGAGAACGCTGCGGCTGTCGCCACCTCGATCGAGCCGCACATCCGCACCGGGGCCTTGCCCTCCAGCGTGGCGGCGAAGTCTTCGGCCGCCTCGCCGATCAGATAGGCCTTGGCGACGCGCGGGAAGAGGTCGTGCAGGTCGCTGATGCCGCCGGCCTTGGGCACGCCGCCGGCGATCCAGTAGAACTTGGGATAGCTGCTCATCGCCTGGCGGGCGGCGTCGGCGTTGGTGGCCTTGCTGTCGTTGACGAAGCGCACGCGGCCGATCTTGCCGACGGTCTCCATCCGGTGAGCCAGACCCGGGAAGGTCAGCAGGCCCTCGACCGCGTCATGGGCCGGGATGCCCACGGCGATGGCGGCGGCATAGGCGGCGCAGGCGTTCTGCCAGTTGTGGCGGCCCGGCAGGCTGCGGGCGCGCAGCAGGTCGGCCATCTCGGTGACGCGGTCGCCGGTGGCGTCGTAGAGCACGCCCTGCAGGGCGTAGACGCCCCGGCCCATGGCCTTGCCGGCGCTGATCGGCCAGATGGTGCGGCGGTTGGCGGCGGTGATCTCGGTGCAGATCTGCTGGCACCACGGATCGTCGACGCCGATGATGGCGGTGTCGCCCTTGCCCTGGTTGAGGAAGATCCGGCGCTTGGCGGCGATATAGCCGTCCATGCCGCCGTGACGGTCCAGGTGGTCGGGCGAGATGTTGAGCAGCACCACCGCGTC
>Ga0209023_10001819_pt1 | contig 27791 bp, 24 predicted proteins | sample LakOneMetagenome_FD_187468 | JGI IMG/M metagenome (GOLD analysis project Ga0209023, IMG submission 187468) | Freshwater and sediment microbial communities from Lake Erie, Canada (SPAdes) (version 2) | ecosystem: Environmental > Aquatic > Freshwater > Lentic | place: Lake Erie, Canada...
TCTGATGTGATAAACAGGTTATCCACAGATACTAACAGGTTGTCCACATAGGAATGGGCAATTGGGCAGTTAAACAGACGTAAAAATCAATACAGGAGCGGGTTTCGGGGTATATATCAGCTTGTGGATAAATATGTGCAAGAAAAATGGTGATTGAGAGTGGTAAATTGTGTTATTTTGTGGTAATAATTGTAAAACACACACATGCCCAACTTTATCGGTGAATATGAGGTAGCAGTTGACGCCAAAGGGCGTATGCTACTTCCATCGGGATTCCGGAAGCAACTTGCTGAAGGAACAGGGGAAAGGTTTGTGGTGAACAGGGGGTTTGAGCATTGCATTACCATATACACAACAGATGTATGGAATGCGATATCTGACAAGGTGAATCGCCTCAATGATTTTAAACCTGAGGTAAGGGAATTCAAAAGATTATTTCTGAACGGCGCCAACATAGTGGAAGTAGATAACGCAGACCGCATATTGCTGCCAAAGCAATTGCAGGAGCATGCAGGTATCAAGAAAGAAGCTGTGTTGAGTGCGCAGGGCAATAAGCTGGAGTTGTGGGATAAAGATACGTATTATACTTATCTCAGTGAGCGTGCGGGTGGCTTCAGCAAGCTGGCGGAAAATGTGGCGATAGATTTCGGTAACCCATTTGAAAATTTATAGAATGGGCAATCCTGATTTTTATCACACAACAGTTCTTTTACATGAGGCGGTAGACGGATTAGCAATAAAGCCGGACGGTGTGTATGTGGATTGCACCTTTGGTGGCGGCGGCCACAGCAAACTGATACTGGAGCAGCTGGGCCCGAACGGAAAGCTGATCGCATTTGACCAGGATGCTGATGCATGGAAGAACAAGCCTGATGATGAAAGGCTGATACCGGTGACGGAAAATTTTAAATACCTGCAGCGTTTTTTGCGACTGCATGGACATAAAGAAGTAGATGGCATACTGGCTGACCTGGGTGTAAGCTCTTTTCAGTTCGATACAGCAGAACGCGGTTTTTCGATACGCTTTGACGGGCCGCTGGATATGCGGATGGACAAGCGGAGTGAGCTGACAGCAGCTAAGGTATTGCAGACGTATAGTGAAGCACAGTTGCACCAGATCTTTGAACAATACGGAGAGGTAAGAAACTCTAAACAACTGGCGAAGCACATAGTGGCTAATCGCAGGGGAAACGGAGTGCAGACGATAGCGGCGCTGAAAGCAATGCTGGCGCCGGTGATAAAAGGAGTGAATGAGAACAAGTACCTGGCACAGGTGTTCCAGGCGCTGAGGATAGAAGTGAATGATGAACTGGGTGTGCTGAAGGAATTGCTGCAACAAGCTGCAGCGAGCCTGAAGCCGGGAGGAAGATTGAGCATCATCTCCTTTCATTCGCTGGAAGACAGGATAGTGAAGCACTACATAAAGCGTGGAAGATGGGATGAGGCAGGCGAATATGAAGAACGTATAGTTCCGCCGCTGAAACCGGTAAATGCCAAGCCGATAGAGCCGACGGATGAAGAGGTAAAAAGGAATCCGAGAGCGAGGAGTGCGAGGCTGAGAGTGGGGGAGAAGGTTTAGTTAAAAGGTTAAAGAGTTAATTGGGTAATTAGTTGATAAAGTAAAGGATTGAAAGCAGTCCTTATAAAAACGGAGTGATGAGCAGCGAGGAAATAAATAGTCAGCCGGTGGTGCTGACGCCCGCGCAGAGGGTAAGCAACGACTGGCGGTCGTTGGTGGAGAAAGTATCTTATAAAGCAATTGTAAATAATATTCCATTTCTCGCATTCCTGGTATTGCTGTGTGTGCTGTATATAGCCAACAGTCATCGTGCTATAGAGATACAGCGCGAAATAAACGCGCAGAACAAAACGCTGAAGGAACTGCGCTGGAAGTATATGGATGTGAAATCGCAACTGATGTATGTGAAGACGGAAACGCAGGTGATAAAGCGGGCAGAGACAATAGGATTGAAGCCATCGTTGCTGCCGGCATATAAGATAACGGTGAAGAAATAATTAGCTGATGAGCTGATGTGATGATTAGCTGATTGATGAACAAATTGAAAGGTTGACAAGTAATTGGTTATAGTTTAAAGTGGCAAAAGTTTAGTGGATATTAAGAGAGACATACGGTTCAGGGTGTACATAGCTTTTACATGCATTTGCGTGTTTGGGCTAGCCATCATCATCAAGGCCGCTCTTATACAGGTGAAGGAAGGCCCGAAGCTGAAGGCAATGGCGAAGGAGATGCATACGCGCTTTGATACTTTGCTTGCCGAGCGTGGTAATATTTATACAGAAGACGGCGTGCTGCTCAGTTCCTCTATACCTGAGTTTGATGTGCATATAGATTTCTCAGTTATTGACTCAGGGCTGTTTGCTAAAAATATTGATTCGCTGTGCAGCTGTGTTTCACATTTGTTCCTGGATAAAACGCCTGATCAGTATAAAGAGGATTTTGTACGTGCCTACAACGAAGAGAATAAATACTATCTGCTTGGCCGCAACCTGAAGTATTACCAGTATGAGGCATTGCGCACCTTCCCTATCTTCCAGAAAGGAAAGGGACGTGGCGGTTTTATCACTGATTCAAGAGATAAGCGCGTGACACCATACAATATGCTGGCTTATCGTACCATAGGTATTTTCCGCGATAGCAATGTATCGGGACTGGAAGCTACGTATAATAAGTACCTGGTGGGCGACAACGGACGCCGTGTGGTGCAGAAAAGTACAGGTAATGTATGGGTGCCTATAGAAGGCTCAGAAGTGGATCCGCAGAATGGTAAGGATATAGTAACCACACTGGACATCAATGTGCAGGATGTGGCAGAGCATGCGCTGATGAGCATGCTGCAAAAATATGATTGTCAGTATGGTACCTGCATAGTAATGGAAGTGGCAACCGGAAAGATACGCACCCTGGTAAACCTGGGCCAGCAGACAGACGGCAGCTATTGGGAAGATTTCAATTATGCCATGATACCCACGGAGCCAGGCTCCACTTTCAAGATGGTGACATTGCTGTCGCTGCTGAAGGATAAATATATTAATGTAGATAACCTGGTTGATGCGCAGGGTGGTGCTATTCGTTTTGGCAACAGGACTATGAAGGATTCGCACCTTGGATTGCACGTGATGCCGATATGGAAAGCATATGCGGAATCGAGCAATGCGGCAATGGCATGGCTGGCTTATAAATATTATGGCGATAAACCATCGCAGTATGTGAAGCATCTTATGGATCTGCACCTCGATAAGCCAACGGGCATAGACCTTGCTGGTGAGCGCAGAACCGTAATAGTGAAGCCGGGAAGCCCAACGTGGAGCAATACATCGCTGCCATGGATGGCTACGGGATATGGTGTGCTGATATCGCCGCTACATACCTGTATGCTGTATAATGCAGTGGCTAACAACGGTGCTATGATGAAGCCGTACTTAGTAAGCTCTATAAAAGAGTACGGTAAAGAAGTGAAGAGTTTTCAGCCAACAGTAATAGAGCAAATAGCTGATTCCCATACTATATCGCAATTGAAGAAGTGTATGATAGCTGTTGTTACTGAAGGAACTGCTAATAGTATTCAGTCTCCCTACTACACTATGGGTGGTAAAACCGGTACAGCGCAGGTTGCCGATAAAGGCGTTAAGTATACGGATGGTGTTTACCAGGGTTCGTTCGTTGGCTTCCTGCCGGCAGAGCAACCGAAATACACTGTGTGTGTAGTGATACGCACAAAGAAGGGCGCGAAGTCTTATTACGGTGGTGCGATAGCCGCTCCTGTATTCAGGATGGTGGCCGATAAAATATTCTCTGAAAATATGGGCGCATGGGGTGGGCCACTGGATAGCCTGGCGAAAAATAATCCCGGAACGCTTCCTGCAAAGGCTGGCACGGCAAGAGGTTACCAGGTATTGCTTGCTGCACTGGATAAGCGTACACCGGTATCTTTTGACTATATGAATATTATGACGGATGTGCATACTGACAGCAACAGCAAGCACATAACCGTGGAGCCTAAAAAGATGTACCGTAATATGGTGCCTGACGTAACAGGAATGGGGCTGAGGGATGCAGTATATGTGCTGGAGAACAGCGGGCTGCTGGTGACAGTGGTAGGAAAAGGAAAAGTAGCCGTACAATCAATACCTGCGGGAACAAGAGTAATAAAAGGACAAACAATAACACTGCAACTAAGCTAATGCCGATACTGAATGACATATTGATACACGTAAAGCCTGTGAAAACACATGGCGACATGCTGACTGCTGTCAGCAGTCTGTGTATTGATTCCCGCAAGGTGACGGCCGGCAGTGCGTTCATAGCGGTAAAGGGTACTTTGTCTGACGGTCATTCATTTATAGACAAGTCGATAGAGCAAGGCGCAACGGTGATCGTTTGTGAAACAATGCCAGAAGCATTGAAGGATGGTGTGACCTATGTGCAGGTGAAGGACAGTGCTGCAACAGCAGGATTGATGGCGGATGCATTTTATGATTTCCCATCGCTGCAGTTGAAGGTGGTAGGTATAACCGGCACCAACGGTAAAACAACTACTGCTACATTATTATACAAATTGTTTGAAGCGCTGGGTTATAAATGTGGCTTGCTGTCTACAGTACAGAACCATATTCATGACCAGGTAGAAATAGCAACGCATACTACACCTGATTCCATTTCCATACATGCGTTGTTGCGCAGGATGGTAGATGCCGGTTGCACATATGCATTCATGGAAGTAAGCTCTCACGCTATACACCAGTCGCGCATAGCAGGTATCAGGTTCGTGGGCGGCATATTTACCAATATCACGCACGATCACTTGGATTACCACAAAACATTTGATGAATATATAAGAGTAAAGAAGCGCTTCTTTGATGAGCTGCCTGCGGGCGCATTTGCACTGACCAACGCTGATGACAAACGTGGCGTAGTGATGCTGCAGAATACAAAGGCAGAAAAATATACGTATAGCCTTAAGATACCTGCTACCATAAAAGGTAAGGTGGTGGAAAATAATCTTACCGGCCTTGTGATGCTGGTAGATAATACGGAGGCGCACTTCAGGATGATAGGCACATTTAATGCTTACAACCTGCTGGCGGTGTATGGCGCAGCGAAACTGCTGGGTGAAGATAAGATGCAGGTGCTTGCTGTGCTCAGTGGTCTGCATGGTGCAGCCGGTCGCTTTGAAACCTATATGTCGCCAAACGATAAGATACTGGGCATAGTAGATTACGCACATACGCCGGACGCGCTGATCAATGTGCTGGCAACCATCAACCAGTTGCGCACACAAGGGCAGGCACTGATAACTGTAGTGGGCTGCGGCGGCGACCGCGATAAGACCAAGCGCCCGATAATGGCGGAGGTAGCATGCGAGCACAGTAACAAAACGATACTTACATCGGATAATCCGCGCAGTGAGGATCCGGAAATGATACTGAATGAAATGGAGGCGGGGCTAACACCTCCACAAAAAAGGAAGAGCTTAAGGATAACAGACAGGAAAGAGGCAATCAAAGTTGCATGCACCCTTGCACAGCCGGGAGATATAATTCTCGTAGCTGGCAAGGGGCATGAAACTTACCAGGAGATCAAAGGAGTAAAGCATCATTTTGATGACAGGGAAGTATTAACTGAGGCTTTTGAAACATTAAATAAATAACAGGCATACATGCTGTACTATCTGTTCACATACTTACGCGATACGTTTCACCTGGCAGGTGCGGGAGTGTTCAACTTCATCACTTTCCGTGCTGCTATGGCTATCATATTGTCGCTGGTAATATCCCTGTTGCTCGGTAAGCGGCTTATCGCTTTCCTGCAGCGCAAGCAGATAGGTGAGACGGTAAGAGAGCTGGGGCTGGAAGGACAATCACAAAAGAAAGGTACGCCAACTATGGGCGGGCTTATCATCATAGCGGCAATACTGATACCTACTTTGCTGTTTGCGCGTGTGCTTAATGTATACATCATGTTGATGCTGGTATCTACCATTTGGCTGGGTATAGTTGGTTTTATTGATGATTACATTAAAGTATTCAAAAAGAACAAAGAAGGCCTTGCCGGCAAATTCAAGGTGTTGGGCCAGATAGGGTTGGGTATCATTGTAGGTGTGACCATGTACTATAATAATCATGTGGTCATCAGCAGGGAATTGAAGGGTAATGATACCGGCATACACAGTACGTCAGAAAAACTGGAATCGGCGCCATACACACGTAAAGATGAGAATGGCCGTATACATACCTACGTGAACGTGCGTACCGCCACTACAACTATACCATTTGTTAAGTCCCACGAGTTCAGCTTTGGTAAGATAGCAGAGGTGTTTGGCAAGAACTACGTAGATGTTACAACGCCTATTATTTATGTGTTGTTTGTAATATTTATTATCGTCACCTTCTCAAACGGGGCAAATATTACCGACGGCGTAGATGGATTAGCAACCGGCGTATCGGCAATTATAGGTGTCTGCCTTGCGGTATTTGCATACGTGTCCGGTAACTACATATTTGCAGGCTACCTGAATGTTATGGACATACCCAACCTTGCGGAGCTGTCCATATTCATTGGCGCGTTTGTGGGTGCATGTATCGGGTTCCTGTGGTACAATGCGTTCCCGGCACAGGTATTTATGGGCGATACCGGAAGCCTGGCGCTTGGGGGAATCATTGCATGTCTGGGTATTATAGTTCGTAAAGAATTACTGATGCCTATATTCTGCGGCATATTTATCATCGAGAATTTTTCGGTGGTGCTGCAGGTATGGTATTTCAAACGTACCAAGAAAAAATATGGTGAAGGGCGCAGGATATTCCTGATGTCGCCGCTGCACCATCACTATCAGAAATTAGGGTATCACGAATCTAAAATAGTAACACGCTTCTGGATCATTGGCATAATGCTGGCGATCATGAGTATAGTAACATTAAAACTGCAATAGTGGGAACAAACACACAACGCCTCGTAATACTGGGCGCTGCTGAAAGCGGTGTAGGCGCAGCCCTGCTTGGCAAGCAGCAGGGATGGGATGTGTTTGTAAGCGATGGTGGCAAAATAAAGGAGCAGTTCAAGGAGACACTACAACAGGAAGGTATCGCATTTGAAGAAGGCACGCACACTGAAGAAAGGATACTGAGTGCGACATGTATAGTGAAGAGCCCGGGTATAAGCGATAAGGTGGCTATCATAAAGAAAGTAAGAGGTGCAGGAATAGAAGTGTGCAGCGAGATAGAATTCGGGTACAGGTATAAAGGAGACAGTAAGATAATAGCTATAACAGGCAGCAACGGCAAAAGCACTACTACCAAGCTTACGTACCACATTATGCAACAGGCAGGCTATGATGTGGCAATGGTTGGGAATATAGGCTACAGCTTTGCAAGACAGATAGCAGAAAAACCATGCGAATGGTATGTAATGGAAATAAGCAGTTTCCAGCTGGACGACATTCACAACTTCCGTCCGGATGTAGCAGTGCTGCTCAATATAACCCCGGATCACCTGGACAGGTATGATTACAAGTTTGAAAACTATGTGGCATCGAAGTTCAGGATAACAATGAATCAGACGAAAGCAGACCACTTTATCGTAAACCAGGACGATAAAGTGATGATGGATTACCTGGCTACCCATTCTATTCAAGCTAAATTAATTTACCTAACGATGAGCGATAACACTAACACAACAGGGGGAGACGGCGGTAATATAAGAGATGAGCGTTTGCACATTCAGTACGATGGTGACAATGTGGAAATGTCTATTCATGAACTCTCTATCAAAGGCAGGCACAATCAATACAACAGTATGGCAGCGGGTATATCAGCACGTATTGCAGGCGTGCGTAAGGAAAAGATACGCGAAAGCTTCGCGAGCTTCGAGGGACTGGAACACCGCCTGGAGTATGTAGCTACCGTACGTGGTGTAGAATTCATCAACGACAGCAAGGCAACCAATGTGAACTCAGTTTGGTTTGCACTGGAGAGCATGAAGAAGCCTGTGGTGCTGATACTTGGTGGCCAGGACAAAGGCAATGACTATACAGAGATACTGGCGTTGGTGAAGGAAAAAGTGAAGGCAATCGTTTGTATGGGTGTGGACAACGCTCCGATACATGCAGCATTTGGCGAAACAGTAGAAACAATAGTAGATACGGCAAGGGCAGAGGATGCGGTACATGCAGCCTATGCGCTGGCTGAGAACGGAGATGTTGTATTGCTTTCTCCTGCGTGTGCAAGTTTCGACCTGTTCAAGAATTACGAAGACCGCGGACAACAATTTAAAGAAGCAGTAAGAGACCTATAATAAAGAAGGAAGATGGCAGACCGTATGAAACAATTACTGACAAAAACGAAGGGCGACCAGGTCATATGGGGCGTGGTGCTGCTGCTTTCGTTCATCAGTATGTTGGCGGTATATAGCTCTACCGGTTCGCTTGCGTACCGTATGGAGAAAAATTCCAGCTATTACCTGGTAAAGCAGGTAATGGTATTGGGCCTTGGCTTGCTCATTACGTACTGGGTACACAGGGTGAATTACACAAAATTTGCAAGGGTGGCGGTGATACTTTATTTACTTAGCCTTCCTTTGTTGATATATACACTGTTTTTCGGTACCAGCCTTAATGAAGGATCGCGCTGGATCAAGCTGCCGGTGATCAATCTTACGTTCCAGACATCGGATCTTGCCAAGTTGGCATTATTTATGTTCCTGGCGCGTGTGCTGAGCATGAAGCAGGCAGTTATAAAGGATATGCGGAAAGGGTTTATCCCTGTGTTGTTGCCAATGCTGTTTACTTGTGCACTTATTGCGCCTGCAAACTTGTCTACGGCATTGATGCTAGGCGCAACATGCAGTATCCTGTTTTATATAGGCAGGGTGCAGGTAAAACACCTGATGTTGCTTGCACTGGTTGGTTTCATTGGTGTATGCGTATTGTTTACTGTTTCCAAGATCACAGGATTCGGCAGGGCAAAGACATGGCAGCAGCGTATAGAAGATTTTGGTGGTAAGAAAAAAGAAGGTGCGCCGGAAGATGTGTACCAGGTGCAGCAGGCGAAAATAGCTATAGCCAACGGCGGTATTACAGGTCGTGGCCCGGGCCGCAGTTTACAGAAGAATTTTCTGCCCCATCCGTATTCAGACTTTATATTCTCTATCATTATAGAAGAGTATGGGCTGATAGGTGCGGCAATAGTAGTAACACTATACCTGCTCTTCTTATGGCGAAGCATACTCATATTCAAGCGGTGCCCGTTTGCATTCGGAGCATTTCTTGCAGTGGGGCTGAGTATTACACTGGTGTTCCAGGCTATGCTGAACATGGCGGTGAATGTGCACCTGGTACCGGTTACCGGACTTACATTACCTATGATCAGCATGGGTGGTTCGTCCATATGGTTCACCAGTATAGCCATAGGTATAGTGCTGAGCGTGAGCAGGTATGTGGATGAAATGGAAGGTGAAGTAAAGAACGGAGGGCCGAAGCCAGTGAAGGAAGAAAAAGAAGAGGAAGAACAGATAGTAGCTAAAAGACAAAGGAAACCTAAAGCGGAACCATTAAACAATAATTCGCCCTTACCGGCAATATAAACAATGAGCGGATTGCGTGTGATAATAGCAGGAGGTGGTACAGGCGGGCATATATTCCCGGCCATAGCTGTTGGTCATGCCCTGCAGCGGCTGCAACCCGGCACGAAGCTATTGTTCGTAGGCGCTAAGAATAAGATGGAGATGGAAAAGGTGCCCGAGCAGGGATTTGAAATAAGAGGATTGGATATAGTTGGTTTTAACCGGAGCAACCTGCTGAAAAATCTATCATTGCCAATGAAACTTTGGCGTGCAAGGCACGATGCGAAGGATATAATAAATGAGTTTAAGCCGGATGCCATAGTAGGTGTGGGCGGGTATGCAAGCTTTCCTGTATTGAATGCAGGCCAGTCGATGGGTATACCAACACTGATCCAGGAGCAGAATTCTTACGCAGGTAAGAGCAATAAGATACTGGGCAGAAAAGCAAAATCGGTATGCGTGGCATACCATGGTATGGATCAGTTCTTTCCGAAAGATAAGGTGTTGCTGACGGGTAATCCTGTGCGGAAGAACATATCGCTGATGGATAAGACAAGTGAGGAAGGGAAGGCATGGTTCAATGTGCAGCACAAGGGAAGAACGATATTGATAGTAGGAGGTAGCCAGGGGGCCAGGTCGATAAACTTATGTATCAATGCTCTGCTGCCGGAGCTAATGAAAGAAGATATAAATCTTATTTGGCAGACAGGTAAGGCGTATTATGAAACAGCAAGAGAGTCAGCTTCCGCGCAAGGGGACAGAGTGAAGGTCTTTGATTTTATCAGTGATATGGATTATGCCTACGCTGCTGCTGATGTGGTGATATCGAGGGCAGGTGCGCTGGCAATAGCGGAGCTGTGTATAGCGGGTAAGCCGGTAATATTTGTGCCGCTGCCTACTGCCGCCGAAGACCACCAGACAAGCAATGCAATGGCGCTGGTAAAGCACAATGCGGCATTGCTGGTGAAGGATAGCGAGGCGAGTACTGAATTGATAAAAAAAGTAAGGACAATATTGACGGATAAAGCGATGCAGGAACTGATGTCGAAGAATCTGAAAGCAATGGCGGTGAAGGATGCAGATGAGCGAATAGCAGGCAAGGTGATAGAGATAGCGGGAAGGGGTTAATTGGTTAAAAGGTTAATTAGTTAAAGAGATAATAGTATAGAATGAATGTAAGAAGTATAAATAACGTTTATTTCATTGGTATTGGCGGCATAGGCATGAGCGCACTGGCAAGGTTTTTCCGTGAGCAGGGCAGCGTAGTGAATGGCTATGACAAAACCGAAACTGAACTTACCAAACATTTGGTGAGCGAAGGGATGGCGGTGCATTATACTGATGATGTGAACCTGCTGGACAAGTCTGCGCAGCTGGTTATTTATACGCCTGCTATTCCTAAGGACCATACAGAGCTGAATTGGTATCGCGATAACAATTATCCTGTTTACAAGCGCAGCGATGTGCTGCAGTGGATCACTGAAGCGATGCATGCAATAACAGTGGCGGGTACGCATGGCAAGACCACTATATCTACCATGACCGCTTACCTGCTGCGTGAAACAGGCTACGGCTGCAATGCATTCCTGGGCGGCATATCTGTGAACTATGAGCGTAACTACTGGAGCAGTAAAACAGATACTGCTGTAGTAGAAGCAGATGAATATGACAGGAGTTTTCTGAAATTATTTCCTGACGTGGCTGTGCTTACGGCTATAGATCCGGATCACCTGGATATATACGGCACTGCGGAAGAGCTGGAGTCAGCGTTCATACAGTACACGAAAAATATAAAGCCCGGCGGTACGTTGCTGGTAAAGCACGGACTGCACAGGGCTAAGGAACTGAAAGGGCCGAACACACTTACCTACAGTTTGCAGAATGATGCTGCTGACATATACGCGGATAACATTCAGCAGAAGGATGGCGGGTATATATTCGACATAATAGGTAAAGACTATAAAATAGAGCAGTTGCACCTGCAGGTAGGTGGTATGCACAATGTAGAGAATGCGATAGCTGCAGTTGCGGTAACGCAGATGCTAAGCATTAGCCCAGAAGTAGTAAAAGCTGCGTTGAAAGAATTCAGAGGAGTGAAGAGAAGGTTTGAATATGTGGTGAAGAATGACAAGATGGTGTTCATAGATGATTATGCGCATCATCCGGAAGAACTGGCTGCGCTGATCAAAAGTGCGAAGCACCTGTTTCCGAACCGTAGATGCGTAGTTGCGTTTCAGCCGCATTTGTTCAGCCGCACGCGCGACTTTGCAGATGGGTTTGCACACAGCCTGGATATGGCCGATGAGGTGATATTGCTGGACATATATCCTGCGCGTGAATTGCCAATGGCGGGCGTGACATCGCAGATGATAGCGGACAGGATGGCAAACCCTGCACATAAGATACTATCTAAGGATGGATTGCTGGAGTATGTGCGCAATGCCCCGCTGGATATGTTCATAACATCAGGAGCAGGAGATATAGATAAACTGGTAGCACCGATAAAAGAGATATTGAGTAGTAAATAATGGCAGAGAAGCGTAAAATATCGATCCGTAAAATATTACAGTTGTTTGTTACACTGGTTGTTACAACATGCTGTGTTATTGCTATGGTGAGCGCTTCTAAAATAGAGGATAGTAAAATGATATCCAGCGTGGCGGTACACATTCGCAACGATAAGAAGTATCACTTTATAGAGCAGCAGGAAATAATGGACCTCGCCATCAATAAGGACAATATAGATATAGCACACACGCCGGTATCAAAGCTGAACCTGCATGCGATGGAGCAGCGAATATTGTCTGATCCGTGGATATCAGGTGCGCAGGTATATGTAGATAATGACAGAGTGCTGCAGATGCATGTGACACAGCGCATACCGGTAGTTCGTGTATTTCAGCGTAATACGGTGAGCTACTACATGGATACTACTTTGAGTATAATGCCATTGTCGCGCAACTACATCTATTATACATCAGTGGTCACTAATGTGCCTGAGATAAAGAATGACAGCATCAGCTGGGCGCTGAGGCAGCAGATCGTTTCTATGGTACGTCATATACAGCATGATTCTTTCTGGAATGCGCAGATATCGCAGGTGATCGTAGATTCGGCAGGTATGTTCGAGCTGGTGCCGATGGTTGGTAACCAGCGTGTGATATTCGGTGATGTGACGAATATGAACGAGAAATTCAACAACCTGTTTGTTTTTTATAAGAATGTACTGAACAAGATAGGATGGGATAAATACGAAACACTGGATGTACGCTATAAGGACCAGGTAGTTGCATTGCCATCACTGCCATACAAGGGCCCGGTAGATAAGGCGATTGCCAATATGAACTGGATCAATAGTATAGTGGAGACAGAGGCTGCAAATGATTCTTTGACTGCAGTGATAGCAGAAGAAAAGAAAGAAGTGAAAGCAGCCGCAATACTGGCTAAACCGGTAGCAAAGCCTGCAGGTAAGACGTTGGTGCTGAAAAGCAAAGCGCCGGTAAAGGCAAAAGATAAGTTTAAGTTGAAGAGCAAAAAAGAAAAGCAAGAAGAAGCAAATAAAAAGAAGGCTGCACCTAAGTATGTGTATCCGGAAAAAAAGAAACATTAAAAAGTTTTTAAAACTCAACGCAATATGAGCAAGAAAGAACAACCAATTATTGTAGGCCTGGACATCGGTACTACCAAGGTGGTAGCCATGGCCGGCAGAAAGAATGAGTTCGGGAAAGTGGAGATTCTCGGTCTTGGGCGCGCTGATTCCGCAGGGGTCAGCCACGGGGTGGTCATGAATATAGAGCAGTGTATTCGCTCTGTAGAACAAGCCATAGAACGATGCATCGCATCTAACCCCAACCTGGAGATCAAGGAAGTGTACGTGGGTATAGCAGGGCAGCATATAAAAAGCCTGCAGACCCGCGGAGACAGGGTGCGAACAAATACCGACAGTGAGATAGGAAAGGAGGATATAGAGCTGCTGATACGCGATCAGTATCGCACCTATATACCGGCCGGTGACCAGATAATTGATATCGTTCCGCAGGATTTTACGGTAGACAGTACGCCATACGTGGTGGACCCGATAGGCATGAGCGGCGTGAAGATTGGCGCGAACTTCCATGTCATCACCGGCGACCGTAATGCAATACGCAACATAAAACGCTGCGTGGATAAAGCTCAGCTTACCACGCGCGACCTGGTATTGCAGCCGCTTGCCTCAGCAGCAGCAGTAATGAATGATGAGGACCTGGAAGCGGGCGTAGCTATAGTGGATATAGGTGGTGGTACTACCGATATGGCTGTGTTCTACGACGGTATTCTGAAGCATACAGCCGTGATACCTTATGCAGGTGTGAACATCACCAACGACATCAGGAACGGACTGGGTGTATTGCGCGCCCAGGCCGAGCAGATGAAGGTGCAGTTCGGTACTGCCATAGCAGAAGAGGCTAATGCTAACGCATACATCACTATCCCGGGTTTAAGGGGCCTTCCTCCAAAGGAGATATCCGTTAAGAACCTGGCACACATTATCGAAGCGCGTATGCACGAGATACTGGACTATGTGGTGTACCACCTGAAGCAGATCAACCTGGATAAACGCCTGTACGGCGGCATCATACTTACCGGCGGCGGTGCGCAGCTGAAGCATGTTACCCAACTTACAGAGTTTGTTACCGGCCTTGGTGCACGTATCGGTTATCCGAATGAGCATCTTGCGGGTGGCCATACCGAATCGCTGATGAACCCGATGTACTCCACTTGCATCGGCCTCATATTGCGCGGGTATCATGACTTCGAAAGCGGCCGTATGCGTTTCACAGGCGAGGGCGGCAACTATATGCACATTACTGCGGAGCCTATTGCGCCGGTGATAGAAGATATATCTGTTGCTAACGATGCTTCTGCTACAGAAGAAGATATAAAGAATGCGAGAGCGGAGGCACGCGAGCGAATGAGCAAGCGCAACGAAAATGTGAAGCGCCTGTTCGATGGTCTGAAGGGCAAGTTCATGAAGATGTTTGAAGATGTGGATGACCAGGAAATAGGATAACAAAGCAAAACACAACTAACAATAAATTCTTAAACAACTCACAACCTAACAAATAATTACTAACCCCCAAATTGAAAGAGCATGATACATTTTGAGATCCCAAAAAATCAATCGTCTATAATAAAAGTGATAGGCGTAGGTGGCGGTGGTAGCAACGCCGTTAATTACATGCATAGCCTCGGTATAGAAGGCGTAGATTTTGTTGTATGTAATACTGATTCACAGGCGCTGGCACTGAGCCCTGTAGCTAATAAGATACAGCTCGGGCCACACCTTACTCAAGGTTTGGGAGCAGGCGCTAATCCTGAAATAGGCAAGCAGTCCTGCGAAGAAAGCATAGAAGATGTTGCCAAAATATTGAAAGTAAATACCCGTATGGCGTTCATCACTGCCGGTATGGGTGGTGGTACCGGTACAGGTGGCGCTCCAGTAGTATCTAAGATATGCCGTGACCTGGGTATCCTTACTGTTGGTATTGTAACTACTCCGTTCACTTACGAAGGCCGTAAGCGTATGAAGCAGGCACAGGAAGGTATAGAGCGCATGCGCGATCATGTGGACACTATCCTAATCATCTCTAACGATAAACTGCGCCAGCAGTTTGGCAATCTGCCATTCACACAGGCGTTCGCTAAGGCTGATGATATATTGGCTACTGCTGCAAAATGTATCACTGACGTTATTACTACTACCGGCCAGATCAACGTCGATTTCGCGGACGTGTGTACGGTAATGAAAAATGGTGGTGTGGCAATCCTCGGTAGTGCATCTGCAACCGGTGAGAACCGTGCGCTGATGGCTGTGGAAGAAGCGCTGAACTCTCCATTGCTGAACGACAGCGATATCAGGGGCGCTAAATGGCTGCTGCTGAATATCACATCTGCTGCGGGCGAGTTTGAGCACACAATGGATGAGGCAGAAGCTATACAGGCTTATGTGCAGGGCCAGGCCGGCGACAACTGCGATGTTATCCTTGGTATGGGCCATGATCCAAACCTTAAAGAAAAGATAGCAGTAACTATCATAGCTACGGGCTTCAACCAGAAGGACATTAACCTGGAAATACCTGCTAAGAACAACGAGCCGGAGAAGATAATCGTAACGCTTGGCAGCACGCCAACTAACGATACGCCTTCTCTTGAACCAATAGCAACTATCAGCGAGCCGTTGAATATGACACCTACCCTGGTAGAGATGCCGATCATGAACAACAATATCTACGATTTCAAACCGTCGGAGGCATTTAAAGAAGATACATCTTTTTCTCCTGCGCCTGTTGAAGAGCAATTTGCTGCCGTGTCAGGTACCAGCAACTTATACATGCAGGAAGACAAGCAGGCTGAAGAACCAAAGATGCAGCTGGTAATGAAGCAGACTGAAGCGCAAGTGCAGGAGCCGGTAAGAGAGCCGGTAAGAGAAGCAGTAAGAGAGAGAGAGCAGCCGGTTGAAAACTATTCAAGAAATGCCCGCCCGCTTACAGAAGATGAGCTGGAAGAAAAGAGAAGGTTTGAAGAGCAGAAGAAAGCGCTGGAAGACCGTGCAGAGCGCCTGCGCCGTATGAGCTTCAACATCAAGGGCACAGAAAGCGCTGATGATATGGAAGCCGTACCTGCTTATATGCGCAAGAATATGAAGCTGGACAACCAGGTGGCATCTTCTGATTCTTATTACAGCGGCTACTCAGTAGGCGTAAACGATGATCAGAATAAAGTACAGGGTTCTATACAAACCATCAATACATTCCTTGACGGCAATAAGCCTGATTAATTCTTGTTTTTTGTTGATTACATATGCGTACGCTCCCGTTATCCAACGGGAGCTTTTTTTTGTCCCGTGATTATGGTGGTTTTATAATATTGCTTTCAGGTAATATTATGCAGACTTTGGGAAAATTTATAGCTTTAACTACTGATACCTTGAATTATCTCTATGAAATTAATGAGCATTGTACCTTGCGTAAGAGGTTTATTTTTATTTGCTTTATTCTTGCTGCCAGCTGTCACCGGAAGGTCGCAGCACTATCTGGGTATTGCTACTTCGGAACGGAATGCGATAAACAGCCTCTATCTTAACCCTGCTAATATTGCTGCATGTCGTGAAAAGCTGAGCATCGGTATATTTTCTATGAGCGTTGCCGTTGACAATAACCTCGGCCATATCCCTAAGATACCCAACTTAGGTGAAACGGTAGATGGTAACAACAATATATTCACCCGGTCGAAGAGGAGCAGCTTTAGTATGATCGTTCCGGCTGCAGTAGTTCGCGGTCCGGGTATTATGGCTTCTTTGTCCGATAAGATCAGCATTGCACTTACAACAGGCATTCGTGGTTTTAACCAGTTTCACAATTTCGACCCCTCACTATATAAAACGCTGGCAATGCCGCAGTCGGTGGCAGACAGTAACTATGCGGTAAAAATGCACAACTTCAACTGGACCGCTCATATGTGGAGCGAGGTTGGCCTGACCCTTGCCGGTGTAGTAAGGAAAGGAGAAAAATACAGTTTAAACCTTGGCGGTACCATTCGCCGCCTTGGCGGTATCGGTTACTTGTCAATGAGAGGGGTGAACCTGGATGTCAGGTATAAGAAGGGAACCGACCTGTTTCAGGCAGCTAATTCGAACATTGATTTTGGCACCAACGTGCTTAACGATAGTTCTGCGGTATTTAAAGATATTACCCCTGCCGGCTTGTTGAAAACATTTTTTGCCACCCCACCCGGATATGGCGTGTCTGCAGATATCGGATTTACATTGAGGTATCATATTGGTGAGGCCGACCCTTCTGACTATATGGAATCTAACCAGACCCATGATATTGTTTTCTCCATGGCCGTAACAGATTGGGGCGCTATAACGTATAATAACAGTACCAGTGCCGCTGCGAAAATATCAGGGCAGGGTACAATTTCCGGGCAGGGACTGGACAGTAATGTAAATGATGCGGCTTCTCTCATAGCTTATGCAAAAAAGCAAGGATTTGGAATTGATACTCATATCGATGCCAGGAGGGTTCATTTACCCACAGCACTTGTGGCTAGTGTTGATGTACAAGTATATGGCCGTTTTTATGCTAATTTGCTGTTTGTAGGGAATATGGCCAACCGTAACGAGTTTGGCAATTCTTACTACGACCAGTTTACATTTACTCCCCGCTATGACTACCATAAAATGACCATTTCCTTGCCGCTCACTTACGGCAGGCTGGCGCACGACTTTAAAATGGGCATCGCTTGTCGGTACAAGGGATTCTTTATAGGCAGTGACGATGTGTTAGCTTCGATCAGTAAATGCCAGTATGGTTTTGGCCTTTACCTGGGCGGTTATGTGCCCATCTTCAAAAAGAAGTATGATCCGGCCGGGTTGCATTGGGGAAGCTAAAGGCCTTCATCTGTTGGCTAAACCAGTGTCATTCCTTATCCCTGGGCATATGCGGGCGGTTTTATTGAATATTTTTACTACATTTAAATATCGAATCTGATCTGCTATGAAAACATTTCGCCTTTGTTCGCTTACTGCACTTTTGGGGGTTCTTTTCATGTCTTGCACTAAACACAAGGAAGACAAAGTGTGTAATAACCTGTATGTGGCATGGAAAAACGTGACACAGGACTCCGTAGTTCTGACAGAAGTTAATGCCGATGGTAAGAGCATAAGTGGTAGTTCGTACCAGCCCATAAGAATAAACGGGGCCTCCTGTTATAATAAGGTTGATCGATGTATATATTCGTTGCAGCTTAAAGGTGATGGAACTGTAGGTATATATAGGTTTGATACAAAAAATAAAAAGTCAGACATTATTAACGGAGTGCCGCCATTCAAGATGGGAAGCGGTAATGCGTGCTTTTTCAGCAGTAACATAGGCAATAAGCTTTATTATTCGAATGTTGACTATGGAAGTGCTTACGCCCAGCGAAAAGTGGTGGAAATAACTATTTCCGGCAATACCTATACATATCGTAATATAGAAGTGCTGTATGACCATCCTCCGCTTTTGCAAATACCCGGTGTAGATGAACAGACGGGGGATATTTATCTGGAAGACGGAACATTGCGGTACACACCTGGCAGCAATAGTGTGACGTCCCTTCCTGCGGGCCGAAAGTTATTGTTGATGCAATTCAATCCCAATAATGGTGCTTTTTTTGGCTTCAATTATGTTTATCGTGCAGATAATCCACTTCTGCCGGCCGATGGTGTAGCGTTCATCAAAATGATTCCGGGTACAGGACAAATGTCAGTCGTTAAGATATTTCCATTTTCCTTTTTGAGTGGTTACTCATACGTCACATTTGATCAATGCACTAACAGTTATGTTTTGCAGCAGGTCAGCACCAACACTGATATTTACTGGATAAATAGTAGCAATGGTGAGATAACTAAGCATATTGTTCCTTCAGAGCAATACACAAACCTGACATACATAGGGGAATAATTGACCTTGTCTGGTTGTATCATTAGCGCTATTACAGATTACATCTCCATAAAGAAAACGCAAATAGCCGACACTATGTGGTGTCGGCTATTTGCATATAATATTCAGTCGCCCGTGGGGCGGTAGATTATTTTACCTGTGCAACCAGTGCTTTGAAAGATGCAGGCTCATTCATTGCCAGGTCAGCCAGTACCTTACGGTTCAGGTCTATACCCTTAGCAGCCAGTGCGCCTATGAACTGTGAGTAGCTCATACCTTCTTCGCGAACAGCAGCATTGATACGCACGATCCACAAAGAGCGGTAGTCGCGTTTTTTCAATTTGCGTCCAACGAATTTATAACCTTGTCCTTTTTCAAGTACGTTCTTGGCTACTGTATATACGTTTTTACGTTTACCGTAAAAGCCTTTAGCTTCTTTCAGTATTTTCTTTCTTCTTGCGCGCGATGCAACCGCATTAACGGAACGTGGCATATCTTAAAAATTAATTCTTGTTTAAAAACTTTTATTTCTATCTCTATTCTGTGCCCTCTTACGGGAACAATGTTATTAACACATAACAAGCATACGCTTCACGAGCTTTGCATTGCTAGGATGCACAAGACCATGGATACGCAGGCTACGTTTGCGGCTCTTTGATTTTTTAGTCAGCAAGTGGCTTTTGAACGCTTTGTAACGGCGTATTTTGCCTGTACCTGTAACCCTGAATGTTTTTTTAGCGCGTGAGTGCGTCTTCATCTTTGGCATAAACTCAATAATTTGGGACGGCAAAGGTAATGAAATATTTGTATCGGTCAGAAAAAAATTAAAATAATATATCGTATATTTTTTATTTTAATTATATCCCGTTTTTTCAGCCAAATGAAGATTGCTGTAAATCAGTCCGCAATCTACGGTATCATTTATTATTTTTACAACCGAGAACCTAAACCGCATGACGATATTAAGATTCAGGATTTTTTGGGAAGATGACGACCAGACCTACCGTGACATAGAGATAGCAGGTAACCAGACCTTCCTCGACTTTCACAAGGCCATTGTAGCCGCATATGAGTTCGATGGCAAGCATTCAGCCTCTTTTTATGAAAGTAACGACAAATGGGCCTATGGCAGGGAACTGAATTCTGAAGTGTTGGTGAACAAAAAGGACGCACCTGCCTTATCTATGCTCAAAACCCCGGTATCTGCATTGGTTTCCGTTCCTGACCAGAAATTCGTGTATGTATATGACCCTGTAAAGAAATGGACCTTCCTGGTGGAACTGATCACTGTATTGAAAGAAGAAAATTCAAGAAGGGTATACCCATTCCTGCTGCGCAAAGAAGGTGTTGCTCCCGCTCAATATGGTATTAAGGGTGTGAGTCCGGACAAGATCATGGAAATAGAAGAGAAATATGACCTTGGTGCAGAGGAAATGGCCGAAGGCTTTGGTAACGAAGGCGAAGGCGGTGAAGACAGCAGCGATGAAGGCGGCCACGAGGAGAACATGACAGACAGCGGAGGCTTCGACGACTAATTGATCCCAACAGTATATATTATTGCAGGGCCTACTGCGGTAGGCAAAACGGCTGTAGCCATTGCGCTTGCGCAGCGGCTTGGTACGTCTATAGTTTCAGCCGACAGCAGGCAATGCTACCGGGGTATGACCATAGGTACAGCAAAACCAACGGATCACGAATTGCTTGCTGTAAAGCATTACTTCATAGATGAATTCCCAGTTACCACATCGCTCACCGCAGCAGATTATGAAAAACTGGCGCTGAAGTATCTTGATGAAATATTCAAAACCCATAACACTGCCGTAGTGTGCGGAGGCACAGGCCTGTATATAAAGGCGCTTTGCGAAGGCCTTGATGATATGCCGGACACAGACCGAAGTATAACTGATACGGTAGAGGCAGATTATGCGCTGAACGGCCTGCAGTGGCTACAGCAGGCAGTACAGCAGGAAGACCCTGCTTTCTATAATAGCGGTGAGATACACAATCCGGCACGCATGGTACGGGCACTTTCATTTGTTCGCAGTACGGGTACCAGTATCACACAATACAGAACCCAGGTTAAAAAACAACGGCCGTTCCATATTGTAAAAGTGGGCCTTGAATTACCACGGCAGCAACTATACGACCGTATCAATATGCGGGTTGATATAATGATGGAGCACGGATTACTTGAAGAAGTAAAAGAGTTGCTGCCGTATAAAGACCTGAAAAACCTACAGACCGTGGGGTATGCGGAATTGTTCGATCACTTAGCGGGTAAGTGCACACTAGCTGAAGCCGCAGATAAAATAAAGCAGCACACCCGCAACTATGCCAAGCGGCAAATGACCTGGTTCAAAAAAGATAAAGAGATAAACTGGCTGGCTGCCGACGAAAAAAATGTGGTTGACAGGATTCTTGCCCTGCCAACCACATAAGTAATTTCTGATCGCCTAGTATTTAATAAATCCTTTTAGCTGCTTGTCTTTAAGTGTCCTGCCTGTCTGGCGCACTACCATTTCACCATCGCGGCTGCCGTTATTATTACTGTTGCCTTCTATTGTAGCCATTGTTATGCCGTTCAAGCTTTCTACCAGGCCTGTGTGCCCCATTCCCTTGCCATGATCCAGTATCATCTGATAGCCGGGTTTTATAAGTGACGGATTGGCTATCGCATCTGCTGCGCTGATCTTCTTTTCAGCTGCAGTCCTTGCCCAGCAGTCCATTACACCTGCCGTTCTTAATACAGGGTTGGGTACACTTAGCTTAGTAGCAGCCTGGTTATAAGACCAGTATACCAGCGCCTGGCACCATGCATAGCCTGGGTTCAGGCCTACAGATTTCAGGTATTGGTTCACCATTGGGCCGGAGTTTGATCCATGTGGTATCTCGTTCTGCCCCAGTTGGCTGGTGATCACCTGCAGGGCCACATCTGCAATGCCCAGCGAGGGCAAAACAATCCCGAATAAGGCGTCCCATGTCTCCTTGTTTGTGATCCCGTCGGCGGTCAGGTGGCGGGCAGCCTGAAAGGCCTGTATGGCTGCTGTAGTATGCGAGCCATAGTCGTCATCTATTTTTAGCGGGCCAAAGCCTTTTACATTCAGTTGCTGTTGTATAGCGCTTACTATTTCGCCCTTGGTCCCCGGTTTTATTGCCTTGCCCGGGTATTTAAAACTCATTGTTACGGTTGCCATGATCCTATTTGATTAGTGTTACAATAATTTATTTAAGCAGGTCCGGTGCCAGTTTCCAGTTGAATGATATGACCGGTGTCATGCTGCTGAAATTGAAGTCTTTATCGTAGTTCGTACGCAACCCGAACTCAATTAGCTTATTGCTGCCCAGCTTGTAAGAACCACCATAGGCAATGATCTGGGCCAGGATGCCGGCATTATTTACATAAATATACTCAGCGAAAAGGTCAATATGCGATGTGCCATACCTGATGTTACCACCATAATACTGCAGGTTTACCGAGTCTGTTTTTATGTATTTGATCAATCCTGAGAAAATAACTTTGTCTGTATTTTTTTGGTTGTTTTTGTCGAAGACCTTTGCCGGCGTGAATCCCCAGCTTGGGTTCAGCCACAGCCCTATGCCTTGTTTGTTCATACCCAGTTTAGGTAGCTCTGCATTCTGGTAAGTATTCAGCTGCCCCACACCTACATCCATCTTAAATCGCTGGCGGTTCTTTGTAATGTATTGCTCCGCGTATTCTTTCACTGCCTTTTCCAGTTCTTCCTGCGACACATCCAACAATGCATTCATTTTATCGGCCAGGCTGTCTATCGATTTGTTGAGCAAACGGATGCTTTCCGCATCGGCTTCCTTGTCCAGTCTTTTTATTTGATTGGTCTTCTTCATAATAGCCATACTTAAGGGCAATTCTGCAGCTTCCCTGTTCTTTAAAATTTCCGATAATACATTTCTGATGCCATCACGGTAGTCCTTGTCATGTAGTGGGTCCTTACTTTGTATGGTAAATTTGAGGGAGTAAGCAAGGTGGTGAATGCTGTCATTATCCTGCATGGTGCCTAACGAAATATTGGCCGTTGAAAGAAATCGTGCTGCAGCAGATGTTCGCTGGTAGTCGCTCCACGACATGTTCTTAAAACCGAACAGCCACACAGGCTGAAAGTCAAATGCGATGTTGGGATTCAGTGAAAATTTGCTAACGAAGTAATCCAGCTTAATATCTTTTGTGAAACCCGGTGTGGTTACTTCCGATGGCTTGCCGCCCAGCAAGGTAAATGCGCCGGAAGCAGGTATATTGAACTCGGTTGCTTTCTGGATAGCTGTTGTATCAATAACTTTGCCATCATCAGCCTGCGCTTTGCCCGAAAAAGGTAGCAGCAAAGAACAGAATAATAATGCGGTCAGGAACCCGGATAAAATACCTTTCATGCTATTTCTTTTGAAAAGTGAAATCGTGATGTGCGGCCAGCGCTACCTTATTCTCCCTGATCGGTTCCGCATCAAACTGCGCTCCCTGCTGCAGGAAATTATAATTAACACTGATCTGCGTATGCCCGGCGGCCGGTGCGTAATCTGCAATGATGATGAGCATCCAGTCTTCCAATACTGCCGGATTTATGGGTATCAAGAAGATGTCTTTGATGTTGTCATCAAAATTCCCTTCCCCAACAGTTATCATTTTATCTCCGTCGGTGATTTTTATTTTGTAAACACCTGAAGTAATAAAACCACTATCTATTGATATAGTAATATACCCTTTGGACGCATCGTATATAACAGGTCTCTTTTTGTACATGGCGATTATTTTTGCTGATTCTTGATTCGTTTTTGGCTAGCCGTTATTAGGTTGTTGCTGTGTTATTTTCATCTTCTTTCTTGCCGGTATTATCAGGCTTATTATCAGACTTTTTACCCGATGACCTCAGCGATACAAGCTTGTTCAGTATGTCAAACCAGAATGGAGCGCCCAGAGATATCGCCAGTGCAGTTATCAGCCATCCTGCAATTGTACGCCATCCTCCTTTTTGCTTTGGACCGTACTGAAAGTGGTGCGTCTTTGCTTGAAGCAATGCAATGTCCTTTTCTATTTTGCTGATCATTGCCTTCTGGCCGGGTACAGAAGCAGAATCCGTGCGAAGTATACCCAGGGCGTCTTTCAACGAATCTATTTTGTCGCAGTAAGGTTTGCCCAGGCCCAGTATCTTGTCCGCATCGGACGCGTCATCTTTCAATTGGCCGAACGTGCTGTCGAAGTAATCATTTGATGCGGCGATGAAGACAGAGTCTTTCATTATTGTTGTATCGCGCCCGTTCATCGTTGTGGTTACCGGAACAGAAATATGCTGTTTCTTCAGCGAATCAGTGATAGTGCCCAGCTTGCTATTTTGGTTTATGGCCATCTGCACGATCTCTTCGCGGGCTTTTTTATCTTTTGCCAGTACATGGTAAATGGAAATGGAATCTGCGTTGAAAGCAAATGCTATGCCAAATCCAATGATCAATAGTATGGTTTGGGTTTGTTTTTTATACCAGCCATTCACACGATCCATAGTATGATTGAACCACTCTTCCAGCTGCTTTTTGAATTTTTCTATGTCTCCGTTGGCGTCAATGAATAACTGGCGCATGTACTGGAGTGTTTCTACCCCCAGTTTTATTTCTTCTTCATTTATCCGGACAATGATGTGTTCTATTTTGTTCTTTACATGGTCTTTGTCCTTAACTATTTTTGCTTCATTTAGCTGATCCTGCCACTCATTCAGTCTGCTCTTTATTATTTCCATCTGGTCTATGGTGCCGTCAAAGTCCGTTCCGCGTAAAAGTTTCACCATAGCCTCAGAAAAATTGACCGGGCCCATGTATGATGGCTTATTATTGTTAGTGCTTTCGCTCAGGTATTTAATGGTTGGTGACTCATAAAACTTCTTTACCAATGAGTTTTCAGGCAAAGGGTGATAAAAATGTTTTACGCTTTTTGCAAAAGAGGACACAAAGGCGTGTATATACCGGTAAAAAGGAATGTTGGGTACCTCCTCATGATTATCTTCCAGCATCACGCGTATGCCTTTGATGAGCATACGGCCACGCAGGCTCAGCATACGCGCCACCATCTCCTGTATAATGGATGCCAGCAGGCTATAGATCAGGAAAATAAAGACCAGCCCGATAGATACATCTAACGCTACATTACTAAACATGGTGGTGAAAGTTTGTGCCTACTCTCGATCCCTTTTCGGCTACCGGTTAAATGTCACGCTCGTAAAAGTTGCTATTTTTTCGCATATATGCAATAGCTACAAACGTTATTTTTAGAGCAGCACAGTGTTCTCCAGGTATAAGGCATCCATCGGACCAAGTATATTTCCAAAAACGAACAAAGCCCCAAGAGGGGCTTTGAAATGAAGAATGCGTCTGTAGCTACAGCAACAATATTGACAGTCCGTAGTCGGCAAAGAGGATGAGTATGCAACTGATTACTACAGAGGTAGTTGATGCACGCCCAATCTCCAGCGCGCCGCCCGTTACATAGTAGCCATAATAGCATGGCACTATAGAAATGATGAGCGAAAAAACGTATGACTTGATAATGGCAAAGAAAAGATTGTACGGAATGAAGCCGGTGGTAAGCCCAAGGAAAAACTGCTGCTTGGTAAGGATGTGTGAAAAAGTGCCGGCTAAATAGCCGCCCCATATACACACGCCTATAGAAATGACGATCAGGCATGGTATCATGATCATTGACGCGAGTATGCGTGGCAGCACGAGGTAGCTCTTGGTATTGATGCCCATGATCTCCAGTGCATCTATTTGCTCGCTTACACGCATATTACCTAATTCAGAAGCGATCTTGGAGCCAACTACACCGGCCAGCACTATGCATATAACTGTGGGGCAAAACTCTAATATAGCAGAGTCGCGGACAAGCGTACCAATAACTGACTTTGCGATGATGGGGCTTATTAGCTGGTAAGCAAACTGCACCGTCATCACCATACCCAGGAATATAGATATGATAAGCACTATGGGCAGGGAGCGTATGCCTATGTCATTGCATTGCTCCATGAACTCTTTCCAGTAGACCCTCCAGTTCTCCGGTTTACGGAAACCCTCGCTGATCATCAGGGTAGTTTTGCCCAGGTGTTCGAAAAATGTTTTCATTGCGCTGACAAAGGTAGGGAAAAGCGATTGGATACAAGATGCCTGATGCGGGTGCTCTTACCACAAAAAAATCCCGTTCAGTTGTCTGAACGGGATCTGTATAAATGATAACTGTAAACTGCCAACTGACTAAGCCAGCTTCTTCAGTTCTTCAATGTGTGCTTCATTATCTCTTTCAGCGTTCAGCGTACCGCTCTTGTCCATATCTACAAGGATAGGAGCAGCTACGAAGATAGAAGAGTAAGTACCTGTGAATACACCTATCAGCATCGCGAATGCAAAACCACGGGTAGCCTCACCACCGAATACGAACAGGATAAGCAGCGTCAGGAACACGGTAAGCGATGTCATGATGGTACGGCTCAATGTATCGTTGATCGCACGGTTGATTACGCTCACCTTATCTTCATTTGGCGACTTGCGGAAGTATTCACGTATACGGTCAAATACGATCACCGTATCGTTCATCGAGAAGCCTATCACCGTAAGCACGGCAGCAATGAAGTGCTGGTCTATTTCCAGTGCGAAAGGAACCTTGCCGCGGAAGAAAGAGAACACAACCAGTGTCAGTGCCACGTCATGTATCAGGGAGAACAGTGTACCCAGTGAATACTGCCATTTGCGGAAACGCAACAGTATGTACAAGAATATCGCGATCAGTGATATAACAGTTGCCTGTATAGCTCCGTCCTTCAGGTCATCAGAGATGGTAGGTAATACCGTCTGTGAGCTCTGCAGGTATTTAGCAGTGAATGTTTCCATTGTAGTGCCTGCAGGTATCAGGTTCTCTTTACCAAGGCCTTCTACCAGTTTCTCTACCACTTGTTTTTCAACTCCCTGTCCTGGTTTTGTGATCAGGTAAGAAGTAGTGATGTTCAGCTGGTTGTTGGTACCTATCGTTTTCACGATAGGACGCTCGCCCAGGTAGTTTTTCAACTTCTCACGTACCTCTTCACTTTCATATTTCTTGTCAAACTTCACAGTGTAGCTACGGCCACCCTGGAATTCAACACCCTTATCAAAACCTACCCAGTAAGTGCTGATACCCATCAATATAACGATAGAAGTGATCACGTAAGTGTACTTTCTCATTTCCACGAACTTGAAGTGTGCCTTCTTGAACACGGATTTAGAGATACCGGTGAAATACTTGAAGTGACGCTCACGCTTAGTGTAGATGTCTGTGATCAAACGAGATACAAGGATACCGCAGAACAAAGACAACAGGATACCGATGATCTGTGTTGTAGCGAAACCACGTACAGGGCCAAGGCCGAATATGAACAGGATGATCGCCGTGATCAGTACGGTGATGTGACCGTCCAGTACAGGAGCATAAGAGCGTTTGTAACCATCAGCAACTGCCTGTGTGTAGCTTTTGCCTGCCACAAGCTCTTCCTTGATACGTTCAAATATGATAACGTTCGTATCCACGGCCATACCTACAGTAAGTACAAGGCCTGCTATACCTGCCATGGTCAATGTGGCATGCAATGCTGACAATACGCCTACAGTAAAGATAAGGTTGAGGATAAGAGAAATATCTGCAATGATACCGCCTGTGCTATAGTAAACCAGCATCAGAACGAAGATCACGATGAAAGACAATACCAGGG
>Ga0209023_10001820_pt1 | contig 27784 bp, 24 predicted proteins | sample LakOneMetagenome_FD_187468 | JGI IMG/M metagenome (GOLD analysis project Ga0209023, IMG submission 187468) | Freshwater and sediment microbial communities from Lake Erie, Canada (SPAdes) (version 2) | ecosystem: Environmental > Aquatic > Freshwater > Lentic | place: Lake Erie, Canada...
CGAAGGTGACGTTGAGAATGGCTTCCGGATTGGCGTTCGCCAGCGCCTGCACAATCGGACCTGCGTCGATCTTGCCTTGCGGCGGCCACTGCTCATCGACCCACTGAATGTCAGGCCGTTTCTCGGACAGCAGCTTCTTGAACACCGCGACCGCCGACTGCCCGTATTCGTAATTCGGTGCGATGGTCGCCCAGCGCTTGGCGGGCAGCTTCGCTGCTTCTTCCACCAGCATCGCGGCCTGCATGTAGTTCGATGGGCGTAGACGGAACGTATAGCGATTGCCCTTCGACCATGTGATCGCATCGGTCAGAGGTTCGGCGGCAAGGAAAAACACCTTCTTCTGCTTGGCGAAGTCGCTTACGGCAAGGCCGATGTTGGACAGGAACGTGCCGGTCAGCATCGCAACATTTTCGTTCGATACCAATTCGTTGGCCGCAGTCTGCGCATCGGCGGGCTTGCCGCTGTCGTCCTTCGACACCACAACGAGCTTTTTGCCGTTGATACCGCCAGCGGCATTGACCTCCTCAACCGCAAGCTGCCAGCCCTTGCGGTAAGGCTCGGTAAATGCCGGCAACAGCGAATAGCTGTTGATTTCGCCGATCTTGATTTCACCGCTCTGTGCCATGACCGTTGTCGCCAGAGCCGAACCAGCCAGACCTAGACCTGCGGCGAGCGCAAGCCTGGAGAGACTGCCAAAGAGACCTTTGCTTCGTTGCATCCCAACCTCCATTGTTACCGGGGACGTATGTCCCGTTCACTTCCCGTCCGCTCCTTATCCCGGTGGAGCGGTTCGGCTTTTCTCTCGCATCAAACGCGAACGGACCGCTAACGCAATCCGTCCTCGCCCTTGATCTCGTCAACCGTCAGTCCGCCGACACGCGGCAACGGACGCCCACTATCGGTCACAGCCACCGCCACCATGATTTCATTGGCGCGCGGCGCATCGTTAATCTGCACTTCCATTCCATCGAAATGACTCCGCACGAAGGCCGCGTCCTTGTGCCCCAGCGGAATATCGAGCACCGCGCCCAATCCTCCGCGTTTCTTGGATGATGGAATCAGCGCGGCGCCTTTGCTGAGCACCTTCCGGACCGGCGCACCCATTTTGGGATGCAAGATCGCTGCCGCATGCTCCAGTTCGCCGTTTTCACCAACGGCAGCGGCTTTGCCATAGCTTTGCGCCTTGCTGCCTTCGATGCCTAACGCTGCGACTGCCTTCCGGGAGAGCAACTCACCCAATTCCTCGCCAATGGCGATCAGCGGATCAAGATTGTCGACAAACTTTCCGGCGAACGGATTTTCAATCACAGCAATCGCAGCCGCGCGGCGTGTCGGCGGCGAGACATCGCGCCCGCCCTCCACCAGCGTTTCCTCGACCACCGTGACAATCTTGCGAACGACGGTACTCATCGCAGCCCATCCTCTCCCTTGATCTCACTGGCCTTGAGACCACCGACCCGCGCATGAATCCGCGATCCGGTCGTCATGACAAGCGCCAGCAACAGTTCGTCAGCCCGCGGCGAATCCGGAATGCCGATTTCCATGGCATCGAAGTGTGAACGCACGTAGGACGCATTGATATGAGTGACCGGCACGTCGAGCCGTGCCCCCGGACCACCGACCTTCTTGGCGGATGGCACGATGGCTTTCGCTTCGCCGAGAATTTCCCGCATCGCGTAGCCGCCGGGGACATGCCACAACGCACCATGCTCCAGTTCACCGCTTGAGCCGATAATCGCGCCCTTGCCATAACCTTGAATAGCGGCGGGATCACCGCCAAGCGCTTTCAGTAAAGAGCCTGCCATCGACACCCCAAGCGGGGTCAGATCATCCATGAACCCAGCGATGTCTTCCACATAACGTCCTGCAAACGGATTGTGGATCACGCAGAGAATGGCACTGCGCCGCAGCGGTGTCGCCGCTGGCTTGCCGCCTTCGTGGAAAATCTCCTCGATCACCGTCGCGCGTTTGCGAATTACAATTTCAGGCATCCATCAGACTTTCGGCTTTTTCTCGAGCAGTGTCTTGCAGAGGCTTGTACGATTTCTGGCCGATATCTTTCAAAGCGACAATACGCGTTTCGCCTTGCAGATGAAGCGCCGCACCATCGATCAAACCTGCCGCAACCAGCCGCCGCGCGCAAACTGCGCCAGCCTCCAGCGCATCGGCAATGTCAAAGAACGGCAGATGACCGACGTTGAGCGTCACAAGCCGCGCACCGAGATCGCTGTCAGGCTGGATGTCATGGGCTGGACCGCGAGCAACAGCCGAATGACCCGGCAGATCAACGGCATTGGCGATGACGGTCGCGGCGGCATCTGCCTGCGCTGCATTTCGCGCCAGAACAGTAACAGCGTCAGCGATGCCGAGCGAGAAGCTGCGCCCGCGCCAGCCGCTGGTCGCGACACCGCGTGTCGTATCTTCCGCCGCAATCCTCGTCCTTCCGATCAGGCTCAGCCTATCGGGACGGTCAACGAGGCCAACTGAAAAAGACTGACTTTCACCAAGGTGCAGCGCGATATCGCCGCCATTGTTGACATAGGCGCGATCAAGATCGGCCGCCTCTGTCATGGCTCCGAGGATTTCCTCGGCGACGGCGCCAGCCACCGCCGCCATGGGCGTGATAAAGCCGTCCGCAGCAAAGGGCGCGACTGCATCGTGCATTCGGCGCGCCACATGGCCCTTCAAAGAACGCGTATGCGGCTGTGCCGCCCGACGCAATTTCGGCAGTTCCTCGCAAAGTTCATCGAGAAGTCCGGTAAAGCGCCGGATTGCCGCTTCGTATGCCGCGCGTACCATGACCTGAGCGCCCCGCGCCTCCACGATCAGATCAATCGGCCCATCCTGCAGATGAAGCCGCCTGCCGTCTGCCAGCCATCCGATCTGCGGGAGCCGTGTCATGGGCGCAATCTCATGGACGCGATCTCGGCTCTGAGTGTTGCCGGGGCAGTTGGCGAATTTCCGTATTGCCGTTCAATGACGCCAATGGCCGCACATGATCCATGTGACCACCAAGCGCCTCATAATCGGACAACCGCAAGGTGAACTCGATCGGCGCCACCAGCGCCGGCGTCGGCACATAACCGAACGCGCCTTGCGGCACCTGCGTCACATCGACCATGAAGGTGATGCCGCCGCCGGGCCAGACATAAACCTGCGCCCCGCCGCACGTAACCGATGTCAGCGCGTCCTTGACCGAGCGCGTGAGCCGAACCGGATTATCGGTGACGCCCGCCCTCAGTGAGCCGCCTGCGCCGCCCATGAACAGGACAGTGCACAAGGCAGGCTCACAGTTTTCCTGAATTCGTTCCACCGAGAATCTGAGATCAGCAGGCATTTCCGTCTCGATCGGCTTCAACGCATCATCAAGTTCGAAATAGGCGGCATGCTCGCCCGTGGTGCTGACCATCATCATCCGCAAGCCGGGCCGCGCGGTCTTTGGATCGAACGGACCGAGCACAGAAAGCGGGTCAGAGATATTGGTTCCTCCCCAACCGGTGCCGGGTTCGGCGACCTGAAAATAGCGCCCCGGAGTCGAGCGGCGACCCTTCATCTTGATGCCCGTGTCGGGAATATCCAGCAGCTTGCCCGCTTGGTGTTCCGACAGAACGCCGGTGATGTGATCGTCCACCACGACAACTTCATCAACCTTGCCATGCCATTGCTTGGCAAACATGCCGATGGTGGCCGAACCGCAGCCGACCCGCATGCGCTCTTCGGGGACGCCGTTTACAATCGGCGGATAACCAGCCTGCACAACGACGGTCGCGCCGCCGTCGATGGTGAGTTCGACGGGCTTGCCATTGGATAGATCCATCAGCGCATCACAGGTGACACGCCCTTCTTTCTTCGATCCGCCGGTGAGATGATGCACACCGCCGAGCGACAGCATCTGCGAGCCGTATTCGCCGGTCGTCACATGTCCGACTGCTTCACCCTGCACACGCACCGTCGCCGTTTCCGGGCCGAGATAACGGTCGGTGTCGATCTTCACCTTGACGCCGCAATAGCTGAAGATGCCCTCGGTCACCACCGTAACCATGTCGACGCCATCGACCTCGGATGACACGATGAAAGGCGCAGGCTTGTAGTCTGGATAAGTGGTGCCGGCACCAATGGCCGTGACGAAAACGCCCGGCTCATGAACGATCTTTCCGTCCCAGTCGCCCCCCGCCTGAAACGGCACGAGCCGTCCGCCATGGGACACCGTGCGCTCAAGTACAATATGCGGATCGACGCGGACGAGTTCGCCGTTGTTGTTAGCATAGCGGTCGCATGCACCTGCCGCACCCGGCTTGATGTAACACATGACCGGACATGCGTCGCAGCGGATTTTGTCCGCGCTACCCGTCACCGTAACAGGGGCCACTTCCGTCGGCATGACCAAACTCGCGTGCGCTCCGAGCTGAATTGACATCCGGGCATTTGCGCCACTCGATTTTCAATCCGTCAGCATCGGCATTCGTTCGTATACGAATGATGGTGCGCGCAGTCTCGAAAGCTGTCAAGCGCCGTCACGCGTGAAAGCGGGAACTGCCGCATAAAACCTCAAATGCCTGCTCCCTGTGTTTACAAAGCGTGCAACGCATCATCGCGCGGGATAGCCGCGATACGCCGCACATCCCGCGCTTGCACGTTTGTATACAAACGGTATCGTTGCGTTGAGGCGCTGCCCGACTTTTGCAGCGCAACAGATCGGACCGCGACGATGAGCGTGAGGCAAACGACGATCCGCCTGACAGTGAATGGCAGCGTCCATGATGTCGCCGCCGCGGCTGACACGGCATTGCTCTATGTTCTGCGCAACGATCTTGAACTCAACGGCCCCAAATATGGCTGCGGTCTTGGCGAGTGCGGTGCCTGCACCGTCATTATTGACGGCGTGGCGGCACGATCCTGCGTGATTCCGATCGGCGGCTGCGAGCGGCGAAACGTTCTGACGCTCGAAGGTCTTGGCTCCCGCCATCATCCAGATCCTGTTCAGTCTGCCTTCATTGAAGAGCAAGCCGCACAGTGCGGCTACTGCCTCAATGGCATGATCATGACGACGAAGGCGCTGCTGATGCAGAATCCGAATCCCTCGGAAACGGATGTGCGGCAAGCGCTGCAATACAATCTGTGCCGCTGCGGCGCTCATGTGGAAATCCTTCGCGCTGCGATGCGCGCTGCCGGATATACCGTCGAGGAATACGAGTGATGGTGGCGGATGTGCAGGACAGCGGGAAGCCGCTCCCTTCCGGATCGCTCTCCGTTGTTCGCCCGGCATCGTCAGGCGTGACAGAGCCGGGTTTCGAAACCTTCATCAGGATTGACGCAAACGGGACGATCACCGCGTTTAACGGCCATGTCGACCTCGGCACCGGCATTCGCACAGCGCTCGGACAAATCGTCGCCGAAGAACTCGACGTCTCCTTTGCACGCATCATCGTGGTGCTCGGCGATACATCGCGCGTGCCCAATCAGGGCGCAACCATCGCCAGCGAAACCATCCAGATCACCGCAGTTCCCCTGCGCAAGGCGGCAGCACAGGCCCGCCACGTCCTGATCGCGCGGGCCGCACAGCGGCTTGGTCTTCCCGAGGGTAATCTCTCGATCGAAGACGGTCTGATCAGGGGTCACGACAACCGCAGTGTCAGCTACGGCGAACTCATCGGCGATGACATCATTCGGCTGGAGCTTGCTGACGACGTTGCGGTCAAGGCTATCGATTCCTACAAGATTGTCGGCCAGTCGATTCCTCGCGTCGACCTGCCTGCCAAAGCGACCGGCGAACTGGTTTATGTTCATGATGTCCGCGTTCCCGGCATGCTGCACGGGCGCGTGGTGCGCCCGCCCTATGCGGGCGTCGACGCAGGAGATTTCGTCGGAACAAGCCTGATCTCTGTCGATGAATCATCCGTCCAGAATATTCCCGGACTCGTCGCTGTCGTGCAGATCGGCGATTTCATAGGTGTCGTCGCCGAGCGCGAGGAAAATGCGCTCAAGGCAGCCAGCCAGCTCAAGGTGACATGGAAGCCGACACCAACACTGGCAAGCCTCGAAGACGTTGAGAACGCGCTGCGCGCCAATCCGAGCAAGCCGCGCACGCTGATCGACAAGGGCGATGTGGATGAGGCAATCGCAGGTGCCGCCAAGCCGATGAAGCGGACTTACGTCTGGCCTTACCAGATGCATGCGTCGATCGGGCCGTCATGTTCCGTCGCGGATGTACAGGGCGACATTGTGCGGGTGTGGTCCGGCACGCAGAATCCTCATATCCTCAGAACCGATCTTGCCCTGCTTCTTTCGCTCCCGGAATCGGCAATCGATGTCATCCGGCTTGAGGCTGCCGGCTGTTACGGCCGCAACTGCGCCGACGACGTGTCAGCGGATGCCGTTCTGCTGTCCCGCGCCGTGGGCCGGCCCGTCCGAGTGCAGCTCACGCGCGAACAGGAGCATGCATGGGAGCCGAAGGGCACGGCGCAACTCATGGATGTCAATGGCGGCCTGAATGCCGATGGCAGCGTTGCAGCCTATGACTTCGCAACGCGCTATCCGTCGAATAGCGCACCGACGTTGGCGCTCCTTCTGACGGGCACCGTTGCGCCCATACCCGCGGTATTCGAAATGGGCGATCGAACAGCGATCCCGCCCTACGATTACGACGCCATGCGGGTGGTTGCCCATGACATGCCGCCAATCGTTCGTGCGTCGTGGTTTCGCGGGGTTTCAGCACTCCCCAATACCTTCGCGCACGAATCCTACATCGACGAACTTGCAACGGAAGCCGGTGTCGATCCCATCGAATACCGTCTGCGATACCTGAAAGACCCGCGCGCCGTCGATTTGGTCAAGGCCGTCGCCAGGCGTGCTGACTGGTCCCCTCGCCCGGTCTGGAAAGAGCCGGAGCCTGAAGGCGACATCATTCGCGGGCGCGGCTTTGCCTACGCACTGTATGTGCACGGGCCGTTTCCCGGCAAACCCGCTGCATGGTCCGCGTGGATCGCGGATGTCGCTGTCAACAAATCGACTGGCGATGTTAGCGTGACACGCGTCGTTGCCGGACAGGATTCAGGCCTGATGATCAACCCGGAGGGCGTGCGTCACCAGATTCACGGCAACGTTATTCAGTCGACCAGCCGCGCTCTGATGGAAGAAGTCTCGTTCGACCGTACAACGGTCGCGAGTCGCGAATGGGGCGCATACCCGATCATCAAATTCCCGGACGTTCCGAAAATCGATGTGCTGATGCTGCCGCGTCAGGATCAGCCGCCGCTCGGCGTTGGCGAATCCGCGTCGGTGCCTAGTGCCGCGGCGATTGCAAACGCCATCTTCGATGCAACCGGCGTGCGCTTCCGCGAACTTCCGCTGACGCCCGAACGCGTTCTTGCAGGATTGAACGGCGGAAAATCTCCTGAGCCGAAAGCCCTGCCAAAAACAGCCCTCCAGCCGCGGGAGCCGTTTCGGGAAACCCGAAATCCGTTTGTTAAACACCGCGGCGTAATTGCCGGGATTGCCGCTGCGTGTGCCGCTGTTGTCGGTGTCGCCGCAGCCATCCTGCCCTGGCGTTCGATCCCTCCGATCACGCGACCGGACCCATCGGCCTATTCGGCAGCCACGATCGCCAAAGGTCAGCAACTCGCCGCGCTAGGCAACTGCTCCGGCTGTCACACTGACATCAGCGGAATCGTCAACGCAGGTGGACGCGCACTTGATACGCCGTTCGGCGTTGTCTACAGCACCAACATCACTCCCGATCCCGAGACCGGCATCGGCGCGTGGTCCTATCCGGCCTTCGAACGCGCCATGCGCGAGGGCATTCATCGCGACGGGCGGCACCTCTATCCCGCCTTCCCGTACAATCACTTTGCCAAGACAACAGATGCGAACCTGCTGGCGCTCTATGCCTACCTCATGGCGCAGCCACCCGTTCGCGCAACGAACCGCGAAACCGCTTTGGCGTTTCCATTCAACATCCGCCCGCTGATGGCGGGATGGAACGCACTGTTTCACAAGCCAGCAACATTCGCAGCTGACCCGGCGCGATCCGATATATGGAATCGCGGGGCTTATTTGGTGGAGAGCCTCGGCCATTGCGGCGCTTGCCATACGCCGCGAAACGCACTTGGCGCCGAGAGAGACACCCGCGCCTATCTGGCGGGCGGCGTCGCAGATGGCTGGGAAGCGCCCCCGCTCACTTCGCTATCGCAAGCGCCAATTCCATGGAGCGAAGATGAACTCTTCGCCTATCTGCGAACGGGTGCCTCCCGCTTTCATGGCGTCGCCGCGGGACCGATGGCACCGGTCGTGAAAGAACTCGCCGCAGTGCCTGACGACGATATCCGCGCCATGGCGGTTTATCTTGCGTCCTTCAATGAAACAAAGACGACTCCGGCAGCACAGGAGGCTTTAGCAGCGCGTCTCGAGGCCGAAACGAACGTCAAGGCACCGTCCCTATCGCCTCTCGGAGCCCGCCTCTATGAGGGTGCATGCGCCGTCTGTCACCGGGTCGGCGGTCCTGTTCTGTTCGGCAGCAGGCCCTCGCTGGCGCTGAACAGCAACCTGCACAGCGCCATGCCCGACAATCTTGTTCAGGTCATCCTGCACGGGATCGACCAGCCGGTGTCCAGCGATCTTGGATACATGCCGGCTTTCAAGAACAGCCTTAACGACGGACAGGTCGCGGAGCTTGTTTCCTATCTACGGCAGCAATTCGCGCCGGACAAAGCCCCATGGACCGACGTCGCAGCCACCGTCAGCCGGATTCGGCGCGCAGCAGGGCCATAAAATCGCTCCGGATGGCTGGTTGCCCGCCGGGGAGCCGGATATGATCCCGGCATGGCCATTACAGACATCGCTTCGCGAACCTACAACCACGGCTGGCGGCTCGATCCCATCGTCCGCAGCCTGCTCGACACCGACTTCTACAAGCTCCTGATGCTTCAGATGATCCGGCAGTTCTATCCGGACGAGCACGTCACGTTCTCGGTGATCAACCGCACCCACCATGTGCGCCTCGGCGAGGTGATTGACGAGGGAGAGCTTCGCGCCCAGCTCGACCATGCCCGCACGGTTCGCTTCACCAAGAAGGAATTAATCTGGCTGGCCGGTAACACGTTCTACGGCAAGACCCAGATGTTCTCGCCGGATTTCATAAGCTGGCTCGCCACATTCCAGCTTCCGGAATACGAGCTGCATACCGTCGATGGCCAGTATGAACTGCACTTCCATGGGCCGTGGACCCATACCACCATGTGGGAAATTCCCGCACTCGCCATCATCAACGAGCTGCGTTCGCGGCAGGCCATGAAGGGACAGGGCCGGTTCGTTCTCGATGTTCTTTACGCGCGCGCCAAGGCCAAGCTCTGGACCAAGGTCGAGCGGCTGCGCAAACTTGATGGCCTTCGGCTCTCGGACTTTGGAACGCGGCGGCGGCACGGATTTCTGTGGCAACGCTGGTGCGTCGAGGCCGTCAAGGAAGGCCTTGGCCCGGCATTCACCGGCACCTCCAATGTGCTCCTCGCCATGGACAACGACCTTGAAGCGATCGGCACCAACGCACATGAACTGCCGATGGTCGCAGCGGCGCTGGCCAAAGACGACAACGAACTGCGATGGGCACCCTATCTTATCCTCGATCAGTGGCGCCGGACCTATGACGGAAACCTTCTGATCGCCCTGCCCGATGCGTTCGGCACCAAGGCGTTTCTGCGCGACGCGCCCGAATGGGTCGCCGACTGGACTGGATTCCGGCCAGACAGCGCTCCCCCGATCGCCGCCGGCGAAGAAATCATTGCATGGTGGAAGGAAAAAGGACGCAACCCGAAAGACAAGTTGCTGATCTTTTCCGATGGCATGGATGTGGGATCGATTGAAGAAACCCACCGCTACTTCGCCGGACGGGTTCGCACCAGCTTCGGCTGGGGCACCAATCTCACAAACGACTTTGTCGGATGCGCGCCGAACGGCACCGCCGATCTCGACCCGATTTCGCTGGTGTGCAAGGTGACCGCCGTCAATGGTAAACCTGCCGTCAAGCTTTCAGACAACCCCGAGAAAGCGACCGGAAGTCCCAGCGAGATCGCGCGCTATCTGCGGGTCTTTGGAAATGCGGGCCGTGTCCGCGCCGCCGTTCACGTTTAGTGGAGCGGATTTGACATTCGCGGCCAATCCAGCCGCTCGTTCGCAAAGCGAATGTCAGATCCAAAGCTCCACTAGAAACTTATGTCTGCTAGTGGTCCTTTGATTCTAACATTCGCAGGAATGCCTGCTGAAACGGGATGCGAATGTTGGAATCTGACCACTAGCGATTTCCACACCGCATCATTCCATGTAGATTTGCGCCAGCCGCTCCCGAATTCACTCTATCCGAGCACAGGACCTATATGATGAAGTTTACCGTCAACGTTGATTGCACGCCGCAGGAAGCACGCGAATTTCTCGGCCTTCCGAATGTTCAGCCCATGCAGGAAAGGGCTATGAAGCAATTTGAGGAACGGTTGCTCGCGGGAATGTCGGCGATGTCACCGGACGCGATCCTGAAGAGCTGGATGTCCTTCAATCCGGAACAGTTCGGCGAAATGTTCAAGATGTTCAGCGGGCTTGGCGGCACGAAAAAATAAGCACCGACGCCGGAGGTGCTACAGCGACACCGCGTAAACCTCGTATTCCTCGCGGACTGTCTCGATATGGTCGCGCATCGCATTGGCAGCACCAGCCTTGTCGCCACGCATGATGGCGACAACAACGCGATCGTGCTCGACATAGGATTTCGCAAGCCGTCCGAGATTGCGGAATTGGGCCCTGCGAAACGGCTGGACGCGAGCCCGCGTTGCCAGCGCCATCTCGGCGACATAACCGTTCTGCGAGCCGGCGTAGATCGCGTTGTGAAACGCTTCGTTCACCTCGTGGAAAAGCTGCGGATTTCCGTCGTAGCTTAATATCCGAAGCCGCTCGTGCAGCCCCTCCAGCTCGCGGCGCTGAACGACGGACATTCGTTCTGCCGCCAGCGCTGCACACAGCGCCTCAAGCTCCGCCATGGCTTCGAACATGCTGTTGAGCTGCACAACGGTCGGCCGCGCCACCACCGCACTTCGATGCGCCCGCGCATTGACAAGACCGCTTGCGACCAGTTGCCGTAACGCTTCCCGCACCGGGGTTCGAGACACATTAAATCGCCGCGCGATCTCAGACTCATCCAGCAGCGATCCCGGCTCGAGCGCCCCGCGCACAATGTCGTCCGCCAGTTGCAGCCGCAATTCCTCTGCAAGTGTGCGCTTTGCAGGCTGCACGCTAGTGCGTACAGCGGATAGACCCGGCTCGCTCAGCCGCGATAGCTCGTCAGAGGTTTGCCGGATATCAGACATCGAAATCCCGGTTACTCCTTCGGCACGTCGATCAGGCTGACATGCGCCGCCACGATTCGCCAACCTTCCGGGAAACGCACCCAGGTCTGCATCTGACGACCCACCTTGCCCGGGGCCGATGACCGATGAAACAGCGTAGACGCCACGGCAGTATCACGGCCATAGGCCGTGATGACTGTTTTCGATAGATCACGCATCAAACCTGCCGGATTTCGCGCCGCTCGAAATGCTGCGATGGACTCATAGCCATAGAGATTTTCACCGATCCCATAACGTAGCGTTCGGAAATCTTTCCGAAACAAAGCATCGAGTGTTGCGACGTCATTCGACGTCAACGCCTTTTCATAAGCTGCGAATGCCGCGCTGACTTCGGCAACGACATCAGGCAAATCGACTTCCACGGCCATTTCTAGATACCCTTTGGGCGCGGAGCATGCACCACGCCAGCCTGTTCGAGAGCGTAAGCAACACGCAGCGCGATATCCTCGCGCCACGGCGCAGCAATCACCTGCACCCCAACAGGCATCGGGTCAAGCGGAACGGGCACGGCAACCACCGGGAGGCCAATGAAGGAAATCGGCTGGGTGTGAATGCCGATATTGGGCCGAACCGGAAGCTCGACGCCATCCAGCATAAATGTCGCCTGCCCGATTTCCGGCGCAACACACGGCGTTGCCGGAGCCAGAATGACATCGACCGTCTTGAACAGATCGAGCACCTGCGCGCGATACCAGCGACGGAATTTTTGCGCCCGATCGACGAAGACCGACGGCACCATCGCTCCGGAAAGCAGACGATCACGCACTGCAGGATCGAAATCTTCCGGGCGCTTCCTGAGCCGGTCAAGGTGAAGCGACGCCGCCTCGCATGTCGTGATGACAAAAGCCGCAGCCCGGGCACGCGCCGCTTCCGGAATTTCGACCTCTGTGGTCGCCGACAGCGCCCTGGCGACACGCGTGACGGCTTCCATCGCTTCAGGCGTCACATTCTTCCTGAAATATCCTCCTGCGACAGCGACCCGCAATCCATCGATTCCCCTCCCGATCAGGTGCGTGATCGGCTCCACGCCCCGGTTGGCGCACGCAGCATCTTCGGCATCAGGTCCCTGCATCGCGTCATAGGCAAGCGCCAGATCGCGCGTAGAGCGTGCAAAGGGGCCGAGATGGTCGAAGCTTGCGACAAAGGGAAAGGTACGGGCGCGAGACAGCCGCCCGTATGTCGGCTTCAGGCCGAAGATGCCACAAAACGAGGACGGCACGCGGATCGATCCGTTGGTGTCAGACCCCAGCGCAAGCGGCACAAGTCCGCCGCCGACCGCACTTCCCGAGCCGCCGGACGAGCCGCCGCTCATGCGAGCCAGATCATGCGGATTGCGCGACGCTCCGTCATGTGCGTTTTCGCCGGTGAAGTCGTAGGCATACTCGCCCATGTTGAGCGCGCCAACCAGCACGGCTCCCGCTGCTTCCATACGCTCAATCAACGTAGAATCGCGCGCTGATGGCGCTCGGTCACGATTAATTTTCGAGCCTGCGCGCGTTGGCAAACCGGAAATATCGAAAAGATTCTTCACCGCGAGGGGGACGCCAGCGAGCGGACCAACGTTTCCTCCGCGCACAATGGCATCATCGACCTTCCGCGCTGTCGCACGTGCCCGTTCAGCAACCACATCGGTAAATGCGTTCAACTTGGTATCTACAGCCTGGATACGAGCCAGCGCGCGATTGGTCACATCCAGTGCCGAAACCCTGCCTGACGAAACGGCGTCCGCTATGTCCGACGCCGACAACCATCCGGCATCGGTTATCGCCATCATTTCACGCTTCATAGATGCTTGCCGGTTCGATTTCGTCAGGCAACGGGAATTCCTGCACCAGCCGCGCCAATTTCAACGTGTTCTCCATGTTAAGCCGGACGGCGGGCTTCCATTCCGGCGCAATGCGCAAATCGAGAACCTTCGCCGCTGCGTCGATAAAGCTGTCCACGGAATTTGACGACGACATTTCTCTCTTCTTTTGTTTTTGCTCAGCTCACAGCCAACGGCGGATGAGGAATGGCCGATAACAATTCACGCGTATAGGCGTCCTGCGGAGCGTCGAGCACAGCTTCCGTGGCCCCTTGCTCAACAATCCGGCCGCTTCGCATCACGATGACGCGATCACACAGGAGACGCACCACGTTCAGGTCATGCGATACGAACAGGTAGCTCATTCCCATCGACTGTTTGAGATCCTGCAGCAGATTCAGAACGACAGCCTGCACGGAGACGTCGAGCGCTGCTGTCGGTTCATCAAGAATGATCAAGTCTGGCTTCAACGCAATGGCGCGGGCAATGCCGACACGCGCCTTCTGGCCGCCGGACATCTGATGCGGAAACCGATCCAGCAACGACAGCGGCAAGCCGACCTGACGCGCCAGTTCCTCGCAGCGCGCCCGCAGAGCGGCGGCTCCCTTGATATTACCAAGCTGCATGATCGGATCGGCGATGGCGCGTGCCGCCGTATAGCGCGGATTGAGGCTGTCGGTCGGATCCTGAAACACCATCTGGATCCGTTTCCGCAACGGAAGCCGCGCGAATGATTTCGGCGGAATATCGCTGATTTCCTTACCGTCGAACACGATGCGCCCCGAAGTCTGACCAAGCAGACGCATCACCATCATAGAAGTGGTCGATTTCCCGCAACCTGACTCGCCGACCAGACCGACGCTTTCACCACGTGCGACAGTAAAGTTGATGCCATCGACCGCGCGGAATTGCTCCGGCTCGACAGGAGGCTTGCGGCCGAACAGCGAAGACAACGTGCTCGTCACGCCCTGACGCGGATATTCCTTGACCAGCTTCTCGACGACCAGGAGCGGCGTTTCGCCCGCTGCCGGAACGCTATTGGCCGTGACAACCGGCGCCGCTGCCTTGTCTTCATCCGGCAACAGGTCGCGCAGCGACACACCAAGCCTTGGGGTCGCGCGCATCAGCTTGCGTGTATAAGGATGCTCCGGCCTGGCGAAGATGTCTTTCGAAAGCGCGGTTTCAACCACATTGCCCTTTTCCATCACCACGACCCGGTCGCAATACGCCGCCGCGAGGCCCAGATCGTGTGTGATGAGAATCGTGGACATGCTGCGGCTTTTGGTCAGCTCCACGATCAGGTCCATCACCGCTTTCTGCGTGGTGACGTCGAGACCGGTGGTCGGCTCGTCCGCGATCAGAAGCTGGGGATTGCAGGCCAGCGCCAAAGCGATGACAACGCGCTGACACATGCCTCCGGACAGTTCGAAGGGATAAGCATGATAGCGCTCGCGGGGGCGCGCAATCCGCACCTGTTCCAGCGCCTCAATCGCCTTTTCTCCCCGATCATTTGACGTAGACTGGACATGCTGGCGCAGCACATCCTCAATCTGGTCCCCGACCTTCCGGATCGGATTCAGGGCTGCGCGCGGGTTCTGGAAGATCATCGAGATTTCGCGGCCTCTCAGGTCGCGCATCTCGGATTCGGACGCATTCTTGACATCAATCCCGGAAAACACGATCGAGCCATCAGCAATCTTACCGGCGCGATCCAGAATCCGCATCACGGCATAGGAAGTGACCGATTTTCCAGAACCGGACTCACCCACTATGCCAAGGGTCTCTCCCTTGGCCAGAGAAATATTGACATGCTTGACCGCCTGCACAGTGCCGCGCCGGGTCGCGAACTCTACCGTCAGGTCAGCCACATCGAGCAGCGGTTTTGCGGTCATAGCTCTATGTCCTCACGCATGATCTGGTCGGAAAACCGGTTCCCACTTTTCCGGATCATGCTCATGTCCTCCGCTGCGGATCGACAATGTCGCGCAGACCGTCGCCGAGCAGATTGAAGCAGAACACCGCAATCATCAGCGCAAGACCTGGAAAGAACGCGATCCACCATTCGCCCGACACCATGAAGGTCGCACCTTCCGCAACCATAATCCCCCACTCGGGTGTTGGAGGTCGCACACCGAGACCAATGAACGACAGCCCCGCTGCATTCAGGATGGCGTATCCCATGGTCAGAGACATCTGCACGATCATGATCGGCATGATATTCGGCAGAATGTGTCCGAGGAGGATGCGATATTCGCCGTTACCCGACAGCCGTGCCGCCTGCACAAAACCCGCGTCGCGCCGAACATTCGCTTCGGCACGCGCAACGCGCACATAGAGCGGGAAATTCACGATCGCGGTTGCGATGATGATGTTCTGCACAGTGTTGCCGAGCGCCGCGACGATCCCCATCGCGAGCACGAACAGCGGAAATGCCATGATCGTATCTGCGATACGCCCGACGATCCGGTCGGTCCAGCCCCCGAAATAACCCGCGGCAATACCAGCGATGCCGCCCATGAAGAACACCAGCACCACGGATGCGGCCGCAATAAAGAAATCCAGCCGGGTCGCGACGATCACACGACTCAGAATGTCGCGACCGAGTTGATCGGTTCCGAACCAGTGTGCGGTCGAAGGGGGCTTGAGCGCCTGCGCCGTATCGCTGGCCAGCGGGTCGTAAGGCACGATCCACGGGCCGAACAATGCTGCAAAGATAATGAGGATCAGAAGCCCGAACGCGAACGCCGTGACGGGGTTTTCGCCAAGGATATATTGAGTGTGCTGCAGCGTGGCTTTGAATCCAGAAGCCTGTGGTGCCGATGCCGTATCGGCTGCTGGTGCGACTGTGCTCATCCTTCCAACCTCACGCGCGGATCGATGACGCCATAAAGAATGTCGATGACCAGATTGAGCATGACGTACATTACCGCCATGGTCAGCACGAAGCCCTGCACCGGCGCGAAGTCGGACGAGATCAACGCCTCAACGGCGTACGATCCGATGCCGGGCCACGCAAACACCTTCTCGACCAGTACATTCGCGCCAAGCAGGAACGAGAACACCATGCTCAGAGTCGTGATAACCGGTAGCATGGCATTACGGAACGCATATGTGACGATGACCTTGGACGGCGACAGGCCGCTGGCGCGCGCCGTGCGGACAAAGTCCGATGCCAGCACTGCCAGCATGGATGCGCGGGTCATGCGCGCAATCGGCGCCAGCGAGAATATCGCCAGCGTCAGCGCGGGCAAAATGAGCTGGCTGAGCGCAGAGCGGAACGTATCGAAATTCCGCGCAATGAGGCTATCGATCAGGTAGAATCCAGTGACCGTCGGCGGTGCGCTAGCGAACACATCGAGCCGTCCCAAGGGCGCAGGCGACCATCCAAGCTTGAAGTAGAAGACATAGACCAGCACCAGCCCGGTGAAGAAAACGGGCAACGATACGCCCGCGGTGGTGAGCACGCGGCAGAGATGGTCTATCCACGATCCGGGCCGCGTTGCAGCCAGAATACCTAGCGGAATTGCTATGGAGATTGCGACCAGCAATCCGATCAGCGTGAGTTCAGCCGACGCAGGAAGACGATTGCGGATTTCAGTCGCCACCGGCTGGCCTGTGGTGAGCGAATTGCCGAGATTGCCCTTCGACAGATCGACAGTATAGCGAACAAACTGCTCGAAAAGCGGCTTGTCGAGACCAAGCTGCTTGCGGATCTGTTCAATCGCGTCCTTGGTCGCGGCGGGTCCCGCAAAGTAAGCCGCCGGGTCGCCCGGCAGCGCGCGCGTTAAAAGGAACGTGACGATCACGACCCCGATCAGACTCGGGATCGCGAAGGCCAGCCTTTTTCCGATCATGCCAAGCATGATGCTGCCCGCCCGTTACGCTTTCACCAGCGCGCGATAGTCGAGGCGGCGATGGAACCAGTACTGATAGCCTGAGATATTCTTCTGCATCGCGACGTTCACGTAGGGCTGATACAGCGGAATGCGCGGAATATCCGCATAGGCGAGATCGACAAAGCCCTTCACATCCTTGTCGTAGTTCGCCTTGTCACCGATCGCGGCGGCCGTCACGGCTCCGTCGATGAACGCATCCATCTCCTTAGACTGATAGCTCATCGTGTTGAAGACGGAATTCTTTCCGCTGTAACACCAGATGAAGAAGTATTCCGGATAGTCGAGCCAACCAGAGAAGACGTTGGTGTAAAGCGGCAACACCTTCTTGTTCAGTTCGGTACGCCAGTTGGCGCCAGGGATCTTATTGATCGTGACCTTGATCCCGATCTGCGCAAGGCTTTCCTGCACAAGGATGCAGAGCGGCTCGTTGACGCCTGCGAACCCAAGGTCGAACGATATGGTGGTTTCGAAGCCGTTCGGATAGCCACCCTCCGCGAGCAACGCCTTAGCCTTGGCGATATCCGTGTTGTACTTGTGGGGCTGCGGCCAGGCGACCTCGGTCGGCCCGCTCCCGCCAAACATCGGCTTCGCAAGGCCGAACAGAACGGCGTCCATGATTTTCTGGTACGGCAGCGCGTAAGCCACCGCCTCGCGGACCTTGGGATTGTCGAACGGCGGATTCTTGACGTTCATCCCGATGTACTGAACGCCGTTGGAATATGGCGTCGATACGATGTTCAGCTTGCCGGAATCCTTCAGCTCGACGAAATCCTTGTTCGGCAAATCATATGAGATATCGGCGTCGCCGCGCTCCAGCAACGCGCGGCGATTGCCGGACTGCGGCACCATGCGCCAGATCACGCGCTTGATCTTGGGAAGAGGCCCGCCAACCCAGTTCTCGTTGCGCTCCATCACCACTTCGGTGCCGGCGGTCCAGCTCTTGACCTGATAGGCACCGGAGCCCGCGGTGTTCTGCTTGGTGTACTCAAGACCCCATGGGTCCTTCTCGCTGGCGTACTTCTTCACCAGTTCCGAGTTCACGACACACGGCACGATCACCGCGAGATCGGGAATGGTCAGCCGGTCCTTCTTGGCGAAATCCACGCGCACCGTGTTGTCATCGACGATGACAAACTGCTCGGGCTTGGTGAGAGAACCTGCGGCCATCTGGAAGGTCGGAAAACCGCCAACGCTGACAGCACGATCGAGCGACCATTTCACGTCCTTTGCCGTTACCGGCGCGCCGTCGTGAAACTTCGCGTTCTTCTTCAACTTGAACGTCACGGACATGTCACCGACGTTCATGTCTTCCGCAAGTTCTGGCTTGAACTTGTCGCGGTCGTAGTACGGCACGCCGTTGGCGCCGGTCTTCATTTCATGGGTGATGAGCCGGTCGTAACAATTCCACGAGACTTCATAACCGGGGACGTTGGTGCCGACGCCATGAATGTCGAGATTGTTCGGGCCGCTCTCTGACACGATCAATAATGACTCGGACCGTGCATCCGCCTTCGCGGAAGACCAGATCGCCGGGCCCGGTATCGCCGCGCCTGCCGCAGCCGCAGTGACAGTCTTCAGAAAATCGCGACGCTTCATCATCTTCTCCAGCGCGTTGAAGTTTTGCTGGAGAAGGCATCGCAAGCTTCGTGCCAAGCTTTAACAAGATGCTAAAATCTTCCTAAAGCATTGAAATTGAATATGTATGTTGCTTTCGCCTAAGAATGTAGCGTCGGTTTAAGGCGGCGGAGTTGCATACAAAGGCGCTATATTGCACAATAATTTTGCTTCTAAATATCTCAGCAAAATATTTAGGCACTCAGTCTTGGCGCATTGACCAATGCCGCTATTCGACCGTTCGCGGCAACGATCACCACGCAGCGAAAGTACCTGCGAATGCTATCGGGGTCAGACACGGAGCGGCGTCAGGCGCCACCCCGCGCAGGGCCACCTGTCATTATTCCGCGGCAACCGAGGCGGTTGCGCGGGCGGCGCTCATGGCGAAGCCTTCGTATCCCTTCGCGGCAACATCGCTGCAAATCTGGCGATATACGCCCACCCCGCCGATATACGGCATGAAAATCCGTGGCTTGCCGGGAATATTGGCCCCCATGTACCAGGAGTTGGCCTGCGGGTAGAGCGTGCCGCTGGCGACATCGTTGACCTGCTTCACCCAACCATCCTCGGCAGCCTTTGTCGCCTCCACGCAGCCAAGATCGTGCTGCCGCATGTAGCTTATGCAGTCACTGATCCAGTCGACATGTTGCTCGATGGAGACGATCATGTTGCTCAGCACCGAGGGACTTCCGGGTCCGGTGATGATGAACATGTTCGGAAAGCCGTCGCTCATCAGACCAAGATAGGTGCGTGGTCCCTCGGCCCATTTCTGATTCAGCGTGAGGCCTGCCCTGCCCCGGATATCGATCTTGGCGACCGATCCGGTCATGGCATCAAAGCCCGTGGCAAATACAATCGCGTCGAGCTCGTAATCCACGCCCCCGGTACGCAGTCCGTTAGGCAATATCTCTTCGATCGGATTGGACCGGATATTGACCAAAGTGACATTCGGCCGGTTGAAGGTCTGGTAGTAGTCGGTATCGACACAGATGCGCTTCGAACCAATGGGATGGTCGCGGGGCTGCAACAACGCGGCGACCGCTGGATCGTCGACAATGTCGGCGATCTTCGATCGTACAAACTCGCAAGCGCTCTCGTTTGCGAATTTGTCGAGCAAAAGGTTGTTGTACGACGCCATGAAGCTGATACCGCCGCGATCCCAGCCTGCTTCATATTCCCTGCGCCGCGCATCCTCCGGATCGTCAAGTGCGCCCTTCTCGGGAATGACAGTCAGAATTCCATTGCGCGATTCTTCGCGCGCCCGGCGGCGCAGATCACCATAGTTGGATTTCCATTCGCGCATCGTCTCCGGCGTCAGCGAAGCATTGTGAGCCGGGACGCTGAAATTTGCGGTGCGCTGGAAGACGAAGAGGTGACTAGCCTGATCCGCAATAATCGGAATCGACTGAATTGCGGACGACCCCGTCCCGATGACTCCCACGCGCTGCCCGGTAAAATCGACGGCCTCATGCGGCCAATGGCCGGTGTGATACGTGGCTCCGCGAAAGCGATCCAATCCCTTGAAGTCGGGAACGCGTGCATTGGAAAGACAACCGGTCGCTAAAATGAAATAAGCCGCCGATACAACCTTCCCGTCCGAAGTGGTGACCGACCACCGGCTTTCATCTTCATGGAATGCCGCAACTTCAACGCGGGTGTTGAGCTGGATATCGCGGCGCAGGTCAAACCTGTCGGCGACATGATTTGCGTATTTCAGAATCTCGGGCTGCGGTGCATAGCGCTCGCTCCACTCCCACTCCTGCTGCAGTTCCTCGGAGAAGGAATAGGAGTACTGCATGCTTTCGACATCGCAGCGCGCGCCCGGATAACGATTCCAGTACCATGTGCCGCCGACATCGCCGCCTTGCTCGTAGACGCGCACGGACAGCCCGAGGCCGCGCAATCTGTGGAGCATGTAGAGGCCTGCAAACCCAGCCCCCACGACAACAGCATCATAACTTGCTTGAGGGGTGGTTGTGCCTTGCTGCGGTTCGATCACGTCCCGGCCTCCCGATATTGCTTTTGGAAGGCTGCCTGCTCAACCCTCGTCGGGAAATCTGACCCCGAAAAACAGGCAAAGACAATACATAGCTGCCTGCGTGGCCGTCATACGGCCACGCAGAAACCGGGGCTATCCTCTGGCCTTGAGCCAACTACCAATTTCCCGCATGGCTTCGCCTGCCTTGGGAAGCAGCTTGCCCATGGTGAGAAATCCATGAAACTGGCCGGGATATGTCCGATATACCACCGGCACACCGGCATTTCCCAAGCGCACGGCAAACTCGTCGCCTTCATCGCGCAAGGGGTCAGCACCCGCGGTCAGCACAAATGCAGGCGGCAGTCCTGACAGATTCTGGACGCGTGCCGGCGATGCCCGCCAGTCGCCAATTCCATCTGCTCCGTTGAGATAGTGATCGCGAAACCACCGAATCACCGAATGGGTCAACAGCGCGCTGGTTTCGGACTCGCTGTGCGACGGATGGGACATTGAGAAGTCGGTGGCGGGATAGATCAGGACCTGGCCAGCGAGCTTTGGCCCCTCGCTCCGCGCGTTGATCGCAACCACCGCCGCAAGATTTCCGCCGGCGCTGTCGCCGCCCACGAACAACTGCGCCGGATCGGCGCCGAGGGAGGACGCATTCTTCGATACCCACTGTGTGGCGGCGATGGCGTCTTCCACAGCGGCGGGAAAGCGATGTTCCGGCGCGAGACGATAGTCGACCGAAATCACAATGAGCTGGCCTTCGTCCGCAAGCGTCCGGCAGACGACGTCATGAGAGTCGAGATCGCCGATCACCCAGCCGCCGCCATGGAAAAACACCAGACACGGCGACAGTCCATTCGTCTCACGCAGCTTCAATGGCTTGTAGACGCGCGCTGGAATGGAACAAGCAGGTCCCGGAATCGTCAGCGGCTGGACCGACGCAAGCGCCGGCGGCTCGGGGTTGGTGACAACCCGGCCAGCAAGATATAACTGGCGCGCTTCCGCAGGTGAAAGCGTTTCATATGGCGGACGCCCCGCCTCGCGAAAGGCATGGAGCACGGCGGCGGCATCGGGATCGAGTGAAACTGGCATGGCCCTCCCCAGGGTGTTGGCTCTGTATCCTTGTTCCTCAAATTGTTAGCCGGTGATCGGGCGGCTGTCGATGTTGACAACGGGGTCGAAAAGGTATGGCCCCGCCGAGCCAACGACGGGGCCATGCCTGTTTAATGGAAAGATCTAGGTTCAGACTTCAATAACACGCTCGGTATAAACGCGGCGGCAGTCCATTTCGTATTCCAGATCCTGCACCGGCGGCCGGTTGAGATGCCATGTCAGCCCCTGCCGGAAAATGCCGCGCTTGCCGAGCTCGGTCTCAATGAACGGGTAAATGTCGTGAACGGTGTAGAGCTGGGTGGCTGTCACCTGACTCCAGTCCCCGCCGAACGCACTCATGCGCCGCTCCATCTCGCCCAACACCCATTTTGCTTTCTCAAGCATCGCTGCCGGTGAAATATCACCGAGGCGCACTGCATGGTCGCGATAATTCCCCTTGCCTTCCGGAGCTTCGCCGCTTCCGGCGACAACGAATGAGGTTGGAGCGTTCGCGGCTGGCACAGCGTACGTAAAGGCGTAGAAGCCGGGCTCCAACGGTGGATCGATCTTCGGACACACATTGCTGCGCGCCACGGGATTGACGCCATCCGGCATCAAGCCCCATGCCTTCAGTGTGCCGATATAGACTTCATTGAAGGCCACGAACCCGCTCTCGGTGAACGGCGCGGGAGAACGCAACTCACATGCAGCGAAGGCAGTCAGCGGCCGCCCCGCATCCTTCAACGTCTGCGCGATGCGCTCGAATCCCTGACGCAGCGGCACCGGCTTCGTGAAACGCACACGCTCAAGCGCAAAGCCGGGAAGCGCAGCCACACCGGCGGAATACTGGCTGACACCCGGCATGAAACGATAGCCGCTGTTCGGCGCCTCAACAGTCTTGATCATGTTACCTCTTCTTGCTTGCAGAACTAAAAGTGTGGCGCAGACGCGCTGTTACTCTTCCAGGACGCCGAGATAGGCATCCCGGATAATCGGATCGGCCAGCAGTTCGCTGCCTGATCCAGATCTAACGATGCGGCCCATGTCCATGACGAAGGCCTCGTGGCACAGATCGAGCGCCGTCGTGACGTCTTGCTCAACCAGCAGGATCGACATGCCTTCGCCATTCAATGTGCGCAGCGCCGCGACCAGTTGCTCCACGAGCAGCGGTGAAAGCCCCAGCGACAGTTCATCGATCATCAAAAGCTTCGGCGCGCTCATCAGACCACGGCCGATCGCGCACATCTGCTGTTCGCCGCCGGAGAGCGTGGCAGCAGCCTGATTGCGCCTCTCAAACAGCTTCGGAAATGTCCCGTAGACCCTGTCCATGTCGCGGCTGATGTCCGCGCGCGAAACCTTGCGTGCATAAGCGCCCATCAGAAGGTTGTCTTCGATGCTCATGGCGCCGAACAGTCGCCGCCCTTCCGGCACATGGACAATGCCATGCGAAAGGATTGCGGCCGCAGACGCGCCCGCAAGATTTTCGCCTTCGGACCGGTATGAACCCGACTGCACCGGAATGAGGCCCGACAGCGCGCGCATCAAAGTCGTCTTGCCTGCTCCATTGGAGCCGATCAGCGCGGTGATCTGGCCCTTGCGCACGGAAAGATCGATCCCCCACAATACCTGAACTTCGCCATAACCCGCGCGTAGCCCCTGCAATTCGAGAATAAGAGCTTGCTCAACCATGGGAGGCAGCCCTCTGGGCATACTGCTGGCCGAGATAGGCTTCGACCACAGCAGAGTTCTTGATCACATCCCGCGGCATACCGTCCGCGATCAACTTGCCGTTGTGCAGCACGACGATCCGCGTGCAGACATTCAGCACCACCTTCATCAGGTGCTCGATCATCACAATCGTAATGCCGCTGGCGGCCAGTTCGTGAATCAGCCGAGTCGCCCGTTCGACTTCGGCGCTATTCAATCCGGCATTGACCTCATCCAGAAACAGAAGCTTAGGTTTCATCGCCAGTGCCTTCGCAAGCTCAAGGCGCTTGCGCATCGCCAAGGTCAATGTGGCAGCGGGTTGATCCGATTGCGCCTCCAGTCCAACGAAGGCCAATTGTTCGCGTGCGGACTCACGCGCCGACTTCAAGCTTTCGTTGGGCTGTGAGAACAGTGCGGCCGCGGCCACATTGTCGAGCGCGGACAGTTCAGCGAACGGCTGCACGATCTGGAAGGTCCGCGACAGGCCGAGGCGCGCGGACTGATAGGTCTTCACCCGCGTAATGTCCTGTCCTGCGAATGTCACCGTTCCGGAACTGGCGGGCGTGACACCAGTCACCACATTGACAAGCGTGGTCTTGCCCGCGCCATTCGGGCCGATCAGCCCAAGTACCTCACCCTTGTTGATACCCAGCGATACATCGCTCAGGGCCTTGAGGCCGCTGAAATGCCGGGAAACGGACTGAAGCCGGAGAATCTCAGACACGCTTCGGCCTCCATGATAGCAACCGATCGCGCAGCGACATCAGTCCGTGCGGGAGGAACAGCAACAACGCCACAATCAAAACACCGAGAACCCCGCTATGGATCTGGATATAGTTGCGCCAGACGACCTCCTCCAGCCCGAGATAGACCAGCGCCCCGACCACAACGCCAAGCGGTGAACCCAGCCCGCCGATCAGGGCCATGACGATTGGCTTGACCGAATAGAGAATGTCGAAAACGTCGGACGGATCAATGTAATGAACCCATGCGGCATAGATCCCGCCAGCGACACTGACGAAGCACGCGGACAGGCCAAACGCGATGCTCTTGTAGAGCGTGGCATTCAGCCCGATCATGTTGGCTGCGGTTTCGTTCTGCCGGATACAGCCAAGTCCAAATCCCAACTTCGATCCGGCGACAACGATGACCACCAAAGCAGTCACGAGCAGCAAAGCCCACATCGCATAAAAGAAGAATGTCGCGTCTGACATCACGCCCGCCGTGGATGTCAGCGGAATGTTCAAGCCCATACCGCCGCCGGTCAGATCGGTGGCGTTGTTGACGAGTTCGCGGAACACTTCAATCAGCGAAAGGCTGGCAATCGCAAAGTAGTGCCCGCGCAGACGCAAGAGCGCCGCACCAAGCACCGCAGCAAGCGCGAACGATGCAATCCACGTAATTGGCACCGCCACCGCGAGCGGCACACCGCGCGCCAGCAATACGCCGGTCGTGTATGCACCGAACCCGAAAAACGCCGCCGTGGCGAACGACGGATAGCCAGCCAATCCGCCCACGATGTTCCACGACAAGGCGAGGATCGCATACATGCAGGCGATGGTGCCGAGCCGCAGCGCATAGGCACCGCCAAACAGTGGCAATGCAGCGATGCAGGCAACCAGCACCAGCAAAATGACGTTTGACCGGGTCATTCGAAGCCCTTCCGGCCAAGCAGGCCCTGCGGGCGGACGATCAGGAAGATGATCAGCAAGACGAAAGATAAGGTCGTCGCATGGGCCGGCCCGATCAGTGTTGAACCGATGCCCTCGATGAGCGCCAGCAGAATGCCACCAGCCAGTGCACCGGATACGCTGCCAAGACCACCCAGCACGCAAACAACAAACGCCTTGCCAAGGTAGGCAGTGGAAGTGAGTGGCGAGATCGGAAAGATCAGCGCCATAAGCACGCCGGCACACCCGGCCAGCGCGGCACCAAGTCCGAATGCGATCGCATAGATCGAATTGACGTCGACCCCCATCAATGTCGCGGCATCACGATCCAGCCGGACCGCGACAATGGCGCGGCCGACGCGCAGCCGACGCAGGATGAGATAAAGCACGCCGGTCAGCGCCAATGCCGACGCGGTCGCAATCAAACGGTCAATCGGCACCACGACATCGAACAGCGAGACTGATCCCATTGGCGGCGTCAATGTCAGCTTCCGGTAATCGGCCTTGAAGAAGTAGATCATCGCGTTGTTGAGGATCAGATCGAGGCCGAACGTCAGCGTCAGCGTCACGAGCACAGGCGCCGTGATCACCCGATTAAGGATCAGGCGCTGGATCAGATAGCCGAACACAAAGAAAACCGGCGCGGCGACAAGAAGTGCATACCACGGCGAGATATGCAGCGACTGATAAAGCCCCCACGCCAGATAGGCGCCAAGGACGATGAACGAGCCATGGATCAGGTTGATGACGTTGAGAACGCCCCAGACCAGCGAGAAGCCGATTGCGATACAGGCATATAGGCAGCCCAGCACCAAAGCATTGATCAGAACCTGGGCCGCCAGCATGTGATGTCCTCGCCTCCCGCGCTCTCGATCAGTTCACGCCGAGCTTGAATTCGCCCTGCTTGATCAGCGCAGGCGAAAGCACGACGGGCTTGCCACCCTGAAGCTGGAAGACCGGGGGCTCGAGCGAATTGATCTGGCCCGTGGGACCGAACTTCACCGGACCGAAGAAAGTCATCACGTCCATCTTCGCCAACTCGTCGCGAACCTTGTCCTTGTCGAGCGATCCTGCCTTCTCAATCGCCATCTGGAACAGCGCACCCGACACCGAAGCCGATGCCTGCGCGTAGTCAGGCTCCGACTTGTACTTCTCCTTGAACAGCTTCACGTAGTTTGCAGTCGTTCCGAAGATGTCCTTGCCGGCATACTGGGCGGCAGGGTGCCACCAGGCAGCGCTGGTGATGTTTTCACCGCCCGCGCCGGCTGCATCGATGAACTCCTGATAGGCAGGACCCGCGATCATCGAAACCACGGTGGCCTTGATCTGCTGATCAGCCATCTGCTTCTTCACCAGCAGAAGGTCGTTGATGTAACCGGTCACGAAGATCCACTGCGGAGCCAGCGATTTGATCTGTGACAGCGTCGCGGAGTGATCGAGCGTTCCGATCGCGTATTTCTCGAAGTAAGCGACCTCAAGACCATTGCCCTTCGCCGACTTCTCCATCTCCTGCGCGATGGCGAGCGGGAAAAGATCGTTGCGCGCCAGAATCGCGACCTTCTTCACGTCCGGGGCTTTTGCCTTGACCATCTGCGTGAGCGGCGTGGTGAGCGTGTCGTTCGGCGTGAAGGTGCCGAACAGATATTTGTAGCCCTGATCGTAGACCTGCGAGGACGACGCCGTCGCTGCGATGGTCGGCACCTTGTATTTTTCGGAAACACTGCTTCCGGCCTTCGCCGCACCCGATCCGAACGGCCCGAACAGGAAGTTCACATTGTTCTGGGTGATCATCTGCTCGGTGGTCTGCACCGCGCGAGGCGTATTCGACTGATAGTCGGCGTAAACGATCTCGACCTTGTACTTCTTGCCGCCGACGGAAATGCCGCCCGCCTTGTTAGCCTGTTCGGCCCACAGGTCATATCCCTGTTGCTGCTTGATGGCTTCCGGCGCCAGCGGACCAGTCAAGGGAAGCGGCGCACCGAACTTGATAACGTCCTGCGCCATCGCCGCGGTTGCCGACAATCCGAGCGAAGCAGCGAGCAAAAGCGAATTCAAACCACGCGAGACGAGCCGGGAGCGAGCCATCCAGATTCTCCATCAAAAGCCGAGGGTGCACCTGATGGAAATCTTGGCAAAATCAGGGATCGAATAAAAGCATTGAATTTAGAAGCAAACGGTCTGAAAATTCGAACGCTATGCAGCGCATGCCCGATCGGAAAGCATTCGCTCCGCGAACGAACGGTTTTGAGAAACATGATTGAATCCACGGCTCTGCGGTATTTTCGTGAGGTCACCGAGCGCGGCTCGATTAAACGGGCCGCGGAATCCCTTCGCATCGCACCAAGCGCGATCAGCCGGCAGGTTCAGGGGCTTGAGGAGGAGCTTTCGGTCAAGCTGTTCGAACGCGGCGCACGGGGAATGAACCTGACCAATGCGGGTCAACTGCTCTATCGCTATGCACAAGAAAGTCAGGTGAAGCTGGACCGCGTCCGCGCGCAGGTGGAGGAATTCGACTCGCTGCAGCGAGGCCATGTGAAGCTGGCAACCGTGGAAGGTCTTCTCGCCAGCTTCCTGTCGGATTTCGTGGTCGACCTTTCGAGGGATTATCCCGGCATCTCGATCACGGTGACCAC
>Ga0209023_10001821_pt1 | contig 27764 bp, 24 predicted proteins | sample LakOneMetagenome_FD_187468 | JGI IMG/M metagenome (GOLD analysis project Ga0209023, IMG submission 187468) | Freshwater and sediment microbial communities from Lake Erie, Canada (SPAdes) (version 2) | ecosystem: Environmental > Aquatic > Freshwater > Lentic | place: Lake Erie, Canada...
TGCCTGCGGTGATCCGAGTCGGCCATCAGCGCAGCGACGCCATGAATTCGCGCGTAGCCTCCGCAAGCGCCGGATCCTCCAGCGCCATCGCCAGCGTCGCCTTGACGAGGCCGAGCTTGTTGCCGCAGTCGAAGCGAGTGCCTTCGAAGCGGTATGCGAGCACCTTGTTTTTTCCGAGCAGGGCCTCGATCGCATCGGTCAGCTGGATCTCGCCGCCGGCGCCCGGTTTGGTCTGCTCGAGCAATTCGAAAATGCGGCCCGGCAGCACGTAGCGGCCGACAATCGCGAGATTGGATGGCGCGACTTCGGGTTTCGGCTTCTCGACGACGTGCCGCATGCGCGCCGCACGACTGGCATCGCCACCGGTGTCGACGATGCCGTACTTGTTGGTCTGGTCGCGCGGCACTTCCTCGACGGCGACGGCACCGGCTACGTCGCCGTCGAGGAGTGCGGTCATCTGGCGCAAGGCTCCGGCCTGCTTGCCGTTCCAGATCAGGTCGTCGGCCAGGACCACGCCGAACGGCTCGTCTCCGACCACAGGTCTTGCGCACAACACCGCATGGCCGAGACCGAGCGCTTCGGGCTGGGTCACGAACACGCAGCGCACATGCTTGGGCAATGTCCCCTTCACGATGGCGAGCAGGTCGTTCTTGCCCGACTGCGCGAGCTTGCTCTCGAGTTCGTATGCCTTGTCGAAATAGTCCGCGATCGCGTGCTTGTAGCGGTTGGTGACGAACACGAGCGTGTCGGCGCCGGCGTCGACCGCTTCGTCGACCGCGTACTGGATCAGCGGTCGATCGAGCACCGGCAGCATTTCCTTCGCGACGACCTTGGTCGCTGGCAGGAAACGCGTGCCGAGACCGGCAACGGGAAAGACGACTTTGCGCAAACGCTGGCTCATGCGATGTCCTTCTTGATGGCGATGACGTTGTCGGTCGCGATATCCGGGTTGGCGAATTCGGGCAGCAGATGATCGAGGATGGCGCGCAGGGCCACTTCGTCGAACTCGCGCACGGCCGCCTCGGCCTTGCCCAGTTGCGCGATCAGCAGTGACCAGGCCATCGCGCGCGGTTGGGCCAGGAAGATCTTCGCGTGCGCGGTGTCGGTGTAGCGCTCGAGCGGGTGGAACAGTTCCTCGAACAACTTTTCGCCCGGTCGCAGGCCGGTGTAGACGATCGCGATGTCGCTGCCTTCGTGCTTGCCGGCAAGACGGATCATCTGCTCGGCGAGGTCGCGGATGCGCAACGGCTCGCCCATGTCGAGCGCGAAGATCTCGCCACCGTTGCCGAGCACGGCCGCCTGCAGGATCAGCTGGCAGGCTTCCGGGATGGTCATGAAATAGCGGGTGATCTCCGGATGCGTCACCGTGACCGGACCGCCGTTCCGTATCTGTTCGCGGAAACGCGGCACCACCGAACCGGCCGAATCGAGCACATTGCCGAACCGCACCGTGATGAAGCGGGTGTGCGAGGTCTGCGCAAAGTTCTGGCAGAACAGTTCTGCCACGCGCTTGCACGCGCCCATCACACTGGTCGGATTGACTGCCTTGTCGGTGGAGATCAGCACGAAACAGTCGGTGCCGTGGCGGTCGGCCGCCTCCGCCACGACGCGAGTTCCGAGCACGTTGTTGCGGAATGCCTCGCGCACCTGCCCCTGCAGCATCGGCACGTGCTTGTAGGCTGCGGCATGGAACACGACTTCCGGATGGGCTTCGGCGAACACGCGCTCGCAAGCCACCGGGTCGCCGCAATGCCCGAGCCAGGCATTCAGCAGCAGGTCCGGGTGGTCGCGCCGCAGCTCCTGTTCGATCGTGTACAGGTTGTACTCGGACTGGTCGAGCACGCTGAGCGATTCGACGCCGAGGCGCGCGACCTGGCGGCACAACTCCGATCCGATCGAGCCGCCACCGCCCGTGACGAGGACGCGCCGACCCGCGAGTCGCGTGCGGATCGCGGTCCAGTCGAGCTGCACCGGTTCGCGTCCGAGCAGGTCCTCGATCGCGACTTCCTTGAGTTCGTTGAAGCTGGAGCGGCCTGCGACGACATCCTCCAGGCGCGGCACGGTTCGGAACGGCACGCCGGTCTCTTCGCACAGGTCGACCGCGCGGCGCATCTGCGTCTTGTTGGCGGCCGGCATCGCGATGACCAGCATTTCCGCTGCGGTTTCGCGCGCGAGCTGCGGCAGTTGATCGAGCGTTCCAAGCACCGGCACGCCATGCACGCGCGCGCCGCGCAACTGCGTGTTGTCGTCGAGGAAGCCGACCGGTGAGTAGCGATTCTCGCGGCGCAGATCGCGCACGAGCGCCTCTCCGGCCTTGCCGGCGCCGAGAACGAGCACGCGCTGACTTGGTGCCCGCGCGACGAAATCGAGGCGACTGTCCTTCCAGTAGCGGTAAAGGAGGCGCGGCGTGCCGAGCAGTACCGCCAGCACCAGCGGATAAACGACCAGCACCGTGCGCGGCACGGTCTCAAGGCGGTTGTAGATCGCCAGGGTCATCGCGATCGCGAGCGCGCCGAGCACCGCCGCCTTTGCGATGTTCCACAGGTCCGGCAGGCTCGCGAAGCGCCACAGTCCCTTGTACAGCCCGGTCCACCAGAAGATTGCGCCCTGCGCGCCCAAAACCAGCCAGACCTCGGTGCCGAACAGCGCCACCGGCGACGGATTCGGCGCCAGCGACCAGCGCATCATGCTGACCGCAGTCCAGGCGAGCCAGACCATCAGCATGTCGTTGCCGACAACGGCGAGGCGTGGATGGATGGCGGCGACGAACTTACGCGGCATTTCGGCTCCGTTCGCACGCGCGCCGCAGGCACCAGCGCTTGCCGAACCACCAGGTGGCGGACGCGAGTGCGTACACGGTGACAGCGGGAGCGAGTCCGGTGGGCATCGGGTAATCCGGCACGAGATTCATCCAGCCAACGACAGGCAATGCCACCAGCAAGTTCCAACCCATGTACAACGCGACGACCCGGGCATGCGGGAAACCGCTGCGGACGAGCCACTGGTACAGGTGTTCGCGGTGCGCACTATACCAACGCCGCCCGCGGAGCATGCGCAACAACAACGTGCAGGTTGCGTCGATGACGAAGGCGGAACATGCGACGAGGGCGGAGGCGATGGTGAGACTGCCGTATGCGATGCCGAGCCAGGCCACGGCAGCGATCAGGAACCCGAGTGAGCCGGAACCGACGTCGCCCATGAAGATCGCCGCACGCGGTGCATTCGAAGGCAGGAATCCCGCCACTGCCGCCGCGACGACGATCGCCAGCGCGAACCCGCCGCCATCGCCGGCGAAAGCAATCGCTGCGAAGGTCAGCAGCACGAACAAGGCCTGGCTCGCGAGCAGGCCGTCGATGCCGTCCATGAAGTTGTGCAGGTTGATGGACCAGACAACACTGAGCGCGATCGCCACGCCGATTCCCGCGAGCGACCACGACCACGGCATTCCGGGGCGGAGCACGATCGCCGCGGAAAGCAGCAGCGCCGCCAACAGGTGCGCGGCCAGCCGCGGCAAAACACCCAGCGGGCGATGGTCGTCGAGCCAACCCGCGCAGGCGACGACGAGCGTGCCGGCCAGAAGACTCGCGAGGATGCGCTGGTCCCCCAGGGATTGCGCGGTGGCGAGCGCGGCCGCCAACGCCAGTGCCAACGGGACCATCACGGCGACGACGATGCCGATGCCGCCGCCGCGCGGAGTCGGCACCTCGTGCGAGCGCCGCTGTCCGGGTTGATCGATCAACTGGCGTCGATGGGCGTAGCGAATTGCCAAACGTGTCGCGATCAGCGACAACAGGAAGACGATTCCGGGAATGATCAGGAACGCTGGATCGAACGTCGCCGTCATGCGCCGGCTCCGTCCTACTCGCCGACCACGCCGTGGATCGGTCGCACCGTACCCCAGCTCTTGCAGCTCGGGCACTGCCAGTGGTGCGCCTTGGCGCCAAAGCCGCAGCGGTTGCAGCGGTACATCGCCTTGCCCTCGACCAGCTGGCGCGTGAGGTCGCGCAGGGTCAGGAAGTTCTCGCGCGCCTCGCCACTGGCGATATGCAGGTTGACGTCGATCAAGGCCATCAGCGCGCGCACCGACGGGCGTTGGCGCAGGACGCGATTGAGGAAGTCGACGGCGGTACTCTCGCCGCGCGTGGTCGCGTAGAGCTTGGCCAGCGCCAGCACCGGCGACACGCCCTGATAGCGCTCGGTGATGCCCTGCAGGAACTCCTCGGCGCGCTGCATGCGTTGCGCGCGCGCATAACAGTCGAGCAGCGGGGATAGGATTTCCGGCACATAGTCGATGTCGAGATCGGCGACCCGTTCGAACGCGTGGATCGCGGCATCCAGATCGCCCGAGGCGGCCTCGATATGACCGAGGATCATGCTCGCGCGCACGCAGGTCGGTTCGACCGCGAAGGCATCCGCGACATGCGCGCGTGCGTCGTCGCGAACGCCCTGCGCGCGCGCCTGGTCGGCGAGCTCGCAGTGAAACTGCGCGATCACGGCGCCTTGCGACTCGCCGGTTGCGCGCTCCAGTCGCTGCGCGTGCTCGATCGCCTTGTCCCAGTCGCGCTCATGCTGGTAGATCGCGATCAGGTGCTTCAGTGCGGAAGGCGCCAGCGCGTCCATCGCGACGAGGTCGGCGAACAGCGTCTCTGCCCGATCGAGCAGGCCGGCGCGCATGTAGTCCTCGCCGAGTTCGAGCAGGGCGACGGTCTTCTCTTCCTGGCTGAGGCTCGGCCTGGCGATCAGGTTCTGGTGCACGCGGATCGCACGATCGACCTCGCCGCGCCGGCGGAACAGGTTGCCGAGGGCGAGGTGCGTCTCGACCGTGTCGCGGTTGATGTCGGCGAGCTTGAGGAATACCTCGATCGCCTTGTCCTGCTGCTCGTTGAGCAGGTAGTTGAGGCCCCGGAAGTAGCTGGTCGACAACTCGCTCACGCGCGCGCCTGACTTGCGTTCGCTGCGACGGCGACCGAGCACCCAGCCGGAAAACGCCGCGATCGGCAGCAGGAAGAACAGCAAGGCGACGACGTTGTTCATGTTTCGTCGCTTCCGCGCAAGCCGTTGCCCGTGCGTGCCCGCATCTCGCCGATCGCACGCGCCTGGCGACGCATGCGCGGCAGCTGGCCGAGCCACGCGACAAGTCCGCCGAGCAGCCAACCGATCAGCAACGCACACAACAACGCGCCGCCCAATGGCACCTCGACCTGCACGAAATGGAAATCGATGGCGACATGCGCGCCGTTGAGTGCGCCGAACGAGGCGCCGAGTGCGATGACGCAGAGGAACAGGACGATCAGGATCGGGCGCATGGCGTCGAGCGATGTTCGGACCGGAGGATGATATCGGGTCCGCGGCCCTGGCCGCTCAGCGGAATCCCGCGTCGCCCTGGCCGGACACGTTTCAGGCCGGGTCGACGGCGCTATCGCCGTTGCCGTTGACACGCTCGCGCAGTTCCTTGCCGGGCTTGAAATGCGGCACATGCTTGCCCGGGAGGGCGACCGAGTCGCCGGTCTTCGGGTTGCGGCCCATGCGTGGCGGACGGTAGTGCAGCGAAAAACTGCCGAAGCCGCGAATCTCGATGCGCTCGCCGTTCGACAATGAATGGCTCATCTGCTCCAGCACGCTCTTGACGGCGAGTTCGACGTCGTTCGCGGCGAGATGCTTCTGGCGTAGTGCGAGGGATTCGATCAGTTCGGACTTGGTCATCGCTGTCGGGAAAGTTGCCGGTCCAAAAAAACGCGCACCGTCGCCGGTGCGCGCATGTTGCAGCAGCGTGCGGGAATGTCCCGCGCGCCGATTCCTGCATCAGCGGTTCAGCTGTTCCTTCAGCAACGCGCCGAGCTTGGTCGTGCCGCCGGTCGCACTCTGGTATTCCTCCAGCGTGGTGGCGAGCTCTTCCTCGTCCTTCGCGCGGATCGAGAGCTGCAGGCTGCGGCCCTTGCGATCCATGCCGGTGAACTTCGCCTCGACCGTATCGCCGACCTTGAGGTGCTGGGTCGCGTCGTCCACGCGTTCCTTGGCGATGTCGTTCGCGCGCAGGTAACCCTCGATACCTTCGGCGATGTCGATGGTCGCGCCCTTGGCGTCGACTTCGCGCACCGTGCCGGTGAGGATGCTGCCACGCGGATGCGCCGCCATGAACTGGCCGAACGGATCCTGCTCGAGCTGCTTGATGCCGAGCGAGATGCGCTCGCGCTCCGGATCGACTGCAAGCACGACCGCTTCGATCTCGTCGCCTTTCTTGAAGTTGCGCACGAGGTCTTCGCCAGTGGTCTGCCACGAGATGTCGGACAGGTGCACGAGGCCGTCGATGCCGCCATCGAGACCGACGAAGATGCCGAAGTCGGTGATCGACTTGATCGTGCCCGAAACCTTGTCGTTCTTCTTGTGGATCGCGGCGAACGCTTCCCACGGGTTGGCGCGGGTCTGCTTCATGCCGAGCGAGATGCGGCGACGCTCTTCATCGACGTCCAGCACCATGACTTCGACTTCGTCACCGACCTGCACGACCTTGGCCGGGTTGACGTTCTTGTTGGTCCAGTCCATCTCGGACACGTGCACGAGGCCCTCGACGCCCGGCTCCAGCTCGACGAAGCAGCCGTAGTCGGTGACATTGGAGACCTTGCCCAGCAGGCGCGTGTTGCTCGGGTAGCGGCGCGCGATGGCAACCCACGGATCTTCGCCGAGCTGCTTGAGGCCGAGCGAGACGCGGTTGCGCTCGCGATCGAACTTCAGCACGCGCACGTCCAGTTCGTCGCCGACATTGACGACTTCGGACGGATGTCGGACGCGCTTCCACGCCATGTCGGTGATGTGCAGCAGGCCATCGATGCCGCCGAGATCGACGAACGCACCGTAATCGGTGAGGTTCTTGACCACGCCCTTGACGACGGCGCCCTCGACCAGCTTGTCGAGCAGCTGTTCGCGCTCGGCGCTGAATTCGCTCTCGACGACGGCGCGGCGCGAGACCACGACGTTGTTGCGCTTGCGGTCGAGCTTGATGATCTTGAACTCGAGTTCCTTGCCTTCGAGGTACGACGGGTCGCGCACCGGGCGCACGTCGACCAGCGAGCCCGGCAGGAATGCGCGGACGTCCTTGATATCGACCGTGAAACCACCCTTGACCTTGCCGGAAATGCGGCCGGTGATGGCGGCATTGGCGGTCTGCGCTTCTTCGAGCTCGTCCCACACCAGCGAGCGCTTGGCCTTCTCGCGCGAGAGCATCGTCTCGCCGAAGCCATTCTCGATCGCATCGAGCGCGACCTTCACGTCGTCGCCCACGCGGATTTCGAGCTCACCCCGCTCGTTCTTGAACTGTTCGATCGGGATGATGCCTTCGGACTTGAGGCCGGCGTTCACGACGACCACGTCGGAACGGATTTCGACCACGGTACCGGTGACGATCGCGCCATTGCGCAGCTTGGCGAGCGATTGGCTCTGCTCGAACAGTTCGGCGAAACTTTCAGTCATGTTGATTCCAGTTGGGAACAGGCCACCGCCCCGACCGGGGTCGACAACCCACCTTCAGAAGATGCGTTGAACGCCGCATCATTGCGCTGCCGGCGGATTGCCGGCGATCCTTTTGCGGCGATGAACCTCAGCCGGGACGCACCACCGCAAGCACGCGCGCGATCACCTGATCGATCGGGATCGCGGTACTGTCGATGATCACTGCCCCTGCCGCCGGCTTCAACGGCGCCACCTTGCGGGTCGCGTCGCGTTCGTCGCGGGCTTCGATCTCGCGCAAAAGGGATGCGAGTGTAACAGTCAACCCCTTTTCCTTCAACTGCTTATAGCGCCTGCGTGCACGCTCCTCGGCGCTCGCGGTAAGGAAGATCTTGTGTTCGGCGTCACTGAACACGACCGTGCCCATGTCGCGCCCGTCCGCGACCAGGCCCGGCGCCCGGCGGAATGAGCGCTGCTTGTCGAACAGGGCGGCCCGAACAGCGGGAATTGCGGCAATCGCCGAGGCAGCTGCGCCGCAGGTCTCGGTGCGCAGTTCGTCGGTCGCATCGTGCCCGTTGACGACGACGCGCGTCTCGCCGCCGTCCTTCGGATCGCGAAACCCGATCTTTGTCGTTTCCGCACAACGGGTTACGGCAGCCGCATCGGACAGGTCAATGCCCGCCATGCCGGCCGCATAGCCGACCGCCCGGTAGATCGCGCCGGAATCGAGGAGGTGCCAGCCGAGCGCGTCGGCGACCGCACGACTGATCGTGCCCTTGCCGGAGCCGGATGGGCCGTCGATGGTGAGGACGGGAACGGGTTTGTCGGTCCGATTCATGCGGCTGGGCGTGGCGCCGGGAGGGTCGCGGATTCTAGCCCGGACGCCGCGCGCCTGCCGATGGGCGAGCGATCGAACGGCCCCGGCGCTACGTCATCGAGGGTGCGTTCGCCGTCAGGGCGAAGCCGCAGCCATTGGCCAATTCCGTGAATCCCGGGAATGAGGTTGCGACGTTGGCGCAATCGGCGATGCGCACGGCGCCGCGTGCCACGAGGCCCGCAACGGCAAAGCCCATCGCGATGCGGTGGTCGCCGCGGCTGTCGACGTCGCCTCCACCCACCGCGCCACCGTGTATGGCGGCGCCGTCCGGCGTTTCGTCGATCGCGACGCCGAGCCTGCGCAGGCCTTGCGCCATGACCGCTATGCGATCCGACTCCTTCACGCGCAGTTCGGCCGCACCGCTCACGCGGGTTGCGCCTTGGGCAACCGATGCGGCGACGAACAGTGCCGGGAACTCGTCGATCATGTCCGGCACGAAGTCGACTGGCACGTCGATGCCGTGCAGCGGCGAATGGCGTACTTCGAGGTCGGCCACGCGCTCGCCGCCCTGTTCGCGCGCCGCATGCTCGCGGATGTCGGCGCCCATCAGGCGCAGTACCTGCAGCAGGCCGGTGCGACGTGGATTGAGGCCGACCGCGCGCAACAGCAGCCTCGAACCCGGAACGATGCTCGCCGCGACGAGGAAGAATGCGGCCGACGAGAAATCGGAAGGGACGACCACCTCGGTCGCTCGCAGGCGATGCCCGCCCGACAGGCGCGCCCTGCCCGGTTCGAATGCGATCGGCCAACCGAACGCGGCAAGCATGCGTTCGGTGTAGTCGCGCGTGGGATGCGCTTCGCGCACTTCGGTTTCGCCGGATGCGTAGAGGCCGGCCAGCAGGATCGCGGATTTCACCTGCGCACTCGCGACCGGCAATTCGTACTCGATGCCGCGCAGGTTCGCTCCGCCGCTGATGTGCAGCGGCGGCAAGCCACCCGCTCCGGATTCGATCGTGGCACCCATCGCCGAAAGCGGCTCGATCACGCGCCGCATCGGACGCTTGGACAGCGACTCGTCGCCGCTCAACGTGCTGTCGAACGCCTGCCCTGCGAGCAGGCCGGTGAGCAGGCGCATGCCGGTGCCGGCGTTGCCGCAGTCGAGCGCCGCGCGCGGTGCGTGCAGTCCATGCAGGCCTACACCCTGAACGACGCGCCGCGACGCCGACGGCGCCTCGATGCGCACGCCCATGTCGGTGAAGGTGCTTGCGGTCGCGCGCGTGTCCTCGCCTTCGAGGAAGCCTTCGATGTTGGACGTTCCCTCGGCGAGCGCGGCGAGCATGATCGCGCGGTGCGAGATCGACTTGTCGCCAGGCACCGTCAGCTCGCCGCCTAGAGGGCCGGCCGGATGGCTGATCCAGTCGATGCGTTCGGTCGTCATTTCGTCCAGCTCGCCTGGCAACTGACCGGAGCGCCTTCGCGAGCAGGGCCAAAAAAGCAGCTGCGCACCGGCATCGGCGCCTGACTAGTCATCCAAAGCTCCGAGCAGGCGTTCGTTCTCGGTGCGGCTGCCGACGCTGATGCGCAGTGTGTGACCCAACCCATAGCCGCCCATCGGACGCACGATCACTCCCCGTTCGAACAGGTGGCGTTCGAAGTCCGTGGCGTCGCGGCCAAGATCGACCAGCAGGAAGTTCGTCTGCGAAGGAAATACCGCGTGGCCGCGTGCGGCGAGTTCCTCGCGCAACCAGTTGCGCTCGTCGCGGTTGAACGCGCGCACGCGCTCGAGGTGATCATCATCCTCCAGTGCCGCTACGGCGCCGGCCAGTGCGACGTGGTTGACGTTGAACGACTCGCGCAGGCGTTCGAGTACGCCTACGACACTTGCATGCGCGACGAGGTAGCCGACGCGCAGACCGGCGAGCGCGTACGCTTTCGAAAACGTGCGCGTCACGACAAGGTTCGCATGGCGCTCCGCGAGACGCAGTGCGCTCGTCAAGCCCGGCACGCCGACGTACTCGTGATAGGCCTCGTCGACGACGACCAGGACATTGCCGGGCACGCGAGCGAGGAATCGTTCGAGTGCCGCGTCGTCGAACCAGGTGCCGGTTGGGTTGTTCGGATTGGCAAGATAGACGATGCGCGTATCGGCACGCACTGCGGCCGCGAGTGCATCGAGATCATGGCCATACGGCGCGCTTGCGTGCGCACGCGGCAACGCCGGCACGCGGATCGGCTGCGACGCGGCTGCGGCGGTGGCGATCGGGAACACCGCGAAACCGTATTGCGAGAACACGATCGAATGCGCGGGGTCCGCAAAGCACTGCGCCAGCAGCATCAGGAGCTCATGCGAGCCGTTGCCGAGCGCGATGCGCTCCGCGCCAACTCCAAGGTGCGCGGACAACGCGGCCTTCAGAGCGGCGCCGCGCGGATCGGGATAACGCCAGCTGTGGGCGAGCGCCGCATGCATCGCCTCCAGCGCACGAGGGCTCGGCCCGAGCGGATTCTCGTTCGAGCCTAGCTCGGCAATCGCGGCACCGAAGCGCTTGCGCAATGCCGGCAGGTCGTGGCCGGGATCATAGGCACGCAGCGCTGACGTCGCCGCGTTGGCGAGATGCGCTGCGTCGAACGTCACGGCACGGCAACCGGGTAGGAGCCGAGCACCTTGATCTCCGACGCGTGCGCGTCGAGTTCGGCCAATGCCTGCTTCATTGCCTCGTCCTCGACGTGACCGGCGAGGTCGATGAAGAAGCCGTACTCCCACTTCGCCTGGTGCGACGGCCGCGATTCGATCCGGTTCATGCTGATGCCATGCCGCGCGAAAGGACTCAGCACGTTGAACAGGGCGCCGGGCTGGTCCTTGATGAACACGAGTACGGACGTGCGATCGTGGCCCGAGGTCGGGAAGATCTGCCGGCCGAGCACGAGGAAACGCGTGGTGTTGTCGGCGTGATCCTCGATCGACTTCATTATGACTTTCTTGAGTCCGTAGACGTGGCCAGCCGACTCGCCGCCGATCGCTGCCGCGTCATCGGCATTGCGCGCACGCCGCGCGCCTTCCGCGTTGCTCGAAACCGGCACCTTCTCGACCTCCGGCAGGTTCGAGCGCAGCCAGCCCGCTGTCTGAGCGAACGATTGCGGATGCGCGTAGATGCGCTCGATGTCCTCGATGCGCCCGGAGCGCGACAGCAGGAACTGATGCACGCGCAGCTCGACTTCGCCGCAGATCTTGAGATTCGAGGTCAGGAACATGTCGAGCGTGACCTGGATCGTGCCCTGCCCCGAATTCTCGACCGGCACCACGCCGAAATCGGCATTGCCCGCTTCAACTTCCTGGAATACTTCCTCGATGCTCGCCATCGGCAGGCCGTGCGCGGATCGACCGAAGTGCTTCTGCACGGCCTGCTGGCTGAACGTGCCTTCCGGTCCGAGATACCCGACCTTTAGCGGTTCCTGCTGCGCGAGGCAGGCGGACATGATCTCGCGGAACACGTGCACCAGCAGTTCGTCGCTGAGCGGTCCCTCGTTGCGATCGACCACCATGCGCAGGACCTGCGCTTCACGCTCCGGCCGGTAGTAGTCGACCGCGGCCGCGAGCTTGCCCTTGGCCTTGCCGACCTGGTGCGCGAAGTTCGCGCGCTCGGCGATCAGCGCCTGGATCTGCCGATCGATACCGTCGATGCGCGCGCGCACCTCGACGAGATTCGGCGCGGGCGTCGCGGCATCGGCACTCATGGCATCAGCTCTCTATGACACGGACGGAAAGAATGCCGTCGATCGCGGCGATCTGCGCAACCAGGGTGTCGGGTACCGGTGAATCGGCATCGATCAGGCTGTACGCCAGCTCGCCGCGCGAGGCGTTGTGCATCTGCGCGATGTTGACGCCCGCCTCGCCCAGCACATGCGAAAGTTGGCCGATCATGTTCGGCCGGTTGCTGTTGGCGATGCAGATGCGCGCGCTGCCGGTGCGTGGCATGCGCGTCTCCGGGAAGTTGACCGCATTGCGCACGTTGCCGTGCTCGAGGAAATCGCGCAGCTGTTCGACCACCATCAACGCGCAGTTTTCCTCCGCCTCGCCGGTCGATGCACCAAGGTGCGGCAGCGAAATCACTCGCGCATCGCCGAGCAGGTCCGCCTCCGGGAAGTCCGACACGTAGCGGCCGATGCGACCGTCCGCGAGTCCCCTGCGCAGCGCCGCGGGATCGACGATGCCCTCGCGCGCGAAGTTCAGCACGACGATGCCGGGTCGCACGACCTCCAGCGCCTGCGCACCGAACACGCCGCGCGTCTTGTCGTTGAGGGGGACGTGGAACGTCAGGTAGTCGGAAGCGGCGAACAATTCGTTCAGCGAACCCGCCTTCGCGACTTCGGCCGAAAGCTGCCATGCGCCGTCGACCGTCATGTGCGGGTCGAAACCGACAACGCGCATGCCGAGCGCATACGCGGCATTGGCGACCTTGACGCCGATCGCACCAAGGCCGACCACGCCGAGCGTCTTGCCGGCGAGCTCGGTGCCGACGAAGCGCTTCTTCTCGGCTTCGACCTTGTGATGCAGGTCGCCCGACGCATCGAGCCCGCGCACGAAGGCGAGTGCGTCGGCGATGTTGCGCGCCGCCAGCAGCATGCCGGCGACGACCAGTTCCTTGACCGCATTCGCGTTCGCGCCCGGTGCGTTGAATACGGGTACGCCACGAGCGGACAGGTCGGCCACCGGGATGTTGTTGGTGCCCGCGCCCGCCCGCGCGATCGCCTTGACGCTCGTCGCGATCGGCGTCTTGTGCATGTCCGCGGAGCGCACCAGCACGGCGTCCGGCTCTGCGACTTCGTTGGCGACGCTGTAGAGGTTCGCCGGCAGGCGATCGAGGCCATTGCGCGAGATGTTGTTGAGCGTCTGGATCTTGAACATTGTGGGGGCCGGGATTCGAATTTGGAGGGACCAACTCCCGTCATTCCGGCGAAAGCCGGAATTCAGCTCCGGGTTCGTTGCGCGGGAACTGGAGCCCGGCATTCGCCGGGATGACGGTGCTCTGACGGGGTTTCCTAGCCGTTGCGCGCGGCAAAGTCCTTCATGAAGTTGACGAGCGCCTGTACGCCTTCGAGCGGCATCGCGTTGTAGATCGACGCACGCATGCCGCCGACGGCGCGGTGTCCCTTCAATGCGAGCAGGCCCGCGGCTTCGGATTCCTTCAGGAACGCAGCGTCCAGTTCTTCGCGCGGCAGCGTGAACGGCACGTTCATCCACGAACGCGCGGATTTCTCGACCGGGTTCGCGTAGTAGCCGGAGCCGTCGATGTAGCCGTAGAGCAGTTCCGCCTTGGCGCGATTGCGCTCGGCCATCGCGGCAACGCCACCGTTCGCCTTGACCGATTTGAACACCAGTCCCGCGAGATACCAGCCCCACGTATTCGGCGTGTTCAGCATCGAGCCCTGCGCCGCGTGCTCGGCATAGTTGAAGATCTTCGGAATGTCTTTCGGGCAACGTTCGAGCAGGTCATCGCGCACGATCACGACTACGAGTCCGGACGGGCCGATGTTCTTCTGCGCGCCGGCGTAGAGCAGCGCATACCTGGAGACATCGAGCGGTCGCGACAGGATCGTCGAAGAGATGTCGCCGATCAGCGGAACATTGCCGACATCGGGAACGTCGTGGAATTCGACACCACGAATCGTCTCGTTCGGCGTCACGTGCACGTAGGCGGCAGATGCATTCAGCGACCAGCCCGCGCGCGCCGGGATGCGGTCGTAGTTGGTGTCCGCCGAGGACGCCGCGATGCGCACGTCGACGAGCGCTTTCGCCTCCTTGGCCGCCTTCTCGCTCCAGTCGCCGGTCAGCACGTAGTCGACGGCCTGGTCGCGACGGGCGAAATTCAGCGGAATCTGGGCAAAATGTTGCGTTGCTCCGCCCTGCAGGAACAGCACCTTGTAGTTTGCGGGCACCGCCAGCAGATCGCGCAGGTCGCGCTCGGCCTGCTCCGCCAGCGCGATGAAATCCTTGCCGCGGTGACTGATTTCCATCACCGAAGCGCGAGCCGTGCCCCATTCGAGCATTTCCGCCTGCGCCTGGCGCAAGACGTCTTCCGGCAGCGCCGCAGGGCCGGCGCTGAAGTTGTATCCGCGACTCACAGGAAACTCCGGGTTCGGATCGAACGCCATTCGTACCGCATTTTGCGGCGTCGCAGCAAGCCCCCGTTCGTTATATGCCGCGATGGACCAGCAGCAGCAGGCCTAGTCCGATCAGCGCAGCGGCTCCGATCAACCACCAGATGCCGCCTTGTGCCGGGGACCCGACGGTGTCGCCGCCCCCCTCCTCCGGCTCCCTGACGTGCTCCTCCGCCAAGGTCCCGCCGGTATCGCCGCGCAGGGGCAGCCCGGGCGCTTCCACCACGAATTGACTGCGATCGAAGCCGAGTTGGTCGCCGGGATGCACGGCAGCGTTGCGCACGCGCACGCCGTTGACGAGGGTTCCCTCGAACGAATCGATGTCGCGCAACCAGATCCGCTCGCCCTCGCATTCGAGCGTGGCGTGGCGAGCGGCGATGCGTGGATCGTCAATCACCAGGTCCGCGCCGGCGCCACTGCCGACCACGAGGCGCGGATTGACGGCGATCGCCTTGCCGAAATGCCGGCCCGAGACGCCGCGCAGCACGACGCGAGCGGGTTGGGAGGGTGTCGCCGATCCCGGTGTGGCCGAGGGTATGGCGACCGAAATCGCGTCGTCGCTGTCGACCTTCAACGCAATCGTCGTCTGGCCAAGGCAGACCACGTCGCCACAGCGAAGCAGGGCCTTCTCGCGCACCGGGCGGGCATTGACGTGCGTGCGAGCGGCCGGATCCATGATTTCGAGCACGATACCGCGTGCGTCGACCAGCACGCGCGCGTGCCATGGCGCCACGTCCTTGCCGGCCAGCACCAGCCCATTGCCAGCGGCGCTGCCGAGGTTGACCACACCACCGTCCATGATGAAGTCGGCGCGCTCGCCGTTGGCAAAACTGAGTCGCATGCTTCGAATTCGCGGACCGATTGCGCACTCTAGCACAAGCCCTGCGGCGCTCCGGACCCCCGGGAGGCTGCCTTTCGCACGATCCGTACGGCATCATGGCGGCCTTCCGCAACGGACCGCGAGGCAACCCATGGCCGTGATCGACATCAAGCGCTCGCACAAGAAAAGCATCAAGACCGCGAAGGCAGCGGTGGAACGCGTCGCCACCGCGATCGCCAAGGAATACGGCATCGATCATCACTGGGATTCGGATACCCTGCACTTCGACCGCAGCGGTGTGAAAGGCCGCATCGCGGTGACGAAGAACGAGCTGCACGTGCGGGTCGAACTCGGCTTCCTGATGAGCGCGATGAAGCCGGTCATCGAACGCGAGATAGCGGCCAAGCTCGACGAAAATCTCGCCTAGCGGGAGCAGTCCGTGAACCCGGATGCGTTGCACATCGAGACCCTGATCACGGCACTGTATGCCTGCATTTCGGGACCGGCCGGCGCGCCGCGCGACTGGACGCGTTTCCGCTCCCTGCACCGGCCGGAGGCGCTGTCCCTGCGCACGGTCATGGACGGCGACGGGCCACGCGCCGAAGTGTTCGACATCGACCGCTACATCGCGAACGTCGAACCGTTCTTCGCGCGCAATGATTTCTTCGAAGTCGAGATCGACCAGCGCATCGAGCGCTTCGGCCAGGTGGCGCACGTCTGGAGTCGCTACGAAGCGCGCCCGGCGCCCGATTCCCCGACGCTGCTCAAGCGCGGCGCGAACAGCATGCAGCTGTTCAATGATGGCGAACGCTGGTGGATCGTCAGCACGATCTGGGACAACGAACGCGAAGATGTGACGTTCGATCTCTGGTAGCGCCTGCTCATGCCGCCAGCACGGCGAGCAGTTCGCGCCGCAGAAGCTTTGGCTCGCAACGTCCGATCCGCACCTGCGGCGTCCCATGCCAGTGCGCGCAGCGGCGGACTGCCTCGGCAATCTCCCGCACCAGCGCAGCCGCTGGTGGGGCGGCGCCCTCCAGGTGCAGGGCCTTCACCTCGAACACGCCATCGGCGCGATGCGCCTTGGCGTCAAGGCGACCGACGAGTCTTCCACGATGCAGGATCGGCAACACGTAATAGCCGTACTGGCGTTTGTGCGCGGGCGTGTAGCACTCGATGCGATAGTCGAAACCGAACATCGCCGATGCCCGCTCGCGGTCCCACACCACCGGATCGAACGGCGACAGCAGTGCGGTATGCGTCGCGCGCAGGCGGCCGGCGGCAGCGGCGATGAACAGATCGGCGTACTCGCGATGCACATAGGCGGGGCCGCTCCAGCCATCCACGTCGACCCGCAGCAGTTCGCCGCTCGCTACGAACTCGTCCAGCGCCGCATCCTTGAGCTTGCCGCCGCTGCGGAAATAGTCGTTGATCCAGCGCGCCTGCGCGATGCCCAGAGCGTGCACGGCACCGAGGACGAAGCGGCGACGCATCGCCGGTGCATCGACCACCGGCTCGGCCAGCCCGTGCCGACGCGCCTTCGCCAGCACGCGTTCGCTGAGATCATAGACGCGCTGGAAATTCTCGCGACGGGTGATCATCAGCTCGCCATGCGCGAACAACGCTTCGAGCCAGCGCTTCTCATCCTTCCAGCCCCACCAGCCGCCACCGGTCTCGCCATCAGCGCGCTCGAACTCCGAGGCCTTCACCGCGCCGTGTGCGCGGATGTGCTCCAGCAGGCCGGCCATGCTGGCGGCGTGGGCACCGCGCGTGCGCTGTGCGCTTTTCATCGACCAATGGCCGCCACGCCCTTCCTCGGCATGGCGGCGATGCAACTCGTGATCCGCGAACGGCGCGAAACACGCCTCGTGCGCCCAACATTCGAACACCTGCCCTTCTTCGAGCAGTTCGTCCAGCCAGTGCGGCTCGTACGCCCCGAGACGCGAGAACAGCACGAGATAAGGGCTGCGCGCGACGACATGGATCGTGTCGATCTGCAATACGCGCATGCGTTCGATCGCAGCCAGCACGTCAGCCTTGCATGCACGCCGCCGCAGCCGCGCCAGCAACCCCTGCGCCGCAAGGTGCAGATTGCGGGCCTGCTGCGCGGTCAGTCGGGTCGGCGTGGTCACGTCGTTCAGGCTCGTGCCGATTCGCGCGAGATCAACGCCGCGGTTCGAGGATCGACGACAGGCGATCGGGCGTGCCGGCGATGCGCTCCAGATGCGGGTACTTCAAGCCCTCGCGATAGTCGACGCGCACCGTCCTGTACAGGTCGCCGTCCTTGACCAGCAACTCGATAGGCGCGTGGCCGCCCTTCGCCGCCACGATCGCGTCCTTGAGTCGATCCGGAGTGAATGACCGCGAATTGACCGCGACGAGGCTGCCGCTGGCGCCGAGGCCAGCCTTGAACGCAGGGCCGTTCCAGCGAACGTCCGAGATCTTCCCGTCCTTGGTCGCCACCATGATGCCGAGCGAGCTGGAAAAATCGACGACCTTGCGCTCAGCCTCGACGCTGCGCTGGTACGCACTCGGTTTGTCGGTATACGCCAGTCTCCAGCCGCTCGCCGCCAACCCGTCCAGTGGCGCGGCCAGCGCGTCGACGCGCGTACGCAGGAACGCAGCCCAGTCATGCGGCACGACTGCATTCAACGCGTCCGCCACGTCATCGAACGTGTAGGTCCTCACCGCGTAGCTGCCGTCGTCCACGCCGAAAAAAGCCCGCGCGAAATCATCGAGCGAGCGTCGCTCATGGCTGAGCTCGCGCAACTTCGCATCGACTGCGAGCCAGACGAGCTGTCCGGCGCTGTAGTAGTCCTCGTTCATCTGGAAGCTGCGATACGGCTGCGGGCGTCGAGCCGAGAGGATCGGATCGTTGGTGGTGTCCTGCACGTCGCGCCAGGCGAAACCGGGACGGTTGTCGGTGTAGGTCTGCGCGACCAGCGCGAGCGCATCGCGTGCCTGTTCAACACTCCACAGGCCCGAGCGTGCGGCGAGCACGTAGCCCCAGTACTGCGTCTGTCCCTCGTACACCCACAGCAGGCTGCCCTGCATCGGCACGTTGAAGTTCGGCGTGGCGAGATCGGCGGGGCGGCGGAACTTGCCGTTCCACGAATGCGTGTATTCGTGCGGCAGCAGGTCGCGTCCGGGCGCCTGCTTGTCCCAGTCGGTGAAATACGCAGGATCGGCACTGTTCTCGCTGGAACGATGGTGCTCGAGCCCGATGCCGCCAAGCTCGTCACTGAGGGCGAGCAGGAAATCGTAGTGATCGTAATGCTGTGACCCGTAGAGGCGGCGGGCCTGTTCCACCAGGTCGCGATGCAGGCGCAGTTGCCCGGGGCTGGCTTCGAGGTTCTTCGCCTCGTCGGCGAACAGGTTCAGGCGCACCGGCACGCTCGCGCCTGGCGCAAGGTCCATGCGCTTGTAGTAGCGCCCTGCATACAGCGGCGAGTCGACCAGGGTGTCGAGCGGGACCGGCTTGAAGCCGACCTGACCGTCCGCACCCGGCGTATTGGCCAGGCCGCTGGCCGCGTCCAGCGCAGTGGCGTAATTCCAGCCGGAAGGCAGCTTCACGCTCGCCTCGACCGTGACCGCGCGCGCCGCCACACCCGCCGGGTAGAGGACGACCGTGTCCCATTGCAGGTTGAGCATCGCCGGGGTCATGACGACGCGTCCCTGCGCCGGATCCTGCGATGACAGGAAATCGAACTCGACCAGCAGCTTGGTTGCACCGGCCGGGACGTCGAGATGGAACGCGTAGACATCCAGCGCATCGCGCTTCCATTCAAGCGCCTTGCCGTCCGCGCTGATGTGGAGGCCGGCAAGCTTGTCGATCTGTCCGCGCGGCGCGTGCTTGCCCGGCAGCCATTGCGGATACAGCAGGGTCAACGGCCCGCCGACGACGGATATTTGTTCGCGCACGCGGAAGATGCGGTGGTCGATGTCGGTTGCGTCGACGTCGACCCTGACGACGCCCGGCCACGCTTCAGCGGATGGCGATGCGATTTCGACGGCGAATGATGCATGGGTGCAAACGAGGCATAGCGAGGCAAAGGCAGCGATGCGGAAGATCGACACGTCCGAGGTTCCTGCTGGCGGCGGCGATCGCCGATTGTTGCACGATCACAGGTTGCGCCGCGTGCCGTTTGGCATGCCACCACCCGAGCACTTGCCATCTACGAAGGACTTCGTTAAAACGCGTATGTCGGCGGTACGTGGCTCGGGAGCAGAGGGCATGAGACGGCTCGCAGTGGTGTCGGCACTGGCGGCAATCACGGGTATCGCATGGCATGCGCGCCATGGCGAAGAATCGCCCGTCGATGCCTCCAGACCGAGCGGACACCGGAGCGGGCAGGCCGAACGCGAAGCGCCGGGCGACACTCCATTCTGGGAATGGCGCCTGAGCTACCCGACCGGGCACTACAGCGCGCGCTGGTATCTCGATGCGCGCGCTGGCCATGAAGCCATCGCGAAGTCCGCACCGCGCAACGCGCCGGGAGGCAAGGCCGCGCAAGGCGTTCTAGCCAGCGACCGCGCGACTGCGCTCGGCCCTTCGCCACTGCGCAACAGCAGCTACGGCCTGGTCGGCGGCCGCGTGACCGCGATCGTCACCCATCCATCGCAACCGAACGTCGCCTGGTTCGGCTCCGACGGCGGCGGCGTGTGGAAGACGATCAACTGCTGCGACGCGAACACGAGCTGGAGCGCGAAGACCGATGCAGCAGCCATCGCCGACATCGCGATCGGAACCCTCGCGCTCGATCCGACCAATCCGGACGTGATCTACGCCGGCACTGGCGACTTCCGCCGCAACCGGCCGTTCGTGTTCGGCGCCGGCGGCCTGCTGAAGAGCATCGACGGCGGCGAGAGCTGGCGCCTGCTCGCTGCAGACACGTTCAATCCGGTGTATTCGCAGGCCCCCGGCGCGTTTCCGCAGTACCGCGCGATGAGCGCGATCGTGGTCGATCAGCACAATCCGTCGCGGCTCGCCGTCGGCACCAATCAGGGCCTCTATTTCAGCCACGATGGCGGCGAGCACTTCGATGGTCCCTGTTACACCAATGGCTACCCCAGCCAGCGCCAGGACGTCACCAGCATGGTTGCGCTCGATGATGGCAATCGCACCGACCTGCTGGTCGCGATCGGTGCAATCGGTCGCGTTTCCGACGTGCGCGCGGACCTGCGCGAGAACGGCGCGAACGGAGTGTACCGCGCGCCGATGCCGGCGAATGGCTGCGCGACCGCCTGGACGACCGTGTCTCGCCCCGACAATGGCTGGCCCGCCGGCAGCGCCAATGGACTTCCTTCGTATGGCGGCGGAGGCAATCCGCTGCAACGCATCGACCTTGCCGTCGCGCCGTCCAACCCAGCGGTGATGTATGCGCAGGTCATGGGGCGCGGCGTCTATCGCTCGCGCGACGGCGGTGCGAGCTGGACCAACAGTGCGACGCCGCCCGTCGATTTCGCCAGCGGTTGCGTCAACGACGCGTACGGCAACGGGTTCCTGTTCGAGGACTACAACGCCGGCCTGCTGGTGGATCCGACCGATCCGCAGAATGTGTTCCTCAGTTCGACCGACCTGTGGCGTTCAACCGATGGGGCCGACACGTTTTCCGACCTCACCTGCGGTTACGACGAAACGACTCCGGGACATCCCGGTACCGTGCACGTCGACAACCATGTGCGCGCATTCGTCGCGAACAACCCGGATCGGCTGCTGATCGGCAATGACGGCGGCGTCTACTACAGCGCCGACCCGCGCGCGCCTCGCCCGACCTTCGTCGCGATGAACGGCGGCACCAACACGATCGAGTTCTACACCGGCGACATCACCGCGAACTTCAACGATCCGGCCGCGCCATCGCGCGGCATCAGCGCAGGCGCGCAGGACAACACCTCGTCGAACCAGACATGGACCGCGGGAACGCCGCCCGCACTCGCGCATTGGAACTCGCGCCTGGATGGCGACGGCACCTGCACGAAGATCGAACCCGTGCTCGGCCAGCGCTGGTACTACAGCTCGCAATTCGGCTTCGTGATGGCCTCCACCACGGGTTCCGACGGCGATGTCGACCAGATGGTCGCTCCCTACGATGAAGCGACCGGCAACGTCTGGAACGGCGACCGTGCGGGTTTCCTCATGTACTACGACCTGTACAAGTTCGGCGGCGACGACACCTGCCCGCCGACGTCCGGCTGCCAACGCATGCTGGCCGGAACCTATCGCGTGTGGGAGTCGCTCAGCGGCGGTCTGCCGAACACCTCGTGGTACATCAACAGTCCCGACCTGACCAAGCGCCTGACCACCACGCCGAACCTGTCGATCATCAATCGCGTCAAGTTTGCCCACTCCGACCCGCGCCGCGCGCTCGCCGGGACCAACGACGGCAACGTCTGGGCAGGCCTCGACCTTGGCGGCGGCCGCACGAACTCGGCGCGCTGGGTCAACCTGACCGGCGGCAACGCCACGCTGCCGAATCGGCCGGTGATGGATGTCGCCAGCGATCCCCTGGCACCTGAAGTCGGCTACGCCGCGCTCGCGGGCTTCGACCAGAACACGCCCACCACACCGGGTCACGTCTATCGCGTCGATTGCAGTGCGGGCTGCACGGGTTTCCAGTGGAGCAATCGCAGCGGCAACCTGCCGAACATTCCGGTGAACGCGATCCTGCTCAACCCGAACGTGCCCGGCCAGGCCTTCGCGGGCACCGACTGGGGCCTCTATTACACCGACCACATCGACGCCGACGTTCCTGTATGGTCCCGCTTCGATGCCGGCCTGCCTACGGCGATGGTGTGGGATCTGGTGATCGATCGGGGCGCGACCACGCTCGCGGTCTTCACGCGTTCACGCGGCGCCTGGGTCTGGCCCTTGCCGCAGGCGGCGACCGGCGCCGCAGCGCCCGGGCACAGCCGGCACGCGCGTCCGGCGATCAGCCCGCCGCCACCGGACGAAGGGCAGCGTCACCGACGTTGACGAACCGCACATGGCCGGTTGATGGCTGGCTGCTATGATCGGCTGTCACGTTGAGCCGGACCATCGATGCTGTATCACCTGAACGAAATCAACCGCAGCCTGCTGAATCCGCTGGTCGCCTGGTCAGGCGCCGCTTCCGAAGCGCTGTCCTCTCCGGACAACTGGCTTTCGCGGATGCCGGGCATCGATCGCGTCGCCGCGGGCTACGAATTGTTCTTCCGGCTTGGCAAGGACTACGAAAAACCGGCGTTCGGCATCACCTCGGTGCTCGCACACGGGCGCGAAGCCGCGGTGATCGAGGAACGCGCGCTTGAGCTGCCGTTCTGCAACCTGCTGCACTTCAAGCGCTGCAGCGACGACGTTCCGTCGTTGACGCGCCTGCGCGAGGACCCGGTGGTGCTGGTGGTTGCGCCGATGTCAGGCCACCACGCGACCTTGCTGCGTGACACCGTGCGCACACTGCTGCGCGACCACGACGTCTACATCACCGACTGGGTCGACGCGCGCATGGTCCCGCTCGACAAGGGCCCGTTCGGCCTCGACGAGTACATCGCGTACGTGCGCCGCTTCATCGGCCATCTCGGCGCGGCCAAATTGCATGTCATGTCGGTGTGCCAACCGACCGTGCCGGTGCTCGCCGCGGTCTCGCTGATGGCGTCGGCTGGCGAGGCGACCCCGCTGAGCCTGACCATGATGGGCGGCCCGATCGATCCGCGGCGCTGTCCGACCCAGGTCAACGACCTCGCGACGCACAAGCCGTTCGCATGGTTCGAAACCAATGTCGTGTTCGACGTGCCGCCGAACTACCCGGGCAAGGGACGCCGGGTCTATCCCGGCTTCATGCAACATGCCGGCTTTGTCGCGATGAACCCGAGTCGTCATTTCAACGCGCACTGGGACTTCTACCAGAACCTGCTGCGCGGTGATCTCGACGACGCGGATGCGCATCGGCGCTTCTACGACGAATACAACGCCGTGCTCGACCTGCCGGGAGAGTTCTACCTCGACACGATCCGGATCGTGTTCCAGGAGCATCGCCTGCCGCTCGGCACTTGGCACGTCGACGGCGAACGCGTCGCGCCGGAAGCGATCAAGCGCTCTGCGCTGTTGACCATTGAGGGCGAACTCGACGACATCTCCGGGCTCGGACAGACCCGCGCCGCGCACGACCTGTGCACCGGCATCCCGGCCAAGAACCGCGCCCACCTCGAAGTGAAAGGCGCCGGCCACTACGGCATCTTCAGCGGCCGCCGCTGGCGCGATACCGTCTATCCGGACGTGCGCGCCTTCATCCGCCGCTTTCACAAGGCCTGACCAGCATCCCGACCAGGCCTCGCGGGGCATGGCCTATCCCTTCGTCAATGCGAAGCGTCCGCCGCCCGTGATCGCCAGCAGCAGGAGGCCGCCCATGATCGACATGTCCTTGAGGAAATGCGTCAGGTTGAGGGCCCGCTCCGCTCCGATCATCGACCAGAACGGATGACCGATGAGCGCGGCGCCTGCGACGAAAATCGCAAGTGCCAGCGAGAGCGGCCGGACCCAGACTCCCGCCAGCAAAGCGATGCCGACACCGACCTCCATGGCAACCGCGATGCCGGCGGCTACCGACGGCATCGGCGTCTTCAGATATTCCATGTAGGCGACGGTTCCCGCGAAATCCGTCAGTTTGCTCCACCCGGAGATGACGAACAGCGCCATCAGCAGGACGCGCGCGAGCAGGATGACTACATCGCGATGGCGGTCGAGCAGTTTGTCGATCATGTCTCCCCTCCTTCGTCCCGTACCTGTCCCGCATCATACGGCAGCCATCGCCGCGGGTCGCGTCGCCGGTCTGACCGGCCAGCGGCCGCTTCCCGTAGACTGGACGCCCCATTGGAGAGCCGCGCATGTCTGCCATTCTTCGCTGTCTCGCCGCCTCCCTCGCACTCGCCTGCGCTCCCGCGCAGGCCGATGCTCCGGCGAAAGGTCGGACCATGCAGCAGGTGCTGGATGCGTCGACGCCCACCGACTGGCGCACGCCCGCTGCCGAGAACACGCTCTACCTCGATCTCGCCAGCGGTCGGGTCGTGATCGAGCTGGCGCCGGCGTACGCGCCACTGCACGCGGCAAACCTGCGCACGATGGCGCATGAGCGCTATTTCGACGGCCTCGCGATCCTGCGCGTGCAGGACAATTTCGTCACGCAGTGGGGTGATCCGAACGCGGAGGAGAAGGACAAGGCCCGCGCACTCGGCAAGGCATCGAAAACGATCGCGCCGGAATTCGAGCGTGGCATCGACAAGGAACTGCCGTTCACGCGCCTGCCCGATGGCGATGTGTACGCGCCCGAAGTCGGGTTCAGCAACGGCATGCCGGTAGCGCGCGATCCGAAATCCGGCAAGACCTGGCTCGCGCATTGCTACGGCATGGTCGGTGCCGGACGCGACAATAGCGTCGACAGTGGCAGTGGCGCCGAACTGTACGTCGTAATCGGCGAGGCTCCGCGCCAGCTCGACCGCAATATCGCGCTCGTCGGCCGTGTGGTCCAGGGCATGGAACTGCTCGCAAGCCTGCCGCGCGGAACCGCTGCGCTCGGCTTCTACGACAAACCGGAACAGCGCGTCACGATCAAGTCGCTGCGCCTTGCCGTGGACGTGCCGGAATCCGAACGCACGCCGCTGCAACTGCTGCGCACCGACACCGAGACCTTCAGCGCGCTGGTCGAATCACGCCGAAATCGCCGCGACGACTGGTACAAGCAGCCCGCTGGCAAGATCGGGCTGTGCAATGTCCCGTTGCCGGCCCGCAAGCCGCCGACTCATTGATTTACCTGCTCCTGTGGGAGCGGCGGAAGCCGCGATGGTCCTGCCGATCCGGCGAGCAGAGCATCGCGGCTTCCGCCGCTCCCACAAGGAAAGGAGCTCGCTCGCGGTCAGAGCTGCGTGGCGGCGAACGTATCGCAACTCTTGATGCTGCCCGAGGAGAACCCGCTGCGGAACCAGCGCACGCGCTCCGCCGAGCTGCCGTGGGTGAACGAATCCGGCACTGCGTAGCCGCGCGCCTGCTTCTGCAGGGTGTCGTCACCGATCTGGTTCGCTGCATTCAAGGCGGCCTCGACGTCGCCGTCCTCGAGCCAGTTGAGCTTTTGCTGGGCGTGGTTCGCCCACACGCCGGCGAAGCAGTCGGCTTGCAATTCCTGGCGCACCGACAAACCGTCCGCTCCCTGCATCGGCTGGCCGCCCTGGGCTGCGCGTTCGACCTGTTCCATTACGCCGGTGAGATTCTGGATGTGGTGGCCGACCTCGTGCGCGACCACGTACGCACGCGCGAAATCACCGGCCGCGTGGAAGCGCTGCTGCATTTCCTGGAAGAAGTCGAGGTCGAGATAGACCTGGCGATCGCCGGGGCAATAGAACGGTCCCATCGCTGCCGATGCCGCGCCGCAGGCCGACTGCACACCGCCATGGAACAGCACGAGGCGCGGCGCGGGATAGCGTTGTCCGCTGGCCTGGAACATCTCGCCCCAAACATCTTCCGTGCTGCCGAGTACGGCCTTGACGAAGTCGGTCTGCTGGTCGTTGCCGGCCGGCACCGTCTGCTGCGTGCTGCCTGCATCCTCGCCGCCGCCGATGCCGCCGAGCAGTTGCAGGATCTCGAGCGGATTCTTGTGGAAGATCAGGCTGGCGATCACGACCAGGATGATGCCGCCGAGGCCCAGACCGCGACCGCCGCCGAAACCGCCGCCGCCACCGCCGCCACCTTCGTCCTCGACCACGTTGTCGCTGCGCCGCGCTTTCTGCCAGAGCATGGATCCCTCTCCAATCTCGCGCCGGGAACGGCGATCGAGGGCGACACTACTCTGCCCGTGGCGAGCCTCGCAAGCGGTACGCCGGCCGCGGCGCGCACACGCGCAGGGAGGATTCAGCAATGTTCACAGTCGCCACGGCATCGCCTGGCACGTCGGGGGTTCTTGCAAGCAATCCTCCGTGCCGCCGGTCATTGGCGCCATCGCCCGATCGTCACCGACCACCGGAGCCTCTGATGAGCGCCATTGCCTCGCTGTCCGCCAACTGGAACCTCGTCACGGCACGCCTGCGCGGCGCCGGCGAAACGCTGCCGCCGCTCGTGCTTCGCCTGATCATGGGCTGGGAGTTCTGGGAGTCGGGGCTGGAGAAGTTGCACGGCGAAAATTGGTTCGTCGATATCCAGCAACGTTTTCCATTCCCGTTCGACCAGCTTCCGGCAGGCTTCAGCTGGACGCTGTCGACGTGGACCGAAATCATCGGTGCGCTGCTGATCTGGTTCGGCCTCGGCACGCGCATTGCCGCGTTCTCGTTGCTGTTCGTGACCTTCGTCGCGACCGCAGCGGTGCATTGGCCGGATATGTGGTCGATGTGGAGCGATCTTGCCAAGGGCTACGCGATCAAGGACATGGGACACGGGAATTTCAAGCTGCCGCTGCTGTTCGCGGTGATGTTGCTGCCGTTGATCTTCAATGGTGCCGGCAAGTTGAGTCTCGATCATTGGTTGTCGCGTGTGCTTCGCACGCGCGACACGCGACCCGCGATCGACGATCCGCTCGCGTGGTCGCTCGCCTGCGCAGTCGTCGGCATTCCGTTCCTGATGCTGCTGCCGAAATTCGGCGCCACCCTGCTCGTGCTCGGCGTCGTGCTGGCGTGGTTCGGTTGGCGTGCCACGAACGCGCGCCGCGCGGCCCAACACCCGGTCCGTTGACCCTGGGCGCAGGCGCGCGGGGCCCGGAGTCGAAAGGTCGCGTTGGGTGTTTCGACTCCGCTTCGCCGCGCTCAACACGAAAGGCAAAAAATCCGTGGTTGCCGACACTCGCTGTACTCGACGCGACCGGATGCAAGCGTACCGAGACAGGCCGGCACTGCGGCACGGTTCGGCGTGGCTTGCTATGCTCGCGGGATGACTAGCAGTTCTTCCACCGCGATGCGCATGGCGCAGCGCTTTCGTGGTTTCCTTCCCGTGATCGTCGACGTCGAGACCGGCGGTTTCGATTGCGAGCGCCATGCGCTGCTCGAGATCGCGATCTCCACCGTGCGCATGGACGACTCCGGCATCGTCCACGCCGATCCGGTCGTGTCGACCCACGTCGAGCCGTTCGCGGGTTCCGAACTGGATCCCAAATCGCTTGAGATCACCGGCATCGACCCGACTCATCCGCTGCGTGGCGCGCTGCCGGAGAAGGAAGCGCTCGACCTGGTCTTCCGACCGATTCGTGCCGCGATGCGCGAGAGCGATTGCCAGCGCGCGGTGCTGGTCGGGCACAACGCGGCGTTCGATCTCGGCTTCCTCAACGCCGCAATCCGCCGCACCGAGCACAAGCGCAGTCCGTTCCATCCGTTCAGCTGCTTCGACACCGTCTCGCTGGCCGGCCTCGCCTATGGCCAGACCGTGCTGAGTCGTGCGGTTGAGGCCTCGGGACGAGCATGGGACCCCCGCGAGGCGCATTCGGCCGTGTACGACACCGAGCGCACGGCCGAACTGTTCTGCGATATCGTGAACCGTTGGCGGCATCTGGAAACGAGCAATCGCCCGCTGGCGATGCCCGC
>Ga0209023_10001822_pt1 | contig 27752 bp, 25 predicted proteins | sample LakOneMetagenome_FD_187468 | JGI IMG/M metagenome (GOLD analysis project Ga0209023, IMG submission 187468) | Freshwater and sediment microbial communities from Lake Erie, Canada (SPAdes) (version 2) | ecosystem: Environmental > Aquatic > Freshwater > Lentic | place: Lake Erie, Canada...
CGCCAATCGTGCGCCTGCCCGCGAAGTAATCCGGGTTCCAGGGGGACATCATGGCGAACACTACCGAAACGCTGAGCACCGCGACGAGTGCTGTCGAGGGCGTGGCTGAAACCACGACCCACGCTGCTGAAGCAGCCGGACACGCAGCCGAATCCGCCGGCATGCCCCAGCTCGACTTTTCTACCTTCCCGAACCAGATCTTCTGGCTTCTGGTGGCTCTGGTCGTGATCTATTTCATCCTGTCGAAGATTGCGCTGCCGCGCATCGGCGGGATCCTTGCGGACCGTCAGGGCCGCATCACCGGCGACATCGAAGCGGCCGAGAAACTCAAGGCGCGCGCGGTCGAGGCGGAGAAGGCCTATAATCAGGCTCTGATCGACGCCCGCACCGAAGCCAACCGCATCGTTGGCGAGACCCGGGCCGAGATCCAGAAGGACCTCGACGCAGCAACAGCCAAAGCCGATGCCGAGATTTCGGCGCGGACTGCGGAATCGTCCAAGCGTATCGATGAGATCCGCGTGAGCGCCGTCGCAAGCGTCACCGAAGTTGCCAAGGACGCGGCGGAGGCCATCGTCTCGGCTCTTGGCGGAAGCGCCGACAGCAAGAGCGTCGCTGCCGCTGTTGCCGCTCGGTTGAAAGGGTAAGCAGATGAAAAAACTTTCACTCGCACTGACCCTCGCCCTCGCGGCCTCTCCGGCTCTGGCGGAAGAAGAAGCCTTCTTCACGCTGCGCTCGACCGAGTTCGTGGTCACCATCGCGTTTCTGGTGTTCATCGGTGTTCTGCTGAAGTTCAAGGTTCCGTCAATGATTGGCGGTCTCCTGGATAAACGCGCCCAAGGCATCAAAGCCGATCTCGAAGCAGCAAAAGCGCTGCACGAGGAAGCCAAGGTCCTGCTTCAGTCCTATGAGAAGAAGCACAAGGAAGTGCAGGATCAGGCCGACCAGATCGTCGAAGGCGCCAAGCGTGAAGCCCACGCTGCCGCCGATCAGGCCAAGGTCGACCTGCAAGCTTCCATCGCTCGCCGCCTTCAGGCTGCGCAGGATCAGATCGCGTCGGCTGAAGCCGCTGCCGTCCGGGAAGTGCGTGACCGCGCGGTTACGGTGGCAGTCGCAGCCGCTTCTGATCTGATCACCAAGCAGATGTCTGCCGCCGACAAGGGCAAGCTCATCGACGCCGCCATTCAGGACGTCGAAGCCAAGCTCCACTGATCCGCAGCCTACGACACTTCAAAAGCCCGGTGCCAACGCGCCGGGCTTTTTCTTTGCCTTCACGGCACGCAAAAGGGCCGGATCCTTCGATCCGGCCCCCTGCAACTTCCATCAGACCGATCAGCGGTTCGGGATGATCACGATCTCGACGCGGCGGTTCTGGGCACGACCATCGGGTGTGCTGTTCGACGCGACGGGTTGATCTTCGCCACGGCCAAATGCCACGAGACGACCACCATAGACGCCGCCCTGACGCAGCACGGCTGCGACCGACTCGGCACGGCGCTGTGACAGGTCCTGATTGTAGGACGCAGCACCCGTGTTGTCGGTATGGCCGATCACCTGCACAGTGGTGTTCGGATAGCGGTTAAGGCTGTCGGCAACCGTGTAAAGATCATTCATGATCCCGGACTGAACCGCCGCGCTATCCACCGCGAATAGAATGCCCTCCGGCATCGTCACGATAAGCCGGTCACCGGCATTGACGATCCGCACACGGCTGTCGTTGATCTGGCTCTTGAGTTCTGCGGCCTGCTTGTCGAGTGCATTGCCGATACCGGCTCCAAGCACGCCGCCGATCAAGGCGCCACCGATCACCCGGTCAGAGGTCTTGTCATTGGAATCGCCCGTAGCCGCGCCAAGCGCGGCACCCGTGAGAGCACCCATCAGCGCACCGGACTTGGCGCGCTGGTTTGGATCGGTGCTGTAGGGGTCAGCCGGAACGCAGGCCGATAGGGCCATGCCGCTCGCCATGGCCGCCAGAAGAAGTTTGTTGATACGCATAGCTGCTCCGCCGTTTGCAATACTGATTGGTAGGTGATTATAACGCGGCTGTTAGGCAATAACGATGCAGGACAGGATAAGTTTCCTCGGCATCTGAGCAATTATTTGCCGATCCTCATGCAGCTTCGCTGTCGGCGCGGGCCGCTTCCCAAGCCAGCATGGCGCGCTTTACCGGCAGGCCCCAATGATAGCCGCCCAGGCCGCCCGACTTGCGAAGCGCCCGGTGGCAAGGGATCAGCCAACTCACCGGATTCCGCCCCACCGCAGTGCCAACCGCGCGAACCGCCTTCGGTGCACCCACGACGCGCGCAATTTCGGAATAGGTGGTGACCTGCCCCGTCGGAACCGTCAGCAGCGCCTCCCAGACCTTGATCTGAAACGGCGCGCCAATCATGAACAGCCGGCTTTCGCCCTGACCCGAGAAGGCGGCCTCAACCCATGCGCCTATCGCTTCCGGCTCCTCCACGAACGTGGCATTCGGCCAGCGCCCGGACAGATCGGCAAAGGCCGCCTCGCGCCCCGTCTCCTCGACAAAGGCCATCCCGCAAAGACCACGCTCTGTCCCCATCGCAAGCGCCTGACCAAAAGGCGAGTCGAACCAGCCGTAGCGCACCGTCAGACCTTCACCACCCGCAGCGAACTCGCCCGGTGTCATCGCTTCCCACCGTACAAAAAGATCATGAAGCCGTCCCGACCCCGAAAGCCCTGTCTCCAAAGCTGTATCAAGCACGGTAAACCGGTCTGCCAGCAGCCGCTTTGCATGGTCCAGCGTCAGATATTGCTGATAGCGCTTCGGTGAGACCCCGACCCAGTTGGAAAACACCCGCTGGAAGTGTGCCGGACTCATCGCAAGCCGTGCTGCGAGGTCGTCCAGCGACAGGGTCTGACCCCCAGGCCCGTCGATCTCGGCCAAAGCACGGGCAATGACCCGGTAGTGATATTCGTCGCTGATCTGGTCCATATGCATGGCGTGTCTCCTTTGCATGAAAGGTAGGCGACTGAGCCCGACCTTGCGACCCGGATTTTGCGGTTTGATCGTCCTTGCGCTAAACGGCTTGCCGTGCGGGCGAAGGGAAGGCATAGGGCTGGCATGGCAAAGCAACTCGACTATCACACGATATACGAGATTTTCCGCCGCTTCCGCGAGGCCGAGGCTGAGCCGAAGGGCGAGCTGGAGCATGTCAACGCTTATACGCTTCTGGTGGCAGTGGCCCTGTCCGCGCAGGCGACCGACGCGGGAGTGAACAAGGCGACGCGCAAGCTGTTTGCAATCGCGGACACGCCCGAAAAGATGCTCGCCTTGGGCGAAGAAGACCTGATCGAACATATCAAGACCATCGGCCTTTTTCGGCAGAAGGCCAAGAACGTCATCAAGCTCAGCCAGATCCTGCACGATCAATACGGTGGTCAGGTGCCCTCGTCGCGCGCGGCGCTGCAATCGCTGCCGGGCGTCGGCCGCAAGACGGCCAACGTGGTTCTCAACATGTGGTTCGAGCAACCGTCTCAGGCCGTCGACACCCATATCTTCCGCGTCGGCAATCGCACCGGCATAGCGCCCGGCAAGGACGTGGAAACAGTCGAGCGCGCCATCGAAGATCATGTCCCCGCCGAGTTTCAGCGTCACGCGCACCATTGGCTGATCCTGCATGGCCGGTATATGTGCGTTGCGCGCAAACCGAAATGCGGGGCCTGCCTGATCCGCGATCTCTGCCCCTATGAGGAGAAGACCCTGTGAGTGAACGTTATCAGGTTGTCGGCATCGGCAACGCCATCGTCGACGTTCTCAGCCAGACGGACGACACTTTCCTCGACCTGATGGGAATCCAGAAGGGCATCATGCAGCTTGTCGAGCGCGAGCGCGGCGAATTGCTCTATGGCGCCATGCGCGACCGCACCCAGGCTCCGGGAGGCTCTGTCGGCAACACCGTTGCCGGACTTGGCAATCTCGGCTTGCGCGCCGCTTTCATCGGTCGGGTTCGCGATGACGCGTTGGGGCGCTTCTATGCCAAATCCCTTACTGCTGAAGGCACCGACTTTCCCAATCCGCCTGTGGCGAATGCTGACCTGCCAACCTCGCGCTCGATGATCTTTGTCACGCCTGATGGCGAGCGTTCGATGAACACCTACCTTGGCATTTCGGCAGATCTTGGCCCTGTTGACGTGTCAGAAGCAGTAGCCGGGCAGACCGACTACCTGTTCCTCGAAGGCTACCTGTTCGACAAGGATCAAGGGAAGGCTGCCTTCCACAAGGCCGCAACCGCCTGCCACGCCGGTGGTGGCAAGGCCGGGATTGCTCTCTCGGACCCGTTCTGCGTTGACCGTCACCGCGACGACTTCCGGCGGCTGGTGAAAGAGGAAATGGACTACGTCATTGGCAACCAGCACGAGTGGTGCTCGCTCTATCAGACTGAGGACCTTGAGGCAGCACTTGTGCAAGCCCACGCTGAATGCCCGGTGGTCGTCTGCACCAGATCGGGCGACGATGTAATATTGCTGCGGGGCCAAGAGCGCGTGGAAGTCCCGGTTCACCGGGTGGTGCCGGTAGATGCCACCGGGGCAGGGGACCAGTTTGCGGCAGGATTCCTTTACGGATTGGCAACGGGGCAAAGCCTCAAGACCGCCGGTCGCATGGGCTGCATCGCGGCAGCCGAGGTCATCAGCCACTTCGGTGCGCGACCCGAAAGCAATGTGAAGGCACTGTTCCGCGCCGAAGGCCTGATCTAGGGCGTAGCTGCCCGCTGAACCTTGTGAAGCGGCGCACAGAATCTTTGCGACACTCGCGCGCCAAGTCTGGCCCAGGACGACTGACTCAGCCGCACGCTGGTCAACCCGTCGTTCGCGGCTGACAGAAGCTGCGCCGCTGCCCGATCCGCGCGTCCCTGCGCCCTGACCATCTCGTCAGACAACGTGGCGCGCAGAATGCGCGGCTCGTCACCCGGACCCTCACCCAGCGCAGAAAAGTCCAACGGTTTTACGCCGATGTCTGGCGCGAGAACGATCATTTGGGAACCGGCACCTACTGCGAGCTGCGGGGCTACGAGCGCTGCCAACAGGCGCGATTGAACTATCGAGCGCGTCGTCTCGAGTCTGGACATGGTCGTCGCGGGCCAAGGCAGTGCCAGATTGCAGATCACTGCAAACAGTGAGCCATGCTCATCCGCAACCCAGCGCGCTATTTCGGTGACGGACAGTTCGTCACATCGGTTCGATGCGAGGACGGTGAAAGATCCGCCCACCTCGACCCTCAACGAATCAAGGGATTGGGCGCAGCCGTCTATCCCGATGACCTCCGCCCCTCGTGACACGAGGCTTCGCGCAAGCGTCGGACCCAAGCCGCGCGCTGCGGCGCTCAGAAGTACCTTTCTTCCTGCGAAGATGTTGGTCTCCATCCCGAACATTTCGATTTCCTTGCGATGCCACCCGGCTTTTCATAATGTGAGCCGAAGCTCGCGTTTGAAAACTCGCATATCGTGACCCAGAACCCGGACCCACCACGGCCAAGAAAACTGCCAAGGCAGGCGCGCAGTCGCGCCACGTTCGAGACGATCCTCTAGGCCACTACTCGTATTCTTCAGGCTGGCGGTCTGTCGGCGGTTACCACGAATCTCGTTGCCGAGACCGCAGGGGTGTCGGTGGGTTCGCTCTACCAATACTTTCCATCCAAAGAAGCGATCCTGTCCGAACTGGTCACGCGTATGCGCCTGTCCATGTCCGAACGACTTGCTGTCGCATCCCTGTCGGCACAGGAGCTTCCGCTAAGACAGGCAATTCCGCTTCTGATGGAAGCCGCGGTGCATCAGTATGCGACCCAGCCGCAACTCACGGCAGCGCTTGAGGAAGCGGAAGCCCGACTGCCACGCAGCCCCGAAGTCAGAGCCGGACGCCGGAAAGTGCGCGAGGTGCTGATCGCCTGCCTCGAACGTCGCGGAGTGCCCGACCCGAAGGAAGCCGCGATCGACATCTCGGCAATGACGCGCGCCATCGTCACAGCCTCGGTAGCGACGGGCAACGCCGACTTCGACAAGATCAGAAAACGGATCGAATGGGCCGCACTGGGCTATCTCAGCGAGCGGTCAGGGCAGAGATCGGCCGAAGGCTAGTCGCCCAGCTTGGCATGAACCTCGTCCAGATCGACCTCACCCAGCGGCATCTTGTTGCCGGGATTCTCAAAATCGTACCGGAACAACTGGAAGTCCTTCTTGTAGATTTCATAAACCAGATGCATCGACATATCGTCGAAATAGTCCTCGACCGGATGCTCCCTTTTCGGTCCGTGGCCTTCGCTTTCGTTGAAGCGTGGAATTGCATCCAGATCGACCGGAACCGGCGTTTCAACCCGATCCAGCACGGATTTCATGCCTTCGTTGAACGTCTCGGTGAAGAAGATCGCGTCATAATGTCCACCATTGACGATGAACGTCGATATATGCCCCGACATGGCCGACCAGTGAATGTCCGGCTCCATCGGACGCCGCCACCTGATCGTGTCGCGAGCGAACAGCAGAAAGCGGCGGAAACTCTTGATCTGGTCGAATTCGAATCCGTTTGCCGCCGATCCGACATCAATCCCGTATTTCTGGACCAGCATCGGGACAAGATTGCCTCGATAGCGCTTCCCGTTGCGCTGAACGCCCGCGATCTTGTCGAAGAACGAGGACATGATCCGCGTGTAGGGATTGCGAACGCAAGTGAAGGCAAGGCTCTTGCGGCCGCGAACATTGGCCTCGATCAGCGGCTGGCTGGAGTCCTGGGCCCACTTGTGAAGCCCTGAAGTGGCATCATGAATATCGCCGTCATAAAACCGACCGTGATCCGAAAAATACATGATCTGACCGATGGTCGAACAGGCGCACTTGGGCACAACCCGATAGACCATACTCTGACTTTCGGTCATCCACGTCCCAGGAAAGCCCATACCAAAAACCCTAACTAGTCACTTGCGATGAGGCAACGTGCGAAGAATATTTAAGAAAACTATGCAAGTTAACACTGTCTTAGCAATCTAACTTGCCGCTATGTGAACGAATTGCAGGCGAAATACCAAAGAAAAGACGGGACAATCCACGGCAATGGCCGAAATAGCCTACATTCTGCTGTGTCACAAAGACCCCGACGGGATCATTGCGCAGGCCAATCGCCTGACCGAGGCAGGCGACTATGTCGCAATTCATTTCGACGCCCGCGCCCGGCCTGAAGATTTTTCGCGCATCCGGGACGCCTTGAAGGGCAACGCCCGCGTCGCATTCGCAGGCCGCAGAATTCGCTGTGGCTGGGGCGAGTGGAGCCTGGTCGAGGCGTCGCTTCTTGCCATCAAGGCCGCTGTCGTGGCCTTTCCGGCAGCCACCCATTTTTACATGCTCTCGGGCGACTGCATGCCGATCAAATCGGCTGGCTACGCCCACAATTTTCTCGATGCGGAAAGCGTCGACTACATCGAAAGTTTCGACTTCTTTGAAAGTGACTGGATCCGGACCGGACTCAAGGATGATCGCCTGATCTATCGTCACTTCTTCAACGAGCGCACGCACAAGCGACTGTTCTACACCAGCTACAATCTGCAAAAGCGGTTCGGGATGACCAGGTCCATTCCACAGGACCTCAAGATCATGATCGGCAGCCAATGGTGGTGCCTCAGGCGCCGCACGATCGAGGCTCTGCTGGACTTCTGCAAGAAGCGACCCGACGTGGTGCGCTTCTTCAAGACGACGTGGATACCCGACGAAACCTTCTTCCAGACCATCGTCCGCCACCTGATACCCGCAAGCGAATTGCGCAGTCGTACCCTGACTTTTCTGATGTTCTCGGACTACGGAATGCCGGTCACGTTCTTCAACGACCATCGTGACATGCTGCTGAAGCAGGATTTCCTCTTTGCCCGCAAAATCAGCCCTCAGGCGAAAGACTTGCGCCAGTATTTTGGCGCGCTTTACCTGGAACCGCATGAGGATTTCCCCGTCACGGCAGAAGGCCACCGGCTCTTCCAGTTCATGACCGCTCGCGGCCGTATCGGACGCCGCTATGCCCCGCGGTTTTGGGAAACCTCCGGAACCATCGGCGGTGAACGGACCTTGCTGCTTGTTGCGTGCAAGAAATGGCACGTCGCCAAACGCTTCGTCTCGCGTGTTCGGCAAACCACCAACCTTGCTGCAATCGACTATCTGTTCGACGAGGAAGCGACCCCCTTGCCAGACCTCGGTGGTATTGGCACCAGCTTGGCCAAACGCTCGCGCCACGCCCGCGCGGTACTCAGGCTTCTGTTTGACGATATCGGCAGTGATCGAATGCTGATCTGTGTCGATCCGGCGAACTTCGATCTCATCCGCGACATTGCGACCGACAAAGCCAACATCCGTCTCCTTGAAATCGACTGTCAATTTTCCGACGACTATCTGATCGGTCACGCCCAGCGTGTCGGCCTGTCCGGTCCCGCGACATCCCCTGAAACGGTTTCGCGAATCCTGCCGACGATCCGTGCCGACGTGTCGTTCGAAAGCCTGCGTCTGCGCGAGGCGAAGTTCCCCGGCTACTCACGAATGCGAGAGTCGTCGGCCGTTGATGAAAATGCCCGCACCATTGCGTCGTTCCTTGATATTTCCGTCGAAACAGCGCACTCAATCGCCGCAACCGACTACCTGTTTTCAGACTGATAGGGTCTTTCATGGCTTACGCTTACGACCGCGATAACATCTTCGCGCGCATTCTTCGCGGCGAAATCCCCAACAAGACGGTGCTCGAAACCGAACATGCGCTGGCCTTCCATGACATTCGCCCGCAGGCGCCGATCCATGTCCTCGTCATACCCAAAGGCGCCTATGTAAATTTCGATCACTTCGCCGCCGAGGCGAGCGCGGACGAGCTGGTCGATTTTCACCGTTGTGCCGCAGAAGTCTGCAAACAGTTGGGCATCGGTCCGGCAAGTCAGGGCTATCGGGCCATCACCAACGCAGGTCAGCACGGGATGCAGGAAGTTCCGCACTATCACCTGCACATCCTTGCCGGACGCATCATGGGGCCGATGCTGGCGCACTGAGCCTTGCCCTGTCCGTGCGCCTCGCTAAAATAGGAACCCAAGCGCCCATAGCGCATCAGATCAACCGGAGCAGACAATGCCGATTCCCGCCCCAGAAACCGAAGTCGTGAACGTGTGGAAAGTCGCCTGTGATGGTGGCGAGGGCGCGCTTGGCCATCCGCGCGTATGGCTGGCCATTCCACATGACACGGGCGTTGTGGAATGCGGTTACTGTGACAAGAAATACGTGAACGAACACTTTATCGAAAAAGCCAAGTAAGCGCGGCCACCGCAACGCGGCGGTGGGCGGAATTTTGCAGCGCCCAAGGGGTGGTAGCCCGATCATACTCGTGCGATGACTTGGGTCGAACAGACCGAGGGCACGCATATGACATTTGGTAAGGGTTGCCATCTTCACCTGATCGACGGGTCGGCGTTCATCTTCCGCGCCTACCACGCCCTTCCACCACTCACGCGCAAGTCAGACGGCCTTCCCATCGGCGCGGTCGCAGGCTTTTGCAACATGCTCTGGAGCCAACTGACCGCCAATCGGTCAAAAGACGGCCCGACCCATATCGCCGTTGTCTTCGACTATTCTTCCGTGACCTTCCGCGATGCAATCTATGACAAGTACAAGGCGCAACGCCCGGACGTGCCCGAAGACCTTCGCCCGCAATTCCCCCTGACCCGCGAGGCGACACGCGCCTTCAACGTGGCCTGCCTCGAACTTGAAAACTACGAGGCCGACGACATCATCGCCACCCTCGCACGGCAAGCGACCGAGGCGGGTGGCGACGTTACGATCATCTCTTCCGACAAGGATCTCATGCAACTGGTCGGCAATGGCGTGGTGATGTTCGACGCCATGAAGAACCGCCGCATCGACCGCGACGAAGTGATCGAGAAATTCGGCGTCGGGCCGGAAAAGGTCATCGACGTTCAGGCCCTGGCAGGCGACTCTGTCGATAACGTCCCCGGAGCGCCTGGCATCGGCATCAAGACTGCCGCTCTCCTGATCAACGAATATGGCGATGTCGAAACGCTGTTAGAGCGCGCAACCGAGATCAAGCAGGAAAAGCGTCGCCAGTCCCTGATCGAAAATGCCGATCTGATCCGCATTTCAAAAAGACTTGTAACGCTTGATGCCAATGCTCCGATGCCGGGCAGTCTCGACGATCTCGAAGTCCGCCTTCCGGAACCGGATGCGATTCTGGAATTCCTGACCCGCATGGAGTTCCGTACGCTGACCAAGCGCGTGGCGGACACGATGAAGGTCGAGGTTCCGGCCCTTGCCGAACCTGCCAGCCATGCCGCGCCCCTGAACGACGAGCCACCGGCCCCAATGCCGAATGCCGTTCCCTTTGACCACGCGAAATATGAGTGTGTCCGCGATCTTGCGGCACTGAATCGCTGGATCGCCCTGATCCGCGAGCGTGGCTATGTCGCCATAGATACCGAAACGACCAGCCTTGATGAAATGCGCGCCGAACTGGTGGGTATTTCCCTTTCGGTGATCCCCGGACAGGCCTGCTATATTCCCCTCGGTCACAAACAGGGCGGCGGCGATCTCTTTGGCGCCGCCAAACTTGTTGAGGGCCAATTTGATCTGGACCAGACCTTGGCCGCACTCAAACCGGTGCTAGAGGATGACGCGATCCTCAAGATCGGTCAGAACATGAAGTACGACTGGAAGATCATCGCCCGTCACGGCGTGCGTATCGCACCCATCGACGACACGATGCTGATGTCCTACGCGATGTATTCCGGCCTTCACAATCATGGCATGGACGGCCTGTCCGAGCGCTACCTGAGCCATAATCCGATCCCGATCAAGACACTGCTGGGGACCGGAAAGTCGTCAGTGACGTTTGACCAGGTCCCTGTCGACGAAGCCGTCCGCTATGCTGCCGAAGACGCAGATGTAACCCTGCGCCTCTGGCAGGCATTCAAGCCACAACTCCACCGCGCGCAGGTGACAACGGTCTATGAGACGCTCGAACGGCCGCTGGTTCCGGTTCTGGCCGACATGGAAATGGCAGGCGTTCTAGTCGACAAGTCGACGCTCTCGCGCATGTCGAACGCCTTTGCGCAGAAGATGGCCGGTCTGGAATCCGAGATTCAGGAGCTAGCCGGTCAGCCTTTCAACGTCGGCAGTCCCAAGCAACTCGGCGAAATCCTCTTTGACAAGATGGGCTTGCCGGGTGGCGAAAAGGGCAAGAACGGCGCCTATGCAACGGGCGCGGACGTGCTGGAGGATCTTGCGGCAGAAGGCCACGACCTGCCCGCGCGCGTGCTCGACTGGCGGCAACTGTCAAAGCTCAAGTCGACCTATACCGACGCGCTGCAAGATCACATCAACCCTGACACCGGGCGCGTCCACACGTCTTACTCGATAGCCGGAGCCAACACCGGTCGCCTCGCTTCCACCGATCCGAACTTGCAAAACATCCCCGTCCGTTCCGACGAAGGCCGCCGCATCCGTGAAGCATTCGTCTCCGGCCCCGGCATGCGGCTGGTCAGCCTTGATTACAGCCAGATCGAACTCCGGATACTCGCCCATGTCGCTGACATTCCAGCGCTGAAACAGGCCTTCCGTGATGGCATCGATATCCATGCCATGACCGCCAGCCAGATGTTCGGCGTTCCAGTCGAAGGCATGGACCCGATGGTCCGTCGCCGTGCCAAGGCCATCAACTTCGGTGTGATCTACGGGATCTCGGGCTTTGGTCTGGCGCGCAACCTGCGTATTCCCCGAGCTGATGCCCAGGCCTTCATAGACACCTATTTCGAGCGCTTCCCCGGCATCCGCGAATATATGGACAGCACCATCGCCTTCGCCAAGAAGAACGGCTTCGTGCAGACCCTCTTTGGCCGCAAGATCCACACGCCCGAAATCAACGCCAAAGGCCCGACTGCCGGTTTTGCCCGGCGGGCTGCCATAAACGCCCCCATTCAGGGTGCCGCCGCCGATATCATCCGCCGCGCCATGATCCGTATGCCCAAGGCCATATCGCATCTGCCCGCCACCATGCTCCTGCAAGTCCACGACGAACTCCTGTTCGAGGTCGAGGAAAGTGCCGTTCCCGAACTCATCAGGACAGCCCGCTCTGTCATGGAGGAAGCGCCGCTTCCGGCGGTTCATCTGGATGTCCCGATGGTGGTCGAGGCCGGGCAAGGCGCCAACTGGGCCGAGGCGCACTAAACCCGGCTCATCCAGCCAAGCCCCGCAATTGTGGACGGCTGGCTGGGGTAATACTCTGCTGAAACCCAACCTTCGTAACCGTCCAGATCCAGACGGGCGAAGAACGCCGGATAGTCGATCTCGCCGCCCGTGGGTTCATGGCGACCGGGATAGCCGGCAATTTGCACATGCCTTGCCCTTGGTCCGTACCTGCCCCAAGCTGCCAAAGCATCGCCGGTAATCCTGTGCGCGTGATAGGCGTCGAATTGCAGCCCAAGGTTATTGGCACCGACCTCGTCCAGTAGATCCAGCGCCAGATCAAAACTGTTCAGAAAATATCCGGGCATGTCGTGGCCATTGATCGGCTCGACCGTCATGCTTTGATTGGGTGCCTGTGCCACCGCCCACCGCAGGTTCCTTACAAACGTCTGCCGCGAACGAACGCCCTCGCTCAATCCCGCCATGACATGGATATGCCTTGGCTTCAGCACCTCGGCATAACGCAAGCATTGCTCAAACCCGGACCGAAACTCGGCCTCCCGATCCGGCACGGCGGCCAGCCCGCGGTCTCCTGCACCCCAATTTGGTGCGGGAGTATTCTGCAGCACCATTGTCAGGCCATGCTCGTCCAGCTTCTCGCCTATCGCTTCGGGCGTACAAGCATAGGGGAACAGCATCTCGACCCCGCCGAAACCCGCCTGCTTGGCAGCAGCGAAACGATCAAGAAACGGCAGTTCGGCGAACAGCAAGGTAAGGTTCGCAGCCAGCCTCGGCATCAGCCAAGCTCGTCCGACGGTATGACCGGAAAAAACATGCCCGCTGACCAAACCCCAAACCAACTCTGCCCTTCGTGCATCTCATGCACACAAATGTCGACCAACCGGTAGAACGTCTTTCGATCAATCAGCGCCTCAAGGTTGGCTCGGATCAGGACATAGGGCGAAGGCTCCCCCGTCTCGGCATCGCGTACAACCCGGATCGGATGGTCCGGCCCCGCCACAGCCACATCGTCGACATGCGTGGTGAAGGTCAGAACCTGCTCCAGCCCCTCGCCACTCACCGTAAAATCGTTCGCCACGAAAGGCGCATCAACAACACGGATGCCCACCTTTTCGACGGGCGTCACCAGAAAATACTGGTCACCATCCTTGCGAATTATTGACGAAAACAGCTTCACCAGCCCCATCCGCCCCATCGGCGTTCCAAGGTAGAACCATGTCCCGTCCCGCCGAATTTCCATATCAAGATCGCCGCAGAACGGCGGGTTCCACATGTGGACCGGCGGCGGCCCCTTTTTCCCGGCTGCCTTCGCCGCTGTTGCGAGATTTTCAGCCGATGGTTTCACGATCAATTGTCTATCCCGGTGTTTTCGTCATTGGTCTCAGGGGCATATTCTGCCTTTATAGTCGGACCTAGCACTTTGAAGGATCCAAGTCATGACTGCGGGCGACGCACTGATAGGCGAGATCGAACAGCTTGGCGAAAAACTCGCAAAGGCACGTCAGTCGGTGGCGCGACGCTTCATTGGTCAGGAACGGGTCGTCGACCTCAGTCTTACGGCGCTCCTGTGCGGGGGGCACGGGCTTCTTGTCGGCGTGCCCGGTCTGGGCAAGACCATGCTCGTCGATACGCTCGCAACGGTCATGGGCCTGAAGTCTGGCCGTGTGCAATTCACCCCCGACCTTATGCCCGCCGATATTCTGGGCTCTGAAGTGCTCGAAACCGCAGCGGACGGAACCCGCGCGTTCCGCTTCATCGAGGGGCCGATCTTCTGCCAACTCCTGATGGCCGACGAGATCAACCGCGCCAGCCCGCGCACGCAATCTGCATTGCTGCAAGCCATGCAGGAACGGCAGGTAACAGTTGCGGGCAGTCACCGGTCACTCGGCCAGCTCTTCCATGTTCTCGCCACTCAGAACCCGATCGAGCAGGAAGGCACCTATCCGCTCCCCGAGGCGCAGCTTGACAGGTTCCTTGTGCAGATTGATGTCGGCTATCCAGACCGCGCAACCGAACGGAACATCCTTCTCGCTACGACAGGCAGCGAAGAACAGACTTCAGAACAGGTCTTTGAGGCCGCAGAACTGGTCGCCGCCCAGAAAGTCCTGCGCCGTATGCCGGTGGGCGACAAGGTTGTCGATCTGATCCTCGACGTTGTTCGCGCCTGCCGCCCCGAGGAACCGTCTGCCAGCCAAGCTGTGCGCGCTTCCGTAAGCTGGGGCCCCGGTCCTCGCGCCGCACAGGCGCTGATGCTTGCGGTCCGCGCGCGCGCCCTGATCGACGGTCGCCTTGCGCCCTCGTCAGAAGATGTCATCGCACTGGCGCGCCCCGTCCTGTCACACCGCATGGCGCTGTCCTTTGCGGCCCGCGCGCGCGGTGAAAGCCTTGCCTCCCTGATCGAGGAAGTGACTTTGGGCACCGCGCGTGCCAAAGCCGCATGACGGGTCAGCCCCATATCGTTTCCGACGTGGAGCTTCGGCGCGATGCCGAGGTTCTGTCTCACGGCCTGCCGCCGCTGCTTGCCGATGCCCGCAAGCTTGCATCGACGGTGCAGTTCGGTCTGCACGGCCGTCGTCGCTCGGGGCAAGGCGACGAATTCTGGCAATATCGCCCCGCCATGCCGGGCGACGAGGCGCGCGCTATTGATTGGCGACGTTCGGGCCGGTCGGACCAACACTTCCTGCGCGAGAGGGAGTGGCAAGCGGCGCAATCTGTCCAGTTCTGGGCCGATGGCTCTGCCTCCATGCAGTTCCGTTCATCTGCATCGCTTCCCGAAAAGCGCGACCGTGCCCGGCTGTTGACGCTCGCCCTTGCCATCTTGCTCGAACGCGCCGGAGAACGGATCGGCTTTGCCGATGGCCAGACCCCACCGCGCGCCGGTCAGACCCAACTGAACCGAATGGCCGAGGCCCTTATCTCCACGGACGCGCCAGACGAATACGGAGCGCCGAATGCACGGGCTCTGCTGCCGGGATCGCAAGCCATCTTCCTGTCGGATTTTCTGGGCGACGTTGAAGCCGTGGTTCGCGCGGTCGAGGACGCGGCAGAGAAGGGCGTGACCGGCGCGCTGGTTCAGACGATCGACCCGGCTGAACTGGATTTTCCCTTTTCAGGACGAGCCATCTTCGAAAGCATGGGCGGCTCCTTGCGTCATGAAACCCGCGAGGCCGGCGGTTTGCGCGCCCGCTACAAGACCCGTCTGGCCGAGCGGCAAGACAGGCTCGAACGACTTGCCCACACGACCGGATGGACCTTCCTGGTCCACCGCACCGACAATTCGGCCCAGACCGCACTCCTGTGGCTCTATGCGGCACTAGGGCAATCACGGTGAGCAGCGTTCTGGCATCCCTCGCTTTCACGACACCTTGGCTGCTGTGGGCCTTGGTGATCTTGCCGTTGATCTGGTTCCTGTTGCGGGTCGTGCCCCCCACGCCCATCCTGCGCCGCTTTCCGGGTGTGGTGCTCCTTCTTGGGCTTGCCGACGCCGACAGCGCGGCTGAAAGGACGCCCCCCTGGCTTCTGGCTTTGCGAGTCGCGGCACTCATCGCCGCGATCCTTGGTCTGGCTGGTCCCGTCCTAAATCCCGACCAGCATCAGGCGGGAAATGGGCCGCTTCTGGTGCTGGCGGACACCTCATGGGCCGACGCCAGCGACTGGCAGCTCAAGCGCGACCGTCTCATGCGCGCTGTTGCTGACGCCGACCGCGACGGTCGCCCCGTCGCCTTTGTCAGCCTGACTGCGACGGGCGCGGCAGAAATAGACTTCGGCAAGGGAGCCGACCTCGCCGACAAGGTTGCTGCCCTGAAACCCGATCCGTGGGAGCCGACCGAAGCCCGAATGGCCGAAATCGCAAAAGCCCTGCCTGAAGGTGCTTTCGACACTCTCTGGCTGTCCGATGGCATCGACAGAGCCGGGCGCAGCGCGCTGGCTGCGGCTGTCACCGGACACGGCGCGCTGACCGCCTATCAATCCATCCGGGGCGTTGCCGCCCTTCGGCCGGCCACGATGAAAGACGGCAAGATCACCGCGACACTCCTGCGGTTGCATCCCGGCCTTGCACAAGGCTTTGACATCGCCGCGCTGGGCCTCGACCCCACCGGAGTGGAACGCGAACTTGCCCGCCAGAATGTTCAACTGTCGCCAGCAGACCTGACCAAGGAAATTGTCTTCGATCTGCCGCCCGAGTTGCGCAACCGGGTGACGCGGCTTTCCATTCTCGGGGAAAGCTCGGCAGGCGGCGTTGCCTTGGCCGACGACGCACTGAAGCGGCGCAAGGTGGCGCTGATCGAAGGCGGCGCGGCGCGGGAGGGCCTGGAATTGCTCTCGCCCGGCCACTACCTGCGCGAAGCGCTGCGACCCAATGCCGACCTCATCGAAGGCACACTTGCCGATGTGCTGCCCGCCGCACCACAAGTCATCATTCTGGCCGATGTGGGCCACCTGTCTCCCGCCGATGCCGACGCGCTTTCCGATTGGGTGGACGAAGGTGGCCTGCTTGTCCGTTTCGCCGGCCCAAGGCTTGCCGCGTCCGTAAGCCTTGACGGTGCGCCGGACCCGCTTCTGCCGGTCACACTTCGCCCCGGCGGCCGAAGCTTTGGCGGCACGATGAGCTGGGGCGAGCCGCGCGCCATTGCGCCGTTCCCCGAAGGCTCGCCATTTCAGGGCCTGAAGATCCCGGCAGAAGTTGCGGTCAAGGCGCAGGTTCTTGCCGAGCCGGGGCCGGATCTTGCGGATCACACCATAGCAGCGCTGGCCGACGGTACGCCGTTGGTCACCCGTTCCAAGATGGGCGAAGGCCAGATCGTCCTTTTCCATGTCACCGCCAACGCCGAATGGTCGGGTCTGCCGCTTTCGGGCCTCTTCGTCGAAATGCTTGATCGCCTGTCAATCTCCAGTCGCCCCGACGACGAAGCGCTGGCCGATATGGCCGGGACCGTCTGGACGCCCCGCAAACTTCTCGATGCCTACGGAACGCTCACGTCCGCAGACAGCGCATCCGGTATCGCTGGCGAACGCATTGCGACCGGCACGGTCAGCGCCGACATGCCCCCCGGCCTCTACCAGTCAGACAACCGGTCCAAAGCGCTGAATGTAATCACCAAGGATAGGGTTCTGTCCGAGACCGTGTGGCCCGCAACGGCACGGATCGAAGGCTACAAGGCCGCCGTGGAACGCGATCTTGGCGGCTGGCTTCTGGCGATGGCATTGCTTCTGATGATCGCCGATGCACTGGCAACGCTCGTCCTATCTGGCAGGCTCAGGCGCCCCGGTTCCGCAGTTCTCGGTCTGGCGCTTGTCACCTGCCTGCTGGCGACGGGACAGCCGCGTATGGCATCCGCACAGAACAGCCTGCCAACCGATCCCGAATTGCTGGCCCAGATTTCCGGCGGTATGGTGCTTGCCTATGTCGAAACCGGCAACCGCGACGTTGACGACATCTCCAAAGCCGGCCTTCTGGGCCTGTCGATGACAATGACGCTGCGAACCTCCGTCGAGCCGGGCAACCCGGTTGCCGTCAACCTCGAAACCGATGATCTGTCGATGTTCCCCTTCCTCTACTGGCCGATCACGACCGACATGCCTGCCCCATCGCCAAGCGCCTATCAGAAGCTCAACCGCTTCTTGCACACCGGCGGGCTGATCCTGTTCGACACGCGCGACGCCGATCTGTCCGGCGGCACGGCGACCACGCCCGAAGGCCGGCGGCTTCAGGAACTGGCCGCCCCACTCGACATTCCACCGCTGGAGCCGCTTCCGGCCGATCACGTCCTGACGCGCAGTTTCTATCTGTTGCAGGATTTTCCCGGTCGCTACACGGACTCCCCCGTTTGGGTCGAAGCGTCTCCTCAGGATGCCGAACAGGCCGATGGTATGCCCTTCCGCAATCTCAACGATGGTGTGACGCCGGTGGTGATTGGCGGCAACGACTGGGCCGCCGCATGGGCCGTGAATGATTTGGGCGAGCCGATGTTCCGCGTTGGCAGCGGTCTTTCGGGCGAACGCCAACGCGAGATCGCCTATCGCTTTGGCGTCAACCTCGTCATGCATGTGCTGACCGGCAACTACAAATCCGATCAGGTCCATGTTCCGGCCTTGCTGGAAAGGCTGGGCCAATGACCCTGTTCTCTGGTTCCGAGATCGTCCTTCAGCCCCTGATCCCCCTGGTGCTTATCGGCCTTCTTGGCCTCTGCCTGACGACCGTCCTTGCCTTTGCCGCCTTCTCACGACTGCGCGGGACATGGCTGCGCGCCCTTGCGGGCGCGGTGGTGATCCTGGCGCTTGCCGGACCGACCTTGCGCACCGAACGCCGTGAACCTCTCAGCGACATCGTTCTTCTGTTGACCGACCAAAGCGCCAGCCAAAAGCTGAAAGACCGTCCCGGCCAGTCGACAACCGCCTCAAGCCAGATCGAAGCGTCGCTCAAGGCTCTGCCGAACACGGAGGTCCGCAAGATTTCTGTCGGTGACGCTCCCGACGATGGCGGCACACGGGCGATGGAGGCGCTCGCCCGTGCCTTGGCGGAGGAGCCGCGCTCGCGTGTGGCCGGCGCAATCGTCGTGACCGATGGTCAGATTCACGACACCGACATCAAGGCAGACATCCCGGCACCGCTGAATGTTCTGCTGACCGGCAGCCAGACAGATTGGGACCGCAGGCTGCACATCACCAAGGCCCCCGCCTTTGGCATCATCGGCGAGCAAACCGAAATCGGCCTGCGTATTGACGAACAAGGCGCAATGCCGCCCTCAGAACGCGGCAGGGAGGTTTCCATCGACATTTCGATTGATGGCGGTCCGGCCCAGACTTACCAGATCCCCGTCAATCAGGACATGGAACTCCCCCTGCAACTGACCCACGCCGGACAGAACGTCGTCCAGTTCACCATCCCGACAAGCGGCGGCGAACTCACCGAACGCAACAACATGGCGGCCGTGCAGATCAACGGCGTCCGCGACCGCCTGCGCGTCCTTCTCGTCTCGGGCGAGCCCTATGCCGGCGAGAGAACATGGCGCAACCTGCTGAAATCCGACAGTGCCGTCGACCTTGTCCACTTCACCATCCTCAGGCCACCGGACAAGGAAGACGGGGTGCCCGTCAACGAACTGTCCCTCATTGCGTTCCCGACGCGCGAGCTATTCGTCGAGAAGATCAATGAGTTCGACCTCATCATCTTCGACCGTTACCCGCAGCGGGGGATACTTCCGTCCGAATATCTTGACAACATCCGGGACTACGTCCTGGGCGGCGGTGCCGTATTGGTTGCCGCAGGTCCGGACTTTGCCTCTGTCGAAAGCCTCTATTACTCGGGCCTTGGCGAAGTCCTGCCCGCCAGCCCCACCACCCGCGTCATCGAAGGACCGTTCCTGCCGAAACTCAGCAACATCGGCGCCCGCCATCCCGTGACGCAAGGCCTTGAACAACTGTCGCGCCAGGCAAGGGCCACCTCCGACAAGAGCGGACCCCCGTGGGGCCGCTGGCTGCGCTATATCGAGGTTGATAGCCCCAAGGGCGAGGTCGTCATGGAGGGCCCTGACAATCGACCCCTCCTGATCCTGAACCACGAGGGCGACGGTCGCGTCGCGCTTCTCGCCTCCGATCAGGCATGGCTCTGGAGCCGTGGCTTTGAAGGTGGCGGCCCCCAGCAGGAACTTTTGCGTCGTCTGGCACACTGGCTGATGAAAGAACCGCAACTCGAAGAAGAAGCGCTGACTGCCGACGTGAGCGGCACCGAAGTCACCGTCACCCGGCGCACCATGACCGACAGCCCGCGCACCGTAACCGTCACCGCCCCGGACGGCAGCACCGCATCGCTCGCGCTCCCACAAGTGCAGCCCGGTCTCTATCGCAGCATCCTGAAAGCCCCCGCGATGGGCCTTTATCGGCTCAAGGAAGGCGATCTCGAGCGTGTCTTTGTCGTTGGCCCCGCCTCCCCGCGCGAATTCGAAAATGCGGTGGCCACCCCAGACCTGCTTGGCCCAATTGCCACCGCAACAAACGGCGGCGTGCTGCGTCTTGAGGCAGGCATCCCCTCGATCCGTCAGGTCAGAGAGGGCCGCCCCGCCTTTGGCCGTGGCTGGGTCGTGGTCACCCCGCGAGAGGCCTATCGCACGGTCGATCTGCGTCTGACGCCGCTCCTGCCCGCCTGGGCAGTTCTCGTCGCCGTTCTGACACTCCTTCTCGGCGCATGGCTTGCCGAGGGCCGCCGCCGCGCGACGGCCTAGTGCATCGCATCCCAGCGAGCCACATCGGCCCTGCTCAGATATTGCGCACCCTGAGTATGGACGCGCATCAGAGCCGACTTGCCGTCTGACTGTCCGGTCAGCTTCAGGAACGGCCCGAAATCAGAAATGGCATCCATCTGCCAAAGCGGTTTGCCTGTCGCCACATCGGCCTCGAACAGCCTGCCGCCAACCGTCTCGGCGACCAGAACCCGCTTGCCATCCGTCGAGAAGTTGATCGCGCCCTGTTGTTCTGCCAGCAGATCCGCACCGGGGTCTCCCGCCAGCCTCGGAAAGACCGTATGCTCCTTGCCCGTCGCCGGATCAACAATCAGAACGCGCGACCCGTTCTTGGTATCCAGCCCGCCAAGATTGTCGAAGACGGCCAGCGTTCCGTCTTGCAAAACCCGTGGGCTGTGCTGTGCCACCATCGGGCCGCTGATGATCTTCTCGATATGGCCATCGGTCTGATCAAGCACGACAAGCGCAGAACTCGACCGCAGGGAAACCACCAGATCGCCTTCCTTGGTCCCAGGAATTCGGGATGCACCAGCCGCATTCAAAAGATCAACACCGTTGACGTGGAACGGGTCGCAATCATTGCGCACCGAATATTCCAGCCCCTGCATGTCGGATGCCTGCACCACCTCATCCATCCAGAACCGATGAAGTTCCTTGCCGTCGGGTGACAGAATCTGAACGCCTTCCTGGAACACGGCTCCATTCTTGCATTTCAACGGCTCCCGCGTTTCGGCTACCTGCTTGTCGTCGGTCACGATGCGAGCGATTGGCGTATAGATTCTTCCGTCGCTCCCCACCTTCGGCCAATGGTGGCTGTTGTCGATGCGTATCCACAGCAGTTTGCCCTGCCAGTCGAACTTCGCGATGCCGACCTGATAGGGGAACAGGTTCTTGCCCTGAAACACGACGACAAGACTGCCATCGGCACCAATATCCACGCCTTGCACATTCAGATTGAGCAGGCCGCGCTCGCCCTTGAAACGGACAAAATCGGCATCCGTGAACAAGAGGTCCGGGTCATACTCCCATGAATGTTCAATCTTGCCAGAACGATCCGTGACATAGGCCATACAGCCAAACTTTGGGCAGACATCCTGACGGAAGAAAAATCCGCCTGTTACCAAGATCAGATCGTCGCTTTCGGACGGTGCAAAAATCTGCACAGGATCAACCGATTTGGCGCCATCCGCGCGACCAATCACATTGAGCGGCAGGGCTCTTTCGTCAAACTTGCCCCATGCATCGAGTCCAGCAAGAACATGTGCAATCTGCCTGCTCGGAAAGATTTTCCATGTTGTCGCAGATACGCCCCACACGAATGCAAGAAAACAAAGCGCTCCGACAAACAGCACACGCCCGACCCACGACATTTGACACACCTTCGATCACTCCGGCGCAAAACTGCACGCACGCTGGCCACATGTGTTTAGCCTTGAATAAAATCATGCCGCAACAGCACTTTTCGCGACTTCGATGCAAACTCGCGGCGGGCGACCACATAGATCGTTATGGCCGCCGAGACGAAAAGTGCGCCTGCACCCAGAAACCATCCCATCGCCCCCAGAGCGAAATAGACGGCACTCAAGCCCTGATTGAAATTCCGCGCCGCCGAAATGTTGATCTCTGCGGCCTGTTCTGCGCGCGGAAAGGCCGAAGGATTGTTTGCATCGTTCGGCACGGCCGCCATCAGGATAGCGCAATAGCCAAAGAGCCGGTTCGACCAGACGAATTTCAGCAGGGCATTGGTCAGGAAAAGGATGACGAGCAGTATCTTGGCCTGCCAGATCGCAATCGGCACACTGATATGAACCAACCCGCTGGCAAGCCCCTGCAACTGTTCAGGATTGCCAGCCAAGGCAATGCCACCACCAATCGCGATCAGACAGGCAGAGGCAAAAAAACTCGTCCCCTGACGCAGGCTGTCGATGATGGACGCATCAAAAATGCGCACCTCGCGGGTCACGAAAGTCCGCATCCATTCCCGCCGAAAGTGCCGCATCAACAGCGAAACCGACGGTCGGCTCTGCGGAGGATGCTCGACCAGATAGCCAACCAGAAGCCAGCCACCGATCAGAAAGATCAGCGCCGCAATATCCAGACCCGTCAGGGCAGCAAAGATGGTGGGCAGGTTCATTTGTGTTATCCTGCCTTGTCATCGGAAGCTTGCCAATTCAAAACTGGTCCAATGCCACGCGCGCCGAGGTGCCAGAATGGATATGCCTGTACCTAATGCGAAAATTCTGGACCGGCGGCAAACAATCGTCGCGGGCCTTTTGCAGATACTCCCCGACGATGCGGTGATTTCCGATCCAACCGAAACCCGCGCCTATGAATGTGACGCACTGACCGCCCATCGCGCGCAGCCCTTGGCGGTGATCTTGCCGCGCTCAACCGCCGAGGTCGCCGCGGCACTTGCCTATCTTCACCGCGAAAGGGTGCCCGTGGTTGCAAGGGGGGCAGGCACATCATTGGCCGGTGGGGCGCTGCCGACGGAAGATGCTGTCCTCATTGGTCTGGCGCGGATGAATGCCGTACTCGAAACCGACTACGACAACCGTTTCATCCGCGTTGAAGCGGGGCGCACCAATCTGTCGGTCACCGGTGCCGTCGAGGCGGACGGCTTCTTCTACGCGCCCGACCCGTCAAGCCAGCTTGCCTGCGCCATCGGCGGCAACATCGCGATGAACTCTGGTGGCGCGCATTGCCTCAAGTACGGCGTCACCACCAACAACCTTCTCGGCGTGCGCCTTGTCACCATGACCGGAGAGATCATCGACCTTGGCGGGCCGTGGATGGACGCCGGCGGCCTTGACCTGCTCGGCGTTATCTGCGGCTCCGAGGGCCAGCTCGGCATCGTGACAGAGGCCACACTGCGCATCCTGCCCAAGCCGGAAGGCGCGCGCCCGATCCTCGCAGGCTTTGCCTCGAACGAAGTGGCAGGAGCCTGCGTCGCCGACATCATCCGCGCCGGCGTCCTGCCCGTGGCTATCGAGTTCATGGACCGCCCCTGCATCCGCGCCTGCGAAGACTTCGCCCACGCCGGCTATCCCGATTGCGAAGCCCTTTTGATCATCGAGGTCGAGGGCAGCCCGTCCGAGATTGACGAACAACTCGCCCTCATCACCGAAATTGCCCGCAAGCATGATCCCGTAGAACTGCGCGAAAGCCGGTCAGAGGCCGAAAGCGCCCGCATTTGGCTGGGTCGCAAATCGGCCTTCGGCGCGATGGGCCAGATCAATGATTACATGTGTCTCGACGGCACGATCCCGGTGTCGGCCCTGCCGGAAGTCTTGCGGAAAATCGGTGAGATGAGCCACTCTTACGGCCTCGGCGTCGCCAACGTCTTTCACGCAGGCGATGGCAACATGCACCCTTTGATCCTCTATGATGCCAACAAGCCCGGCGACCTCGAACTTTGCGAGGCTCTCGGCGCCGACATCCTGAAGCTGTGCGTCGAAGTCGGAGGCTGTCTGACCGGCGAACATGGCGTCGGCATCGAAAAGCGCGATCTGATGAACGTGCAATTCAACGGCGCGGACATGGAAGCGCAGATGCGGGTCAAGGATGTGTTCGACCCCGAATGGCTCCTCAACCCCGCCAAGGTCTTTCCGCTCGCCAGCAGCGCCACACGCCGTTCTGCCTCAACCGGGCAGGTGTCATGACGCCCGCCACCGAAGAAGACCTGTCCGAACTTGTCCGCTCTGCGAGCACGCCCCTGCACATCGCTGGCGGCGGTACGCGCGGCATCTCGCCCACGCCCGGTGCCGCAATGCTGTCGACAGCCAGCCTCGCCGGAGTAACCCTCTATGAGCCCGGCGCCCTGACACTGGTGGCCCGCGCCGGAACGCCCCTGTCCGAGGTCGAGGCCGTGCTGAAGCGCGAACGCCAGCGCCTTGCCTTCGAACCTGCCGATTGGCGCGGCCTGCTCGCCACCACGGGCGAGCCGACCATTGGCGGAATGGTCGCGGCAAACATCTCCGGCCCCCGCCGGGTGCAGACAGGCGCCGCGCGTGACGCAACGCTGGGTGTCAGGTTCGTCGATGGCACAGGTGCGATCGTCAAGAACGGTGGCCGCGTGATGAAGAACGTCACCGGCTACGATTTGGTGAAGCTGATGTCCGGAAGCTGGGGAACGCTCGGCATACTGACGGAAGTCGCGCTGAAGGTTCTTCCCGTACCAGAAACCTCTGCGACCCTGATCACCGGCTCTCTCAGCGCCAAAGACGCGGTTGATGCCATGACAGCGGCACTCGGCTCCCCTTACGACGTGACCGGTGCGGCGCGCCTTCCCGATGGCAGGGTGCTGATCCGTATCGAAGGTTTCGCCACATCCGTCACCTATCGCGAGCGCCGCTTGGCCAACCTCCTGTCGCGCTTCGGCACCACTGATGTCGAACGAGACCCGCAGCGCTCAGAGGCGCTCTGGCAGTCGGTGCGGGATGTCGCGCCGTTCCACAACTGGCCCGGCGATGTCTGGCGCATCTCCGTCAAACCCAGCGACGCGCCCGCAATAGTCGAGCGCCTTCAGACGGAAGTCCTCCTCGACTGGGGCGGCGGCCTGATCTGGGCCCTGATGCCGGAAGAAACCGATCTGCGCGCCGTCGCGTCTCCCTATTCCGGTCACGCGACGCTTGTCCGGGCGCAAGCCACGACCCGGCTACCACGCTTCGAGCCGGAACCTCCCGCAGTCTGCAACCTTACCAAGGCGCTTCGAGCCCGCTTCGATCCGCGCGGACTGTTCAATCCCGGACTGATAGGCTGATAGATGCAAACCAATTTCACCGAAGAACAGCTTCGCGACCCGGCATTGGCCCGCGCCAATGAGATACTCCGGTCCTGTGTCCATTGCGGCTTCTGTACCGCAACCTGCCCGACCTATCAGGTGCTTGGTGACGAACTCGATAGCCCAAGGGGACGCATCTATCTGATCAAGGATATGCTCGAAAGCGGCAGGCCCGCTGACGAACGCACTGTCAAACATGTGGACCGCTGCCTGTCCTGTCTTGCCTGCATGACGACCTGTCCCTCCGGGGTCCACTACATGCACCTTGTCGATCATGCGCGCGCCCATATCGAGGCAACGTACAAACGCCCCTTGATGGACCGCCTGCTGCGCTGGACCTTGGCGAAGGTGCTGCCCTATCCCGGTCGCTTCCGGCTGGCGCTCCTTGGAGCCAAGATCGCGCAACCATTCGCTCGACTGCTGCCCGACAAGCGTCTCCGCGCCATGCTGGCAATGACGCCCGCACAGATCCCCCCGGTCAGCCGCAATGACGATCCGCAAGTCTTTCCTGCCATCGGACCCCGCAAGATGCGTGTGGCCCTGCTCACCGGATGCGCGCAAAAGGCCCTCAATACCGATATAAACGACGCGACGATCCGCCTCCTTCGCCGCCTTGGCTGCGAGGTGGTGATCGCGCGCGGTGCCGGTTGTTGCGGCGCTCTGACTCATCACATGGGCCGCGAAGAAGAAGCTCACGGTTTTGCCTCTGCCAACATACGCGCATGGATAACGGAGCGGGCCGGGCAGGGGCTTGATGCGGTCGTGATCAACACGTCTGGCTGTGGAACGACGGTCAAGGATTATGGCCATATGTTCCGCACCACGCCCTTGGCCGGGGATGCTGCCACCATCGCCGGATTGGCCTGCGACATCTCGGAACTGCTGACCCGCCTTCAGCTCAATGCCTCCGCACCGGAGCAGTTGCGGGTCGCCTATCACGCGGCCTGCTCGCTCCAGCACGGACAAAAGATCAAGTCAGTGCCGAAAGACCTGCTGAAGTCGGCAGGGTTCGAGGTTGTCGAACCTGCCGACAGCCATCTTTGTTGCGGATCAGCCGGAACCTACAACCTCTTGCAACCCGACCTTTCCGCCGAGTTGAAGCGCCGCAAAGTAACCACTCTCGAAGCAAGGAAGCCCGACGTGATCGCCGCCGGCAACATCGGCTGCATGATGCAGATCGCTTCTGGAAGCCACATTCCCGTCGTCCATACTGTCGAACTGATCGACTGGGCCACCGGCGGACCCAAGCCGCGCGCGCTCGTGAAGGGCTGATCGGATGAAATCGCCAACGGGGTCATATTCTTGCCACGAGCATAACTTAACCCGGCTCCCGAATACGGAGTTTTTTATGCGGGCAATCCTGTTTTTCGCCGGTCTTCTGGCCCTTTCCAGTGCTGCCTACGCTCAAGACTCCGGTCTTGAGGCCCTTCGCACCTCTGACGAAACCCGCGGATGGGAAGCCGTTGGTCGCCTCGACATAGGTCAGGTGGCGTTTTGCACCGGCACACTGATCACCCCCGAACTCGTGCTGACCGCCGCGCACTGCCTTTATGACAAGAACACCCATCGGCCCTACGCCACCAATGATTTCAAGTTTCTTGCCGGATGGCGCGAGGGCAGGGCAGTCGCCTATCGGGGTGTGAAACGCGCCTTCGCTCATCCATCCTACCGCTATGACGGACCAGAGCAGATCGACGGCGTCCCCTATGATCTGGCGCTCCTTGAACTCGATCAGCCAATCCGCCTGGCCTCAATCCCACCCTTCGCAACCGGCAGCGACCCGCTCGCCGGCGACAAGGTTGAAGTGGTTTCATACGCATTCGATCGCTCCGAGGCACCGTCCCTGCAAGAAGTGTGCCACGTCCTCGGGCCGCAGCCGGGCATGACCGTGTTTTCCTGTTCGGTCGACTTCGGTTCTTCTGGCGCGCCGATCTTCAAGGTTGTCGATGGCAAGCCCGAAATTGTGTCGGTTGTCTCCGCAAAAGCAGAGCTGAACGGAACCAGAGTCGCCATCGGACCGCAGATGGAACTGCCGCTGGCAGAACTGCGCGCCGCATTTGCTCAAAGCGGGACAAGCTTTCGCAATGTAGCCGTCAGCACCGGCAAACTGCCACAAATCGGCTCGACCGTTCCTGTCGAAGGCGGAGCCGGAGCCAAGTTCCTCAAGCCTTGAACCCAGGCGAATGCCCGGCGAAAGACTTGCGCGCCCGGATGGCGTTCCGGGGTCTTGAAAGCAGCCAAACCGCTCCCCAAATCATCCTCTGCCGGGGTGCCCATACGGGGCTCCGGCTCTCAGTACCTGTGCCCGCCAAGGGACAGGGCCCAACCATCGCTCAAAGAGGATGAACATGCGTAACCTTGATTTTGCCCCGCTCTATCGCGCCACCGTTGGCTTCGACCGTATTGCCGACCTCATGGATCGCGCCCTGTCGGCTGATGTGGCCCAACCGGCCTATCCCCCTTACAACATCGAGAAAACCGCCGAGAACGCCTACCGCATTTCGATTGCCGTCGCTGGCTTTGCCGCCGACGAACTGAGCGTCAAGT